>WBZO01000029.1_pt1 | contig 382031 bp, 351 predicted proteins | sample 5204261 | NCBI WGS metagenome assembly WBZO01 (sample SAMN12412400, study PRJNA552823) | activated sludge metagenome | isolation source: activated sludge from anammox sidestream of wastewater treatment plant... | place: USA: North Carolina | collected 2017-09 | reverse complement strand
TAGCTTTGCCTGGCTGGAGAAAAATCGGCGGCTGTGGAAAAACTGCGAGCGTAAACTCAATACCAGCTTGCAATTCATTCACCTGGCATTCCTGGCTCTTTTGCTTAAAAGATTTTGAACAGGTTCTAACAGTGAGGTTAAACAGATCGGCTTCACCCAATCCGAAGGCCTTGAAGCTCTCCGGAAAATCATTACCTTTTGGCACTTCATAATCTACGCGAACTCGCAGATCATTTCCCCACTCACCTTCATAGGCGGCTTCCAGCATGAGTACGTTTGTTGTCCCTACTGTAAGCAGCGCCTTGAACACAATGGCTTTCCTCACTGCATCCTCAATAGCTTTAACGACGTCCCCTACCTTGGCATCTTTTTTGGCTACCGCCTCAATTGCAGTCAATACAGCTTGAGCTGCTTGTTTCTCCACATCGGTCTTATCATTAAATTTTTTTGCTTCTTCCCCGGCTAGTTCTTTTATTTTTTTCGATTTCGCTTCATCAAGCACAGCATTCTGATCAGCACCCGCCTCATCTTTAGCTGCCGTGGCAACTGCCTCTGCCGCTGCTTTTACTTTAGGTCGATCTTCCGTAGACAGGTCTGGGTTAAACAAGCGAACAATCACTGCCTGCCCACCACCATTGAGAAAAAAATCGCGAACAGCAAACCCCAAGAGACTTTTTTGCCATAAACCGCCAAAAATACGTTCAAAATCTGCAAAGCCATTTACAGTAGTTGGCTCGTTGACCGGCCCTCGCTTAGCCCGACCAATAAACGCAGTAATTGACGTCGCAACACCGGTGATCGTGCGCACCCCGCTGGAAATTTCTTCGATATAGACACCTGGATAACTCACTGCAACTGGCATTTGCAACCTCCTTTTTTCCTTTTGGCTGGCCACCAGCCAGCGTATCTGCTATTTTCAACAATATGCCTATGGAATTTAGATCCTATATACTCCTCCACCACACCTGATCTCTAGCGATAAAAATTGCCACTGTCATTTCTGGTTGGCATATTCTTGATTGGATCAACAGTTTGATCTACTACTGAGCGCTACATAAAGTAATACTGAGCGCTACTGTGATTACTCGGCAGTCTTTTTTAGGGGAGCTTTTGCGGAAAATTTGTTCGTCCGTTTATTGCACTGCGAAAAATAGCAATCATCCGGTACAACAAATAAAAGAAGAGAAAATTCAGAAAGAAATGCTGTTACGGCTGATCTGCAGATTGCCGGGAGAGATTTTTCGCTTCTGAAGGGGTCAAACCGAATCGCTGTTTGAAGGCGCGGTTGAACCAGGAAAGGTTATTGAAACCCAGATTAAAAGCTAACGTGCTGATACAGTAATCAATGTACAAAGGATTGCACAAATGCTGATAGGCTTGCTCAAGACGTAATCCGGTCACGTAATCAGCAAAGGTAGTATCTTCGTTGTGAAACAAAGTACGAATATATTGGGGCGATATGCCCTGACGCAGGGCGACCTGGCTAATGGATAATTCGTTTTCAGAAAGATGTTCCTGGATGTCACGCTTGATTGCTTCAAGTCGTACTGCACGCAAGCTGCATTTGCCCGCAACTTGTGCCTCTTCCCGTTTCGTACCAAACAACAGCGTAACCAGATCGTGTATCTGCGTGGAAACCAGCGAAACAAGGCTTAGGGACAAGTCGTCCCCCATTTGTATCAACATCCTGGTATAGCCAATTAATAGGCGTAATTCGGGCATAGATGCGCTGGCTACTTTCCTTATCTGGTGCCCACCCGGATTGAAATCCCGGGATACCGCCAGCGTGGCAGGTATATCGATAATTGCGATGGATACCGTATCGGCAATATATACCTGACAGATCAAATCAGCCGGTATCAGCAAAGCCTCTCCAGCCTGACAGCAAACGGGATCATTGTTTTCCTCGCCGAGAACCGCCATTCCATCAAGTGGCATCAGTAATATCAAATTATTATTGCTCTCGCCGGGAGCATGGTCATGGCCATGGCCATGGGATAAATGTATTGCTGCCGCAGCTGCTGCGCATACTCTCAAATTAGGCAGTAGCTGCTCGGCCATCTCTATGAAAGAGGATTGATCCAGACAAGATGGCGTATTCATGTTGACATCGACTGCTTGGGTATCCTGAAATGCAGATACAGTGCCGCTTTCAGGAAAACCACGGGTGCAAAATTCAACCGGCTCATGACAGATCTCATTTATCCCGACATTGGCTCGTTCGCCCATAGCACCCCTCCCAGATATTTATCCGTTATGGCATAACATCATTCCAGCCTGTCTTCTATCATCCTGTTTTTCATACTGCGAACCATTACATTCAGTATCGAAAAATTAACAATACTAAATAAAGTTATCTGTTAAAAATAGCACATAGTCTCCTTACAGCTCACCCTTTATCTGAGATGGAATACAGCTACGAAAAATTTCATTGTCATTCTGGTTGAACCCAACAGGATTTTATAAAAACAGGATAACTTTGGTTTCACTCCTCGCAGGCAGTCAGATGCCTGATACATATTGATACCCCCTCCGTGATAAGATACTTGCCCTGTAAAACCAACCCGATGAGCTCATGATCACACCCGAGGAAATCACTCAATACCTGCAAGATCACCCGAAGTTCTTCGAAGAACATCCTGATTTGATGGAATCCTTGCGCTTTCCTCATCCCTACGAGGGTCGCGCCATCTCAATCAACGAACGGCAGGTGGCGATACTGCGCGAGAAAAACAGGCTGTTGCAGGACAGGCTGCAGGAGTTGATCGATGTGGGTGAAAATAACGATGCGATTGGTGAAAAAATGCATCGTCTTACCGTGGCGCTGCTGGGTTTCAGTTCATTGCCGGAAATGCTGCACGGGCTGAGATATCACCTGTGCGAAGATTTTTCCATTCCGCATGTTGTGATTCGTTTGTGGGAGATTGATGAATTTGGTGCGGAAGCAAATCTCCCACCCCTTGAGTTTGATGAGATCAGTAACAATGTACGCACCCTGGCACAGGGGATGCTGCGTCCTTATTGCGGCCCGGAGGTGGATAACGAAATCAGACAGTGGTTTGATCAGGATGCAGAATATCTTAAATCCTTTGCCATTATCCCATTGAAGAAACAAAGTAATTTCGGCTTGCTGGTCATGGCCAGTCCGGAAGTAGAGCGCTTTTACCCCGATATGGGAACGCTTTATCTGGAACGTCTGGGAGATATGGTCAGCAATTCGATCACCCGGCTGATGCAGCATGCTCTTGAAATAATCCAGCGTGAATCTGCCTCATGATGAACAGGATTCAATCCTGCCGCCATTACTGGAAGAATATCTGGCTTATCTCGCCAGCACACGCCGTCTTTCCGTATTAACCCAACAGAGTTACCGGCGTGATCTGGTCGCGCTGGTACGCTGCATCGCCGGATTACCTGACAAAAAGCAGCCTGTATCTGATGCTTCTTTGATCCAGCTACATTCACACGACATCCGCCATTTTGTTGCACGCCTGCACAGCAGCGGCCTTTCCGGCAGAAGCCTGGCACGCATGCTATCTGCCTGGCGTGGGTTTTACCGTTACCTGATCCGCCAACACCACCACACCACCAATCCTTGTCAGGATGTGCGTGTACCTAAATCACCACAAAAATTACCTCACGCACTATCTCCGGATGAAGCCGCGCAACTGCTGGCCTTTGATCCCTCCGATGCTCTGGCAGCTCGTGATCTGGCAATGTTCGAGCTGTTTTATTCCTCCGGATTGCGGCTAACCGAACTGACCCGGCTGCAGCCGGTCGATGTCGATTTTGGCGAGGGAACTGTGCGTGTCACAGGTAAAGGCAATAAAACCCGTATTGTGCCGGTGGGGGAACTAGCTTTACGCGCGCTGCAAACCTGGTTGCCACTACGCGATACATGGCTGGTGACAGGTGAAACCGCTTTGTTTCTATCAAAACGCGGCCAGCGTATTCATCCGCGCACAGTCGCCTTCCGCTTACACCAGCGTGCCTTGCTGCAACATCTGGATGAGCAGGTGCATCCGCATGCCTTGCGTCATTCATTCGCTTCCCATTTGCTGCAATCAAGCGGGGATTTGCGGGCAGTGCAGGAAATGCTGGGGCACAGCAGCATCCGCAGTACTCAGGTTTATACCCATTTGGATTTTCAGCATCTGGCCAAGGTATACGATCAGGCGCACCCGCGTGCCAGGAAAAAAACCGATACCAATTAGTCTGGAGCGGGGTATCTGTTGCTTTCGCGGATCAGGACTCGTTTTTAAAAGTAGTCCAGCTTCTGCGAAGGGCGCGCGCTTCTGAAAACAATCTTTCCAGTGAATCGCCATCGCGGTTGGCCAGCATTTGATGCAATACGGATAATTCCTGTTGATAGGCTTCGATTTGCGCAAGCAAGGCTGTGCGGTTCTCAAGGCAGATATCACGCCACATTTCCGGCGAGCTGGCAGAGATGCGGGTCATATCATTCAAGCTACTACCGGCCAGACGCAGAATTTCCATCGGATTTCCTTCGCTCAGAGTGTGAATATGCTGCATCAGCGAGAATGCCAGCATGTGTGGTAAATGGCTGATGGCGGCAAGTATGCGATCATGCTGTTCCGGCTGCATGGATGTTACATTGCCACCACAATGCCGCCAGAGTAAGGCAACGCGATCTACCGCCTGCGGATCGTTTTCCTGCAGTGGAGTCAGAATCACGGGTTTATCCTGAAACAGCTCCGGGAAAGCTGCTTCTGCACCGCTAAATTCAGTACCTGCGATGGGATGCGCGGGGATGAAACGTTGAATATGCCTGCCCAGATTGATGCGGGCAGCTTCTACCACATTCTGCTTGGTGCTGCCCACATCGGAAATGAGAGTACAGCTTTCCAGATAAGGCGCCATCTGCTGCATGACATGGGCTGTCTGCTTGACAGGAATTGCAAGCAACACGAAATCCGCACCGGATAACGCAGCAGAAAAATCATTTGCCTGCTCATCAATGATGCCCAGTTCAAGGGCACGCTGCATGTTCTCGGGACTGCGCCCCATCCCGACGATATGACCCACCATACCCGCTCGCCGTAATGCCAGTGCAAATGAACCCCCAATCAGCCCTACACCAACGACAACCAGCTTGGCAATAGCAAAAACAGCCATGATCGGACGTAAATACTACCCGGTTAATCGGATTCTTTTAGCGCCTGTTCCAGCGCCTGGAGGAATCTCCTGTTTTCTTCCTCGATCCCGATGGTTACCCGTAAATGGTTAGGCATATCGTAATTGCCAAGAGGACGCACAATCACACCCTGCTGTAACAGGTTTCTGTAAATTTTCAGGGTATTGGCAGGGTATCCGTCAATTTGAATACTCACGAAATTACCGAAGGAAGGAATATATTCGATCCCAAGCTGATTCAGCCCCTGGGTCATCTGCTGCATACCTGTACGATTTGTCATATAGGCCGTCTTGACAAATTCAACATCCTTGAGCGCCGCCTCTGCTGCAGCCAGGCCAATACTATTGACATTGAACGGCTGGCGGATGCGATTCATCAGATTGGCAATATCGGCATGAGCCAGCGCAAAGCCGACACGCACACTGGCAAGGCCATAGGCTTTGGAAAAAGTGCGGGTAATGACCAGATTCTGAAAATTTTTCAGCCATGCAATGCTGTTTGCCTTGTTCGCTTCTGGCAGATATTCGTCATAAGCTTCGTCCAGAACCACGAGCACATTGTGCGGAACACGTTCCATAAAGCGCAGCAAATCCCGAGCATCACATAACGTGCCGGTGGGATTGTTGGGATTGGCAATAAAAATAATACGTGTCTCCGGCGTAATGGCATCCAACATGGCTGGAAGATCGTGGCCATAGTTACGCGCAGGGACGGTAATCCCTCTGGCCCCGACAGCCTGAGCCAGTAATGGATAGATAGCAAAGGCGTATTGGGAATAGATTGCCGTTGCACCTGGCCGCAGAAAAATACGGGCAGCCAGTTCAAGCACATCATTGGAACCATTACCCAGCACGATCTGCTCAACCGGGATACCCAGGCGTTCGGACAATGCTGCCTTGAGTTCAAAGCCACTGCCATCCGGATAACGGGCAGATTCACTGAGCGCCTGGATCATGGCCTCCTTTGCCAGAGGACTGGTACCCAGAGGGTTCTCGTTGGAAGCGAGTTTGATTACATCTTCCTTCTTCAATCCGAGGTCCCTGACCAGTTCCGATATCGGTTTACCCGGCAGATAAGGCTGAATTGCCCGGATATAGTCCGGGGCCAGTTCACTGAGATTCATCATGTTTGCAAATAAATAGTATCGAATTCAAAGGATCAATGATTCATGCTGCAGGATAAGAACCAAAAACCTTCAGGAAGGTTGCATTATCGCGCAGCGCCTGCAACGCTCGGGCCACATTTTCATCTTCCTGATGGCCTGCAATATCGGTAAAGAAAACATATTCCCACAAGCTGGCACGTGAAGGACGCGATTCCAGACGAGTCATGCTGACCTGGTGTTGTGCAAATGGCGCCAAAAGCTCGTGTACCGCACCAGGCCGATTAGGGGTGGCCATGGCGAGCGAGGTTTTATCCTTCCCGGAGCGCGCAACATCCTGGTTACCAATTACCAGAAAGCGTGTCGTGTTATTCGGATTATCCTCGATATTGGCGGCACAAATTTTCAAGCCGAACACATCGGCTGCCTGCTTTCCGGCGATTGCAGCAGCACTGCTATCGGCTGCAGCTTGCCGGGCCGCATCTGCATTGCTGGCAGCGTCAATACGATCCGCAGCCGTCAGGTTCTGCAGATTTTCATTGAGCCAGGTCTGGCATTGCGCAAATGACTGGGGATGCGAATAGATTTTCCGAATGGCGGATAGACCAGCCTGTTGCGCCATCAGACATTGATGGATGGGCAACTGGAGTTCACCGCATATTTTCAGCGGCGATTGCAGCAGCAAATCCATGGTTCTGCCAACCGCGCCCTCAGTGGAATTCTCGACTGGCACAACACCGTAGTTCGCAGCACCAGACTCAACCTTGCGAAAAATATCATCAATTGAACTGCAAGGCATTGGGTTCACCGCACTACCAAAACGCTTGGTAACGGCTTCTTCAGAGAATGTGCCCTGCGGCCCCAGATAAGCCACAGTCAAAGGTTCTTCCAATGCACGGCAAATTGATATGACTTCCGTAAACAAATGCTCAATATGTTCGTTACGCAGTGGCCCGGTGTTGGCTTGTTGCAAACGGGAGAAAATCTGTGATTCTCGTTCAGGGCGATAAACAACACCCGATTTTTTCTGGCCGACTTGCTGTGCAAGCTGCGCACGAGCATTGATTAACCGGAGCAATTCGTCATCGATTGCATCGATTTTATTGCGCAGTTGTTTGAGCTGTTCTGTCATGAATTGAAGTTAATAAATACAGCCGAGTCCTGGTTTTAGGCACGTTCAGAATATTCTGACAACGGTAGATAACGCACCATCAACACTCCGGTAATCCGGGCAATTGCATCAATGGTCTCCTGTGGAATGGCCCTGTCAGTATCAACCAGGGTGTAGGCCATTTCTCCACGGGATTTATTCACCATGTTATGAATATTCAGACCAATATCCGCCATGCAGGTAGATATCTGCCCCAGCAGATTGGGAACATTGGCATTGGCAACAGCCACGCGGAATGGTGTGCCACGCTCCATGACGACATCCGGAAAATTGACGGTATAGGAAATATTGCCGTGCATCACATAATCCGTAATCTGATCCACAATCATCATGGCACAATTTTCCTCGGCCTCGCGGGTGGAAGCACCGAGATGCGGCAAGGTAATGACTGCCTGCTGTTGCTGCAGTTTCCGGCTGGGGAAATCACAGACATAGTATTTAATAATTCCATTTTTGATACCTGCAAGCACCGCATCTTCATCGATGATCGCATCACGCGCAAAATTAAGCAAAACGGTATTTTTCTGCATGCAGGTTATCAGCGCATCATTGATCAGATGGCGAGTAGAATCGTTCAGCGGCACATGCAGAGAAATAAACTGGCTGCGGCGTATCAAATCCTCAATCTGGTTAGCTTTCTGCACTTCAGCGGGCAGGCTCCAAGCAGAATCAATCGTAATTTTCGGATCGAATCCCAATACTTTCATCCCAAGCTTGATGCCTACATCAGCTACTTGCCGCCCGATCTTGCCCAAGCCGATCACACCCAGTGTCCGCCCTGGCAATTCCAGTCCAGAAAATTGTTTTTTGCCTGCCTCAACCTGGAGATTGAAGGATTGATCGTCTCCTTCCAGCGTTTCAACAAAATGCAGGGCCGGTATCAGGTTGCGCGATGCCATCAACATACCCGCCAGCACCAATTCCCTGACGGCATTGGCATTGGCCCCCGGGGTATTGAAAACCGGGATACCGCGTGCGCTCATCTGGTTGATGGGAATATTATTGGTTCCGGCACCAGCGCGCCCGATGGCAATCACGCTTCCGGGAATTTCCATATCGTGCATGTTATGGGAACGCACAAGAATGACATCGGGGTCACTGATGTCATTGCCTACCTGAAAAAGATGCGCAGAAAAACGCTTGAGACCAACTGGCGCAATCGAGTTTAGCGTAAGAATCCGGGTGATTTTCCGGGTATTGTCAGGCATGGTTTTTCTCAAACTCCTGCATAAAATTCGCTAATGCCTGCACACCTTCCAGCGGCATGGCGTTGTAGATCGAAGCACGCATCCCACCTACGGACCGATGTCCCTTCAACTGAATCAGGCCCCGCGTCTGAGCTAGTTTCAGAAATATTTCATCAAGGCTGGGGTCACGCAGTGTAAACGGGATATTCATTCTCGATCGGTCTGCCCTGTTAACCGGGCAACGATAAAAATTGCTGCCATCAATCAGATCATAAATCAATCTGGCTTTGGCAATGTTACGCTGCTCGATTGCAACTAGCCCGCCTTGTCGCTTCAACCATTCCATGACAAGCCCCATGATGTAAATGGCATAGGTAGGCGGGGTGTTGTACATCGAAGCATTGTCAGCATGCGTTTTGTAACGGAGCATGGCTGGTATTCCGGAAAGTGGCGCAACATCCAGCAGATCTTCACGAATAATCACCACCACCAACCCTGCCGGCCCAACATTCTTCTGCGCACCAGCATAAATCAATCCGAACTTGCCGACATCCAGGGGACGAGACAGAAAATTGGAGGACATATCAGCAACAAGAGGAATATCTTTACAATCCCCCTCTGCTGCGGATAAATCCGGCGTCCACTGGAACTCGACTCCCCCGATGGTCTCGTTAGAGGTGTAATGCACATAAGCAGCGTCAGTAGAAATACGCCATTGCGCCAGCAACGGAACCGAATTGAAACCATCACTTTCCGACGAAGCCGCGATATGAATGGATCCAAAATTTTTTGCTTCACCTACAGCCTTTTCCGACCATTGTCCGGTTTGGACATAATCGGCCTTGCCGCTTCTGCCAAGTAGATTCAGCGGCACCATGGCAAACTGGCTGGACGCACCACCCTGAAGAAAAAGTATTTTGTAGTTGGCAGGAATAGCGGCCAGTTCACGCATGTCAGATTCAGCCTTATCAGCAATGGACATGAACTCCTTCCCGCGATGGCTCATTTCCATGACAGACATGCCGCTACCGTGCCAATCCAGCATCTCTGCGCGAGCCTGCTCCAGCACTTCTTCCGGCAACACCGCCGGGCCCGCACTAAAATTGTAGATATTTCTCATAAACTCACCGGGTTGAATTAGTTTTCATCTGTTTCAACGATTCTTTCCAGCCCAGCCAGTTTTTCTCCTGCATCAAGGTTGATCAGGGTCACTCCCTGGGTTGCCCGGCCCATTTCACGAATTTCACTGACACGAGTGCGGATCATGACACCACCGGTGGTAATCAGCATGATCTCGTCGCTGGATTCCACCAACTGTGCCGCGACCACTTTACCGTTACGAATGTTGGTATTGATTGCGATCATGCCCTGAGTACCACGGTTATGTCGGGTATATTCGGTGATAGGTGTGCGTTTGCCAAAACCATTTTCTGTCGCAGTCAATACTGCCATATTCTCGCTATCCGCCACTAAAAGCGAAATGACTTTTTGCCCGGCTCCAAGCCTCATACCTCTTACTCCGCGCGCATTACGGCCGGTAGGACGCACGTCATTCTCGTCAAAACGCATCGCCTTGCCAGCATCGGAAAAGAGCATGACATCATGTTTGCCCTCGGTCAGTGCGACACCAACCAAATAATCGTTTTCGTCCAGATCAATCGCGATAATTCCATTGGTGCGCGGCCGTGAAAATTCCGACAATGGTGTTTTCTTGACCGTGCCACCGGCTGTTGCCATGAACACATAACGGGTGTCATCAAACGACTTGACCGGCAGCACCGCGTTGATTTTTTCATTCTGTTCCAGGGGAACAAGGTTGTTTATCGGCCGCCCACGGGATGTACGGCTACCTTGCGGCACATTGTAAACCTTGATCCAGTAAACACGCCCAAAGCTGGAAAAACACAAAATGAAATCGTGTGTATTGGCAATAAATAGGTTATCAATGAAATCATCCTCTCGAGTGGCAATTGCCTGCTTGCCTCGCCCGCCGCGTTTCTGCGCGCGATAATCATCCAGCAGCTGGGACTTGATATAGCCAGCGTGGGATAAAGTCACCACCATATCGGCCGGCGTGATCAGATCTTCAGTATTCAAACTTTGCGCGTCGATCACCACCTCACTGCGCCGGGGATCACCAAACTGTTCCTTGATAGCAGTCAGCTCTCCAGAGATGATGGTGGTAATCCGTTCCGGGTTTGCCAGGATATCGAGAAGATCCCGGATTTTATCGAGTATTTCCCTGTATTCCGAAACGATTTTCTCCTGCTCCAGGCCGGTGAGCCGCTGCAATCTGAGATCGAGAATCGCCTGTGCCTGCGCATCGGACAAATGGTAACCCTGATCTGACATTCCAAATCCGGCTGCCAGCGTTTCGGGACGAAACGCAGTCGCGTCAATCATCGCACGGAGAAGCATTTCCTCAACCAGTGAGGATCGCCATGTTCTGGCCATCAGGCCTTTTTTGGCCTCTGCCGGAGTGGGTGCTGCCTTGATCAAGGCAATGATTTCATCAACGTTGGATAGGGCAACTGCCAGACCTTCCAGCAAATGCCCTCGTTCCCGCGCTTTCCTGAGCTCGAATATCGTACGACGTGTCACCACCTCGCGGCGATGGCGCAGGAAATGATCCAACATTTGTTTCAGATTGAGCAAACGTGGCTGGCCATCAACCAGAGCGACCATGTTGATGCCGAATGTGTCCTGCATCTGTGTCTCTTTGTACAGATTATTCAGGATAACTTCAGGCACCTCGCCACGCTTGAGTTCGATGACTACGCGCATGCCGGATTTATCCGATTCATCACGCAGATCGGAAATACCCTCTATTTTTTTATCTCTTACCAGTTCACCAATCCGCACCAGCAAATTAGCTTTATTTACCTGATAAGGCAGTTCATCAATAATGATGCTGTGACGGTTACCCTTATCCAACTCCTCAAAATGCGTTCTGGCGCGCATGATGACGCGCCCTCTTCCGGTATGGTATCCATCCTTGATGCCGGAAATACCGTAGATGATTCCTGCGGTAGGGAAATCCGGTGCCGGAATACAGGCCATCAACCCGGTAATATCCACATCCGGATCGCGTAACAACAACAGACAGGCATCAATAACTTCGCCAAGATTATGAGGCGGGATATTGGTCGCCATACCCACTGCAATACCGGATGATCCGTTGATCAACAGATTAGGTATTTTGGCCGGAAGGATCAGGGGTTCCTGTTCGGAACCATCATAATTAGGCCCGAAATCAACTGTACTCTTGTCCAGGTCCGCCAGTAATTCATGCGCAATACGCGACATGCGGATTTCGGTATAACGCATGGCTGCGGCATTATCGCCATCGATCGAACCAAAGTTACCCTGTCCGTCAACCAGCATGTAACGAAGAGAAAAAGGCTGCGCCATGCGCACAATAGTGTCATAGACGGCAGTGTCACCGTGTGGGTGATACTTACCGATTACATCTCCGACGATACGGGCGGATTTTTTATATGGACGATTCCAGTCATTGGATAGCTCATGCATGGCAAAAAGTACGCGGCGGTGTACCGGCTTCAATCCATCACGCACGTCAGGCAAAGCCCGGCCCACGATAACGCTCATCGCATAGTCGAGATAAGAGCGCCGCATTTCGTCTTCAAGACTGACGGGCAGGGTTTCTTTGGCGAATGGTTCCATGTATGAATCGCTTTATTGGTGGGATATTCGGATTATTTCAGCGTAGGTACGACATTACATCTTGCCATTTCAGCATCACTTCTGGTTCTGCTCGATATGAGAAGTTTTCTGATTCAACATATCAATCAAGGCGTTAATGCCATTTTTATGCAGTACGGCGCTGTATTCAGCCCGTTTCAGGGCCAGATCACTGACGCCATCAACCACAATATTGATAATGCGCCAGCTTTCACCGGGCTTGTGCAATACGTAATTAAAATTAACCGTACTGTTATCGGCTTTGACTAGCTGACTACGCACCAGAACTCGCCCTCTCGGTAACTGTGTTTGTTCGAGAATCCTGAATTGCTCGCCATCATACTGATTAAACCGGTCCGCATAAGTGGCAACGCTGTTGGTCTGAAACGCCTGGATAATGGCTTGCTGCTGGCCAGAATCAAGCTTTACCCAGTGCGCACCCAATACAGAGCGGATAATTACCGCAAGATCGTGTGTCTGCTGAATAACAGGAGTCAGGAGTTTCAGGCGACTACCGTAACCAGCTTTTTGTCCTTGCTGCATTGCCTGGATCAATGCATCCTGCAGGGTAATCACTACCCGTTCGGCGCTTCCATTTTCAGGTGACTCCGCCCGCAATCCGGTTGCCATCAGCAACATGGCAACCAGCAATAATTTAATTATTAAGCTAATTGTGTTCGGAAGCTTCATAACGTCGATTTTTCCAGTGTGCCCGTACTCCCCGCCAGTATCTGAAGGCGGATGTCCAGGTCATCATGAGATAAAGAGTACCAATTACAGGCAAAGCTACCGCCCAGAAGGGTGAACTTCGATAGAACCTGAGTATGGGTGTATAAACAATAAACATGGCCAGCCAGGCAAGAAGACTACTGGCCACAAAAACCGTATCCGGATAAAAAAATGCAGACAGAGGTGCGCACCAGAACATACTGGACATGATCAGCGTACATAACAGCAGCAACGGTAATGAATAATGCAGCTGTGTAAATGCGGTACGAGCCACGGTATTCCAGATATCGGCAAGGCTGTCATAGCCACGATGACTTTGCACTGCGTGACTGAGCCCGATCCAGGTTCTGTAACCAGCGTGTTTAACCTGGGCTGCCAACGTGCAATCATCAATCAGAGCATGATGAATACTGGTAAACGCATTAATTGATTTCAATACCCTGGTTTCAACCAGAATGCACCCTCCCGCAGCAGCAGCCATGCGCGATTTTGGCTCATTTGACAACTTGAACGGGTACAACAACTTGAAAAAAAATATGAAAGCCGGCACCAGAAGCCGCTCGAAAAAACGTTGTACAGGCAATTCCGCCATCAGGGATACCAACGACAGATTTTCCTGACGAGCCTTGTTCAGCAAGGTACCTAAAATACCGGACGACAAACTGATATCCGCATCAAGCAGCAAGGTATACCGGGTCTGCACCTGTTGCAAACCCTGCTCCAGCGCCCATAGCTTCCCACTCCAGTTTTTGGGCGAAATTGTACCGGAGATGATTTCAACTCCCGGTCGTCTTACCAAGGCTGCAGTTCCATCTTCCGACTGATCATCAATCACGATAATTCGCAAACCCTCGCCTTGTGTCTGAAGTTTGCTCAAGGTTTGATCAATGAATTGCACTTCGTTGCGAGCAGGAATCAGCACCGTAACATCATCAAGCTGTTGCTCTGCTTGCAGGGTTGCCAACGGCTCCAGCTGTTCCCGTGTACTCCATGCGCGCCATGGCGCCAACAAAGTAGCCCACCAGCATAACATCCCTGCTAAAGCCAGATATATCACCCACACGGCCACAGCCCTTGATGCACTGGAATAAAAATGTTTATGGCAGGCAAAGAAATGTCAGTTATCCGGACCCGGAGAGTGGTCTGTTGATGGCGCAGCGGCTTTATGCTCAACGCTGACCGGTATGGGAAAAGGCTTTCGCTTGTCAGTATTGCTCTGCGACCTGCTGCTTGTCTGCAAAGGATCGGGCGCCATGGGTCCCTCCACACGCGGGCCACGCATGCTGACCCGCAATGCCTTGAGCGGATGAGCAAAAGTATCATTGATGGCGGTAGGCTCAAATCCACAGTGCGCCATACAATTTGCACATTTTGGATTATTGCCGACGCCATAACGATCCCAATCCGTCTCCTCCATCAATTCACGGAAGCTTGAGGCATAGCCTTCATCCACCAGCAAATAACACGGCCGCTGCCACCCGAACAGATTACGCGTGGGATTTCCCCATGGCGTACACTGATAATTCTGATTACCTGCAAGAAAGTCCAGATACAGACTGGAGTGATTAAATTTCCAAGGTGTTTTGCGGCTTTTACCAATCTGGAATATAGAGCGAAACAACCGCTTGCTTACCGAGCGCTGCAGGAATACATCCTGCCGTGGAGCGTGTTCATAACTGAACCCTGGAGAGACATTAATACCCTCTACTCCAAGTGCTGTTGCAGTATCAAAGAATTCAGCCACTTCCTCAGCCGTTTCATTCTGGAACAAGGTGCAATTGACTGTCACCCGGAAACCGCGTTGCAATGCCTGCTCAATCACCGGAATAACCTTGTCATACACTCCTTCACGACATACGGACGCATCGTGATGCTCCCGATTACCATCAAGATGAATGGAAAACGTCAGATAAGGCGAAGGCTGGTAATCGTCCATACGCGCATCCAGCAACAATGCATTAGTGCACAGATAGACAAATTTCTTGCGCTGAATAATGCCTTGCACAATTTCTGGCATTTCCTTATGAATCAGCGGCTCACCACCAGCAATAGATACAACCGGGGCCCCACATTCATCTACGGCATGCAGGCATTCTTCAACGCTCAGGCGGCGCCGTAATGTTTCCTCGGGATAATCAATCTTGCCGCAACCCGCACAAGCCAGATTACATTGAAACAACGGCTCAAGCATCAACACGAGCGGATAACGCTTATTGCCCGCGAGCTTTTGCTTCAAAATATAACTGCCAACCCGGTATTGCTGTAAAAAAGGGACGCTCATTATTAAATTTTCTCCATTTCTTCACACCAGCTAATGTGCTGATCTTTTTTCTGACGCTACTCTTAACCCCGCTGAGTTATTTACCCCTGGAAAATTACTCACCAATTCGGTAGCAAACAACAAGTAGAAGAATAAAATCAGAAAATTACCGGATAGGGCACGCTGGCATCGCTATTAATAGCATAGTTGTAAACCGCAATTCCAGAAATATGAATGGCGGAAGCGGTGAGATTCGAACTCACGGATGGTTGCCCATCGCTGGTTTTCAAGACCAGTGCCTTAAACCGCTCGGCCACGCTTCCTTCCGTTTGATACCCAACTCTGGATCAACCCGATGCGGAATGATACCTTTCAATTGATAATTTTACCACGCTCATTCCCCTCATTCCCGCCCGAAATCCAATAAAAATAGAGAAATCACACCTCGTATTGTGAACTATTTGGACTTGAGTGATAATTGTTGCTTTGCCGACTTTTGTTGTCCTGTGGTGCACAACATTGAAGCGATGGTTTTTGAATAATCGAGGATGAAAATAAATGAAGGAAGCATTTAACGATTTCGGCACACCAGTATTCAATAATTTAACCAGCGCAATTCGTGCACTGGCCATGGATGCTGTCCAAAAAGCCAATTCCGGTCATCCAGGCATGCCAATGGGCATGGCGGAAATAGCAGAAGTTTTATGGATCCATCACATGCGCCACAATCCGGCAAACCCCAAATGGGCAGATCGTGATCGATTTGTATTGTCGAATGGTCACGGCTCCATGCTGATCTATGCCTTGCTCCATCTGACAGGATACGACCTGTCGATTGAAGATATTAAAAACTTCCGCCAACTTCACTCCAAAACGCCAGGGCATCCGGAATATGGCTACACTCCAGGCGTGGAAACCACCACAGGACCGCTGGGACAAGGGATCACCAATGCTGTCGGCATGGCGCTGGCAGAAAAAATTCTGGCAGAGGAATTCAACCGGCCTTATTTCCCGGTAGTAGATCACCACACTTATGTATTCCTGGGCGATGGCTGCATGATGGAAGGGATTTCCCATGAAGCCTGTTCGCTGGCGGGAACGTTAAAACTGGGCAAATTGATTTGCTTCTACGACGACAATGGCATTTCAATTGATGGTCATGTCGAAGGATGGTTTACCGACGACACTCCCAAGCGCTTCGAATCTTATGGCTGGCACGTCGTGCCAAATGTAAACGGACATGATCCTGTGGCAATACAGGCTGCTATTGAAGCCGCAAAAAAAATACAGGACAAACCCACATTGATCTGCTGCAAAACAGTAATCGGCATGGGCTCACCCAATAAAGCCAACACCAGCAATATTCATGGTGCCGCGCTTGGAAATGAGGAAATTGCCGCAGCCCGGCCACATATCGGCTGGAATTATCTGCCGTTTGAAATCCCACAAGAAGTTTATGATGCGTGGGACGCACGTGCAAAAGGCCAGGCGCTGGAATCCGCATGGAATAACATGTTCGCGGAATACAGCAAAAAATATCCAAATGAAGCTGCAGAATTTACGCGCAGAATGGCAGGAGAATTGCCTGCCAAATGGGCTGATCATGTTGAAGGTGTTATCAGCCAAATCAATGCCAGAGAAGAAACCATTGCTACGCGAAAAGCATCACAAAATTCAATTGAAGCACTAGCGCCAGTATTACCTGAGATGCTCGGAGGATCGGCAGATCTGGCCGGCTCCAACCTCACCATGTGGTCTGGCTCCAAGGGAATCAGTGCAAGCGCCACTGGAAACTACGTTTTTTATGGTGTTCGCGAGTTTGGCATGAGCGCCATCATGAACGGCTTATCACTGCATGGTGGAATCATCCCCTATGGCGGAACCTTCCTGATGTTCTCCGAATACGCACGCAATGCACTGCGCATGGCTGCGTTAATGAAGATCCGTAACATTTTTGTATTCACGCATGATTCGATCGGATTGGGCGAGGATGGACCGACCCACCAACCGGTTGAGCAAACTGCTACGTTGCGCATGATTCCCAATATGGATGTATGGCGCCCGTGCGACACTGTTGAGTCGATTATTTCATGGGTAGCCGCCATCGAACGCAGAGACGGCCCATCTTCCCTCATATTTAGTCGTCAGAATTTGGCTTTCCAGAAACGGGATGCCGTCACCATTAGCTTGATCAGAAAAGGCGGATATATCCTCTCGGAGGCAGCAAACGGAAAACCGCAGGTAATAATTATTGCCACTGGCTCGGAAGTTGGACTTGCAATGTCTGCACAAAAAACACTGGCAGAAGGCGGCATCGCGGTTCGCGTTGTATCCATGCCATGTACCAATATTTTTGACAGACAGGATCAGGCATACCGGGATAGTGTTCTACCAAAAGGTGTTCGACGCGTGGCTATAGAAGCTGGTGTAACTGACTACTGGCGTAAATATGTCGGACTTGAGGGAGAAGTCATCGGGATCGATAAATTCGGTGAATCTGCCCCTGCAGAAAAATTATTCGAATATTTTGGGTTTACCGTTGAACATGTCGTAAATGCGGCAAAAAGAATCATATAAGGGCAAACAAAATTCGTTTTTACCCGGAAAACAGGTTTTTTAGTAGAAATTGGAGATAGAGGAATGACAATCAGAGTTGGTATCAATGGGTTTGGTCGTATCGGTCGAATGGTTTTCCGTGCTTCCATCGAAGAGTTTGATGATATCGAAGTGGTAGCAATCAACGATTTGCTGGAACCAGATTATCTTGCTTATATGCTGGTTCATGATTCCGTTCATGGCCGTTTTCAAGGTGATGTATCTGTCAGTGGCAACAACCTGGTAGTCAACGGCAAGCAAATTCGTCTGACCGCTATTAAGGACCCGACAGAACTGAAGTGGGACGAGGTTAATGTTGATGTCGTGGTAGAGTCAACCGGTCTGTTTCTGACCAAACAGGATTGCGAAAAGCATATCAAAGCCGGAGCTCGCAAGGTTGTTATGTCTGCTCCTTCAAAAGACGATACCCCCATGTATGTCTACGGCGTAAACGACAAGACCTACCATGGTGAAGCAATCATCTCCAATGCCTCTTGTACCACCAACTGCCTGGCACCAATTGCAAAAGTGCTGAACGATACCTGGGGGATCAAACGTGGCCTGATGACAACTGTTCACGCTGCCACAGCCACACAAAAAACAGTGGATGGTCCTTCCAACAAAGATTGGCGCGGTGGACGAGGTATACTTGAAAACATCATTCCTTCCTCTACTGGAGCAGCCAAAGCAGTAGGTGTCGTCATCCCTGAATTAAACAAGAAACTGACGGGGATGGCCTTCCGTGTCCCTACATCTGATGTTTCAGTCGTGGATTTAACCGTGGAGCTTGAGAAAGACGCATCTTACGAAGATATTTGTAATGCGATGAAAACTGCCTCTGGTGGTTCCATGAAAGGCGTTCTTGGTTACACCAACCAGAAAGTGGTTTCAACCGATTTTCGCGGTGAAACCTGTACATCAGTATTCGATGCAGAAGCTGGAATTCAACTCGATAAAAACTTTGTAAAAGTAGTTGCCTGGTATGACAACGAATGGGGTTATTCCTGCAAAGTACTTGAAATGGTAAGAGTTATTGCTGGCCATGGTCGTTAAGCCACAAAAATAATCTGTAAAAACGTACTAAGAATGACTGCTTCACCTGGTCATTCTAAAAATAATGCTGTATCCGGTTTGATCCGGTTACAGCATTATTGCTTTAACCAAATAATTTTCAGGGCATGATGCGGCTGTAGGGCTGGTTGAGTGACTATTTTATTGCTCGGTAAAAATCTATAACAAAACCCATGGATTTCCGATCAGGCAACAACATATCTTCAAGGCATACATCGACTCACAAACAGATAAAGCGTGTTTCCCTAAAAAACTATTTGTGTTCAATGGACTGGAAAAGTATTTTTCATAAACGGAGCTGGATGTAACAGACAAGTCAATGAATATTTTTAATAATCCCGACCTGTTTTTTCAGCACACCCAAGCTTGACTATGTCTTTATCACCCCTCTAAGTTAACTAATCATGTGGAGTCAACGTGTCAGTTATTAAACTTGTCGACCTAGATCTGAAGAATAAGCGCGTTTTTATCCGCGCCGACCTGAATGTACCTGTAAAAGATGGCAAAGTAACTTCAGATGCCCGTATTACTGCCTCAATGGCAACAATCAATCATTGTCTGAAACAAGGTGCAAAAGTGATGGTGACCTCGCATCTGGGGCGTCCGGAAGAAGGGGTATGGACAGAAGAAAATTCTCTCCAGCCAGTTGCAAACGATATTAGCCAGAGACTGGGAAAAACTGTCAGGTTGATTAAGGATTGGGTTGATGGCGGATTTGAAGTTGCTCCAGGAGAATTGGTCATTCTGGAAAATTGCCGGATCAACAAAGGTGAAAAAAAGAATCTCGAAGATACCGCAAAAAAATATGCCAATCTGTGCGATGTATTCGTGATGGACGCTTTTGGTACTGCACATCGTGCCGAAGCTTCAACACACGGTATCGCCAAGTATGCACCTGTTGCCTGTGCAGGTATTCTGCTTACCGAGGAACTTGAAGCTTTGACCAAAGCGCTGCACCAACCTGCACATCCACTGGTAGCCATCGTAGGTGGATCCAAAGTTTCCACCAAGCTAACAGTACTGGAATCTCTCGCTGAGAAAGTAGATCAACTCGTTGTTGGCGGAGGCATTGCCAATACATTTCTCAAAGCCGCAGGCAACAATATTGGCAAATCCTTATGTGAGGACGATCTCGTACCCGTAGCAAAATCACTGATGGAGAAGATGAGCAAGCGTAATGCAACCATTCCTATCGCTGTGGATGTCGTCGTCGGGAAAAAATTTGCTGCAGACGAACCTGCTGTTTTAAAAGAAGCCAATACCGTTGCTGATGACGACATGATTTTTGATATTGGCCCTAAAAGTGCACAGGATCTGGTTGATATCATCATGAAAGCCGGCACAGTAGTCTGGAATGGCCCGGTCGGTGTATTTGAATTTGATCAATTTGGCGCAGGGACTCGCGCTATCGCCAAGGCTATTGCCGAAACAAATGCCTTCACCCTAGCCGGAGGAGGTGACACAATTGCCGCCATTCAGAAATATGACATCTACGACAAGGTTTCATACATATCTACTGCTGGAGGAGCGTTCCTCGAATTTCTGGAAGGTAAAAAATTACCCGCTGTCGAGATACTGGAATTACGGGCGAAGTAAGGTCTAAAAAGATTTTCTTCCAGGAATGACAGAAATGATGCGAAGAACAAAAATTGTAGCAACACTGGGGCCAGCTTCCACTAACCCTGAAGTATTAGGGCGAATGATTGAGGCCGGTGTCGATGTCGTCCGTATCAATTTTTCACACGGAACAAAAGATGAACATGTTGCTGCTGTAGAACTGGTTCGTTCGCTTGCCCGTTCTCTTGGCCGTACAGTAGGTGTACTGGCTGATCTGCAAGGCCCCAAAATCCGTATCGGCAAATTCGAACAGGGAAAAATCCGGCTCAATGCCGGGGATGAATTCATACTCGATGCCGAATGTCAGCTGGGAAACCAGGAACGGGTTGGACTGGATTATCGGGAACTGCCCAACGATGTTGAAGCAGGCGCCACGCTTCTACTGGACGATGGGCGTATTGTTTTCACGGTTACCAAGGTCCGGGGTAGCGAAATCTTTTGTGAGGTGGTGCAAGGCGGAATACTCTCCAATAACAAAGGTATTAACCAGAAAGGTGGGGGATTAAGCGCCCCGGCACTCACTGCAAAAGACTTGGTAGATATCAAGACTGCTGCCATGATGGGAGCTGATTACCTTGCGGTATCCTTCCCCCGCTCTGGCGAAGATATCAGACGTGCGCGTGCATTGATGCATGAGGCGCAGGGGCATAGCCTGCTCATGGCAAAAATTGAGCGTTCGGAAGCCATTCTGGCACTGGGTGATATTCTGGAAGCATCCGACGCGATTATGGTGGCTCGCGGTGATCTTGCTGTTGAAGTGGGAGATGCTGCGGTTCCAGCCTTGCAAAAACGTATGATTCGTTCCGCACGCGAAGCCAACAAGCTGGTGATTACCGCCACGCAAATGATGGAATCAATGATCTCCAACCCCATCCCGACGCGTGCAGAAGTATCCGATGTTGCAAATGCCGTGCTGGATGGAACCGATGCAGTCATGCTGTCTGCAGAATCTGCTGCAGGGCAATACCCGGTTGAAGCAGTTGAAGCCATGGCGAGAGTGTGTCTCGAAGCTGAAAAGGAATATACACTCAACTTTGGTTCGCGCCGTGCTCCGGATATAGCGCCGAGCAGTATCGAAGAAGCGATTGCGCGAGCCACCATGTACGCTGCCGGCTCTCTCAAAATCCAGGCAATTGCTGCATTGACGCAGAGCGGTGTAACTGCTTTATTTATGTCTCGCAGGAGCTCCAGGGTACCTATTTTTGCACTCAGCCCGCAAGAAGATACATTGAGTAAAGTGACCCTTTTTCGCGGAGTCTATCCGATAGAGTTTGGCCAAGGTTTGTGTGACCCTGAAATCATCCTCGGTCTGGCTGAAGAAGAATTACTCAGGCGGGGAGCAGTGCGAAATGGTGATTTGATCATCATGACTATTGGCGAACCAGTCGGTAAAGCAGGTGGAACGAATACCATGAAGATTATCAAAGTAGGCAGCACCACAAAAAGCGCACCAACTGGCAGAGAAGGGATGATCCAGCAATCTTTTTCCAATCCACACAATCTGTAAGAACCGCGCCATGGCAAGATCACATGGCGCAGTCTGATTGACAATGAAAATGATTTATAATCAGTGAGTTTAGGATTAAAAACTGCAGGGGTATTTTACTTATCACAGCCATCTGCAGCTGATAATTCCCATTGTTCTGGATTGTGGAGGCTTATGCTCCATGTACGCCCCTTCAGAGATAAAAAGTTTAGTTGTATCAGAAAATCAATGTATTAATTTCATATAAAAGGAGACTTTAATGGCACTTGTATCTCTACGACAGTTACTGGATCACGCAGCCGAAAATGGTTACGGACTTCCTGCTTTTAACGTAAACAACCTTGAGCAAATCCACGCCATCATGCAGGCTGCTGACGAATGCGACAGCCCGGTTATCATGCAGGGCTCTGCTGGTGCACGCAAATACGCAGGTGAAGCTTTCCTGCGCCATCTGATTGCTGCCGCTGTTGAAGCCTATCCGCATATCCCGGTTGTCATGCACCAGGATCATGGTGCCTCACCAGCAGTATGTATCAACGCCATCCGCAGTGGTTTCTCCAGTGTCATGATGGACGGATCACTGGAAGAAGATGGAAAAACACCTTCTTCATTTGAATACAACGTGGATGTTACTTCCCGTGTAGTGGCAATGGCGCATGCAGTTGGCGTTTCCGTAGAAGGTGAGCTGGGTTGCCTGGGGTCACTCGAATCCGGCCAGGGTGAAGCAGAAGACGGTCATGGCGCTGAAGGCCAGTTGTCACACGATCAATTATTGACCGACCCAGAGCAAGCTGCGGATTTCGTCAAGAAAACCGGCGTGGATGCACTGGCTATCGCCATCGGAACTTCTCACGGCGCCTATAAATTCACCCGCAAACCCACGGGAGATATTCTCGCCATCCAGAGAATCAAGGAAATTCATCAAAGAATTCCCAACACTCATCTGGTCATGCATGGCTCCAGCTCTGTTCCACAGGAATGGCTGGAAATCATCCGCGAATTCGGTGGTGATATGAAAGAAACCTATGGCGTACCCGTAGAAGAAATTCAGCAGGGTATCAAATATGGTGTACGCAAGGTCAACATCGATACCGACATCCGTCTGGCTATGACAGGCGCGATTCGCCGCCATCTGGCCAAAAACAAAAGCGAGTTTGATCCGCGCAAATTCCTGAAAGATGCAACAGTGGCTGCCAAGGATATTTGCAAAGCACGTTTCGAGGCATTTGGTTCTGCTGGCCAGGCCAGCAAAATCAAACCGATCTCGCTGGAAACCATGGCTAGCCGCTATCTGCGTGGCGAATTGAAAGCAATCATCAAGTAATCTACAAAAAAATACCCCGCAGATTTCCGGAAGCAATCAAACCGGAGCTGCGGGGTGTTTTTTATCTGACTGCCGAATTATTCGGCTGCATCCTGTTTTACTGCAGCCAGCTTTGTCAACAATTCTTCCTGAGCACTGAACCTGTTGTTTTTTCTAGAGGATTTACGCCTGTAGTAACCATCGCCATTCATTTCCCAGGCTTGCACGTTATCATGCAAATAAGGCTTCAAACCTTCGAGAATAACCCGCTTCTTCAAGCGTGGATCAAGCACCGGAAAACAGATCTCCACGCGGCGGAAAAAATTCCGGTACATCCAGTCGGCACTGGACAGATAAACATTATGCTGTTTGCCATTAAGAAAATAGAAAATCCGGGTATGTTCCAGAAACCGTCCGACAACAGAACGCACACGAATATTGTCCGATAATCCCGGCACACCAGGACGTAGCGCACAAGCGCCTCGTACAATCAGATCAATTCTTACGCCCGCAGCAGAAGCTGCATAAAGCGCTTGAATGACGGTCGGCTCCAGCAAGGCATTCATTTTGGCAATGATGGCAGCTGGTTTCCCCTCGTTGGCGTGCCTGATTTCCTGCTGAATGCTATTCACAATCTGGCTGTGCAGGCTGAAGGGTGATTGCCAGAGGTGTTTCAACTTGCTCGCCTTGCCCAGCCCAGTCAGTTGCAAAAATACCTCACTGACATCAGCGCAAATTTCCTCATGACAAGTCAGCAAGCCGAAATCCGTGTATACACGGGCCGTGCCAGGATGATAATTTCCCGTCCCCAAATGCACATAACGCTTTAGCTGGCCTGCTTCACGCCGTACCACCATAGCCATTTTGCAATGTGTTTTGTGGCCAAAAACACCGTAAATGACATGCGCCCCCACTTCTTCCAGCCGTTTCGCCCAGTTGATGTTGGCTTCTTCGTCAAACCGGGCCAGCAGCTCCACCACAACCGTTACTTCCTTGCCCAGCCTGGCCGCCGCCACCAGCGCCTCCATCAGCGTTGAATCCGCTCCCGTACGATAAACTGTTTGCTTGACTGCAACCACATCCGGATCTGCGTAGGCTTGCTGGATAAACTCAATCACCGGTTGGAAGGATTGATAGGGATGATGCAGCAGAATATCGCCCTTGCTGATCAACTCGAAAATATTATGCGTCTTCTTTTTTTGCGGTGAAAAAGGTAACCCGGGAATGAAACGCGGAAATTTAAGCTCCGGCCGGTCAATCAGATCAAAAACCTGCATCAGGCGCGCCAGGTTGACCGGCCCGTTCACCTGAAAAAGATCTTCATCCTGCAGCGAAAACTGGCTCAGCAAAAACTCCACCATCTGTTGCGAACAGTTATCTGCCACTTCCAGCCGGACTGCATCCCCCAGATGACGCTGCGACAATTCGCCCTGCAATGCGATACGAAGATTTTTTATTTCTTCCTCATCAACAAACAAATCACTATTGCGCGTAACGCGAAACTGATAACAGCCAACCACATGCATGCCGGTAAAAAGCTCTCCAACGTGCGCATGAATAATGGATGACAGGAAGATGAAGGTATAGGCGCTACCGCCGATTTCCTTGGGCAACCGAATCACGCGCGGCAAAATGCGCGGTGCCTGAACGATCGCCACCCCGGAATTACGGCCAAACGCATCTTTTCCTTCCAGTGCAACTGCAAAATTCAGGCTTTTGTTCAACACGCGCGGGAAAGGATGAAGAGGATCCAGACCAATAGGCGTGAGCATCGGCATCAGTTCGCGAAAGAAAAAATTCCTGATCCATTCGCGCTGGCCATCATTCCAGGCATCGCGCCGCAAAAAACAGATCCCCTGCTCCGCCAGAGCAGGCAAAACATCTTCATTAAGCAACTGGTATTGCTGTGAAATCAGATCGCGGACTTGCCCGGAAACGCGCTCGAATGCCTGATCCGGTGCCACACTATCCGGACCGGAAGCAGGCGCATCCAGCTTGATCTGCTCTTTAAGCCCGGCGACACGCACCTCGAAAAACTCATCGAGATTACTGCTGACGATGCAGATAAAACGCAAACGCTCCAGCAGGGGCGTTTCCTTGTCCTCAGCCTGCGCCAATACCCGGCGATTGAATTCAATCTGGCTGAGTTCGCGGTTCAGAAATTGTTTCGCCACCGGCATATCCGGTTTGAAAACCCATGCCACATCCTGTTCATGATCGATCATGGAGACGATTGCCTGGCCCAAGTTTTGAAGTACAAACCAGCCATAACCGGCTGGCCTGATTTATTTTTCGGGAGGAATATAACCTGCCGGCTGGTCAGCGCCATCACCAAAGAAATAGGCTTCCATCTGAGTGGCGAGATACTTGCGCGACTTCATATCCGCCATATTCAGCCGCATTTCATTCAGCAGCATCGTCTGGTGCTTGATCCATTGCCCCCAGGCTTCCTTGGAAACATTATCAAAAATCCGTTTACCCAGTTCACCAGGATAAGGCGGGAAATCCAATCCATCCGCCTCGCACCCGAGTTTGATACAGTTCACTTGTCTTGCCATAGCATTAATTTCTTTAAGATTTATATACGCCTGTTTTTATGAAATACAGACACTGTGCCGAGCAGGGTCATGAGTTTATAACATTTTCTCCTGACAGGGCATCGTGAGGACACCACCACAACTCATTCCCCAGAATCTCGCAACATCAACCCCATGATGTAGTCATCACATTCCTGTCCGCCCATGTTGAATTTGCGGTAGCCCAGTTTGCGAAAACCCATGTGGGTATAAAAACCGATAGCCGCGTGATTCCGCACATACACCCCGAGCAGCAAACGTTCTGCGCCAAATGACCGTACCGCTGCGATGGCTTCCTGCAGCATCCTTCTGCCCAGACCATTTCCCTGAAATTTGCTGAACACATAGATACGTTTCAGTTCATAGTCCCGAAGCGAAATATCTGCCAATGGCAGTTCGGCTGGCGAGATCACCATATACCCGACAGGAGCCTGACCCGGGCTGATTTCTGCCAGCCACAGCTTGTAACGGCTATCTGCCAGCCAGCTACGATAACACTCAATCGAATGCGCATTGGCGCAGTGCTTCAGAATGTTTGGCCCCTCAAGCACATCGGCGAAGGTTTCAAGAAAGGTCGCCTGCCCGACAAGCGCGAGCGCCCCCTCATCGCCCGGCAAACAGGCTCTTATCCGGATATCAGATTTCGCCATCAGTACTGTTGTGATAACCAATCACTTCGTATCCGTGGAAAAACGGGGAAGTACCGTACCCGAGTTCTGGTATTGCGGCCTTACCAGACTATGATCGCGCAATGCAGGCACAATCTGGCGCTCATCTGTGCGAAATGGCTCCACTACCGGTTGTAACCCCGCCCGCCAGGCTTCCATGGCCTCATCCACCAGCGGCGCTCCCTGCCCAAATACGGGTTTTGGCTGGAATTGTTTCCTGCGCTGTTCGTAGCTTCGGTATTGCGGCCACACCGTGCAACCCGCTGGAGGAAAGCAGGGATACAACCATTGCACATCCGGATATACCGGCATGATTTGCGCAGAAAAAGGAAAATATGGCAAACCACCACCGATCCAGATTTCCGGAAAAACCAGAACTGGCCGACCGTGGCCATATAAAAGGCCAGAAGCGGAAAAGCATGCACCGAAGAAAACAGCCAGCGCAACCAATATCCACGGCTGTTTGTACCACGCTCTCATTAACTGTCTCATACCAGAATCATTCCCTGTTACCTTCACGCCCCAAAATGCAAATGAAACCGGGTCCAGCCAGTACAATGCCGAATCCAACCCGCAAATTCAACTCTGCCTAATCATCATGTTAACCCCTCTGCCGCCTCTTTTGACAACCAGTGAACCCGGCTCCTTTGCCGCATTCACACTGGAAAAACGATTGCCAGCTATTCTGGATAACCTGGCAAAGAACGCTGATGCGCTACAAACACAGATTCTTCAGCAACTGGCCTCGGAAATACGGGAAAAAACCATCACGCCACTGCCCCCACTCGTTTTTGGCTCGCTTGACCAGGCCATCAAGCCCTATACCGGCCGACGCTGGGCAGATATGCCCTATCTTGCTGTTGAACTTTATTTTTATGCACGTATTTTGCTGGCCTTTGGCTATGCTGCAAATACATTGATTGATCCCTTCCGGCCAGCCAAACAGCAGGCTAATCTGCAGGCCATCGAATCACTCGCCGCCCTGAGGGATTATTGCGATGAAGATTGCAGCATCGTCCATCTGTTGCGCTGGTCAGTCATGGGAAATATCGCTGACCTCAGCCAGTACGCCATCCCGGAAGCGGATCAGGTTTCATTGCTCATGGATGAAAGCAACACTGCGGAAGCCTTGCTTGATTCCTGCCCGAACCAAATTGACTACGTGTTCGATAACGCCGGAATGGATGTACTGGCTGATCTGCTGCTGATACGACGAATCAGCAGACATTGTGCACGAATCGTTGCACATGTCAGACCATGGCCGATGTTTGTATCGGATATGACCATGGCTGATATAACGCACCTGATGGGTAAACTGACCGCTTCACCCATCGCGGCAGTACAAACACTGGGAGAAGATATTACACGGCTGCTACACCAGAACCGGCTGGTTCTGCGCGCCAGCCCGGCTTTGGGTCTGCCGATATGTTTCTGTGAGGATGAAACGCTTGTCCATAAGACTTTTGAAAATTCAGAACTGGTGCTCTTCAAGGGCGATCTGAATTACCGCTATTTTGCCGGTGATCGCCGCTGGCCGCATACCACGGAAAAACAGTTCTTTTTTGAACGATTCGGCCGATCGGCCGTGTGCTTGCGTATGCTGAAATCGGAAGTACTGGTCGGCCTACCGGCTGACATTGCCGCCCAAACACTTCAACTGCCATCCGGCTGGCTGACCAGTGGCCGCCACGGAGTCATTCAGGTGTTTATCGGTCGTCGATAAAAAAATCATTGCAATGATTGCAAATGAAAACAGCATCAACGCTGCTGTAACAGCTACCTTGAACTGCCATATCCCTGTTTTTACAAATGCGTTACCAGCCAGTTTTTTGAAGGAAGGCTCTTCCCAGCACTCAGCTTTAGTATTGATCAGAATCAGAAAATCTGAAGCCTTGCCCTTCAGGACATACTTTACAGCTTCATTCTGCATGCGCTGATAACGATTCCGCTCCGTTACGAGACTGTTGTAATTCTCTTTGCAAAATTGCCATACATACAACCACCCGAGTATCGCGTAAACCAGAAACACAAAAATTAACGTAATCGAGGACCAGGGGGATCCCAAAGCTATCGCGACCTGTTTTACCTTGTCTGCATTGACCAGGCTCACCATTGCAACACCTGCAACGAATGTCCAGAGACTGATTGCAATTCTCCACTCAACCGTTTGCAGCACTTCTACCCGCTTGAGGTGCAGTTCTGCAATCTTCAGGCACAAATCTTCCCTGTTCATATCCCCTCCCAAAGTAAACTGTCCCCAGTTTACCCGGGATACCCGGAAGCTATCCAGGCCGATGCCTGGTCAGAATCAAATGATATTAAACAGTGATAAACCTGATACGCGGTTGAAGGTTTTTTGCGAGGCTTCAAGCAAGGCCTGCTGGCGCGTCATGTCGGATATGGCCTGCGCGAAATCCAAATCCTGCAGACGTGAGAGTGATTGCTGATACTGGACGGCGGTATCTTCACCAATCTGCTGCAGGGCATCTATTTCCTGCAGCCCTGATCCCGCTGCTGCGCGTTTAGTCAGCACATTGTCCAGCGCAACATCAAGATCCTGCAGCGCCGTGCTCACCGCACTACTCAAGGCCGCTCCACCACCGGGCGTTTCCAGTGCTGTAATAAAATCATTAACCGTATCAAACAGACTCTGGCCACCCGGTTCAAAAATGGCATCACCAGTTTCGCTGACCGGCAACAACCGGGAGCCGGAAACCTGTATCAAACGCTGCCCTTGATCACCTTGATACGTCACACTGCCATTCGCCTGCTCAAAAGGCTGGGTCCCCCCCTTAAAACCGGAAAACAGATAATTGCCCTGTTCATCTTTGGTATTCGCCAACCCCAGCAAGTGCTCGAAATGACCACGCAATTCTGTGGCCATCATCTGCCGCTCATTATCGGAAAACGCCGGATTGCCCGCAGCCACCGCCATGGTACGTACATTTTGAATCACATTGGAAATACTACCGAGAGTGCTGTCCACCTGCTGGAGGCTGTCCATTGCCCGATGACGATTGTCCTTGTACTGCTCGTTCAGCGAGAGCGATTGCGACAATTCATGCGCACGCGCCGCTCCAATCGGATCATCCGAAGGCGTCATGATGCGTTTGCCGGTGGAAAGGTGCTGCTGCAGTTTGAACATGCCTTCCTGCTGCTGCAACATGGATCTGACGCCCTGGTCATAAAGTGTGCTGGTACTTACGCGCATGATAAATTCCTTTTCTGTCAAAAAACGGATCAGATTCTGAGCAACGAATCAAACAGTGAGTTGCTGATTTCGATCACCTTGCTGGAAGCCTGGAACATCTGCTGATAGCGCAGCAGATTGGCCGCTTCTTCCTCCAGATTGACTCCAGACAAGGATTGCCGTGCCTGATCTGTCTGTGCAAGCAGACTTTCCTGCGCCTTACTGGTCACTTCCAGCTCACGGGTTTTGTTGCCTACCTGATTCACCAGCTTTGCATAGGCCGATTGATACGACATTCCGCCCTGCAAGGTATTTTCTGTCTGCAGCCTGGCAAGCGACAAAGCATTAAGGTTATTCGTCACCCCGCCAGTGCCATCTGCCGCCGCAATTTCTGCAGGATCACTGATAGCCACCCGGATGCTTCCAGCGGCATGAGCCGGATCATCCACAGCAAAAAAATCTCCACCCGGATTACCCTGTAAATCCAGCCCTGCCTGGTGTTGTGCGTTGAATGTATTGGCAAACCCCAAGGCAAGCTGATGAAAATCGTTCTGCACGGAATCCAGTGTCTCACTGCGAAACGCCAGCAATCCTCCCAGACTTCCGCCCTGCAACTGGTGTTCCGGCAGTAACACCTCACCCTGGCTCAGATCCATGGCCACGGTCATCCGCTGTGGATCGCCGGGTGAAGCCACTGCCTTGAGCGCCATGGCGCTGGATCCAACCACCAGTGACTGACCATTGCCGATGAATACATTGAAATGTCCGTTGCTCTGGCGCACAACATCCACGTTGGTAAACTGGCTCAGGTTACGGATCAGTGCATCACGCTGATCGAGCAGATCATTGGCTGGCTGACCGTTGGCATGACTCTCCATCGCCTGGATATTGGCATTCAATCCAGCAATCTGCTGCGCAAGTGAATTGATCTCGGCCACATTACCGGCAATCTGGCCATTCACCCCTTCGCGCATTTCCGACAAACGTTGATCCATCTGCTGAAACCGGGAAACCAGTGATTCGGCACTACTCAGCATCGCCTGACGGGAAGGAATAGAAGAAGGATTGGAAGCCACGCCCTGTACTGCATTGAAAAAATCATGCAGCGCTGGCGTCAACCCGGAAGTAGTATCCGCCAGCATGTTGTCGATCTGTTTGATCTCGTTGTAATGGCTGTTCAGCTGGCTGCTTTGTGCCTGAGCCTGAAGTGACTGGCTATCCAGATACTGGCTATAGATGCGCTGTACCGTCGAGATATGCACACCCCGCCCGAGAAACCCATGGCTGTTAGCTTGCGGCGTATTGGCACTCTGCAGAGCTTGTTGCCGGTTATAGCCCGGGGTAGTTGCATTGCTGATATTGTGGCTGGTCGTCAGCAACGCTGTCTGCGCCGCCTGCAAGCCGGAAACACCCACACTCATCACACTGTTTGTCATCGCTTTATCCTTGATTTTTCGTGAATCATTTGTATTTGTTTACGGCAAAAACCCGATGGAATTGAGTCAACCATCATCACAATTTGGGGTATCTTTCCGCTTCAATATCGCTATATGCCCAACGCACTACTGTTAATGATCTTCAGCAGTTTTTCCGCGTAAGCAGGATCAGTTGCATAACCCGCCTGCTGCAATCCCCAGGCAAAAGCAGTGGCACTGCGGCTTTTCACCACTGCTGCGTAACGGGGATTGTTCTGCAGCAACCTGGCGTAATCACGGAAAGCTTCTTCATACGAACCATAAGCTCTGAATTTCTCGCGCAATTTCTGCGGTTTGCCATCGATGTATTCGGTGGTCACGGTTTCCACCACCTTTCCATTCCAGCTCTCGCTCGCCTTGATACCAAACAGATTGAAGCTCGGCTGATTATCCGCCCGGCGAATCTGATGTTTTCCCCAGCCGGTTTCCAGCGCTGCCTGCGCAATCATGAAATGTTCCGGAATGCCGGTTTCATGCGATACCTTGCGGGCATGCGGCAATACATTCATGACAAACTCGCGGGGCTGATCAACTGCCTGCATATCCGGTTCATCATTGCGCGTACTCGAAGCCATGCCCACTCTATTCACATCAGCGGCTGGTGATACTTTCGAGAAACTCGGCTTGACGGATGACCGCTCTAACCCGGACCAAAGCCGGGCAGGCAAATCCTTCATTTGCCCCGGCGCCAGCGAAATCAGCGGCTCATCATTCTTTCCGGTGATCGCAGTCAATAGCGAATCAGCCTGACCGATAGCGTTATCCGGCAACTGCTCCTGATCAATCGTTTTTGACAATTGCTTCACCATCATCTCTGCCAGACCGACTCCCTTTTCGGAAAGATTCTGTACCAGTTGCTGATCGAGCATCTGTGTATAGAAACGCGATTGCTCGCTGTCGAACAGTCCATCCTTGGGCGTGGCTTCGCGCATGCTCTTTACCATCATGTTGAGGAACAGGGCCTCAAACTGTTTCGCCGTCTGTTTCAGCGCTTCCTGCGGATCCCGCCGGGCCTGATTGCGCAATTGATCGACTGCTTGCGCATCGATGGCCAGCTGGCCGGAAAGATCGGATGAATTGATCATGTCGTCGTTAGTACCAGATGATTAGATGATTTCGAGTTCCGCCCGCAATGATCCGGACGCCTTCAGTGCCTGCAAAATAGCCAGCAGATCCTGCGGGGTAGCGCCGATCGCATTGAGCGCCTTCACCACATCAGCCAGACTGGCCGATCCCGGCAGCAACATCAAATTTCCCTCTTCCGAACGCACTTCTATTTGTGATTGCGGTACCACAGCTGTTTCACCACGTTGGGCAAATGGCCCTGGCTGGCTGATGATCGGCTGGGTATTGATGATTACTGAAAGATTGCCATGCGCCACCGCGCTCGGCTCAAGCGTGACCATCTGGTTCATGACGACCGATCCGGTACGCGCATTGATGATGACCTTGGCGGCAGCCAGCGATGGTGCAATATCAAGATCCTCAATCTGGGAAATGAAAGTGACACGCTGGCTGTTATCCATTGGCGCCCTGATCTGGATAACTCGCCCATCCAGTGCTGTGGCCGTGCCACGCGGGAACCGGCCATTGATGCTTTCCACGATGCGCCGTGCATTGGTAAAGTCGGTTTCGCGCAGTTCCAGATGGATATACTCCCCTTGCCCCAGCACAGTCGGCACGGCGCGCTCCACAATTGCACCGGCACTGATACGCCCTGCACCCAAATGGTTGATCTGGACACTGCTGCCAGCCGAACTCGCCCCGGCACCGCCAATCACCAAATTACCCTGGGCCACGGCATACACCTGATTATCGATTCCTTTCAATGGCGTCATCAGCAGGGTGCCGCCACGCAAACTCTTGGCATTACCCATGGAAGAAACGGTCACGTCAATCTGTTGCCCTGGTTTGGCAAATGCCGGCAGTGCGGCCGTCACCATCACCGAAGCCACGTTACGCAACTGCAGATTGGTGCCAGGTGGCAGATTCACACCCAGTTGCCCCAGCATGCTGAGAATGCTCTGTACAGTAAACGGTGTTTGCTGGGTCTGGTCACCCGTGCCATCCAGACCCACCACCAGACCATAACCGATCAGCTGATTAGTACGCACCCCCTGGATATTGGCCAGATCCTTGATACGTTCAGCAACAACTGGCTGGGAAAAAATCAGGCAAAGCAACAATCCGAAATGCAGGATTCGTTTAAAGAATGTCATGTTGAAATATCCCCGTCAGGTTCAGAAAGGTGAAATGGACATAAAGAAACGCGACAGCCAGCCCATGGTTTGTGCCTCATCCAGATAACCGTTGCCCCGGTATTCGATGCGCGCATCCGCCACCTGAACCGACGAAATGGTGTTGTTGATAATGTTGATCGGATTGACCACCCCGGACAACCGGATGAATTCATGCCCCTGATTGATGCCGATCTGCTTTTCTCCGCTCACCTGCAAATTGCCGTTGGGCAGAATGTCGATCACCGTCACAGCGATCGTTCCAGTGAAATTATTGTTGCTGGAGCTTTCCCCCTTGCCATCGAACTTGTTTTTTGAGGTCGCTTCCAGATCGAGATCCTGAAAAATTGCCTTGAACGGCAAACCAAGGAATGACGGCACCGACAGTCCAACCTCGCCTGCACGCTGGGCATTGCTGCCGGTTTTCTTGCTCGCGTTGGTTTTTTCGTTGAGCATGACAATGATGGTGTCGCCAATGCTGCGGGCACGCCGATCCTCAAATAGCGGGGTATAACGCAATCCGCCCTGATAGCTGTACGCTGCCTGAAAAATTCCTCCACTGGTCTGGCTGGGAGGAATGGACGGCAGATCATGCGGCCGCATGGTCATGGGCTGCTGCACCTTGGGAGTGGGCGTGATTGCACACCCCGATACCACGCAAAGCATGGCAACAAGTACGGGCAAAAACAGCTGGATAACATTTTTCATAAACAGTCTCACGATTCCTGTACAAGGTTCGCTTGCAAAATCCGGCATGGCGCAATAACAAACAGATTCATCAAAGTTGCGTCAACCGCGCCAGCATCTGGTCAGAAGTCGAGATTGATTTCGAATTGATTTCATAGGCACGCTGCGTCTGGATCATCTCGACCAGCTCCTCCACCACATTCACGTTGGAAGTTTCCACGAATCCCTGATTCAGCAACCCGATTCCATTGGTACCCGGAATGCCCGGGTTGGGTACACCGCTGCTCATGGTTTCAAGATAAAGATTCTCGCCAAAGCGCTGCAGCCCGGCCGGATTGATAAACGTGGTCAGCTGAATGTTGCCTACCGGCACCGGTGAAGGCGAACCCGCCGTCAGCACGGACACCGTGCCGTCCCGCCCGATCGTGATATTCAGTGTATTCGGCGGAATCGTGATGGAGGGCTGCAGCGGGAAGCCGCTGGAAGTCACCATCTGTCCATCCTGATCAGACTGGAATGCGCCATCCCGGGTATACGCCAGCGTGCCATCCGGCAACAGAATCTGGAAAAATCCCTCTCCCTGAATCGCCACATCACGCGTATTGCCGGTCTGCTGCAGATTTCCCTGCAAAAAGATATTTTCAGTTGCCACCGGCCGCACCCCGGTTCCCAGCTGCAGGCCGGAAGGCAGGCGCGTGCGTTCGGAAGACTGGGCACCCGGCTGGCGGACAGTCTGATACAGCAGATCCTCGAATACCGGACGCATCCGCTTGAAACCATTGGTACTGATGTTGGCCAGATTGTTGGCGATCACATCCATCTTGGTCTGCTGGGCATCCAGACCGGTTTTCGAAATCCATAATGAGCGAACCATAGCGTTATCCTTTCAGCGTAATTAATAATTCACCGGAAATATCCAGCCCGGCATTTACCTGCATCAACCTCTCAGTGTCATGATTTCACTCGCCTGCTGGGCGTTCTGCTGGGCGTTTTCGAGCATCTTTATTTGCATATCGAACTGGCGGGCCAGCGTAATCATTTTCACCATCTCGCCAACCACATTGACATTGCTGCTTTCGAGCGCGCCATCGATCAGGGTAACTTTTTCATTGACCGGCGCCTGCCCACCTTCCTTCAACCGGAACAGGCCATCCTCTCCCCGGACGAGCTGCTCTGCCGACGGATCGACCAACTTGATGCGGCCAACGATTGATACCGCAGTCATTCTCGAATCCGATGGCAATACCGAAACACTGCCATCCTTGCCAATTGCGATGCGGCTATCGGGCGGAATCGAGATGGGGCCGGATTCTCCCTTGACGTTGAACCCCTGTTGCGTCTGCAATATGCCGTTGGCGTCTATCTTGAGATTGCCATGCCGGGTATAGGCTTCCTCGCCATTTTCCAGTTGCACTGCGATCCAGCCAGAACCCTGCACCGCCACATCCAGCGGGCGATCCGTCTGCTGGATCGCGCCTGGCGTGAAATCCGCACCTGTCGTTGAATCCAGTACAAATGCACGAGTTGGCAATGTATCCCCATAAACCGGCACCGCCCGGAACGCATCCGTCTGCGTCCGGTAGCCCGTGGTCGAGGCATTGGCCAGATTATGGGAAACCGTTGCCTGCTGGGTCAGGGTATGCAGTGCGCCGGTCATGGCGGTATAAATCAGTCTATCCATTTCAGGTCACCACCAAATCAGGGTTAAACAGGAAATTCATCAGATATTCATGATGGACTGCATCACCGCATCCTGCGTCTCGATGGTCTTGGCATTCGCCTGATACACGCGCTGCGTCATGATTAGGCTGACCAGCTCGGTCGTCAGATCGACATTGGATTCCTCCACCGCTGCTGATTGCAGTGAACCCAGGACACCGGTTTGTGGAGCACCTACCAGCGGCAATCCGGATTCAGCGGTCTCGCCCCACTGATTATTTCCCATCGGCTTGAGGCCATTGGGATTGGAGAAGCCTGCCAGCGCCAGCTGCCCGAGTGTCCGCGTGACGCCGTTGGTATAGCTTCCCCTGATCTCTCCACTGTCAGAAATGCTGTACCCGGCCAGGCGCCCGGAAGCAAACCCATCCTGATTCATCATGTTGACGCCAAACTTGCTGCCAAACTGGGTGGAACGGGTCAAATCCAGTGAAAACGCAAGTGGCTGAATGGTAGGGTCAGTAAAATTCACAGTAGCTGCAGCCGGCCCGGTCGGTACTGTCATGATCCCGGAAGAATCAAAAGTCAACGGAAATGAAGGAGAGCCACCGAAATTTACCCCGCTTGTTGATCCCTCTACAGTTGCATATACACCCCATGTGGATGCGGCTGTTTTCTGGAAATACAAAGTCATTACATGGGAATTACCGAAACTGTCAAAAACCTCTCCTGAAGTGGAATGGTCATAAGTTGAGGGGTCGGTTGCATCAAAAGTAACGGGTATGGCCGGCACGCTTGTACGCGCATCCAGATTCATCCCTGCCATAAAACTGGTGGTAGGTTTCGGCGTCATATCTGCCGTGGGCAACCGCAGATTAACTGGTATGTTAGGAATGATCTGGCCAGCGGCATCCGCAGAAAAACCGGTGACGTTGTAATTGCTTGCATTCACCAAAAAGCCATCTTTGTCCAGATGAAACTGGCCATTACGGGTATAGCTGATTGTGCCGTTGTTGCTCATCCGGAAAAAGCCGTTTCCGGTAATCGCCACATCCAGCGGATTATTGGTAGGGGTTACGTTTCCCTGGGTAAATTCCTGCGCAATGGCGGCGATCTGCGTACCAATTCCGATCTGATTCCTGCCCCCTCCCAGAGCGTTGGCATAAACATCAGCAAACTGCGCTTGTGATTGCTTGAAACCGACCGTGTTGGCATTGGCGATATTGTTACCGGTGACATCCAGCTTGGCTGAAGCTGCTCTTAATCCACTCAATCCGTGTTGAAAACCCATGATTTACTCTCCTGACTCAGAATATTTTTTTAATATCATCCATACCGACATAGCCCAGTCTGCCTACTTCCAGCAGCGCGCCATCCTTGCCTGCCTGAGCACTGCTGACCGAACCAAACGCCAGAGTTGAAGCAGATACCTCCTTGTTGCCACGCATTGCCTTCAATGCAAAGCTGTATTGCCCGTCCGCGGCCGTATTCCCATTGTTGGCCAGGCCATCCCAGGCAAAGGTACCCACGCCAGCCGCCTGCGCACCCAGATCAATCTCACGCACGGCCAGACCAGCACTATCCTTGACAGTGACGACAAGTTTATCCACCGGCTCAGCCAGTTCGAATCCGCCGATACCGGCATGGTTTTCCAGCTGCATGCCTGTTCCCGGAATCAGCACACCGCGTCCAATCATGGTGGCCGCTTCAAACGAACGCCGCGCATCGGAGTCGGATATTAGTTTTTCCAGTGTGTTGTTGAGTTTGTCGATACCGCTTACGGTGCTGATCTGCGCCATCTGGCTGGTCACTTCCGCGTTATCCATCGGGTTGAGTGGATCCTGATTCTGCATTTGTGTCACCAGCAGTTTGAGAAACCGGTCCTGCATATCCTCATCGCTCTTGCGGGCCGTTTTAGTACTGTTGCCATTCGAGGCCAGCAGTTCGGACAGGGTGGAATTGTTTTGCACCTGGCTCATGTTCATTTCTCCTTATTGGCCGATTGAAAGGGTTTTCTGCAGCAATGTCTTGGTCACGTTCATCATGTCAACGCTGTTCTGGTAGGAACGCGAAGCCGACATCATGTTGACCATTTCATCCACCGCGTTGACATTGGGCAGAGTGACATAGCCCTTTTCATCCGCCATTGGGTGCTTGGGGTCGTACACCACCCGCATGGGTGATGGATCATGCACAACACCCGCTACCTTGACGCCCTTTGCCTTGTCTGCTGTAACATCGATCGTGCGGAATACAACCTGACGGGAACGATAGGCTTCACCGGTGGAACTGGTGGCACTGTCTGCATTGGCCAGGTTACTGGCCACGACATTCAGGCGCTGTGACTGGGCTGCCATGGCCGAACCGGCCACGTTAAATACACTGAATAAAGACATGATTATTAGGCTCCTTCTTTAATGGCTGATAACAGAGTGCGGAACTGGCCGCTGATAAACGTCAGACCGGCGTCATAACGCATGGCGTTATCGACAAACTGCATACGTTCGGTATCCATATCGACTGTATTGCCATCGATGCTGGGCTGTTGTGGAATGCGGTATTGTTTGGGTACCGAGGTAATTGATCTGAAATCCGCCAGACCAATATGTCTCGGTGCGGTTGTTGCCAGGGCAGAATGCTGTATCGCCTGGGATGATTGCGCGTTCTGCATCGCTTTGGAAAAATCGAAATCCTTCGCCTTGAAGCCCGGTGTATCGGCATTAGCGATATTCCCCGACAGCAATTCCTGCCTGGCTGCCCGCAATCCCAGCGCTTTCTGGTTAAAACCGAGCAGATTGTCCAGTTTGTTGATCATGTTTTCCTCCTGCAAAGTAGTCATAAATACACATGCAGAAACCATGCCAGACTGAATCAATCTTTTCTTTGCGGCTAATGGATCAAACTGGCACCTGATCCCCCTTCAATTTCCAGATTAGCCAGAACGTTGCGGCGATACCATGCGGAACGTAGCGGCAAAAATTGCCGCCTGCGGCAAAAACTGTCCGCATTGACCATCAACCCGGATGCTTAACCCTACCTGCCATGAGAATGAAATTTTTATTGCTTGCGCTCGCAAGCACCCTGACCACAACAGCCATCGCCGCAGAAAATCCATCGGCAGCTGTCATATTCAAGGCGGTCAATGACTTTGTGCGCGAGGAAACCCGCCAGCTGCCCGGCAGAGTCGTGATCAGGATAAACCAGCCGGATTCACGTCAAATACCGCGTTTGTGCCAGCAACCCCAGCCTTTTCTGCCCGCTGGTGGACGGGTGTGGGGAAAATTCTCGGTGGGTGTGCGCTGTCAGGATGAAGCCAGCTGGACGCTGTACGTGCCAGTTGAAATCGAAGTAAATACCGGTGTCGTCCATGCCGCACGACCGATCAGCATGGGAAAACCATTGGATACGCAGGATATTGTGATCAAGGAAGCGGATCTGGTACGCATTCCCGGGGGGGCAATAACGGATGCAGATCAGGTGATTGGCAAGGTGGCAACGAGCTTTCTGGCTTCAGGCCAACCCATACGATCACACCAGCTTCGTGCCCCGTATGTGATCTCGCGCGGACAGAAAGTGCGGCTGACCGCTACCGGATCAGGATTTGCCGTCAGTATCGAGGGTGAGGCACTGACTGACGCTGCCGAAGGCGACACCGTGCAAGTGCGCAATCACACCGGACGCATTATCCGGGGCATTGCACGTCAGGGTGGAATAGTCGAGATAAAACAGTAAACCAGTGATTTCCTCGCCGCACTGCAACCATCCTTGCGAATACCGTAAGCATGAAGCAATCCAAGTTAGCCAATTACAAGGATTACTGGATTGCCGCGTCGGCCTGCGGCCTCCTCGCAACGACAGAGTTCTGAAAAAGAGCCATTTTTCTTCACCGCCGGAAAGCAGGGTTGTAGCACCATGTGGTGGTGGCGTGAACATGGCTGGTTAAATTGGGAGAGTTGGCGCGCGGGGTATACCCTATACGGCTGATTACGAGCTGGATTGCCGTGTCGGCCTGCGGCCTCCTCGCAACGACGGAGTGAACGGCTGGCGAACACCGTTTCGCCCCCTTCGCCGTCTTTGCGAACACTGAAGGTGTGAAGCAATCCAGTAGCAACGGTGATGGAAATCCGGATTCACCGGATCACCGCGCAGCTCGTGAATGGCGGGGCAAAACAGGCAGGTAAATATTGCGTGGGGTCAGATCTGATTGGCCAGAAACAATTCCTGTCCCAGTGTGGCTCGCTCTGCTGCTGAAGCAGGAATGTTCTCCAGTTTTGCTATTTTTTCCAGCAAACGGCTCATCCCCCTGCGATTGGCAATCTGGATGGATAAACCGGGGCGCGCATTGAGCTCCAGTACCAGCGGGCCCAGTTCCCGGTCAAGTACGACATCCACACCCAGATACCCCAGCCCCACCAGATCGTGGCATTGTGCTGCCAGTGTCAGCAATTTATGCCAGTGCGGAATTTCCAGCCCGCTGATGGTCGCACCTGTATCCGGGTGCTGTTCGATTGGAAAATTCTGCCAGATGGCATGGGTTGTACGGCCCGTCACCAGATCAATGCCGGCACCGACTGCGCCTTGATGCAGATTGGCCTTGCCATCCGACATGCGGGTTGGCAAGCGCACCATGCAGGCAACCGGAATTCCCCTGAACACGATGGTGCGAATATCCGGCACGCCACGATAGGAAACTGCTTCGAACAGCGGATCAAACTTAACCCGGTATTCAATTAGCGCCTGATCAGGTTGTCCGCCCAGGCTGTAAAGGCCGCTGAGTATGTTGGACAGGTGGTATTCGATGTCCTCTTCGGTCAGCAGATCGCCATTGCTTTGCCGGTAGCGGTTGTTGAGCCTCCCGGTAATGACACAGATACCGCTTCCACCCGAACCATGCGCCGGTTTGATCACAAAATCCTCATGATCCTTGACGATTTCCGGAAAATTAGCGACATCATGCTGAATCTCGATCACGCCATACAGCTCGGGCACGGCAATGCCGGATGCCAGCGCCAGGTATTTGGTCCGCAGCTTGTCGTCCACCAGCGGATACAGCGAACGCTTGTTGTAGCGCAGGATGAAATCAGCATTGCGCTGATTCATCCCCATGACGCCGCTCTTCTTTAGCTTTTCAAAAAATCCGAACATGGTGTTATGGCTTGTTGCGCGCAAATGCACGGAAACGCCAGAGCTCCATCAGCCGGTAACCCGAATAGCGGCCCAGCAACAGGATGGCCGCCAGCACCACCAGCAACAACTCCGGAAACACAAAAAACATATACTGGAATTCACCGATATTCATGGCGAGGTATCCCATTACTGCCACCAGAAGACTGCCCGATACCTGCTTGAATGCTTCCGCCGGCCCGGCTTCCTCCCAGGTGAGCGACATACGCTCGATCGTCATGGTCATGATCACCATCGGGAACAGCGCCACGGATAGCCCCATCTCAAACCCGAGCTTGTGCATGATGACACTCACCCCCGCCATCAGCAGCACAACCATGGTCAACACCGCTGCCAGCCGGGGAACCAGCAGCAGCTTCAGCTGCTCGACATAGGCACGCAGCAACATCCCGAGCCCCACAATCAGACTAAACAGGAGCAGCCCCCAGAACAATTCGGTTTCACGAAACGCCAGCGCAATCAGAATGGGCATGAACGTGCCAAAAGTGCGTATGCCGATGATGTTGCGCATGAACACAACGACCAGCGCCCCCAGCGGCACCATCAGCAGCACCTTGTACACATTCTGGGTATGCACTGGCAGGGAATACAGCGAAAATTCCATCAGATGCGAACCTTTTTCCGCTGAGCGGAATCCGGCAATGTTGACGGTCTCCTGCAACGTCCTGCCCACCGAATACTGGATGCCGGATTCGGAAGCGCCTTCTATCGAGAAAATACGGTCGTCATCAATCTGCCAGATAATGAAATCCGCTGGCAAACCTTCCCGGCCATCCTTGATATTGAGCGTGCGCCACTGCTCACCGTCATAAACCTGCAGAAAATGCTCCAGATCCGTGTATTCCTTGTTGTCCTGCAAACGCAAGCCACGAACGACACGGGAAGGGATACGGGCACCCGCCAGAATCCAGTTCAGGCTTTTGGCCAGATTGCGTGTCCGACTGACATGCTTCATCAGCAACTTCAAATCCGGTACGGATGCGGCAGTGTTCAACTGCTCGATCACCCGCTGCGCGAAAGAAACGGTATCGGCAGACTGCTGGCGCGCCTTGTCCAGCACGCTCCGGATCACCGGCGCCAGATCCTCGGGATATTCGGGCGGTTTTGGATACACTGGTGCAGCCTCCTGTTTCTGCACGATCTCCCCGTTTTCGAACAGCACCACCCGGTAAAACAACAACTGCTTGCCCTCCGCCCTGCGTTTGGCCCAGCGTGCAATGCGGCCGGTATTATCCTGCTCGATCGCCAGCCCATAATCCGCGCTGACAAAATCCTCATCAAGAATCGAATACCCGGCCGGATTGAAAAGCAGCGGCAAGGTGACTTTAATTGCGCTATCCGGCTTGGCACGGAAGCTGACACGGGCTTCGATATTCCAGACCTGCGCCTGCTCGGACGCCGTCAACGGCAAGCCGATCACGTTCACCTTGTAATAGGCTAACCCCAGTCCCACGAGGCATAGGATAAAAGACAGCAAATACAGATGCAGTTTTCTCATTCGGATTTTCCGGAATCAGTGGGTTCGCCACCTTTCTTTTTCTTCTTGGTATGGCCGCACACCGCCCTGGTGAGATAAGCGCGCGCCGGATCAACCACTACATAACCGGCCAGCGCCTTGCGCCCGAGCAACACCGGGTAATTCAGCGCGCGGCGGTCAATCAGATCGAATTCGGTTTCCCGGACCTCATCGGCCAGACAAATCTCCATGGCAATCACCGGGCGCTCCTGCGAAGGACCATCATGCTGTTTGATTTTCACCATCCGCACCAGCGGGCGCTCGATTTCAACGAAACGTCCGCCTTTATCCTTCCTGAAATCAAACGTAAATTTGACCCATGTCTTGCCATTTTTCCTGAACACATTGATATCGCGTGCGCTCAGGGAAGACGTATTGGCGCCGGTATCAATCCGCGCGGGCGTCTTGATTCCCCAGGGCTCCAGGCGGACAAACTCCACCCAGCCAACGGTTTTCAGAGGCTCCTGGGAATCCGTGCTTTTTTCTGCCAAAGCCGCGCTACCAGGCACCAGCAACCATAAAACCATAACGGGGATGAACAACAACAGTCTGATTAAGCGCATGGATTTTCTGTAGTCATCAAAAAAATCATTCCAGAGGCGGATAACGCTACCGGAGAAAGGCAGGGCCGTTCAACAGCCACACAAATTGAAATTGGTAATCAGGAATCAAATGGAGCGGGTGAAGGGAATCGAACCCTCGTATGCAGCTTGGGAAGCTACCGTTCTACCATTGAACTACACCCGCCTATTTATGGATTCGATAAGCCACATCCGCAAGGCTTGCAAAACCTGCACCGGCAACCATCAAAAACCATAAAACAATGCAGGGCGATTATAACAAGACATTTTCCGGCTTGAACCGTTTTCGAGGCACCATCAACCAGATTGAAAACAAGGATAAAATGCACACCTTCCATGACAAAGGCAAAAGCGGCCTCCGTCCGGCAAACCACACCCGCGCGACATGAACGCAGTAGAAATCGAACAAGCCATTACCAGCCTGGCCAATGCAGCCTTTGACCATGAAAATTTCCCCTATGATTTTCTGGCTGCTTTCGGCAACAAGGACACCACACTCAAGCGCCTGCGCGCGGGCGTATCGAACAAATCCGATCTCGGTGGAGTGTTGCAAACCAGCAACATCCACATCGCAGCGGCCCCACTGGGAGCAGTCACAACAACACTGACAGCGCTCAGAGCCAGCCCCGCCACCACCCGTTACAAGGCCAAATTCATTCTGGCAACCGATGGCGAAACCCTTGAAGCCGAAGAACTGGACAGCGGAGACACCATCGCCTGCGCCTACCCGGATTTCCCCGACCACTTCGGCTTCTTTCTGCCGCTGGCGGGTATTTCCATCGTCCGGCAAATCCGCGATAACGCCTTCGACATCCGCGCCACCAGCCGCCTCAACCGCCTGTATATCGAACTGCTAAAAGATAATCCTGACTGGGGCAATGCCGAACGCCGCCCGGAAATGAATCACTTCATGGCACGGCTGATCTTCTGCTTTTTTGCCGAAGATACCGATATTTTCCACAGCAGCGGCCTCTTTACTGCCACTCTCGAACAGATGAGCGCACGCGATGCCAGCAACACCCACGCTGTTATCAGCGAAATCTTTCGCGCCATGAACACCGCCATCGACCAGCGCAGCCAGGCCAGCCTGCCACGCTGGGCGGACATCTTCCCTTACGTCAATGGTGGCCTGTTTTCCGGCAACGTAGCCGTGCCGCGCTTTTCCAGAATCGCTCGCAGCTACCTGTTGCACATCGGCCAGCTCGACTGGACCCAAATCAACCCGGACATCTTCGGTTCCATGATCCAGGCCGTGGCCGACGACGAAGAACGCGGCGCACTCGGCATGCACTACACCAGCGTGCCCAACATCCTCAAAGTGCTCAACCCGCTGTTTCTGGATGACCTGCGCGAAAAACTGACCGAGGCGGGCGACAACAAACTCAAACTGCTCAATTTGCGCAAGCGTCTCGCCCGCATTCGCGTATTTGATCCGGCGTGTGGTAGTGGCAATTTTCTGGTGATTGCCTACAAGCAATTGCGCGAGATTGAACACACCATCAACGAACGCCGCGATGAAAAAGGCCAGAAATCCGAAATTCCACTCACCAATTTTCGCGGTATCGAACTGCGCGATTTCCCCGCCGAAATCGCCCGCCTCGCCCTCATCATCGCCGAATACCAGTGCAACGTTCGTTACCTCGGGCAGCGGGAAGCGCTGGCGGTTTTCCTGCCGTTGAGTCAGGACAACTGGATCACCTGCGGCAACGCCCTGCGGCTGGACTGGCTGAGTATCTGCCCGCCCACCGGCACCGGCACGAAACTGCAAGGCGATGATCTGTTTGCCACCCCACCGGAACACACACCCATTGATTTTGAAAACGAAGGCGGCGAAACCTACATCTGCGGCAATCCGCCGTATCTGGGCAGCACCTGGCAAAGTGCCGAACAAAAAGCCGAACTGCAAACGCTGTTTGAGGGCCGTGCTAAAAACTGGAAGTCGCTGGATTACGTGGCGGGCTGGTTGATCAAGGCAGCGGATTATTGCCGCTATACGCCCGCCATGGCCGCCTTTGTTTCCACCAACTCCATTTGCCAGGGTCAGCAAGTCCCCATCCTCTGGCCGTTGATCTTCGCCCAGGGTAGCCAGATTGCCTTTGCCCACACCAGTTTCAAATGGGCCAACCTGGCCGCGCATAACGCCGGGGTAACGGTGGCCATTATCGGCATCAGCAATCAGTCACGCACCCCGCGCCGCCTGTTTGCGCTGGATAACGCGGGCGAAACCATGGAACGCCAATGCGAATACATCAACGCCTATCTGGTGGCCGGGGCGGATGTGATTGTGGAAAAGGCAGTGCGCCCTTTATGCGGACAAACAGAAATGAGTTTCGGCAACAAACCCGTGGACGGTGGCCATTTGCTGCTGTCGCACGATGAAGTGCAAGCCTTGGGGCTGAACGCCGCCCAGCACGCTCGTTTCATTCGCCGTATCTACGGCTCGGCCGAGTTTATTCGTGGATTAGAACGCTATTGCCTGTGGATTGAAGATGCACATCTGGAAGAAGCGCAAGCCATTCCCGCCATAGCTCAACGTATCGAGGGCGTACGTGCTATGCGCCTGCAAAGCCGCGACAAAGGCGCCAATGACATGGCGACACGGGCACATCAGTTCCGGGAGATGTATTCTGGGGTGCAATCAACTATTATCGTCCCTCGCGTTTCCTCCGAATCACGTAAATATTTGCCTTGCGGTTATGAATCTGTCGGAACCATTGTTGCAGATGCAGCCTTCGCCCTCTACGACGCGCCCCTCTGGAACATGGCCCTTATCGCCAGCCGCCTGCATCTGATCTGGATCGCCACCGTCTGCGGCAAGCTGAAAACCGATTTTCGCTACTCCAACACCCTCGGCTGGAATACGTTTCCCGTACCCACCCTGACCGAGAAAAACAAGACTGATCTCACCCGCTGCGCCGAGAACATCCTGCTCGCCCGCGAAGCCCACTTCCCCGCCACCATCGCCGATCTCTACAACCCGGACACCATGCCAGACAACCTGCGCGCCGCCCACGACCACAACGACGAAGTGCTGGAACGCATCTACCTCGGCCGCCGCTTCAAAAACGACACCGAACGGCTGGAAAAACTGTTTGACCTGTATACCAAAATGACTGTCAAACAGAACAAAAAAACAACTTCACCGGCGGTTGATTGATGGAATCATGCGCTGCATCATCGTGGCCTGTACCGAAAGCAGGAATACGGATATCCGGGTGACTATTCGGGCAGGAAGAAGGAATTTTTGCGTTTGAAGATCCATCGCCGAATACACTTGGTACAACCGCTATAGACAAAAATGACAAGAAAGAACCCAAAGGGTAACGAAGCTCCCACCTACGGAGAAGCAGATTTGCCCAATAAAAAAATTATTATTATCGCTGGCCCCAACGGCGCCGGAAAAACCACCTTTGCACGTTCCTTTTTACCTGCCGAGGCCGGATTGCTACGTTTTATCAATGCCGATTTAATTGCAGCCGGGCTATCGCCCTTTATACCGGAAGCAGCTGCCATCAAAGCCGGACGGCTAATGCTGGAAGAAATCCGGCAATGTGTGCAACAAGGTGAAAGTTTTGCTCTGGAGACGACTCTTTCTGGCCTGGGTTATTTGCAGCATATCGAGCAGTGGCGCTTGCTGGGCTATCAGGTAAGCTTGTTTTTCCTGAGCTTGCCCGATGCAGAAACGGCGATTGCCCGTGTGGCCGAACGAGTACGGCAGGGTGGTCATGATATTCCCGAGCCTGTCATTCGCCGCCGTTTCACAGCAGGCAAACGAAATTTTATCCAGCGTTACCGCAATCAGGTGAGCGACTGGGCACTTTACGACAATGCTGGCAATATGCCTATATTGCTGGAATGGGGAGAAAACACATGAACAAACCCGATATTTCACAAGCCAGAAATCCGGATCTCCGTGCCTCACTGATCGCCCTGCAGCGTGCGGCAGAAATGGCACGCCAAACGGCGATACAAACCAATACCGCCATCGTGCTGATACAGGATGGTAAATTGGTAAAAATTACCGCACAGCAATTGCGGGAGATGGCGTGTATGGACAACGCCTGAATGGCAAGTACCAAGTGGTGACTTCTGGGCAATCTTCCACTTTGCCTTCCCAAATGTACACCAGCGACGACGGCCAAGCCCGCTTCATCTTCGGATAGAGGGCGACAGTATCTGGCTGGATCAGCTGAAATTTCGAGCTGTTCCAGACCGCCAAACAGAACATTTCTCTGCATGCAAAAAATATCTTTGAAGATAGGGAGTTACGTCAGGATTCAGTTTGAACCATGTTACACTTATATTTTCTAATATATTTTATTTGTATGAGGTGTGCCATGTCACAAATCACGCTTTATCTTGATGACGAAATCCAGACGCTGATCGAACAGCGTGCCAAAGCCAGCGGGTTATCCAAAAGCCGTTGGGTAGCTGAATTCATTACCAAATATGCCGCGCAAGAATGGCCGCAGGACTGTCTGGAGCTGGCGGGGCGTTTTGCCGATTTTCCGCTGCGCGAAAAAATGCCTCCACTACCTGCTGATACATCGCGCCTGGAATTCTGAGCACCAAACATGCTGATTCTGGATAGCAATACCATCAGTTATTATTTTCGCGGAGATCCGCATGTGGTGCCGCATTTGCAGGCACAACGTCCGCAGGATGTGGCTGTACCCGCCATTGTGGAATACGAACTACGCTACGGCTTGCTGCGTTTGCCGCCCGAAATGGCCGCGCCACGTCTGGCTGCTCTGACTACCCTGCTGCTGCCCATGCAAAAATTGCCTTTCGACAGCGAATGCGCCGACCATGCTGCACGCATTCGGGCAATGCTGGAGGCAGCAGGTAATCCTATTGGGCCGCACGATATTCTGATTGCCGCCACAGCCTTGCGCCATGGCGCTGTGCTGATCACGCGCAACGTGCGTGAGTTTTCCCGGGTACCGGGTTTGCAATGGATAAACTGGCATGAGGATTGAGCCAATCCACACACAACAAACGCCATACCGGAGCAGAAGTATAGGAAGCGATCAATCACCTCACTGCATTAAGGAGAAGCCGATTTATTCCATCTTCATGACGTGGCAACCCAGTTCCATTGCCATCCCGATTATTGATATACGAATTTCTTTAATGTCACAAACCTGCCATTTTCTGAAATAAAACTTGTACGAACACCATTATTTGACATACGATTTCCGTTATTTCAGAAAAACAGCAAGTTTTTGATATATGGATATAGCAGATTTCCAGGCTGGTGATTATGAACATCGCTATGAGTACAAGGCGTTTGTCCCTGCGCTGATTTGTCATGAATGGGTGATTGCTGATGCGGAGTTGACCGCACTGCTTGGCCGCGCAGATCGTGCGCTGGGGGAGTTGAATGCGTTTAGTCAGCTGATTCCCGATATTGATTTCTTCATCCGGATGCATGTTGCCAAGGAAGCCACGCAATCCAGCCGGATTGAGGGTACGCAGACAAATATCGAGGATGCTTTCAAGGATATCAGCGACCTGAAACCTGAAGAGCGGGACGATTGGACTGAGGTTCAGAACTACATCCGGGCAATCAATTTTGCTATCGCCTCCCTGGAAACACTGCCATTATCATCGCGCTTGTTGCGCCAGACCCATGCACAATTGCTGCAGGGGGTTCGGGGTGAGCATAAACAGCCGGGCGAGTTCCGGGTTAGCCAGAACTGGATAGGGGTTAGCTTGAAACATGCTGCCTTTGTACCGCCACACCACGAACGGGTGCCTGATTTGATGAGCGATCTGGAGAAGTTTCTCAACACCGGCGAGCATTTTGCACATCCGCTGATTCGTATTGCCATTGCGCATTATCAATTTGAAACCATACATCCGTTTTTGGATGGTAACGGCCGGCTAGGACGGCTGATGATTTCGCTCTATTTGGCATCTGCAGGGCTGCTACATAAGCCGGCACTGTATCTATCCGATTATTTCGAACGTAACAAAACGGCTTATGTGGATCATCTGATGGCTGTTCGCCAGGGCAATCACCTGCGGGCCTGGCTGATTTTTTTCCTGTACGGCATCGAGGAAACTGCGCGTGCTTCGGCTGCGGTGTTTCGTGCTGTGATCGGGTTAAAGCAGTGTATCGAGCGGGATGTGTTACCCCGTTTCAGCGCCCGGCGGCAAAACAATGCGCATGAGCTGATGCGGCACCTGTATGCGCGCCCCGTGATTGATATCAAGTGGACGACAGACCTCATTCAATCTTCAACCAATACAGCAGCCGCTTTGATTGCGGATATGGTTGATTCCGGCGTGCTGATCGAAGTTACCGGACAGCACCGCAATCGCCTGTTTGTGTTTAAAAACTATCTCGATCTTTTCAAATAGCATGATGATGAAATCCACTCCCTCCATTTCTGTCACTTACGCGCAAAACGGCCGCTCGGCCAGATCCAACGAGTTGGGGATGCGCCCGATGCAGGAGCGTGTTTTCGAGCGGCGCGGAGAGCAGTATCTGCTGATCAAATCGCCGCCAGCTTCCGGCAAGAGCCGGGCGCTGATGTTTATTGCACTGGACAAGCTGCACAACCAGGGGCTGAAGCAGGCCATCATCGTGGTGCCGGAGAAGAGTATCGGTGCCAGTTTTGCCAATGAGCCGCTGACCCGATCCGGTTTCTGGGCGGACTGGATGGTGATTCCGAAATGGAATCTGTGCAATGCACTGGGGACAGATGATGGCGGCAAGGTCAATTCGGTCGGCGCATTTCTTGAAAGTGATGACAAGGTGCTGGTTTGCACGCATGCCACTTTCCGTTTCGCGGTGGACAAGTTTGGTGTGGCAATGTTTGATGGCCGCCTGATTGCGGTGGATGAGTTCCACCATGTTTCCGCCAACCCGGACAACAGGCTGGGCGCGCATCTGGGAGAATTCATCAACCGGGACAAGGTGCATATTGTGGCGATGACTGGTTCCTACTTCCGGGGCGATGCGGAAGCCGTGCTGACCCCTGCTGACGAAGCCCGGTTTGAAACGGTCACCTATACCTATTACGAGCAACTCAGTGGCTATGCGCATCTGAAACAGCTCGATATTGGCTATTTCTTCTATTCCGGTTCCTACATTGACAGCATTCTCAAGGTGCTCGATCTAGCCGGGAAAACCATCATTCATATCCCGAATGTGAATTCACGCGAAAGCACGAAAGACAAGATCAGAGAGGTGGAACATATCATCGAGGCACTGGGGGAATGGCAGGGGGCCGATCCGGTCACCGGGTTCCAGCTGGTCAGGACAGCGGATGGCCGGTTGCTCAAAATCGCCGATCTGGTGGAAGACGACCCGGCCAGGCGGGAGAAAGTATCCGCCGCGCTGAAAGATCCGGCACTCAGGCTTCACCGCGACCATGTGGACATCATCATCGCGCTGGGGATGGCGAAGGAGGGGTTTGACTGGATCTGGTGCGAACACGCGCTGACGGTGGGTTATCGCTCCAGCCTGACCGAGATTGTGCAGATTATTGGCCGCGCCACCCGCGATGCACCGGGCAAGACCCGCACCCGTTTCACCAATCTGATCGCCGAGCCTGACGCCTCTGCACAGGTTGTTACCGAGGCGGTGAACGATACGCTCAAAGCCATCGCGGCCAGTTTGTTGATGGAGCAGGTGCTGGCGCCCCGCTTCGAATTCAAGCCAAAGAATTCAGCCAGCAGTCCGCATGCAGGGTTTGATTATGGCGAGCAGGGCTATCAGCCGGATCAATGCAATGTGGGTTTCAATCACGAAACCGGACAATTCTGGGTCGAGATCAAGGGATTGAGCGAGCCGAAAAGCCCGGAAGCCAGTCGCATTTGCCAGCAGGATCTGAACGAGGTGATTGCCAGTTTCGTGCAGGACAAAACGGCGATCGAGCGCGGGTTGTTCGATGAAGAGCTGGTGCCGGAAGAACTGACACAGCTGCGCATGGGCAAGATTGTCCGCGAAAGATACCCGGAGCTGGATGCGGAAGATCAGGAGGCGGTGCGCCAGCACGCTATTGCCGCGCTCAATCTGACGCAGCAGGCCAGACAGTTTGTGTCCGGAGATGGCAATGGCATGGGCGAACCTGTCGCCAATACGGCCCTGATCGAGGGGGTACGCAAATTTGCCATGGATGTACGCGAACTGGATATTGATCTGATTGATCGCATCAACCCGTTCAGCGAGGCGTATGCCATTCTGGCCAAGGCGATGAGCGAGGAAAGTTTAAGACAGGTGGCTGCCGTGATCGGGGCAAAACGTACCAGCCTGACGCCGGAAGAAGCCAGGGAGCTGGCGGTTCGCGCTGTATCTTTCAAAAAGGAACGGGGGCGCGTGCCCTCTCCCACTTCGGCCGATGCCTGGGAAAAACGCATGGCAGAAGGTGCTGCCGCGTTTATGCGCTTCAAAAAAGAGGGTAGCTATGGCGAACGAACCTGATCTCGATGAACTGGCAGCCGAACTGGCTGATTTTGCCCCACCGGAAAAACAGGCGGGACACTCGGCGCGCGAGGAACGCATTATTGCCGGATTCGAGGAGATCCAGCGGTTTGTGGGACAGCATGGCCATCTTCCACGACATGGCGATGAGGGTGATATTTTCGAGCGGCTTTACGCTGTGCGGCTGGATCGCCTGCGTGCGCTGGAGGAATGCCGGGCATTGCTGGCTCCGCTCGATCATCAGTGTTTGCTGAACACCGCTGGCGTACAGGAATCGCAAGGCGACTATTCCCTGACGGATGAAGAACTGTTGAACGAACTGGAAGATGCGGCAGATTCAGTTGATATTACCGGGCTGCGCCATGTACGCTCCCAGGCTGAAATCAGGACTGCGGAGGAGATTGCAGCGCGGTACCCATGCGCTGATTTTGAAACATTCTCTCCTTTGTTCAGCCAGGTACAACACGATTTGAAAGCGGGCGCACGGCAGGCACGCCGTTTTATGGGCGATGCCCGGGTGGATGCGGGTGATTTTTTCATTCTGGGCGGACAAACCGTTTATGTCGCTGAAAAAGGGGAGGAATTTACCACTCCCCAGAATCAGCCGGATGCCCGTTTACGGGTGATTTATTCGAATGGCACCGAAAGCAATCTGTTGATGCGCTCGTTGCAGCGAGCGTTGAACAAGGACGAAACCAGCCGGAGAATTACCAGAAAGGAACAGGGATCATTGTTTGGCGCGGTGATGGAGGAAGCGGATATTGAAAGCGGTACCATTTATGTGCTGCGCAGCCTGTCGAACCATCCTTTTATCGCCGAACACCGCCAGTTGATTCATAAAATCGGCGTAACCGGCGGTACGGTTGAAACACGCATCGCCCATGCAGCACTCGATGCCACTTATCTGCTGGCCGAGGTGGAGATTGTGGCTACCTGGAAATTGGCCGGGATCAACCGCACCAGGCTGGAAGCATTGTTCCACCGCATTTTTGCTCCAGCACAGCTCGACCTGACCATTCAGGACCGGTTTGGCCACCCGGTCAGACCAAGAGAATGGTTTCTTGTGCCATTCCATATTATTGACGAAGTGGTGAAACGCATTCTGGATGGATCCATTTCCGATGTGATTTACGACCCGGAAACGGCCAGTCTGGTTAGCCTGCATCCGTAGTAGATAGCGCTTCCCACTCCGGGATCAGGGCCGCCTGCCCGTAAAATTGACCTGTTTCATCCAGCAGGTTCCAGACGGTTGCATGGCGGATCAAAAACCGGCGGCCATCGGCTGCAATGCGGATTCCCGTGTAATCATCGATGTAGCCATCGCGCAATACCCGTTCCAGCAGGCGCTCCCGTTCTGTTCGCTCCAGTGGTTCTGCCGACAGGCGCGAGGGCATTCGGGTAAATGCGTCCCGGGTCATGCCAAATAGCCGCAAGGCGGTCTGGTTGCCGTAATTGAACACCGGATCAGGCTGGGTGCCATGCGAAACCAGCGCGAAAGGCGCCTGTTCCAGCCATGCCACGGCCTCACTGGCAGTTAGTTCCGGGTTGAACAAATACCGGCCGGTGCAGCGGCGGTAGCTTTCCTGCAGAATCGCCACGTGGCGTGCTGTTTGATCGTTTTTACTGTCAGATGAATGCATGGCTGTGAACAATCTCCATCACCCGGATTGGCACGGTGTTTACCGGGTTCAATGTCGTATGGATCAGGCAGGGTATGCGCTGATACGGAAGGTTTCCGCCCTACCATCCGGCCAGACCCGCATGCTAGAATAAATCCCTTCGTTTTTGGGCTGCCTTTGGCTATTTTCTGAAAATCATGCAACTCACTATCAACGGACAGCAACAAAGTTACGATGGCCCGCTGAATGTCCAGCAGCTCATAGAAAAGCTGTCTCTGCAGAACAAACGCATTGCCATCGAACGCAACGGCGAAATCATCCCGCGCAGTCAGTTTCCTGAACAACTCCTCAATGAAGGCGATCAACTGGAAATCATTGTGGCGGTGGGCGGTGGCTGATTTTCCGGGCATTCAACTGCTGATCTGATGCCTTCTTTCAACTGACAAACACCTCTGGCGCTTTTATGGAATCTCTCGTTATTGCTGGCAAAAATTATTCCTCCCGTTTATTGCTGGGAACGGGGAAGTACAGGGATTTCGCGCAAACCCGGGCCGCTGTCGATGCCAGTGGCGCGCAGATCATCACTGTTGCCATACGCCGCACCAATATCGGGCAGAACCCTGGCGAGCCGAATCTGCTGGATGTGCTGCCTCCATCGCAGTTTACGCTGCTGCCCAATACTGCCGGCTGTTACACGGCAGCCGATGCCGTGCGCACGCTGCGGCTGGCGCGCGAACTGCTCGATGGTCATGCCTTGGTGAAGCTAGAAGTGCTGGGCGATCAGAAAACACTGTTTCCCGATGTGGTGGCCACTATCGAGGCCGCAAAAATTCTGGTCAAGGATGGTTTTGATGTCATGGTTTATACATCGGATGATCCGATTATCGCGCGGCAGCTGGAAGACATCGGCTGTGTAGCCATCATGCCACTGGCTTCGCTGATTGGCTCCGGCATGGGCATTCTCAACCCGTGGAATCTGCAGATCATCATAGACAACGCCCGCGTGCCGGTGATTGTGGATGCTGGTGTCGGCACTGCATCGGATGCCACCATTGCGATGGAGCTTGGCTGCGATGGTGTGCTCATGAACACGGCTGTGGCCAGTGCCCGTGATCCGGTGCTGATGGCTTCGGCCATGCGCAAGGCGGTTGTGGCCGGGCGCGAAGCCTGGCTGGCCGGACGCATGCCGAAGAAGGTTTACAAGGCCAGCCCAAGTTCTCCGGCGGAAGGCATGTTTACCGGAACTCAACCACCTGCTGCAAACAGTTAGACTGCGCACCTCCTCACAGGATACCGTCCTTGTCTGCTCACCCTCCGATTCGCAGCTATGTCCTTCGTCAGGGACATTTTTCCAATGCGCAGCGTCTGGCGTATGACACGCTGCTACCGCAATACGGCATTCCTTTTTCTGAAGAACCGGTGGATCTGGAGCAGATTTTCGGGCGAATAGCCCCCAGAATCCTGGAGATTGGCTCGGGCATGGGCGAAACCACTGCCGAAATTGCCAGACAGCACCCGGAAAAAGATTTTGTGGCGATCGAGGTGCATGCACCGGGAATCGGCAGTTTGCTCGACCGGATCGGCAAACAGGCACTGACCAATCTGCGCATTATTCCGCACGATGCAAAACTGGTTCTGCAGCAGATGTTTGCTGATGCATCACTGGATGGCGTGCATATTTTTTTTCCGGATCCGTGGCCCAAGGCACGGCATCACAAACGCCGCCTGATTCAGCCGGATTTCGTTTCACTGTTGTGTGACCGGCTAAAACCCGGGGGGTATCTGCATGCCGCTACCGATTGGGAAGACTACGCCATCCATATTCTGCAAGTGTTGAGCAGCGAAAAACGGCTTGCCAATACCGCCACTGACTACGCTGCCCGCCCGGCCTACCGGCCGCTGACCAAATTTGAACAGCGCGGCGTGAAGCTTGGCCACACCATCCGCGATATTATTTTCACCAGAATCGCCTGAACAAATGCGCGGTCATCACTGCGCAATCACCGGATAACACGCAGTCATCCCTCTTTCCGACATCAAAAAATCCTGGCCCGTGTCGTTGATATGGTTTTGACCATCTTTACGGACATCTCATGAATCTGGCCATTTTTTTCTACATTCTGCTTGCCGTGACCATCACCCTGCTGGTCATTGGCGTTCTGATCTATAACAGTCTGGTGGATATCAAGCACACTGTTTCTCAGGCATGGTCGAATATCGACGTGCTCTTGAAACAACGTCATGACGAACTTCCCAAGCTGGTTGAAACCTGCAGGCAATACATGCGCTATGAGCAGGAAACACTCAGCAGGGTGATGGAAGCACGGACGCGCATTGCCAGCGCCCGCGAAACAGGCAATTTGCCCGCTCTGGGTGCGGCAGAAAACGTGTTGAGAGCCGGTCTTGGGCAGCTCTATGCTGTCTCAGAAGCGTATCCGGAACTCCGGTCCAGCGAAAAATTTCAGCATTTGCAAACCCGCATCACCGGCCTGGAAAACGGGATCGCTGACCGGCGCGAGTATTACAACGAAGCCGCCAAGAACAACAATATCCGCATCGAACAATTCCCTGACATCCTCATTGCTCGGTGGTTTGGATTTGGTGCGCGCTCGTTGCTGGAATTTTCCGATACCGACAAACGCGATCCGGACTTGAATACACTGTTCAGCTGATCTGGCGAGATTATGGACAGTGCTGCAATCAGCCTGGTGCGCAGCCTTGATCCGGAAGAATACGGATTTACGCTGGTTTTCCTGATCGTGGCAGCGCTGATCGTTTTTTACTGTTTCATTCGTGAATGGAAGCGGTGGCATTTGATCAAGGATATGCCCACAGCACGTTTGCGTTCTGCTCATCAGGGGTATATCGAGCTGGAAGGCAAGGGCAGATCTGTTGCCGATCAACCCATTTTTGCACCGCTATCCAACCACGAATGCCTTTGGTATCACAGCCGGATCGAACGCAAGGAAACCATCCTGGAACAAAAACGCAGCCGGGTCGAATGGAAAATTCTGTATCAGCACACTAGCGATCAACCGTTTCTACTGGATGATGGCACTGGCATCTGTCTGGTTGATCCCAAAGATGCAGAAATCACCAGTAACGAAAAACTGGTCTGGCACGGAAACACCGAGTGGCCAACACGGACCCGGGTACTGGACAACGATTCGGCCATTGTCGCGATGACCAGCCGTTATCGCTACAGCGAACAGCTGATTTTGCCCGGACAGCAGCTGTATATCCTCGGCCAGCTGCAAACCGGGTCTCCGGCCATGGAACAGCCGGTACGGGAAATTGCCCGCAACCTCATCAGCAACTGGAAGCTGGATCAACAACAGTTACTGGAACGATTTGATACCAACCGCGATGGTGAAATTGATCAGGCGGAATGGGAAGTGGCACGCGCAGCGGCACTTTCACAGGCACAAGCCCTGCATGGGCAATTGTTGCAGGAACCTGAAATCCATCATGTCTTCAGGCCGAAAGATGACAGGCGGCCATTCATCATATCGACTCACCCACAAACAGAACTGATCCGCCAATACCGCCGCAATGCACTGATTGCGCTGGCAGCCTTCCTGGGCATAACAGGCTGCGCCATCTGGTTATCCCAGGTTTACGGGTAAATTTCTTTCCTTTTCAACACCCGGCCAGTCTTTGATAAAGACGGCTCAATCCGCTGCTTTTTCCGGTTCTGGCAGAAAAATCTCCAGCAGATCATTCAGAAACCGTCTACCGTCAGATGTCGGCCGGATGCAACTATGCTGCCATTCGATCAGTCCGCGATCCCTGGCTTCGGTCAGTAAATGCTGAATGGATGCCACCGGCAATCCGGTACGCAGATGGAACAATCTGGGATCAAAACCCTCTGTCAGCCGCAGTGCATTCATCATGAATTCGAAAACCCGGTCCTGCGGCCCTGTTTCCTGCGCTGTGGAGAGCAGATCTTCAAGGCTGGCGTTGGCCAAGGCCGCCTGCTCCTGGTATTGCCGGGGGTGTTTGTGACGCATCTGCCGGATGATTTTTTCACGAAAGCTGATTTTGCTGTGCGCTCCGGCCCCGATTCCCAGATAGTCCCCATACTGCCAGTAGTTCATATTGTGCATGCATGTTTTGCCGGGCTGGGCAAACGCCGAGGTTTCGTAGTGCCGATAGCCTTTTTCCGCCAGCACGCGCTCAATCATGATCTGCATATCGGCAGAGGTATCTTCATCCGGCAATTTCGGCGGCTGGCGATAAAACGGTGTATTGGGTTCAATTGTCAGGTGATAGGCAGAAATATGCGGCACGCCCCATCTGCATGCGGTTTCAATATCCTGCAACGCTTCGTCCGAGGTCTGATCCGGCAGTGCGTACATCAGATCCAGATTGATATTGCTGAATTGCCGCAATGCCAGTTCAACTGCACGGGCCGCCTGGTCACCATCATGGATGCGGCCCAGTGCCTGCAGGTGCCGGGAATTGAAGCTTTGAATACCAATGGATAGCCGGTTGATGCCGGCAGAATGAAAATCGGTGAATTTTTGCGCTTCCAGTGTGCCCGGATTGGCTTCCAGAGTAATTTCAATACTGGGCGCAAGCGGCAGCAGCATGCGCGCATGGGAAAGAATTGCATCAATAGAGGCTGCGCTGAACAAACTGGGTGTGCCTCCCCCAAAAAACACGCTGGTTACCGGCCGCCCCCAGATCAGTGGCAACGATAATTCCAGATCGCGCTTGAGTGCATCTACATACCCGGATTCAGGCAGCTCGCCATCAGGATTGATCGCATGCGAATTGAAATCACAATAAGGACATTTTCTGACGCACCAGGGCAAGTGAATGTATAGCCCCAGAGGAGGGAGTTCAAACAGACGAGGAGATGTTGAGCGTGGTGTGGATGAAACGGACATATTTTCCAGGTTGGCTACGCGAATATAAATATGATCGCAAGCGGATTATCACAATCAGGCGGGTGCCTTCCCATTCCCTGTCAGTACTTGTACCAGCCGGGCCAGCGCCTTGCCTCGGTGGCTGATTTTATTCTTGTCTTCCATGGAAAGCTCGGCAGCGGTTTTTCCCAGGCCCGGCAGAAGAAAATGCGGGTCGTAGCCAAATCCACCCTGGCCGGCCGGTTCGGCGATGATCTCGCCATGCCATGTGTCTTCGACAATAACGGGTTGTGGATCCTGCCCGTGGCGCAGTAGCACGATCACACAATAATAATAGGCGCTGCGGTCGGGCTGTCCGTGCAATGCCTCGATCAGCTTGCGGTTGTTACGCTCATCCGAGCGAGGTTCACCCGCAAAACGGGCGGAAAAGACACCAGGCTCCCCCTTCAGGGCACGCACACAAATCCCGGAATCATCCGCCAGCGCGGGCAATCCGGTTGCCAGACTCGCATGGCGCGCCTTGGCGAGCGCATTTTCCACGAAAGTCATGTGCGGCTCATCCGCTTCTGTTACCCCGAGTGATGCCTGGGTAACAACTTCAATGCCCAGCGGAGCGAGCAATCTGCTGATTTCTGCCAGCTTTCCCGCGTTATTACTGGCAATGACGATTTTTTTCATGAGTAAATGCACGCCCGGGCTACCTTCATTGTCAGGATACAACCGCTTCAAGTGCTTTCTGCTGCAGGTCAAACAGCTCCTGTAATCCCTGCTGCGCCATATTCAGCATGGTATCCAGCTCCTGTCGGCTAAAAACAACCTTTTCTGCGGTCCCCTGGACCTCCACCAGCCCCAGATTGCCAGTCATGATCACATTCAGATCAGTATCGCAGCTGGAATCTTCCAGATAATCCAGATCCAGCAAAGGCTGGCCTTTCAGTATGCCAACCGAAACGGCTGCCACCTGATCCCGGATCGGGTTGTGCGATATCAGCTTTTTTGTACGCAAATGTTCGACTGCATCGCACAAAGCGACGAATGCACCTGTAATACTGGCAGTGCGGGTGCCGCCATCTGCCTGGATTACGTCACAATCAATCTGGATGGTACGTTCACCCAGCTTTTCCAGATCTACAACCGAGCGCAACGCCCGTCCGATCAAACGCTGGATTTCCATGGTGCGCCCCGACTGTTTGCCCTTGGACGCCTCGCGCTGCATCCTTTCTCCCGTGGAGCGTGGCAGCATGCCATATTCAGCCGTCAGCCAACCCTGTCCGGCTCCTTTGAGAAAAGACGGAACCTTCTCGATGATGCTGGCAGTACAAATCACTTTGGTTTCACCATACCCGATCAGGACTGAACCTTCGGCATGCCGGATATAGTGGCGGGTTATAGTGATCGGACGCATTTGCGCAGGTGTACGATTATTTGATCGGGACATTTTTATTATCTGTTTTGTGAACCGGGAAGCGAATCATTCAGCCTGTCAATGAGGAATATCAGATTCAGAAACGACCAGCGGCTGGCTTGGTGGGAGATCCTGAAGAAACGGTCAGTACTTCGTAGCTGTCATCTGTTACCAGAATGGTGTGTTCCCACTGTGCGGACAGGCTGCGATCCTTGGTAATCACTGTCCAGCCATCCGGCATGTGTTTGATGGCGGCCTTGCCCGCGTTGATCATGGGTTCGATTGTAAAAATCATGCCGGATTTAAGTTCGATTCCAGTGCCGGCACGGCCATAATGCAAAACTTGGGGATCTTCATGGAATTTCGCGCCAATACCATGCCCGCAGAATTCCCTGACAACACTGTAACCAGCTCCTTCCGCAAAACGCTGGATGGCAGCACCGATATCACCTAACCGCTTGCCGGGACGCACTTCCCCGATGCCGCGCCACATCGCTTCATAGGTCAATTCACACAGGCGCCTTGCCTGAATGGATGGCTCACCGGTGTAATACATGCGACTGGTGTCACCGTGGTAGCCGTTATAAATTACCGTGACATCAATATTAACGATATCTCCATCCTTGAGCTTTTTATCTCCCGGCACGCCATGACATACCTGATGATTCACAGAGGTGCAGATAGATTTGGGATAGGGACTATGGCCAGGTGGTGCATAGTTAAGCGGAGCGGGTATCGTGTTCTGCACATCGACCATGTAGCGGTGGCAAAGCTCATCCAGCTCACCCGTCGTAACACCGGGGGCCACATAAGGCCCGATATAATCCAGCACCTCGGATGCCAGCCTTCCAGCAATCCGCATGGTTTCAATTTCCTGCGCTGTTTTAATATGAACCACCGCCTGTACTCCAACTTGTCTTAATCATGATGAATAATATTTCGGGGAATCCGTAGTAAATCCGGAGCAACCAATTCTTTTTCAAAAATTGCCAAGTGCGCAACCTTCCTTTAGTAGCACCGCCTGTTATTTTTTATAAGCGGCTGCATTCGGTAATTTCCAGTTTTGTTTCCGGGAACCGGTGCGCCAGTTGCTGAATGGCTTCAGTCATTTGTGCTGTCGGATTGCGAATCTCAAACTCGAATTGCTCCCAGGTTTGTTCGCTATTGATCACTTGCCCCACGCCCTTGCCTTTCAATTCTTCAACCAATGCGGTTGCTTCTGAAGCATCCAGGAGGATCGCAAGAGAAATTGCATTATGCCACGGGTCGTTCGCATTTTCCTGTACATGCAAATAAGAAACCCCCGATTTTTCCAGCTGCTCAATCTGTTTCGCAGCTGCGCGTGCGTTGCGTAACGAAGGAATATGCACCCAATGTACTGTCACTTCGCCTCTGGAAATCTCAGTGACATGATTTTGCCCCGATTTCCATCCGGAAATTTCTGCTCTGGCATATTGCACAACAGGCCCGGCCAGCCTCTCCCATTTGAAACACGCAACTGTAGCTGGCAACAATTCAATCTTTTCCGGATGGATCAGGGATATTGGAGCAGAACGGTCTTCATCCGGCCCGCTGTGAAAATATAAGGCAGCCAAAATATTTGCCAACAACAGGAAAATTGAAAAACTTCTCATTCCATACATTTTGTGTAGATGACTACGGCGTTTACTGCAGCCAGCAAAACTTGCTAGAATACACAACTATTTACCGACTTTTACCAGAAACTAACCTTATAACCCTATACGATCATGAAACTTACTGGAATTACTGTAGCAGCAATCGCACTCACATTTTCCGGCTTTGTGTCTGCCGAAGCTCCGGCTGCAGGCGATGTTGAGAAGGGCAAAGAAATTGCGGCGGGAATATGCGCCGGCTGTCACAACCCGGATGGTAACAGCGCCATCCCCATCTATCCTATTCTTGCCGGACAGTACCCTGGGTATCTTGCCAAACAGTTGCATGATTTCAAGGCGGCAGAAGGTGAAACAGCCAAACGTGATAACCAGATTATGGCACCCATGGCAGCCACTTTAAGCGAGGATGACATAGCAAATCTTGCAGCCTTCTATTCACAACAAAAACCTCAATCCGGCCCTGTTACCGATGCCTCTTTGGTGAAAGCTGGTGAAAGATTATATCAAGGCGGCAATCTGGAGAATTCTATTCCCGCATGTTCCAGCTGCCATTCTCCTGATGGACAGGGTATTCCTCCACACTACCCCAAAATTGATGGCCAACATCCTGGCTATACCCTCTCCCAGTTACAAGCATTCCGGCAGGGGACACGCAAAAATGATACGAACAGCGCCATGCAAACAATTGTTTCCCGCATGAGCGAGCAAGAAATGAAAGCTGTATCCGAGTATATTGCTACGCTCAAGTAATATAACTCAATTAGTCAAGCTAATAAAAAGGGCTGGTTCTTGCAGACCAGCCCTTTTTATTGGCCATTCCGACAAAATGGAGAATGGTTAAAGTTCCAGATGTATTCTGAGGTGCAGCTGGTTACGTACTAAAATCATATCGAAACCCGGGATTTTAACAGCCACACACAAAGCAAGAATGGTTACAGGCAACCGTTTATATTATCTGGAAATTTTCAGAATAAAAAAACAAGTAAAGCAAGGTGCAAGAAATAACCGTGTAATACAAAAACACATCCTGCCACTGTAGTAAAAAAGCCCCTTATTCATATACAAATAAGGGGCTTTTTATTTGGTGGGTCTGGTAGGACTTGAACCTACGACCAAGGGATTATGAGTCCCCTGCTCTAACCAACTGAGCTACAGACCCTGATGACAGAAAATTTTATTCCTTCTTAGCTTGCCAACCAAACAGGATTAACAAATAAATTATCAGGAGTTCCCGCTATCGAGGAAACTACGCAAGCGGTCAGATCGAGCAGGGTGTCTCAGCTTACGCAACGCTTTTGCTTCTATCTGACGAATACGCTCGCGCGTTACATCAAACTGCCTTCCAACCTCTTCCAAAGTATGATCGGTATTCATTTCGATACCGAAACGCATACGCAATACCTTAGCTTCCCGGGGAGTCAACGAATCAAGCACATCTTTTGTAACAGTGCGCAAACCAGCGTAAACAGCAGCATCTGCCGGCTCCATCGTTGAAACATCCTCAATAAAATCTCCCAAATGAGAATCTTCATCATCACCAATGGGAGTTTCCATTGAAATTGGCTCTTTCGATATCTTGAGAATCTTTCTAATTTTTTCTTCTGGCATTTCCATCTTTTCAGCCAACACCGCTGGCTCCGGCTCCTGCCCGGTTTCCTGCAATATCTGACGAGAAATACGGTTCATTTTATTAATCGTCTCAATCATATGCACCGGAATACGAATGGTCCGAGCCTGATCTGCGATAGAGCGCGTAATTGCCTGACGGATCCACCACGTTGCATAGGTTGAGAATTTATAACCACGTCGATATTCAAATTTATCAACGGCCTTCATCAACCCGATATTACCTTCCTGAATCAGATCAAGAAATTGCAACCCACGATTAGTATACTTCTTGGCGATTGAAATCACCAATCGCAAGTTGGCTTCAGTCATTTCACGTTTAGCGCGACGAGCCTTGGCTTCACCCGTCGTCATTCGCCGGTTAATTTCCTTGAGTTCTTTGATGGGAATACCTGCCTGTTTCTGAAGCTCAAGCATTTTTTGCTGCTGTTCCATCACTGCTGGACGAAAATGCTCTAATGATTGGCTATAAGACTGGGCAGACTCGATTTCTGAATTAATCCAATCAATATTTGTCTCATTGCCAGGAAATGCCTTAATAAAGTAGTTTCGAGGCATTCCTGCCCGTGTAACGCACAGCTCCGCAATTTTACGTTCACAATTGCGAATGTCGCTCACAATATCGCGCTGCATATCACATAATTTCTCAACCATCTTGGCAGAAAAACGCATTGCCATCAGCTCGGAAGAAATTTTCTCTTGTAGCTGCTTGTACTTTTTATCGTGACGATCATCTTTCTTGCTGATGATTTTCTTCATACCTTCATAGGTCTGACGAATCACCGTAAAGCGCTCCAGAACCTCAGTTTTCATCTTTAGCAGATTAGCACTGGCAGCCGCCATTTGATCGTCTTCCGAATCCTCCGAATCAAAATCTTGATCCAATGATTCTTCAGGCATTTCCTTGCCCATGATTTCCTCTGAATCATCATCCAGAAAACCATCGACGAGTTCATCTGCACGAAGCCGGTCACTTTCCACGTCGGCAGCCAATTCCAGTACGTTCTCTATGATTGTCGGGCAGGCAGAAATCGCCTGTATCATATGCCTCAGTCCATCTTCGATACGTTTGGCAATCTCTATTTCACTCTCGCGGGTCAATAGCTCTACCGATCCCATTTCACGCATATACATCCGCACCGGATCTGTAGTACGACCAAATTCAGAATCCACACTGGAGAGCGCAGCTTCAGCCTCTTCAACAACATCTTCATCAGTTACTGCTGTTGCCGCATCCGACATTAATAAAGCTTCCGCATCAGGAGCTTCATCGTGTACGGAAATGCCCATATCGTTGATCATGCTGATGATACCTTCGATCTGATCAGCTTCCAGCATATCATCCGGCAAATGATCATTAATCTCGGAGTAGGTCAGATAACCTCTTTCCTTACCCTGCATGATCAGTTTCTTTAAACGCATCCGCCTTAACTCAATATCATCGTCTGACGATATTGATGCGTCTTCCTCATTCGAACCAATGTTTTGTTTTTCCGAGGATGTAGCCTTATTTTTTTTGCTTACTTTGGTTTTTTCGGAAACATCATCAAGGACCGCCAGATCCTCCAATTCACTCTCAGAAGACAACACACTCTGCTCTTGCTCTACAGAAACAGCAAGGTCATCGTTCGGCTTGGCTACTTTGACAGATTTTTTCCTAGAAGCAGCAACCGTCTCTTTTTTTACAGGTGCAGATTCAGCCTTGTCACTCGTGATATTTTTAGTGCTTTTTTTTGCAGTAACCTTAACCACATGTTCTACACTCGCCGAGCGCGATTTACCGCTTTTTGTTTCTACCACTTCTTCTGTAGACGTAACGATATTTTTCTTAGCTGATTCCGACATTTTAGTTTTTGCCATGCAGAGCACCCATTAAGACTAGAGAAAAATCAAACAGAAAGCCTTTAATTATACCAAACTTCCAATGTATTTCGAATATATGAAGGATACGACTGAATTCAATAGCAGCCTCACGATCACAAACACCATCCCCTGTTTTTTATAACCAATAATCAACAAATATGAAAAAACTCAACTCGGGCAAGTTATGAAAGCATGAGTTGGCGCAATTCATTTTTCTCTTCCAAGGTAAGTGAAGCAAGTGACCGGCTGTGCAATTCCGCTATTCTTGATCTACGATGCACCTCCCGCAAACGCTCGATTCCCCCGATAAATTCGGCATCAATATTCCAGCTCTCGTCTTTTACATAAACATCTCGGATTATGTTCTCCAACAAATCATGGTGGGAAGTTTGATCAAAATACGACAAAATCGTTACCAAATTTAATTCTTCCTCCGAAGCGCGCACCGCCGCCCCCAAAAAATCCACCAAAGCAATCAACAACGCCTTTTCCTCACTTTGATCTCCACTTACCAAAAGCAGATTCATGTCTATCTGATTTGCATAATCCGGGGAATGTAGCAAAATCTGGATCAATCTGCGATACGGTGTTACAGATAGAGGTCTGGATACTTCAGAGCGCCGCACGGAAGGTCGATCCTTCTTTCCTGTTTTCAGGAATGTCACCAATTGATTCTGATCCACCCCAGCCAGTTCGGACACACGCCTCATCAGCATAAATCCAAATATTGGAGCATTAATTTGTGCTAATAGTGGACCTGCCAGCTGAATCAAGCGCGCACGCCCCTCACTTGTTCCGATATTCACACGAGTAGACAAACCATTACAAAAAAACACCGACAATGGCAATGATTTTTCCAGAAGCTCTTCAAATGCCATCCGGCCATACTTGCGAATATAGCTGTCCGGATCTTCCCTATCCGGCAAAAATAAAAACTTGATGTCCTTTCCGTCCTTGAGCTGGGACAGGCTCGTTTCCAGCGCACGCCATGCAGCCTTGCTCCCCGCCTCATCGCCATCAAAACAGAAAATCACCTCATCCGTATGACGCAAGAGTTTCTGAATATGCGTAGCTGTCGTGGCCGTTCCCAAAGTAGCCACCACATTTTCAATACCGTATTGCGCCAGCATCACCACATCCATATAACCCTCAACTACGACAACCCGGCCTGACTTGCGAATTGCCGGGCTGGCATGCACCAGGTTATAGAGCTCGCGCCCTTTGATAAACAGAGAGGTTTCTGGTGAATTCAGGTATTTTGGCTCGCCTGCGCCTAGCGCACGCCCGCCAAACCCGATAATTTTTTTCTTCCGATCAAAAATTGGAAATACAATTCGGTGACGGAAACGATCATGATTTCTCTTGCCATCATGCGCCACAACCAAGCCTGCATGCACCAACGGATGATCGGGGTCATCAAAAGGATAATCTGCAAAGACTCCGGAAAGATTTTGCCAGCCGGGAGGTGCATAACCAATGCCAAACTGCAACGCAGTTTGCCCCAAAACTCCCCGGGTTTTCAAGTAGGTAATTGCCTCTTCTGATTGCTTGAGTTGCTGCCGATAAAATCTTGCTGCCTGCTCCATTCGCTCATATAAATCAACAGAAGGCGAGGATAATTCAGTTTTTTCCTCTACACTTGGATTAGCAGTAGCCACCTTCCCCGCATTGGAAACACTTGCATAAACGGTGCTCTGAACAGGAATCTGCAAACCTGCATGTGCCGATAGACTCTCCACAGCCTCAATAAAACTGAGGCCACTATGCTCCATCAAGAAATTGATGGCGTTACCATGTCTGCCACAACCAAAACAATGGTAAAACTGCTTGGATGAATTTACCGTAAACGAAGGGGTTTTTTCATTATGAAAAGGGCAACATGCGGTATAGTTCGCACCTGCTTTTCTGAGCTGAAAATGTCGCGTAACCACATCGACAATATCAATGCGCTCCAGTAACTCCTGAATAAACGATTGTTCAATCATTTACCAGCAAGAAGCTCCGATTAGGATACCGCGTGCTATTCACCCGGAATAGCCGACAAGAAAACAAAAATCAGCAGTATTGGATCAGTTTATGAGATTTTTTCTTTAACGAACTGGGACACCTTCCCCATATCGGCTTTGCCTGCCAATTTCGGTTTAAGTAATGCCATAATCTCCCCGATCTTGAGAGATCCACTTTCTCCAATTGAAGCAATGGCCTCGGTAATTATGGCATCCAGCTCGACATCACTTAGGGCCTTCGGCATATAAACCTGCAGCACCTCCACCTCAAATTTTTCAATATCCGCCAGATCCTGACGCTCTGCTGCCTCATACTGCGTAATAGAATCCCGACGCTGCTTAAGCATTTTTTCTATTACCGTAATCACAGCAGCATCATCCAGTTCAACTCGCTCATCCACTTCTTTCTGCTTCAAGGCAGCCTGCAGTAAACGAATCGCATCACGGCGTTTTACGTCTCCCGCACGCATAGCTGATTTCATATCCTCAGTTATTTTCTGCCTTAAATTCATTGAGTAATCGATTTGATCTTTGGAGAGGAAAAGGGAATTAATACAGTTTCGGGGGAAGCATTTGGCTACGCAAACGCTTGTATGTACGCTTTACTGCTGCAGCATGCTTGCGTTTACGTACTGCTGTGGGTTTCTCATAAAACTCACGGGCACGCAACTCGGTTAGCAAACCGGTTTTCTCAATAGAACGCTTAAAGCGCCGCATCGCAATTTCAAATGGCTCGTTTTCCTTGACTTTAACAGTAGTCATAAAATGATAATTCCTTTCGGTCTCCTCTGATTACCTTATAGATTTACAGAATAATTCCCAATTGCCCTGCAGTCGAAACTAAGTTATAAAGCACACCGACGGCAGCTTGAATTATGTTGCCACAACAATAACGCCACCAGCCAATTTTTCCCCAAGACCAGCTCATCTAATAGGCCTCGAAAAATCCCGCTAGTTTAACACCATTCATTTTTTTTCAAAAGAAAGTTTGGTGATCACGCATAACTACAGTGAAATTGCAAAATGCTTGTTTTAGGTATTGAAACTTCGTGCGATGAGACCGGTGTAGCGCTCTATGATACCGATCACGGCCTCCTTGGCCACACACTGCATTCCCAAGTCGATATGCACAGTGAATATGGTGGTGTTGTACCCGAGTTGGCTTCACGCGACCACATTCGCCGTGTATTACCGCTTATCAGACAATTATTCGGACAAACGGATATTTCTCTCGAATCTATCGACGCTATCGCCTATACCCAAGGCCCGGGACTTGCGGGAGCCTTGCTGACTGGAGCAAGTTTCAGTTCTGCCCTGGCCTTTGCACGTCATATACCAATCTTGAATATCCATCATCTTGAAGGCCATCTGCTTTCCCCGCTTTTGTCCGATCCGGCACCCTGTTTTCCGTTTATAGCGCTGCTGGTTTCCGGAGGACACACGCAACTAATGCGGGTCGACGGCATTGGACAATACCAGCTTTTAGGTGAAACAGTAGATGATGCCGCCGGAGAAGCATTTGATAAAACCGCGAAATTACTTGGTCTCGGCTACCCTGGTGGGAAATTCCTGGCGGAACTCGCCACCCAAGGCCAGATGGGACGATTCAAACTTCCGCGCCCCATGCTTAACAGCAATGATCTGAATTTCAGTTTCAGCGGGTTAAAAACAGCCACAGCCCTGCTTATTCATCAGCACAAAACAAGCAGCCAGGATCGGGCCGATATCGCATACGCTTTTGAGGATGCCGTGACGGATGTACTGGTAAAAAAATCCACCGCTGCTCTGAATCTCACCGGATTGAAACAACTGGTCGTTGCGGGTGGCGTAGGAGCAAACAGCCGATTGCGGAAAAAATTACAGCACCACCTGGGCGGTATCGGTATCAGCATCTTTTTTCCCGAACTGGAGTTTTGTACTGATAACGGCGCAATGATTGCACTGGCAGGAGCGTTACGTTTACAGCAATGCAATGGATTACACGAACCGAGTGGCAGCTTTACCGTCAAGGCTCGCTGGAATCTGGAAGATCTATAAAAACAACCTCCGCCTGCTAACTGCTTTTACCTATCCTCGACTCCCTGCCGGCAATCAGATTGGTGACGTTCGATCGGTGTTTCAATATCAAAAGAGTCGAGATGATCAGCACAGTTATCACCAATTCCATTCTTCCCAGCAAAAAATAGGCGTACAACGGTGCAAGCAGAGCGGATAACAATGCAGACAACGAAGAAATACGCGAAACTACAGCCACGATTATCCATGTTGAAACTGCAAGCAACCCCAGCCAGGGATTCAACCCTAACAGTATGCCCGCTGATGTGGCAACACCCTTTCCTCCCTTGAATGCCAGAAACACTGGAAACAAGTGCCCAAGAAAAACCGCAAGAGCAGCACCGGCAACCATCTCATCACCCAATTGCCAGACCTCAACCAGATATTTTGCCACCACAACCACTACCCACCCTTTTCCTGCATCACCCAGTAAAGTCAGCATGGCTGCAGCTTTCTTGCCCGTCCGCAATACATTGGTCGCCCCGGGATTCCCGGAGCCGTAGCTGCGCGGATCCGGCAACTTGAATAACTTGCTCGCAATCACCGCAAAAGAAACCGAGCCCAGCAAATAGGATGAGAGAATAAGAGCAGCAGCAATCATGAAAGTTATAGCTTCCCAGCAAACAAATTAAAATTGAACAATCTGGTAAATCTTCACCTAACCAAAGTAGCCTTAAACCAAACCATGGATATCATCTTTCTCAAAGAATTCAGAATTAAAACCTTGATTGGCATTTATCCGTGGGAAAGAAAAATTCCACAAACCATTGAGTTGAATATCGAGATTGCACTCCCTTCTCAACAAGCCAGCAAAAGTGACCGTATCGAAGATGCTCTGGATTATTCACAAGTTGTGCATAAAATTAGCACAACACTCCATCAACAACATTTCTCCCTGCTTGAAACACTGACAGAAAATATTGCTCAGCTGATTCTGACTGAATTTGGCTCGCCCCGGGTAAAGGTCAGCGCAGCAAAACTTAACGTTATCCCAGGTGTGAAACAACTTGGCATTTGTATCGAACGAAGCAGGCAATAATCCCCCTTCCAAGCAACTTTCTGAGATTACAACCTTACTGATGCTGGTAATGCGTTGGATCAGGAATATTCGCTGACTCGAAACCAGCTCGCCGGATATGGCATGCGTCACATAATCCACACGCATACCCGGCTGCATCGGCCTGGTAACAGGAAATCGTAAGACTGTAATCCAACCCCAGTTCCATACCGCGCCGGATAATGTCACGCTTGGGCAAATCAATCAAAGGAGTATGTATGGCCAGCTCTCTCCCCTCTCGTCCTGCTTTTGTAGCCAGATTGGCCATTTTTTCAAAAGCGTGAATATAGTCAGGACGGCAATCGGGATAGCCTGAATAATCCACCGCCGTCACACCTATAAAAATATCCTGGCTACTCAACACCTCTGCCCAGGCTAGGGCCAGAGACAGCATAATGGTGTTACGTGCAGGAACATAGGTAACTGGCACGCCGGTACTGGTACCGTGCATGGGAACAGCAAGAGAAGCATCGGTCAACGCCGAATTGGCCAAAACTGTCAGATCGAGCTTGAGAAACTGGTGATCGCTAACTTGCAAAGATTGTCCGATCCTCGCTGCGGCAGCCAGTTCGGCAACATGGCGCTGACCATAATCAATACTGAGTGCGTAACAGGAAAATCCGTCATGCTGGGCGATTGCAAGCGTGGTAGCAGAATCCAGCCCACCGGATAACAATACAATCGCATTTTTCATAAGCATTGTCCGCCTTGCACTTCATTTTCCGGCACATTCCCCCCAAAGCAACTTGTGTAACTGCAACTGCAAACGAACAGGCAACCGGTCTCGCAAGATCCAGCCCGCAAGCTCGGCCGGAGCGAGCTGGTTATAGGCCGGAGAGAATAAAACCGGGCAAATTGTATCCAGCTTCAACTCAAGGAATTTTTGTCTGGCCCAGCCATAATCAGCCTGATCGCACAGCACAAACTTGATTTCATCATGGGATGTCAAACAGATAAGATTATCCCAGTAATTTTTTTCAACTTCACCTGAACCCGGTGTCTTGATGTCCAGAATTCGCGATACGCGTGGATCAACCTGTGAAACATCCAGAGCACCACTGGTTTCCAGAGAGACGGAATAGCCTCGGTCACACAATGCAGTCAGCAAGATCAGACAATCAGCCTGGGCCAGTGGCTCACCACCCGTAACCGTAACAAAGCGCGGAGAAAATGAAGCCACCTCACTGATGATCGCGCTGATATCCATACTCTTCCCGCCAGAGAATGCATAACTGGTATCACAGTATCCGCAACGCAACGGACATCCGGTCAGACGCACAAACACTGTGGGCAACCCCATACGACTGGTTTCACCCTGAAGCGAGAAAAAAATTTCTGAAATTCGTAACATCCGTAACCTTAACGGAGCAGGAAGACTCTACCTTACTGCAGAGGAAAATTTTGAAACGTGGAGCAAACCAGGTTGTATTTTGGCAAAAACCCGACCAAAACCTATTTCAACGATACTAAGCGTTGCCTGGCTTTGGCAGCAGCCTCAGTACCGGGATAGTTGGCAATAAGATTTTCCAGTATCTTTCTGGCTGCCATCTTTTGACCAATTTCAATCTGGCTACTCGCCATATTTAAAAGTCCATCGGGTACTTTGGGACTATCCGGGTAAACATCAAGTAACCGTTGCTGGGCAGCAATCGCCTTGTCGAAATTTCTTGATGCATAGTGCGCATTGCCAATCCAGTAAGCTGCAGAAGGTGCAAGCGCCGACCGTGGGTACTGCACCAGAAAATTCTCGAACCCGGCGATAGCTCCAGAATAATCTCCGCCTTTAATCAAGGCATAGGCCGCATCATAGCGACCACGCTGAGTTGCATCGGGCAACTGCAGAATCACGGTTGATTTTTTGGATTCTGCGCTCTTTATTTCTTTTGCCTCAGCCACAGGTGATTCGGATGGCGGTGCGTACCCCCTGGAATCAGGCGCAGGAGCTCCTGTGGAACCTGGTTCAATCTGACGCAAACGGTTGTCAATATCTAGATAAAAATCCTTTAGCTGCTTGCGTAGCGACCTGTTCTCCTCTTCCAGCATCTCCATCTGACCCCGCAGCTTGCCCATCTCATCCTTGAGGTTCTCAGCCTGGGTATGCAACTCAATCAAGGCTTGCCCCATGAGAACCTCTTCGGTACGCTGCATGCGCGCTTCCATTTCCGTCACTTTTGTGCGTAAAACATCCAGTTGTTCGCGTGTTTCAGAATCACTGAATAGCGCAGCCTGAGCCATACTGCAGCTCAGCAGCAAAAACAATGGCAGGAAAGCGCGCAAGAACATTAATATTCTCCCTGATAGAGAATGTCGGTACGGCGATTCTCGGACCAGGCAGATTCATCATTCCCCAGCGCACGCGGTTTTTCTTCACCCAGGCTAACAGCTTCAACCTGCTGATCCCGCGCACCGGATAGCAGCAGAACATCCTTTACGCTGTTTGCACGACGCTGTCCCAGCGCAAGATTGTATTCACGACTTCCACGCTCATCGGTATTACCTTGCAGCAACACCTGTGCATTCGGGTTATCACGCAAATAAGCGGCATGTGCCAGCACCAGCTCGCGATACTCTCCTTTTACAGCATAGCTATCAAAATCAAAGTAAACACTGCGGCGAGATAAAATATTGTTAGGATCCTGCAAAGGATTCATTCCAAAACCACCAGATCCTGCACCGCCACGCGCCCCCTCTCCTTCGCTGCCATACGAATGATCCTCAACATCAGAAGTTTGTTGAGCATTATCGCTGGCACAAGCTGACAACATGCAAACTACCAGTACCGCAAAGATTTTTTTCATTTCTCACCATAAATAAATAGAACGTTAAACCATGCTTTTGAGGATTATTCCCCTCCCTGTCTTAGCGCTGTTTCAGTAATGGCCCCCAAACCGCCTCCCGGATATTTCCCATCGGCTGGGAAAGACGACTCCTCGTCTGCCCATCACTTGAAACGATGGATAATATACCATGCCCGCCCGTTTCAGTTGCGTACAGAATCATGCGGTTATTGGGGGAGAAGCTGGGAGATTCGTCAAAATTGGAGTCCGTTAGCAACTGCATCTGCCGAGTTGCCAGATCCTGCACCGCAACACTGAATCGGCCAGCGTTTCTGTGAATATAAACGAATCGTTTTCCATCCACACTGTAACGCGGGCTGACATTGTAACTTCCTTCAAACGTCAATCTTTCGGCAGCACCTCCCGATACCGGCATACGGTATATCTGCGGACTTCCCCCTCGATCCGAAGTAAACATCAGCCATCTGCCATCCGGTGAGAAGCTGGGTTCTGTATCAATCCCCGGGCTTTGCGAAATCCTCTGCAATCCACTTCCATCAGCGTTAATCAGATAAATTTGTGATCCGCCGTGTAATGTCAGGACAACAGCCAGCTTACTACCATCAGGCGACCATGCCGGAGCACTGTTACTACCCTTGAAATTCGCCACAGCTTTACGTTCCCGGGTTGCCAATGTCTGCACATAAACTACCGGTTTTTTCTTTTCAAAGGACGTATAGGCAATTCTCCCGCCGTCTGGGGACCATGCCGGAGAAATGATCGGCTCAGTATATTCAATCAAGGAACGCGCATTGAATCCGTCGTAATCCGACACCTGGAGTGCGTACTGGCTCCCCTGTTTCTTGACAAAAGCAATACGGGTACTAAACGCGCCGGGCTCACCTGTCAGCGTCTCATACACAATATCCGCAATTCGATGTGCAAAGGCGCGCAATTGCTCGGCTGTAACCGCTCCACTAAATCCGGTCAGTTGCGTCTGTTTGACGACATCCAGCAAACGAAAACGAATATCTATCCGTCCGTCCGGCAGCATGGAAGTGCTGCCGACAACAAGTGCGCTCGCACCACGCCCCTGCCAATCGAGATATCTGATTTGCTCAGGTTCCTGTGAACCTAATCCCATAGGATCCACCAGTTTAAACAACCCGGTACGTTCCAGATCTGCCGATACAATCGCTGAAATATTTTGTGGAAGCCCTCTTTCTCCATTAAACGGCGCAATTGCAATCGGAATTTTGTTACTACCTCCGCCAAAAATTTCAATATTGAGTGCAGCCTGCAGAGGAACACTCACCCACAGCAACAGGAACATGGCAGCGCAATACAGAAAATTACGCATACGAGCCGCCATATCAGGGTACAAATACAAATCAGGATTTTTCATGGTAATAAACTTTAAGATCTAGGTTACGAAAAGCATTAAACAACGCAGGATCTGGCGGCAATGGCAACGGTTTGGCAAGATAGATTGCTCGCTCCACCGCTTCATCAAACGAAACATAACCACTTGATTTACGTAAAGTAGTTGTCAAAACATCTCCTCCAGGTAGCAAGGTGACAGAAAATTCAGCAAACGGATCTCCAGGAAGATCTGGAGGCATAATGATCCGGCTACGAATCTTGGCCTCGATCATGGCTTTGTATTTATCGATTTCACCATTAGCTTTGGATTGTGCTGCAGCTGTCTCACCAGTACGCTGCTGTGCCATTTTTTGTGTTGCAGCAGTCTGAGGCGGCGTTTCTTCCTTTTTCCCGGTTTTTTGGTCAGTGTTTTTAACTGGTTCGGCCTTGGGGGGTTCTTTCTTGATAGGCTCAGGTTTCTTGATTTCTTCTTTTGGTGTGGGTTTTTCTACTGGTTTTTTGGCAGGCTCTTCTTTCGGCACTTCTTTTTTTACCGGCTCCGGCTTCTTCGCTTCTTCTTTGGGCTGTGGCTTTTCCGTTTTATCCTTGAGGGCGATATCAGGTTTACGCACAGGCGGAGGAGCAACCTTGATCACCGGTTGTGGTTGTGGTTGTGGTTGTGGTTGTGGTTGTGGTTGTGGTTGTGGTTGTGGTTGTGGTTGTGGCTTAATTTTAACCGGCTCAGGCTTGGGTACTGCCTTTGCAACAGAAAGAGCAGGCTTGACAGGCCGCTGGGGTAGATCAGCCCACAAATCAACAGACATCGCCTCTGGTGCCTCATTTTTCCAGTTCAGGCCAAATACCAGCAAAACGAGAAATGCGGCATGCACCAGCAGGGCAAATAATGCCGCACGCAGTTTTCCCGGTTCGCTATTATTTCCCGGTAGCCGGATCATTGCGCATTACACCCTGACAGTTATTTTGACTTGGTTAACAACCCGATTTTACGGATTTGCTGTTGCTGCAAAAGATCCATTACTTTAATTACTTCTTCATAACGAACATTTTTGTCTGCCGCAATCACAACAGGCTGGTCGGTATTTTGTGCCTGTTTGGCTTTGATCAGCTCCACCAACTGGCTACGGTCGACTTGCTGCTCCTTACCGGCACCCGCACGATCCCGTAAAGTGAGGCTTCCGCTTGCGGCAATCGCCACTTCCAAAGGTTCCACCGGAGGAGCAGAAGCTTTTCCAATCTCGGGCAATTCAATCTGGCTAGGCTGAATGAGGGGTGCGGTAATCATGAATATGATCAGCAATACCAGCATGACATCAATGTATGGCACGACATTGATCTCATTCATCAACCGGCGTTTGTTGCGACGCTGCATCATGAGAAATTCGCCGTATCCCGGGGTTTAGCCACACGGCGCTGCAAAACGTTGGATACTTCTTCAATGAAACTTTCATAACGCGTGGCCAGCTGGGCAGTATCGCTGGCATAACGGTTATAGGCAACAACAGCAGGAATTGCAGCAAAAAGTCCCATTGCCGTTGCAATCAAAGCTTCAGCAATACCTGGCGCAACGTGTGCGATGGTAGCCTGCCCAACATTGGATAGTTCACGAAATGCATTCATGATACCCCATACCGTCCCAAACAACCCCACATAAGGACTGACTGACCCCACAGTGGCCAGAAATGACAGATGCGATTCAAGCCTGTCCATTTCACGTTGATAAACCGCTCGCATTGCGCCACGTGTGCTGTCCATAATGGGGCCAATATCGATTCCGGATTGATATTTAGTAAATTCCCGAAATCCGGCTTCAAAAATCCGTTCCATACTGCCTACAGCATGGCGTGCATTGGCCGCCCGCTGGTACAGTGCATTCAAATCCGAACCACGCCAGAATATGCTTTCAAACTCGTCAGTCTGTTTGATTTCCTGTCGCAGGGTAAATAATTTTCTGAAAATGAACCACCAGGAAACAAACGAAGCCAGTAGCAGCAACAGCATAACCAGCTGAACTGGAAGGCTCGCACCACTAACAAGGTGGAAAAATGATAAATCCTGGGTAATTGCTTGACTCATGATGACTATTTCTCGATTTTTTGGCGAAGTGGCGCCGGAATACTTATTGGTTTCAATGTTTCTGCTCCAACGCACACTGCATGAACAGTTGCGCTGGCAAGTGTACTCTGTTCACGTAGAATCTGCTGCTGCAACGTTATCCGGCTTCTGCCAACTTCCATCACCTTCACCGTGACACCCAGCAGATCATCCAGCACAGCCGGTTTAAAATATTCGATACTGAGCGAACGGATCAAAAAAATCATCTGGTGCGACCGGATCATTGTATCTACTGTGAATCCCAGTTCACGCAACCATTCATAGCGGGCACGCTCCATGAAGTTCAGATAGGACGCGTGATAGACGACACCGCCGGTATCCGTATCCTGATAATAAATACGCACAGGGTGAGTGAAAACTGTTTCCATTGTCCTAAAAACACTCTCCAAAAAAATATAGATGTGGTGTTGGGGTATTGTTGTCTACGTTTAATCTGTACCAGGCAGACTCGGTGTTGTAATTTGGTGTGAAGGAACAACATTGAAGTGCTGATAGGTCATCATCGTTGCCATCCGGCCACGCGGAGTGCGTTGCAAAAAACCTTGCTGGATGAGGTAAGGTTCCAGCACTTCCTCGATTGTATCTCGCTCTTCATTAATGGCTGCAGCAAGGTTATCCACACCCACCGGCCCGCCACCAAATTTCTCCAACACGGCCAGTAGCAGTTTTCTGTCCAGCACATCCAGACCGGTAGCATCAACATCCAGCATTTGCAACGCTGCATCAGCTACCTTACGCTCAATGCGCCCATTCGCCCTGACTTCAGCAAAATCGCGCACCCTGCGTAACAAACGATTGGCAATACGCGGCGTGCCCCGCGATCTGCGTGCAATTTCCCTGGCACCATCATCGGTAATATCAACATTGAGCAACCCGGCAGAACGGGTAACGATCCTGCTTAATTCATCTGCAGTATAAAACTCCAGGCGGGAAACAATCCCGAAACGATCTCTCAGCGGGTTGGTCAACATGCCTGCACGTGTAGTTGCACCCACCAGAGTAAAGCTCGGTAAATCTATCTTGACCGATCTTGCCGCAGCCCCTTCGCCAATCATGATGTCCAGCTGGTAATCCTCCATTGCCGGATAAAGAATTTCCTCGACAATAGGGGATAACCGGTGAATTTCATCAATAAACAGAATATCGTTAGCTTCCAGATTGGTCAGCAAAGCAGCCAGATCACCCGCACGCTCCAGCACCGGGCCGGAAGTCTGGCGCAGGTTCACGCCCATTTCACGGGCAATGATATGGGCAAGCGTTGTCTTACCCAATCCAGGCGGTCCAAACAGCAATACGTGATCCAGCGCCTCTTGCCTTAGCCGGGCGGCTTCGATAAAAATCTTCAGCTGTTCGCGTATTTTCTCTTGGCCGACATAATCATCCAGTTGAACGGGACGAAGTGCGCGTTCTATGGCTTCTTCCCGGGAAGAAAATGGAGAGGCAGTGATGATTCGATCCGATTCAATCATGTGGCATCAGCCAGGATACTATTTTGCTTTTGATAACAGCCTCAGTGACTGCATGATTCCGTCAGATACCGTGACACCCTCCGGCAATTGTCCAAACGCCCAGTTAGCTTCCCGGTCATTATAGCCCAGCGCTGATAGCGCATTGAGGATGTCTTTGGCAGCATCCGGAGCTGCTGTACCTGTTTCAGGCAAAGTCGCTGTTGTGTTGATTTTATCGCGTAACTCCAGTAGCAAGCGCTCTGCTGTTTTTTTTCCGATACCCGGTATTCCGGTTAAACGAACGCTATCCTGCGATAATACGATCTGATGCAGATCATTGACGCTCAGGCCAGATAAAATCGCCAGGCTTGTTCTCGCACCGATACCGGAGATTTTTGTCAACTGACGAAACATCGCACGCTCCGGCTCAGTCATAAAACCAAACAATAAATGTGCATCCTCACGCACCCAGTAGTGTGTATGGAGGGTTACCTTTTCACCAATACCCGGCAGCTTGCAAAAAGTGCTCATGGGTACGTCGAGTTCATAACCAACACCGTTGACATCCATCAACACAAGTGGAGGATGTTTTTCCAGCAATAAGCCAGTAATTCTCCCGATCACTAACGCCTGCTCCGTCGGGAACGGCTACGTGCACTCAAGGCCAGCAAACCGGTTCCACCATGAGCGTGGCAAATGGCACACGCCAGCGCATCAGCCGCATCCGGCCGGGGTCGCTCACCCAATCTCAACAATCGCATCACCATTTCCTGTACCTGTTCTTTATGGGCATGGCCATTCCCCACCACAGCCTGTTTGACTTGCAAGGCAGTATATTCATACACGGAAAGTTCATGAAGAACTGCTGCACTGATGGCAGCGCCACGAGCCTGGCCAAGCAGCAGCGTTGATTTGGGATTGATATTGACAAAAACCTGTTCGACCGCAACTTGCTCGGGTTTATGCTGCTGAATAATTTCATTGAGCCCATCGAGAATTGTCTTCAAGCGGCCAGGCAAACCGGATTCACCGGTTACCACACAACCACTGCCGACATAAACCAACTGATTCCCGATTTTCTCAATAATGCCGAAACCCGTTATGCGCAAGCCAGGGTCAATTCCCAGTATGCGAATACCTTTGGAAGGCAACAAGATCAGGCGTCTAACACTGCCGAGGTATAAACATCCTGCACATCGTCGAGATCTTCCAGAGCGTCTAGAAGTTTTTGCATCCTGATCGCATCATCGCCCTGCAATAACACCTCATTTTCTGATTTCCAGGTAACCTCGGCCAGTTCAGCCTTGAAACCAGCTTTCTCCAGCGCCCCCTTGACTGATACAAATGTATCGGGATCCGTAATGACTTCAAGACTGCCATCCTCATTGCTGATCACATCTTCTGCACCGGCTTCCAGTGCCGCTTCCAGAAGCTGCGCTTCACCCACTTCCGGTGCGAACAGAAGCTGGCCACAATGCTTGAACAAATAAGCCACAGAACCATCCGTCCCCAGGTTACCACCGTATTTTGTAAATGCATGACGAACGTCGGCAACTGTACGTGTTCGATTATCAGTCATACAATCAACCATAACCGCCGCACCGGATATGCCGTAGCCCTCATAACGAATTTCTTCGTAGTTGACCCCTTCAAGCTCGCCACAGCCTCGCTTGATCGCACGCTCGACATTGTCTTTCGGCATGTTATGGCCGAAAGCCTTATCCATTGCCAATCTTAACCTGGGATTACTATTGGGATCCCCGCCCCCCAATCGGGCTGCTACCGTGATTTCCTTGATCAGGCGAGTGAAAATCTTCCCCCGTTTGGCATCTTGAGCAGCTTTTTTGTGCTTGATGTTAGCCCACTTACTATGACCAGCCATCGGATACTTCCTTCAACCGTTAAAAGTAGGGAATGCTACCACTCCAGAGAGGTTGTATAAAGTGGCGAAACTATGTGCAGGGCTACAAATTTTGATCATTTGCAATCCCCACCTTATACAAGCTGAACAATTATGCTGAATCGCTATTCAACAGTAACTGATTTGGCAAGATTTCTTGGCTTATCTACGTCCGTGCCTTTCTGCAAAGCCACGTGATAAGCCAGTAGTTGCAACGGTATGGTATGCAAAATGGGGCTAAGAACACCACCATGCTCAGCCAATCTGATGATATGAACGCCTTCACTTGCTTCAATACGTGAATCCGCATCAGCGAAGACATACAACTCTCCGCCCCGTGCGCGTACTTCGTGAAGATTGGATTTCAGTTTTTCCAGAAGCGCGTCATTCGGAGCAATGGCAACCACAGGCATTCCACTATCCACCAGTGCAAGAGGACCATGTTTGAGTTCACCTGCAGCATAGGCTTCGGCATGGATGTATGAAATTTCCTTAAGCTTGAGCGCACCTTCCAGTGCAATCGGGTAATGTACACCACGCCCGAGGAACAAGGCATGGTGCTTTTGGGAAAAATCACCGGCCCATTGTTTAATGTCAGATTCACTTTCCAATGAACGCCGTATTGCAACCGGCAAATGCCTCAAATCAGCAATAATGCTTTGCTCATCTTTACCCGGCAATTGCCCGTGTACCTTTGCCAGCACTACTGTAAATAACAACAAAGCTGCCAATTGTGTAGTAAATGCCTTCGTGGAAGCAACGCCGATTTCAGGGCCGGCACGGGTGAGAAAACGTAAATCTGTTTGCCTGACCAGAGCACTCTCGGGGACGTTGCAAATTGCCAGACTGTAGCGATGCCCCAGAGATTTGGCATAACCAAGCGCAGCCAGCGTATCGGCTGTCTCCCCAGATTGCGAAATACCAATAACCAGGGTGTCTGGATCAGCAATAGGATTACGGTAGCGATATTCGCTAGCAATCTCGACATTACAAGGAATTCTGGCAATGGTTTCCAGCCAGTATTTCGCAACCAGGCCGGCGTGATAACTTGTACCGCAGGCAAGTATCAGCACTCCTCGCGTTTGCGAAAGAATCTCTTGCGCATCGCTACCAAATAATTGTGGGGAAACTGATTGTGCGTTCAACACCATTTCCAGGGTATTTGCCACAGCAACCGGCTGTTCAAAGATTTCCTTCTGCATGAAATGCGAATATGGCCCCAGCTCCACCGCATCCCGCGTCAGATTGCTTTCGGTCACTTTTCGGGTGACTTCACACCCCTTAACAGAATCCAGGCAATTCAGAATCCGGTAACCATCACCGGATAACTCTGCTACATCCCCTTCTTCAAGATAGATAACTCGTTGCGTCACCTGCACCAATGCAGAGGCATCAGAAGCAGCATAAATTCCATCGTCATCTATCCCAAGCAAAAGTGGGGCTCCATTTCTGGCTACAATTATGCGATCCGGGCGCGATTCTTCCATAACAGCAATCGCATAAGCACCTTGCAGCTCATCCAGGGATTGGCAGACTGCTTCCAGTAAATCGCTGGTTTTATCGAGATGAAATGAAATCAGGTGAGCAATTACTTCTGTATCGGTATCAGATAGAAACTCGAATCCATCCTTTTGTAAGCGTTGCCGGAGAATTTCGTGATTTTCGATAATACCGTTATGTACGACAGCAATCTTTCTTTGATCGCCAGAGAAATGGGGGTGAGCATTACGTTCGGAGGGGGCACCATGCGTAGCCCAGCGTGTGTGTGCAATACCGGTCAATCCCGATGTTTTACCGTTATCTACCAATTTGGTCAGCTCGGAAACACGACCCGTTGTACGCAATCTGCGCAGCGTACCATCAGCAACCACGATTCCAGCCGAATCATAGCCACGGTACTCAAGTTTGGACAAACCTTCCAGTAAAAAGGGCACAACATCGCTCTTTGCGATTGCACCTACAATACCGCACATACTCTTACCTCTAGTTAATCTGTTTATTCAAACAACCTCAGCCTTTGTCTTTTCTCGGCCGCTTCCAGTTAGAAATACTTATTTGCCTGGTCCGGGATAATGTCAGCTGACCCTCGGGCGTATCACGCGTAATTGTAGAACCGGCACCGACCGTCGAACCTTTGGTTATCGTTACCGGCGCAACCAGCTGCGTATCAGAACCGATAAACACATCATCCTCAATGATGGTTCTATGTTTAAAAGCGCCATCATAATTACAGGTAATCGTACCTGCACCAACATTGACCTTCCTACCCATCTCGGTATCACCTATATAGCTGAGGTGATTCACCTTGCTTTCCGCTGCAATATGACTGTTTTTAATTTCCACAAAATTTCCCACATGCACGCCATCATCAAGCTGTGTACCCGGGCGGATACGTGCATACGGGCCAATACGACAGTTTCTGCCTATTTCAGCATCTTCGATCAGACTAAAGGGGTGAATAACCGCTCCATCCGAAATTTTCACGTTCCGAAGCACACAATTTGCATGGATTTTGACGTTATTACCCAAATGAACATTACCTTCAAAAACACAATTAATGTCAATTTCTACATCATTCCCGCAAACAAGCTGTCCGCGCACATCGAAGCGTGCTGGATCAGCAAACATGACCCCCTGCTCCATTAACCCGTTTGCAACATCCCATTGATATGCGCGCTCAAGGACAGATAATTGGATTTTGTTATTCACTCCGATCACTTCCCAATCAGATTCAGGGCAAGAAGCCTCTATTGGAATTCCAGCATTCACAGCCATGGCAATAATATCAGTCAGATAATACTCTCCCTGGGTATTCGCATTACTCAGCTTATCAAGCCATTCCTCCAAATGATTGTTTGGAAGAATCATAATCCCCGTGTTGATTTCTCGAATTTTTTTTTGCGATGGAGAAGCATCTTTCTCTTCCACAATTGCCTGAATGCGATTTGTGGCAGAATCACGCACGATTCGTCCGTAGCCTGCTGGATTGTCCAGCTCAACTGTCAGCAGAACAAGACTATCCTTATGCGCTTTTTCGATTAGCACTTTAAGCGTATTGCGTTTTACCAATGGCACATCACCAAATAAAACCAGCGTCACACCATTGCTATCAAGATGAGGCAGAGCCTGTTTTACAGCGTGTCCAGTCCCAAGCTGCTGAGCCTGTTCTATCCAGATGAGATCAGAATGATTACCAATAGTCTGACGAACCTGCTCACCTCCATGCCCATAAATCACACATATTTTTGCAGGTGACAAAGTACGAGCAGTATCCAGAACATGCAACAAAATTGGCTTTCCTGCCAAAGGATGTAACACCTTAGGTAAAGATGAGCGCATTCTCTTACCCATTCCAGCAGCCAATATTACGACATTAACTAATAACACAAGCAGTTAACCTTTAATTCTTTGTTTTGCATTATTAATACCCCTTTGAAAATCAGATAAATTTCCTTCTTCATTCCCAATTTTCGTTAAAGAATGCAGTAACTTTAGTTTACAAAAAAAGAAATAATTTAAATAACTGAGCTATACAGTAAAAATACCTTAATCAAAAAAAAAGGCGATTTTTAATCGCCTTTTTTAAAAAAACAGAAAAATCTAATGACCTCTTTTCCTTAATTTCTGAATAGCAGCCAATTGTGAAACCGCCTCAATAAGTTCAGCCTGCGCACGGGCATATTCAATTTCAGAAATCTTAGTTTTCATCACCTCTTCTGCTTGACGCTTGGCTTGCAAAGCTTTCGCTTCATCCAAATCCTTACCTCGCACAGCGGTATCCGCAAGAATGGTCACAACATCAGGTTGAACTTCAAGCATCCCACCAGAGACATATATTTCTTCATCTTCTTTAAGTGGAGCCTTAATTTTTACAACACCTGATTTGATACGCGTTAGCATGGGGGTGTGTTGCGGATAAACCCCCACCTCACCCATCATTGCAGGTGCAACTATGAATTCAGCAGGGCCAGAATAAATTGACTCCTCTGCACTCACTATATCCAAGTGAAATATCGTGCCCATCGAATACCTGTAATTAACTATTTATTACTGAATTGTTTTAGCTTTCTCAAGCACTTCTTCAATACCACCAACCATATAAAATGCTTGTTCAGGTATATCGTCATACTCACCACTAACAATACCCTTAAATCCCTTAATTGTTTCCTTTAATGGCACATACTTACCTGATGATCCAGTAAATACCTCAGCAACAAAAAATGGCTGTGAAAGGAACCTTTGTATTTTACGAGCACGACTAACCGATAGCTTATCTTCAGGAGACAATTCATCCATACCTAAAATTGCAATAATATCGCGCAACTCTTTGTATCGTTGTAAAGTTTGCTGAACTTCACGTGCCGTATTGTAATGATCTTCACCAACAATTAAAGGATCCAATTGACGGGAAGTTGAATCAAGTGGGTCAACAGCTGGATATATTCCGAGTGAGGCAATATCTCTTGAAAGTACTACTGTTGCATCAAGGTGACCAAAAGTGGTTGCAGGCGACGGATCAGTTAAATCATCAGCAGGAACATAAACTGCTTGAATTGATGTAATTGAACCAGTTTTGGAAGAGGTAATCCTTTCTTGCAATCTACCCATCTCTTCAGCAAGTGTAGGCTGATATCCCACAGCAGAAGGCATACGCCCCAGCAACGCTGAAACCTCAGTACCCGCCAAAGTGTATCGATAAATATTATCAACAAAGAATAAAACATCCCTACCTTCATCACGAAACGCCTCAGCCATCGTCAAACCAGTAAGGGCTACGCGTAAACGGTTACCAGGCGGTTCATTCATTTGGCCATAAACCAAAGCAACCTTATCCAGCACGTTAGAATCTTTCATTTCATGATAAAAATCATTACCCTCTCGTGTTCTCTCACCTACACCAGCAAACACCGAATACCCACTATGCTCAATAGCAATGTTTCGGATTAACTCCATCATATTTACGGTTTTACCCACACCCGCACCACCAAAAAGGCCAATTTTTCCACCTTTTGCAAAGGGGCAAATCAAATCAATAACCTTAATTCCTGTCTCCAACAATTCGGTTGATGCAGACAGCTCATCAAAAGCTGGTGCAGCTCTGTGAATGGGCATTAAAGATTCCGCACCAATTTCACCCATTTCGTCTATGGGTCTACCAAGTACATCCATAATACGACCGAGAGTTTTAGTACCGACTGGAACTGATATTTGCTTTTGGGTATTGGTAACCATCATTCCACGCCGCAGTCCATCCGACGATCCAAGAGCAATAGTCCTGACGATTCCATCCCCAAGCTGTTGTTGCACTTCCAACGTCAATTCGGATCCTTCCATTACCAAAGCGTCATAAACCTTGGGCACTTCTTCCCGAATAAACTCCACGTCGATTACCGCGCCAATACACTGAACTATTTTTCCCTGGTGGCTCATCACTTTTCCCTAAATACAAATTTATAATAGTTAAACAGCAGCAGCACCACCCACAATCTCTGACAATTCTTTGGTGATAGCCGCCTGACGAGATTTGTTATATATGAGTGTCAACTCATCTATCAAATTACCTGCATTATCAGATGCCGCTTTCATGGCAACCATTCTTGCCGATTGTTCAGATGCCATATTTTCGGCAACTGCCTGATATACAAGTGCCTCTATATACCTAACCATAATATCGTCAATAACTGGCTTTGCCTCTGGTTCATAAATATAATCCCACGGAGCACGAGAAGATTTCGCCACCATTTCACCATCTTCTTTATTAATACGATCATCCGTCAAAGGGAGAAGTTGTTCCATGACCGGTGTTTGCTTCATTGTATTAACAAAGCGATTATAGAAAATATATACCCTATCTAATCTATTCTCCGTATAGGCATCCAAGATCACTTTGACAGCACCAATTAATCTTTCCATATTGGGCGCATCTCCCAAACCAGTAACTTGTGAGAGTACTTGAACTCCAAGACGACTCATAAATCCCAGCCCTTTATTACCTATGCAACAAGCTTCCACATGATTGCCATCAACTTCCCAAGCTCGGATCTCATTAAGCGCTCTACGCAAAACATTAGTGTTTAATCCACCACACAAGCCTTTGTCTGAAGTTACAACTATAATCCCAATATTTTTAACTGCACTTCGACTTATCAAAAATGGATGACGATACTCAACACTCGCATTACTCATATGCGCGGCTACATTACGGATTTTTTCTCCATATGGGCGCGCTCTTTTCATGCGATCTTGCGCCTTCCTCATTTTAGAAGCGGCAACCATTTCCATCGCACGTGTAATTTTTTGAGTATTTTTTATACTCTTGATTTTATTACGTATTTCTCGACTGCTAGGCATTGGTCAATATGTTCCGTTTTTCTTGAATTCCTGAATTGCTGCTTCTAAAGATTTTTCTGTTTCCGTATCCAGCTCTTTACTGGTTTCTATTTTATCCAATATTCCACCATGCTGACTACGAATGTAGCTTTTTAATGCCGATTCGAAAGCAAGAGCTCGTTTTATATCAACATCATCAAAATAACCTTTATTTAATGCAAATAATGTTAATGCCATTTCAGAAACTTTCAGTGTCGCGTACTGACTCTGTTTCATCAATTCTGTAGCCATTTTTCCACGCTCAAGTTGCTTGCGTGTAGCTTCATCAAGATCAGATGCAAATTGCGCAAAAGCTGCAAGCTCACGATATTGAGCTAAAGCCAAGCGTATCCCTCCCCCTAATTTCTTAATAACCTTGGTTTGAGCAGCACCACCAACCCTGGAAACAGAAATACCCGCATTAATTGCTGGTCGTATACCCGCATTAAATAGATCAGATTCAAGAAATATCTGCCCATCTGTAATCGAAATTACATTAGTAGGAACAAATGCTGTTACATCACCCGCCTGGGTTTCAATTATAGGCAACGCAGTTAACGAGCCTGTTTTTCCTTTTACTTTTCCATTTGTTGCTTTTTCGACATAATCGGCATTAACCCTAGCTGCTCTTTCCAACAGACGAGAATGCAAATAAAAAACATCTCCTGGATAAGCTTCACGACCGGGTGGGCGGCGTAACAGCAGGGATATTTGACGATATGCCCACGCTTGCTTGGTTAAATCATCATACACAATCAAAGCATCTTGCCCACTGTCACGAAAATACTCGCCCATGGTACAACCAGAATATGGTGCAATATATTGCATAGCAGCAGATTCAGAAGCGGAAGCAACCACAACGATTGTATACGCCATGGCCCCGACTTCCTCTAGCTTCCTAACCACACTTGCAATTGAAGAAGCTTTTTGTCCGATTGCAACATAAATGCAAATTACATTCTCACCTTTCTGATTTATGATTGCATCAATTGCAACTGCAGTTTTACCTGTTTGTCGATCCCCAATGATCAGCTCACGCTGCCCTCTGCCTACTGGCACCATAGAATCAACAGACTTCAATCCTGTTTGCACCGGCTGATCAACTGATTTACGCCACACAACACCCGGTGCTATCTTCTCTATCGGCTCTGTTCTCTGCGCAGCAACTGGCCCCTTTCCATCTATTGGCTGCCCCAAAGCATTAACAACTCGACCCAATAACGCTTCGCCCACTGGCACCTCAAGAATCCTGCCCGTGCACTTAACAATATCACCTTCTCTCAAATGCTCGTAAGTGCCCAAAATAACCGCACCAACGGAATCACGCTCCAAGTTAAGAGCCAAGCCAAACGTTCCACCTGGAAATTCCAACATTTCACCCTGCATTACATCTGAAAGGCCATGAACGCGAACAATACCATCTGTTAGCGATACAATAGTCCCCTGTGTACGAAACTCAGATGTAACTGAAAGTCCCTCAATTTTACTTTTGATTAATTCACTAATTTCTGATGGGTTTAACTGCATTTTTATAACTCCTAGCTTTTGAGTGCCGTTGCCATGGCTTCCAGTTTTCCGTGCACAGAACTATCTATTACTTGATCGCCAATTTTAATTCTGACACCACCAATGAGCTCATTATTAACGCTCACTCCCACCTTAACTTTTCTCTTAAATTTTGACTCAAGAATTGACACGAGCTTTTCTTGCTGACCTGATTCGAGTGGGAACGCTGACACCACCTCAGCCTCTAATATGCCTTCATGCTGCGCTTTTAGTTGCTCAAATAACTCGCAAATCTGCGGCAATATTTCCAATCGCTGATTTTCAGTTACCAACGTTAAAAATCTCTCACCAATCTCGTTCACTTTTTTTCCACTTATGCTCAAAATAATTTCGCACATTTTTTGTGAAGAAATTTGCGGGTTATTAATCAATTCTCTTACTTGATTTTCCCGAGTGATTGCACTCATAACCTGAAGCATTTCTGACCAAGAAAATAATGAACCATTTCCTTTAGCCAACTTAAAAAGTGCCTCTGCGTACGGTCGCGCTATAGTGATCGCTTCAGCCATTTATTTTAACTCTGCCTCTATTGATGCAAGCAAATCCGCATGAACCTTTGCATTTACTTCACGATGCAATATTTTTGACGCACCCTGCACCGCCAGACCAGCGACCTGTTGACGTAAAGATTCGCGAGCACTAAAGATCTCATGCTGAATTTCCGCTTTTGCTCCCGCTATAATCTTTTCACCTTCTACCCGAGCGCTTTGCTTAGCTTCCTCTATAATATCCGAAGCTCTTTTTTCCGCTTGAATAACGACCTCACTCGCGCGTTGCTTAGCTTCTTTTAACACCTCAGAAGAACGCTGACTAGCAAGCTCCAATTCTTTTCTGCCACGCTCACCCGCCGCCAAGCCATCCGCTATTTTCTGCTGACGCTCTTCGATTGCTCGCAACAGATACGGCCACACAAATTTGACGGTGAACCATATAAATATAGAAAAAGCTATTGCTTGGGAGACTAATGTGAAATTTATATTCATAACAGCCCTTTACTTACCCCAGTAACAAATTCAAATGTTTTTACTGAATAACTGCCAGCAATGGATTACCAAATGCAAACAACATCGCCAAACCCACCGCGATAATGAACGAAGCATCAGTCAACCCCAGAAGCAAAAATACCTTGCCCTGCAAAGTTGGAATCATTTCAGGTTGACGAGCAGCACCTTCAAGAAACCTGCCACACATTACTCCAACACCAATACACGCGCCCGCTGCACCCAAACCTATCATTAATCCGATACCAATTCCTGTATAAGCCTGGATCATTGCGAGAAACTGTGCGTTTTCCATATCTTTTCCTTTATTTCAAGTTAATAACAAAAATTATACTAATTAATGCGACTCATGCGCCATTGAAAGATAAACCACCGACAGCATCATAAATATAAATGCCTGCAAGATTACTATAAGAATATGAAATATAGCCCAACCCGCACCAAGCACTGCACCAAAAAACGTGCCTGCTACACCAGTTGAGGCCCACATACCCAATAGCATGAATATTATCTCACCAGCATACATATTTCCAAATAACCGCAAAGAATGTGACAGCGGCTTAGAAATGTACTCAATCATGTTAAAAAGCAGATTAAGTGGCCATAGCAATGGATTTTTTCCAAACGGACTACAAACCAGCTCAACAATCCACCCACCCAATCCTTTAACCTTGATACTGAAATATATAGTTAATATCCAAATTGACAAAGCCAGCGCAAATGTCGTATTTACATCAGCTGTCGGCACACCTCTCCAGTTGTGCAAACCAAAAACATGCTCATAAATCCACGCCATGATATCTATGGGCAGGAAGTCCATGGCATTAAGCAAAAATACCCAAACGAATATGGTTAACGCCACAGGCGCCACAAACACATGACGATTACCGTGGAACGTTGTTTTTACCTGATCATCAATAAATTCCATCAACAACTCTACAAACGCCTGCGTCTTGCCCGGCACACCCGATGTTGCTTTTCTAACAACCAACCAAATCAACCCCAAGCTGACCACACCAAGCAACAACGACATAACCAGCGTGTCAGTATGCAACACCCAAAAAGAACCATCACCAATACTTGTTGTGTGGTTTGTCAAATGGTGTTGTATGTACGTGGTAGGACTTAATCCAGTTTCCGATGACATTTATTTAACCTTTCAGTTTTTACTTATGTATTTTTTTCCGGAACAAACACCGCCATGCTGGATATCAGCACAGCAACAATAAACGAACCTATAAAAAGAACTGGCTGCAACCCCTTGTACATCACAAACACAAGCCAAAGCGACACGATAATCACCAGCAACTTTACTGCTTCAGCCCGCAAGGCTGTACGTAAAACACCACTCGCCGAATATCCTTTATGTCTTGTTAACATAGCTGCATATGCAACACCAGCCACTACGCTAACGGCCACCCCCAAAAAACCAGATATAGCAGCCTCTATCCCCCAATACAAACTGCTACCAATGACTACCATTAGCGCAAAATATATTTGCCATAGGGTTACTATCTTTAACGGCCTGTTTTTTATCAAAAACATTTATTACAACCAGCATCGGCCTTATAAAAAGTTGGGCGATTCTACCTTGACCACCTTACCTAGTCAATGCAAACGGGTGTTATCACTTTTCATAATTTATATGATTTGAAGAGTTATGCCGCCACGATATTTTTTCCCTGTATGAAACACCTACACCCTTCGCAAAATTTTTAACCCTGCTATTTTTTGAAGTTTGTCTGCTGATTAAGTAAAATGGGCTCGTTGTTGTTTCACCATACAAAGCACAGCAACTAAATGTAGATAAATTTCTATTTTTTTAGCTAATCCCTTGCCTTACTTTTCGATTTATTGCAAGAAGGCTTCACCCATAAGGAAACCATGAGACATTACGAAATTGTACTTATCGTCCATCCGGATCAAAGCGAACAAGTTTCTGCCATGACAGAACGCTATTGCAATGTCGTTACGGACAGATCCGGAAAAATTCATAGACTTGAAGACTGGGGGCGCAGACAGTTGACATACCCAATACAGAAACTGCACAAAGCGCATTATGTGCTCCTGAATATTGAATGCGATCAGGAATCCCTGGATGAGCTTGAACACAGCTTCAAATTTAATGATGCCATTCTGCGGCACCTTACTATTCGCATGAATAACGCGGTAACTGAGCCATCCCCCATGATGCAAGAAGGCAAATCAAGATCCTCTTTCTCAAGTTCAGATGACGGTAGCGATAGCTCCGCTCCGGCCAAAGAAAAAGCGGCCGATGCTATCAGTGATGGCGATCAGGCCTCTGAAGAAACCGGCTCCTGAACCTTATTAAACCTTGATGCACCGGAATAATGCAATTATTGGTGGTGTCATTGTAAATCTGGTTACACCTCGCTATACACCTGCCGGCATTTTGATAGCCGAGTTCAAAGTAAACCATTCCTCAAGCCAGGTAGAGGCAGGTCATTTACGCAAAATTGAATTTGAGCTTGAAGCAATCGCAATGGCAGAAATAGCCCAAACAATTATTGGCATAGGATCTGGTAGCCATGTTGAACTTACCGGCTTTATTACAAAAAGGAATCGTTTAAGTAATCAACTGGTTTTTCATGTAAGTGGCGCTAAAGTTATTTAATTACAAAATACCCAACATACGCTTTTAGTGGAGAAACAATATGAGATTCACAAGAAACAAGGATGCAGATAAACGGATGAAAGACCGGATAGCAAACCGTCCTCTTTTCAAGCGCAAGAAATTTTGTCGGTTTACAGCTGAAGGAATCAAGAAAATTGATTACAAAGATGTTGATCTGCTCAAGGATTTTATTAGTGAAAATGGCAGAATCATACCTGCCCGGGTTACCGGGACACGCGCTTATTACCAGCGCCAATTAAACCTTGCAATTGAGCGCGCCCGTTTTCTGGCGCTGCTCCCGTATACTGACCAGCACTAAGCAACCAGGAGAAATAATATGCAAATAATTTTGTTGGAAAAAATTGCAAAACTGGGTTCACTGGGCAGTGTTGTGAATGTCAAACCAGGTTATGCACGCAACTATCTTATTCCTCAAGGAAAAGCGAGAAGAGTAACCGAGCAGGCCCTTGCTGAATTCGAAGCTCAGCGTGCTGAGCTGGAGAAAAAACAGGCTGATATTTTGTCGTCCGCCAATGCCCAGGCAGCAAAACTGGATGGTCTGCTTATCCAGATCACCCAAAAAGCTGGTGTAGATGGAAAACTTTTTGGCTCGGTTACGAGTGCCAATATCGCCGAGGAATTATGCAAACAAGATTTCCCAGTCGAAAAATCCATGATACGCATGCCTGAAGGCCAAATTAAGCTTGTAGGGGATTATACGGTTACTGTTGTGTTGCATAGTGATGTATCAGCCCAGGTTACCGTGTCTGTACTGGGTGAAACGATGGCCTAACATCCCGGCCTAAAACCAAACAAAAAAAGGACTTTTCCGGTCCTTTTTTTGTTTCTGCGCGTAATGATACTATTCTTCGTTCATCCTTGGCTTAACCTTCACCTGTCCTCATGAATCAAACCACTTCCGGCTTTATCCAGAATCTTGTTGAAGATGGTATCTACAAGCTCCCACCACATTCCATCGAAGCTGAACAATCAGTCCTTGGCGGACTCATGCTGGATAACCAAGCCTGGGACAAAATAGCAGACATCGTCATTGAAAGTGATTTTTATCGCCAGGATCATCAGCTCATTTATCAGCATATCTCCAAACTTATCGAGCAGAATAAACCGGCAGATGTCATCACTGTGGCTGAATCTCTCGATAACTCCGCCCAACTGCAACATGCAGGGGGATTGGCCTATATTGGAGCCATTACACAAAACACGCCATCAGCCGCCAATATCCGCCGATACGCTGAAATCGTCCGGGAACGCTCGATCATGCGCAAGCTGGCGCAAATCAGCACACAGATCACTGACTCCACCTACAATCCGGCAGGCCGCTCAGCCAGTGATCTACTGGATGAAGCCGAAAGCAGGATATTTGAAATTGCCGAACAAAGTGCACACGGCAAACAGGGATTCGTTGATATCCAGCCATTGCTAAAGCAGGTTGTGGAGCGAATCGAACTCCTCTACAACCGGACCAACCCCAGCGATATTACCGGCGTTCCATCCGGTTTCAGCGATCTCGACCAGAAAACATCCGGCTTCCAGCCCGGTGATCTGATCATTGTTGCCGGGCGACCTTCGATGGGAAAAACAGCCTTTGCCCTCAATATTGGCGAGCATGTCGCACTGGAAACCAGCAAACCGGTGGCCGTGTTCAGCATGGAAATGGGCGGCGCACAACTCGCCATGCGTATGCTGGGGTCAATCGGCCGGCTGGATCAGCACAAAATGCGCACCGGCCAGCTTAACGACGATGATTGGCCCAGGCTCACCCATGCACTGGGTAAATTGAACGATGCGCCGATTTTCATAGATGAAAGTGCAGGACTAAATTCCCTGGAACTGCGTGCCCGCGCCCGGCGCCTGTACCGCCAGCATGACGGGCTGGGACTCATCATTATCGATTACCTGCAGCTCATGTCATCAACCTCTCCCAACAGCGAAAACCGTGCGGCCGAAATTTCGGAAATCTCACGCTCGCTGAAAGCACTGGCAAAAGAATTGCAGGTTCCCGTTATCGCCTTGTCGCAGTTGAATCGTGGCCTAGAACAGCGCCCGAACAAACGCCCGATCATGTCCGATTTACGTGAATCAGGAGCCATCGAACAGGATGCGGATGTAATCCTATTCATTTACCGGGACGAGGTTTACAACCCGGATACGCCGGACAAAGGCATCGCAGAAATCATCATAGGCAAACAGCGTAACGGGCCGATCGGCAAGGTTGATCTCACCTTTCTGGGCGAATTTACAAGATTCGAAAATTGCGCACGATCTGCTACTGATTACTATTGATGCTGCATCGGAACAATCAATGCCTGTCCATGCGGCGGTATTGAATGGCCTCCGCCACATGTTTTCCCAGAACAGGCTCGCTGCCTGACAAATCTGCGATGGTTCTGGCCAGTTTCAGTATCCGGTGATAGGCCCGCGCAGACATATTCAGATGCGTCATAGCCCGTTCCAGCATTCGCCTGCCTTCCGTATCCAGACTGCAATATTTCTCTATCCCCTGCACGCCCAATTCCGAATTGGATGTATTTTGCCGATCCAGCTGCCGCTGCCTGGCGGCCGTTGTCCTGAGCCGGACGGCAGCACTCGATTCACCCGAACCTGGCAGCAGCAAATCCTCTTTGGGCAAGGCAGGCACCTCAATCTGAATATCAATCCGATCCAGCAAGGGGCCAGATAGTTTGCCACGGTAACGCGCTACCTGATCGGGTGTGCAGCGGCACTTCCCCGCATAATGGCCAAGATACCCACAGGGACAAGGATTCATCGCCGCAACGAGCTGGAATCTGGCCGGAAAATCTGCCCGCCGGGTAGCACGTGAAATCGTAATATGACCGGATTCAAGCGGCTCGCGCAGCACCTCCAGAACCCTGCGGTCAAACTCGGGTAATTCATCAAGGAACAGAACGCCATGCATGGCTAGCGAAATTTCGCCCGGACGCGGCGTACTGCCTCCCCCCACCAGCGCCACGGCTGATGCTGTGTGATGCGGCGAACGAAAAGGGCGCCGCTTCCATTCCGTCAGATCAAAACTGCCACTACCCAGTGATTGAATAGCGGCCGATTCAAGCGCTTCCTGTCCAGTCATAGGCGGCAAAATGCCCGGTATCCGCCGTGCCAACATAGATTTTCCCGTGCCTGGCGGCCCCATCATCAGCACACTGTGACCACCTGCTGCCGCAATTTCCAGCGCACGTTTCGCCTGCAGCTGGCCTTTGACATCACCCATATCCGGGTAGCCATCCATTATTTCCCGATCCACCGGCTGGATACTGTAAGGCACCCACGGTTTCTGGCCAGTGAGATACGCACACAGCTGCAATAGCGATGCTGCCGGATAAATTCTTGCCTCCTGCACCAGTGCCGCTTCGCCTGCATTCTGCTCTGGCAGCACAAAACCACGACCTGAACGGGATGCACTGTATGTCATCGCTAATGCTCCCCGGATAGGGCATAACCGGCCATCGAGCGACAACTCCCCTGCCCATTCGTACTGATCCAGCCTATCTGCTGGAATTTGTCCACTGGCCGCCAGAATGCCCAAAGCGATTGGCAGATCGAAACGGCCGCTCTCCTTGGGCAAATCGGCTGGAGCAAGATTGACGGTGATTCGTCGTGCCGGGAATTTGAAATGTCCAGTCAGTATCGCAGCGTGAACCCTGTCCTTGCTCTCCCGGACTTCTGTTTCAGGCAGGCCAACGATAGTGAATTTTGGCAGCCCGTTGGAAAGATGAACCTCAACGGTCACCAGAGGCGCATCCATGCCACATAACGCACGGCTATACAAAGTGGCCAGTGACATGGAAGAAGGAAGATAATTTAAAGATAATTACCGGCGCCCTGCCCGACCGGCACCGGCAATTTGCATTACTGCTGTGTATAACTACTGCTGGTTTCTCCAGCTTCGCCTGATGCAGCAATTTCAGCAGGTGGATTCAGTTGCTGCTCAAGTTTGCGCACTTTTTCTTCCAGCTCGGCCAGTTTGATACGCGTACGCTTGACCACTTCCTGCTGCACATCGAATTCCTCGCGCGTAACCAGATCCAGCTTCGAAAAAGCACCCGTCAGCATGGCACGCATATTTTTCTCGACATCCTTGGCCGGGCTGCTGCCCAGAATTTCATTCACCTTGCTGCCGATTTCATCCAGTACATTCTTGTTCAGCATTTCTTCTCTCCATTAAAAATTCAAAGTTTTGTAATCGGCTTCCGGGATAAAATCTCATATTTTCAATCAACAGGCAAACAAATCAGCAACTTCTGCCACCACCAATAACCGGCAAAAAAGCTGTTTCCCTGCCCCGATCAATCTTCAATCCGCAACCACTCATTCGCTTAGATGGACCGTCTGCAACTTCTGCAATCCTGGCTGAAAACACTTTATCCCGATCAACCATTTACCTTGTCACCTGCTTCGGCAGATGCCAGTTTCCGCCGCTATTTCCGCGTTTCCCTTCCCGGACAAACGCTGATTGCTATGGATGCCCCACCGCAACAGGAAAACTGCCAGCCTTTTGTGCACGCCGCCCGTATTCTGGCCGAAGCCACCGTACACGTGCCCGAAATCATCGCACAAGATCTAGAACAAGGTTTTCTGCTGCTCTCCGATTTGGGCAACACCACCTACCTGCAAGCGCTGAATACTGATCCTGACCACGCCAACCCGCTTTACCTGGAAGCGATTGATGCGCTGATCAAAATACAAAGCGCCAGCCGGAAAAATGTTTTCCCGGAATATGACCGCGCACTGCTTTCACGCGAACTCGCTCTTTTCCCGGATTGGTACATGACGCGCCATTTGCAATCCACACCCAATGACGAACAGGAAAATGCACTGCAAGCCGTTTTTGATGCGCTTCTGGCCAACAACCTCGCTCAACCCCAGGTTTTCGTACACCGCGACTACCACAGCCGCAACCTGATGGTGACCACCCCCAACCCGGGCATCATCGATTTTCAGGATGCGGTTCTCGGTCCGATCACTTACGATCTGGTCTCCCTGCTCAAGGATGCCTATATCCAGTGGGAAGAAGCGCAAGTGCTGGATTGGGCAATCCGCTACTGGGAAAAGGCACGCCGTGCCGGGTTGCCGGTCGATGCCGATTTTTCAACGTTTTACCGGGATTTTGAATTCATGGGCGTACAGCGGCACCTCAAGGTGCTGGGTATCTTCGCCCGGCTCTGTTACCGCGATGGCAAACCTGCCTACCTGCAGGATATGCCCGCAGTCCTGCATTACCTGCGCCAGACCAGCGAACGCTACCACGAGCTTCATCCGCTGAGCCAATTGCTGGATCAGCTAGAAAATAGACAGTCTGAAACCGGCTACACATTCTGACCGGCACATCGCGCCATGTTCAAAGCCATGATACTGGCAGCAGGCAAAGGGGAGCGCATGCGCCCCCTCACCGACACCTGCCCCAAACCGCTGCTACAGGTGGGCGGCAAAATGCTGATCGAATACCATCTGGAAAAACTGGCACCCGCCGGTTTCACCAGCGTAATCATCAACCACGCCTATCTTGGCCACATGATCGAGACGGCACTACACAATGGCAACCGCTACCGCCTGCAAATCCAGTACTCGCCCGAACAGCTCGTACTCGAAACCGCAGGCGGCATTGCCAACGCCCTGCCACTCCTCACCGACGCCGATAAAAATCAGCCTTTTGTCGTCATCAATGCCGACATTTTCTGCGATATTGATTTCTCCATACTGCAGCCAGTACTGCAAGCCATGCAGTCAAACCCGCAACAAACACTGGCACATCTGGTTCTGGTCGATAACCCGCCGCATCACCCGGAAGGCGATTTCTTCCTGAACCCCCACACTGGCAAATTGACCGAATCAGCCGACGTAGATTGCCGCAAACTCACATTCAGCGGCATCGGCGTCTATCACCCCGCACTCTTTGCCAATGTGCCACCCGATCAGGCTGTCAAACTGGCGCCACTGCTGCGGCAAGCAATTGCCAGCGGCAAAGCTGCTGGCGCATACCACCCAGGATTATGGCTAGACATCGGCACCCCTGAACGCCTGCAACAACTGGATGCCATGCTCAAACACTGAAGTTTGACGTATATCAGATCGACAACAACACACACCCTTCCGGTTGATGGCGCAGCCATCACACAAACAGGAAAACACGATGGCACAGAACAACATCAGCAAAAACGGCAACAGCAGCACCCCCGGCGATCAACTCGGCTTCGAAGCTGATCTGTTCAAGGCCGCCGACAAGCTGCGCGGCAACATGGAGCCCAGCGATTACAAGCATGTCGCGCTCGGGCTCATCTTCCTGAAGTACATCTCTGATGCCTTCGAGGCCAGGCACAAGGCGCTCCTGGCCGAAGATGCGCAGGCCGCCGAGGACAAGGACGAGTACCTCGCCGACAACGTATTCTGGGTGCCGAAAGAAGCGCGCTGGTCGCACCTGCAGGCCAACGCCAAGCTGCCCACCATCGGCACCTTGATTGATGACGCAATGCGCGCCATTGAGAAAGACAACGAATCACTCAAGGGCGTGCTGCCCAAGGATTACGCCCGCCCCGCGCTCAACAAGGTGATGCTGGGCGAGCTGATCGATTTGATCTCCGGCATTGCACTGACCCATCCCTCTCCCCTTGCGGGAGAGGGTGCCCCGCAGGGGTGGGAGAGAGGGCGCTCTTTCGACATCCTCGGGCGCGTGTACGAGTATTTCCTCGGCCAGTTCGCCGGAGCCGAAGGCAAGCGCGGCGGCGAGTTCTATACGCCGCGCTCCGTGGTGCGCGTGCTGGTCGAGATGCTGGAGCCTTACTCCGGCCGCATCTACGACCCCTGCTGCGGCTCAGGCGGGATGTTTGTGCAGTCGGAAAAGTTCGTACAGGAGCACGGCGGCCGCATTGGCGACATTGCGATTTACGGGCAGGAGTCGAACTACACCACCTGGCGACTGGCCAAGATGAACCTGGCCGTGCGCGGCATCGACTCCGACATCCGCTGGAACAACGAAGGCAGCTTCCACAAGGACGAACTGCGCGACCTCAAGGCCGATTACATCCTCGCCAATCCGCCCTTCAACATTTCCGACTGGGGCGGCGATCGCCTGCGTGAAGACGTGCGCTGGAAGTTTGGTGTACCACCCGTAGGCAACGCCAACTATGCCTGGCTGCAGCACATCTACCATCACCTCGCACCTAACGGCACCGCAGGCGTGGTGCTGGCCAACGGCTCGATGAGTTCGCAGCAAAGCGGCGAGGGCGAGATCCGCAAAGCCATGCTGGAGGCCGACGCGGTGGATTGCATGGTGGCGCTGCCGGGGCAGCTCTTCTACTCCACGCAGATCCCCGCCTGCCTGTGGTTCCTGGCCCGCAACAAGAACCCGGGTGTAGGGGCACGGCATGCCGTGCCCCTACACGACCGGCGCGGGCAAGTGCTGTTCATCGACGCCCGCAAGCTGGGCGTGCTGGTCGATCGCACCCGACGCGAACTCACCGATGAGGAAATCCAGAAGATCGCCGACACCTACCACGCCTGGCGCCGCTCTTCCCCCTCTCCCCTCGCGGGAAAGGGCCGGGAAGAGGGGGAATACCAAGACATCCCAGGTTTTTGTTATTCCGCCACGCTGGACGACATCCGCAAGCACGGCCATGTGCTGACACCGGGGCGTTATGTGGGCGCGGCAGAAATGGAGGACGACGGCGAACCCTTCGAGGAAAAAATGACGCGGCTTTCTGCACTGTGGCGCGAGCAGCGGGCAGAAGCAGCACGGCTGGATGCAGTGATTGAGGCTAACCTCAAGGGGTTTGGGCTATGACCACTGAATTACTGCCAGCCGATTACCCCGCCTGGCTTGAAACCCTCAAAACCCGCATTGCCGCCACCCGCAGCCGCGCTGCGCTGGCCGTCAATGCCGAACTCATTCAGCTTTACCACGGTATCGGGCGCGACATTCTCGAACGCCAGGCCCGCGACGGCTGGGGCAGCAAGGTCATCGCCCGCGTGGCGGGCGACCTCAAGGCAGCCTTTCCGGACATGAAGGGTTTTTCTGCCAGCAACGTCAAATACATGCGCTATTTCGCCGAGCACTGCCCGGAGTTGCACTTTGGTCAGCAGCCTGCTGACCAATTGCCGTGGTTCCACATTGTCACCCTACTGACCAAGGCTGAGCCGCCAGTGCGCGAGTGGTATGCCGTGCGTGTCGTGGCGCAAGGATGGTCGCGACTGACGCTGGAGCGGAATATTGAAACCAGCCTGCACACCCGCCAAGGTGCAGCCGTCACCAATTTTGCCCGGCAACTGCCCCCGCCCGACTCAGCACTGGCGCAGGAAACCCTCAAAGACCCGTATCTGTTCGATTTTCTCGGCCTGGCCGACGACGCCCACGAGCGCGACATTGAAAATGCGCTGATTCGTCACATCACCCGTTTTCTTATCGAACTGGGTTCCGGCTTTGCCTACATGGGGCGACAGTTTCGGCTGGAAGTGGCAGGCGATGAGTTCTTCATTGACCTGCTGTTCTACCACGCACGCCTGAAGTGCTACGTCGTCATCGAAGTCAAAGGCGGCAAGTTCAAGCCCGAGCATGTGGGGCAGTTGAACTTCTACCTGAGTGCCGTGGACGCGCAAATTAAGGCGGCGGACGACAAGCCCACCATCGGCCTGCTGTTGTGCCGCAAACAAAACCGGCTGGTGGCGCAATATGCCGTGAACGATGTTCACAAACCCATCGGCATCGCCGAGTTTGAGCTGCTGCGCGACCTGCCTGCGCCGCTGGCCGACAACCTGCCGAGCATTGAGCAGATCGAGGCGGAATTGGCGAATGAGACTTTGCCGGGAGATGAGGAATGAGTGAAGGGATGATGGGAAGGTGGCGTGAACAGCGGGCGCAAGCGGTCAAGCTGGATGCGGCGATTGAAAAGAACCTGCTGGAACTGGGTTTCGGGGATTAACGCATGGGCAAAATCACCGTACTGGAGCAAAAAGTCAGCATCACCAGCATCAAGGACGAGGATTACATCTCGCTGACCGACATTGCCCGCTACAAAGACAGCGAGCGCACCGACTACATCATTCAAAACTGGCTGCGTAACCGCAACACAGTTGAATTTTTTGGTATTTGGGAGCGCCTCAATAATCCAGCGTTTAATCCCATCGAATTCGATGGGATTAGAAATCAGGCAGGTCTAAACAGCTTTGTGCTCACCGCCAAACGTTGGTCAGAAGCTACCGGTGCCATCGGCATCACCTCCAAAGCCGGCCGATACGGCGGCACCTATGCCCACAAGGACATCGCCTTTGAGTTTGCCTCCTGGGTGTCGGTGGAGTTCAAGCTCTACCTCATCAAGGAGTTCCAGCGTCTCAAGGAAGACGAACGCAAAACGCTGGGCTGGGACATCCGCCGCAACCTCGCCAAGATCAACTACCGCATCCACACCGATGCCATCCAGCAGCACCTGATTCCGGCCACCCTCACTGCTAGGCAGACCTCGCAGGTCTATGCCTCCGAAGCCGATGTGCTGAACCTCGCCCTGTTCGGCCAGACTGCCGCCCAATGGCGCGACGCCAACCCCGACCACAAAGGCAACATGCGCGACGAGGCCACCATGAGCCAACTAGTGTGCCTGTCCAACCTGGAAAACATTAACGCCCTGCTGATTACCGAAGGCGTACCGCAATCGCAGCGGCTGGAACGGTTGAACCGCATTGCCATTCAGCAGATGACGCTGCTGACCAGCGACCAGATAAAGGAGCTTGGGCATGGCGAGTGAGTGGCACACTTATCGGTTAGACGAACTATGTGAATTTATCAATGGATTCGCCTTTAAGAGCACAGACTACATACCTTGTTCAGCTGATACTGTTGAAGTGTTCCGTATGGGTTACATAGAGCGTGGGGGTGGATTCAAAGAAGATAGCTCTCCAGTATTTGTTCCGAAGAAATACAAGAAGAATATTGAAAAATATTTTCTTTACCCAGGCGACATAACAATCGCCATGACGGACATGAAAGATCGTGTAGCTATTCTTGGAAATACCGCACAAATTCGTGATGAAAACCGATTTGTTCTAAACCAACGAGTAGGTTGTATCAGAGTAAAGAAATTCGATCTCCTCGATCCCAGATTTCTTTACTTCTATTCTAACTGGACTCCCTATGTTGATTATTTACGCTCCAGAGCTAATAGCGGTGTTCAAGTTAATCTATCCACATCAGCAATTAAGGAAGTAGATTTACATATTCCTCCATTAGCTGAACAACGCGCCATCGCCCACATTCTCGGCACGCTGGACGACAAAATCGAACTCAACCGCAAGCAGAACGAAACACTGGAGGCGATGGCGCGCGCTCTGTTCAAGGCGTGGTTTGTCGACTTTGAGCCGGTGCGCGCCAAGATGGAGGGTCGCTGGCAACGCGGTCAATCCCTGCCCGGCCTGCCCGCGCACCTCTACGACCTGTTTCCTGATCGGCTGGTTGATTCGGAGTTGGGGGAGATTCCGGAGGCGTGGATGGTTAAACCACTTCAAAAACTTCTTGCAGAATCAAAAGAACGTGTTGATGTTGGCAGCTTGACATCCGAAAACTACATCTCTACCGAAAATATGCTGGCAAATAGAGGCGGTATCACCACAGCATCCTCTTTACCATCTGAAAAAACAGTCCCTGCGTTTAAAAAGAATGATGTGCTCATTTCAAATATACGACCGTACTTCAAGAAAATATGGGTTGCTTCTTGCAACGGTGGTCATTCTCCTGATGTGCTCTGTTTCAGAGCGGCAAATAACAATATCCAAAAATACTTACATCAACTTATAAGCCAGGACACATTCTTTGACTTCATGATGCAAACATCCAAAGGGGCAAAAATGCCACGAGGCGACAAATCCGCAATCATGAAATGGAATGTTGTCTTTCCAGACATGAAACTCGCCAGCCACTTTTCAGAAATGCTCGAACCTTTCTATGGGCAGATACAGGCTCAAACACAAGCCAATAGCAATCTCGCCCAGCTCCGCGACACCCTGCTGCCCACGCTGGTCTCCGGCGAGCTGCGCGTGAATGACGTAGGGGCACAGCATGCCGTGCCCCTACAGAATGGCGAACGGGAATGATCAATCATTCCAATGACTCGCGCCACCGTCGCAGCATCCGCTTGCAAGGCTACGATTATTCACAGGCGGGGGCGTATTTCGTGACGGTTTGCACGCAAAACAAGACCTGTCTGTTTGGTGAAATTGTCGATGACGAAATGCGGTTGAACGAAATGGGCTCTACCGCGGAACGATGCTGGCGTGCTATTCCGAAACATTTCCATCATGCGACATTAGATATGTTTGTCATCATGCCTAACCATATACACGGCATTGTGTTGTTGGACGATGTAGGGGCACGGCATGCCGTGCCCCTACGTCCCCGGTTCGGGCAATCTGTACCCGGTTCGTTATCGACCTTGATGCGTTCGTACAAGTCGGCAGTATCCAAAGAGATCAATGCAATGCGCAACACCCCCGGTGCGGCAGTGTGGCAGCGCAATTATTACGAACACATCATCCGCGATGAGTCGTCTTTGGCGCGGATCCGCGAATACATCGAAAACAACCCGCTGCAATGGGCGCTGGATCGTGAAAATCCCGCCAATGTGGAATCACGAGGAAATGCGTAATGGTTTTTCTATCCGAAGCCACCATAGAGCTGGCGCTACTGGAACAGTTGCGAGGGCTGGGCTATGCCACTACGAGCGATGACATTATTGGCCCCGATGGCAAGCAGCCTGAACGCGAAAGCCATGATACGGTGGTGCTCAAGCAGCGGTTTGAGGACGCTGTTGCCCGCCTGAACCCTGGCCTGCCGCCCGAAGCGCGTCAGGATGCCGTGCGGCGGGTGATGCAATCCGAGCTGCCATCGCTGCTGGAAGAGAACCGCCGCCTGCACAAGCTGATGACGGAAGGCGTGGATGTCGAGTACTACGCCACAGAAGGAGAAATGCGCGGCACGCTGACGGCGGGCAAGGTCACGCTGATCGACTTCGAACACCCGGGGCAGAACGACTGGCTGGCGGTGAGCCAGTTCGTGGTGATCAACGGCCAGAACAACCGGCGGCCTGATGTGGTGGTGTTCGTCAACGGCTTGCCGCTGGGCGTGATCGAGCTGAAGGCGCCGGGCAGCGCCGGGGCGCATCTGCTGGGCGCGTTCAACCAATTGCAAACCTATAAGGCGCAGATTCCGCAACTTTTCCACACGAATGCATTGCTGGTGACATCGGACGGCATTGCGGCCCGGGTGGGGTCACTGTCAGCAGACCTGGAGCGCTTCATGCCGTGGCGCACCACCGATGGCATGAGCATTGCTCCGAAAGGGGCTCCTGAACTTTCGACCCTGATCGAAGGCGTGTTCGAGCATCGCCGCCTGCTGGCGTTGTTGCGCGATTTCACCGTCTTCGGCGAAACCGGTTCCGGGCTGGCCAAGATCATCGCGGGCTATCACCAGTTCCACGCGGTGCGGCATGCAGTAACTTCGACCATTCGTGCAGCGGGCGAGGGCATCGCTGAAGATCCCGCCGAGTACGGTTTGCCGTCGGTTGCGTCACAGAAAAAAGGTGATCGGCGTGCAGGGGTGATCTGGCACACCCAGGGCTCCGGCAAAAGCCTGCTGATGGCGTTCTACGCTGGGCAACTGGTCAAACACCCGGCAATGGCCAACCCGACGTTGGTGGTGCTGACTGACCGCAACGACCTCGACGACCAGCTCTTCTCGACCTTCTCGATGTGCCGCGACCTGATCCGGCAGACGCCGGTGCAGGCCGAGAGCCGCGAAGATCTGCAGAAGGTCTTGAGCCGGGCATCGGGCGGCGTGATTTTCACCACCATTCAGAAATTTTCCTCCAACCAGACCGTAGGGGCGCAGCATGCTGCGCCCCTGTCCAATCGAACGAATATCGTCGTCATCGCGGATGAAGCGCACCGCAGCCAATACGGCTTCAAGGCCAAGGTGGATGCCAAGACCGGCGAAATCTCCTACGGCTTTGCCAAGTACCTGCGCGACGCCCTGCCGAACGCATCATTTATTGGCTTTACCGGCACCCCCATCGAGGCGGATGACGTCAACACCCCGGCGGTGTTCGGCAATTACATTGATGTGTACGACATCAGCCGTGCTGTCGAGGATGGCGCGACCGTGCCGATCTATTACGAGTCGCGGTTGGCGCGCATCGAACTCGACGAAGAAGAGAAGCCGAAGATCGACGCCGAGGTCAACGAATTGACTGAAGGAGATGAAGAGGCCGACCAGGAACGCTTCAAAAAGAAATGGTCAACGGTCGAAGCCCTGGTTGGCAGCGACAAACGCCTTACACTGGTGGCGAAAGATATGGTCGCCCACTTCGAAGATCGCGTGGCGGTGCTGGACGGCAAGGCGATGGTGGTGTGCATGAGCCGCCGCATCTGCGTCAAGCTCTACGATGAAATCATCAAGCTGCGCCCAAGCTGGCACAGCCTTGACGACAACGCGGGTGTGGTCAAGATCGTGATGACAGGTGCAGCGAGTGACCCTTCGGCGTGGCAGCAGCACATCGGCAACAAGGCCCGGCGCGATTTTCTGGCCAAGCGCGCCCGCGATCCCAAAGATCCGCTCAAGCTGGTGATCGTGCGTGATATGTGGCTGACCGGCTTTGACGCGCCGTGTATGCACACGATGTACGTGGACAAGCCGATGCAGGGTCACGGACTGATGCAGGCGATTGCGCGCGTAAACCGCGTGTTCCGCGACAAACCTGCCGGTCTGATCGTCGATTACATCGGCATCGCGCAAAACCTGAAATCTGCCCTGCAGCAATATTCCAAGAACGACCAGGAAAACACCGGCGTCGACGAAGCGCAGGCCATCGCGGTGATGATGGAGAAGTACGAGGTCGTTCGGGACATGTACCACGGCTACGCAACACCTGAACAACTGCGCACCTCCGCAATGACAGGCACTCCGCAAAAGCGCCTGGCGATGATGGCGGGGGCCATCGAGTGGATTCTCGACCTGCAACAGAAGCTGGCAGCGAAAGAAAAAACCAAGGAAGGCAAGAAGAACGCTCACCGCAGGTACCAGGACGCCGTGCTGGCGTTGTCCAAGGCGTTCGCACTGGCTTCCGCTTCCGACGAGGCTCGCGAAATACGGGAGGAAGTGGGCTTCTTCCAGGCGATCCGTGCCGCGCTGGTCAAGAGCAGTACTGGCTCCGGCGTGACCCAGCAAGAGCGCGATTTGGCGATTCAGCAAATCGTCAGTCGTGCGGTGGTCTCGACCGAGATCGTGGATATCCTGGCCGCTGCTGGCATCAAGAGCCCCGATATCTCCATCCTCTCGGACGAATTCCTCGCCGAAGTGCAGCAGATGGAGAAAAAGAACCTTGCACTGGAAGCCTTGCGCAAGCTGATCAACGACGGCATTCGCTCACGCAGCAAGGCCAACGTGGTGCAGACCAAGGCGTTCTCGGAACGATTGGAAGATGCGGTGGCGCGCTACCACGCCAACGCCATCACCACCGCCGAGGTGCTGCAGGAGCTGATCCAGCTGGCCAAGGACATTCGGGCGGCGCGCCAGCGTGGCGAAGAGTCCGGGCTGTCAGATGAGGAGATCGCCTTCTACGACGCCCTGGCCGAGAACGAGAGCGCTGTGCAGATGATGGGCGACGACAAGCTCAAGCTGATCGCGCCCACGAATTGCTGATGAGCCTGCGCGAGAACGTGTCAGTTGACTGGACCCACCGGGACTCTGCTCGTGCCCGGATGCGGGTGCTGGTGAAGCGCATCCTGCGCAAGTATGGCTATCCGCCTGATCTTCAGGACACGGCGGTGCAAACGGTGTTGCAGCAGGCCGAGGCGTTGTCGTCGGGGTGGATGGTTTTATAACGAGAAACCAGCGGATTCTATTTTCCCGGCCACGCTGTTTCCTGAATCCGGCTGTCGAAAGCATAAATGGCCAGCAGATCCGAAATCTCATTCCGCAGGATTTGAATGATGGTGTTGCAGTTCAAATCAGGTTTCACATGATCATTTTGTAATCAACGAAGGCTATCAATAGTGCAGCAAGCGCTGCAGCAGATACTTTCCGCTAAAATAAACGTTATTTTTCATTACGGAAGAACAACATGACTCAACATATTTCCTGCGATTTGCATGACTATATCGAAGTGGCCTGCATGTACGGCTATCAGGTGAGATTGATTCTGAAAGATCAATCCACAGTGGAAGGTAAGGCCAAGGATATTCTGACCGATGCGGAGAAACGTGAATTTTTGCTGCTGGAAACCAGCTCTGGATCACAGCAGGTCGAGCTGATTTCGCTCAATAAAATGGAAGTGCTGACGCCGGGTGCCCGGTTCAGCGAGGTTGTATTTTCAGGTGCTTGCGAATCCTGATCGCACAAGGCAAGAAACAATCAGGAGCAGGCAATATGCCCCACCTGGAATCGGCTCAGCGCCTGCCGTCATACCACATCGGCAGTTTCTTTTTATTCCGTAATGTCCCCAGTGGAGACAAAACCAGACGAAGAAACTGTCCGAACACTTCCCAACCGCTGTAAAGTTTTGTTTTTCTTGATGATGTTTCCAGTGGATGCTTGTTCAGAATGGTGAATTTCAGTTTATGCTGGCGTCCATATCGTTTGAGTCTATGACTCAAATCAATTTCCTCTGCAGCATAAAGTGTCAGATCAAACCCGCCCACTTCCCTGAATGCAGCAGTGTTGCACACCATCAGTGCGCCTGCCGCCCAGCCCAGCCAGACTGACAGCATCGTCCATATCTTCAGCAGCGTTTCTGCCCACCCGGGTTGATCCGGCATATAAAGTGTGCTGCCTGCCCCCACATGCCTGCCCTGTTTGATCAGCTCGAAAATATCCGTCATTAGCCCGGGGTTCATCAGGCAGTCTGCATCCATGAATATCAGCCAGTCTCCCTGCGCTGCATTGGCACCGGCCGTTCTGGCCCGGGCAATGTGGTTGACCGGCTCAAAAACCACGCGGGCGCCAGCCTGTTTTGCCAGTTGTGCGGTTGTATCGGTGGAGTTGTTGTCCACGACGATGATTTCATGCGCAAATCCATAGGGTGAGTTGGCTGCCAGGGCATCGGCAACAGAATGAAGGCATCGCTCTATGAGTTGCGCTTCATTGAAAGCCGGAATAATGAAAGAAATATGCATATGATCTGTTTGTGATATGAGAAACCCGGCAATTACCATTCCCGGTCGTTGCATACATTATAAAATCACAACGTGTGCAGGTGCGGGCAGTTCTCCGCTGTTTATCCGGCCCTACCACCCGCTTTCAAACAATCCGATTTTTCATAAAAACTTATGATCTGGAAACCTAATGTTACTGTTGCTGCTGTGATTGAGCAAAATGGCAAATATTTGCTGGTGGAGGAAATACCTCGCGGGACTGACATCAAACTCAACCAGCCAGCCGGGCACCTGGAACCGGAAGAATCCGTTCTTCAGGCGTGCAGTCGTGAAGTGCTGGAAGAAACCGGCCATAGTTTTCTGCCCGAGGTATTAACCGGAATTTATCATTGGACTTCTGATTCGAATGGCACTACTTATCTACGATTCACTTTCTCGGGACGAATCACCGGTTTTGATCCTGCCAGAAAACTGGATACCGGCATTGTGCGGGCAAGCTGGTTCAGTCTTGACGAAATCCGGGAGAAACAGGCAATTCATCGCACGCATCTGGTCATGCAATGCATTGAAGACTATCTCGCCGGAAACAGTTATCCACTGGATATTCTGAAGTACTACGATTAACTGGCTATTCATCAGAAGTTCCCGGGGACAGGCAGAAATGACAACACAGGTAGTTTTTCAGAGGTTCCCTAATCCTGCCCCGGAAATACATCGTTATACTGCCTGGCTTGCATTTTGTTATACAATCCAGCGGCAGTTCGTGTAGTCATTGACCTGAACGAACCAGGCTGAAGTCAATAAATTGGCTAAAAAATATATCTGAATAGAGTTAAAGCTCGAAATTACAACGTGGAGAGAATATGAACAAACTTCTTCGAAATAGCAGCATTGCAGGGTTATGCCTGGGATTATCTGTATTTTTGGCATCGGCACCTGTATCTGCCCAGCTGATGCTTGCACATGAAGGCCATCATGATGCCGGTGGATGCAAAATTGAAGGTGGGGATTTTCCGGTAGCAGTCAGTATATATGAGGTTCCAGAAGGGGATATTCCTCCTATGCACTCGTACTGCGATCATATTCCCGATGCCGGTAAAATCAACATGACGATTGAGCTTTCAGACTCCCAGACACGCGAAGTTCCCATTGCTGTAAGAATGCTCATGGAAGGGCACGAAAACAGCGAGCACGGCGCACATGAAGTGCTGTACATGCCTGCCGAGAAGTATTCCTCCGGTATTATCGTCGTTGCCACCAAACTGGAACATCTCGGACAATACACTATTCAGCTCGAAACAGAAGACAGCGCAGGCAAAACCAAAACTGCAGTCAAAATCCCGTTGCATGTCGGTGGCAGTGGCGGCCATGATCATGGATCCAATTTTGGCACACTGGAAATCATCCTGCTGGCTATAGTGGCTGGAGTAGGTGGTTTTATTTTCGTTCGTTCAAAGAAAGCTGCCAACGTTTAACGCAGGCAACCAGGTTAAATAAACGCATGCGGCAATCACCAGCAAACAAGCTGCAGAGCTGCATGCTTTATTCACTGGACACTTCAAAAAATAGTGGTGGTGGCCATCCACTGCAAAACAGGGGTTGATGGCCGTCTTTCACGGAATGTAACAAAAGCAAGAGAATCATGACCCTCAGTTTGACGTCCCCGTCTTTTTCTCATCATGGCCTGATACCGGAGTGCCATACCTGTGATGACAAGGATTTTTCACCGGAGCTCATCTGGACAGGTGTACCGGAAAATGCAAAAAGCCTGGTGCTGATCGTTGATGATCCGGATGCACCCGATCCACAGGCACCCAGAATGACCTGGGTACACTGGATTCTCTACAACATCCCTCCGGCAACCAGAAAATTACCTGCACAGGTATCAAAAGATGAATTGCCTGCCGGCACCCTGGAAGGGATCAATAATTGGGAAAGAACAGGTTACGGCGGGCCATGCCCACCTATCGGGACACATCGTTACTTCCACAAACTGTATGCACTGGATATCCTGTTACCTGATTTGAAACAACCAACCAAGGCTGTTCTGGAAAAAGCCATGCAGGGGCATGTGATTACTCAGACCGAGCTGATTGGTTTATACCGCCGCCCTGGAAATACCTGAAACGATGAAATCTTGTTGTGGCGAATCCTGTACTAATCCTGCCCTGATTTAGCTTACCGACACCCTTTATATGCCGATCAAATCCCGTATTCGTACTATCCCGCACTATCCCCATGAAGGCATTATGTTCCGGGACATCACTACGCTCCTGAAAGATCCGGTCGGGTTACGCACCACCATCGAAGAAATCGTGCAGCGCTACCGGACAGAAAAAATTGACAAGGTCGCTGGGATTGAATCACGTGGCTTCATTATTGGTGCGCCCGTTGCATTTGCGCTGGGGGTCGGGTTTATCCCTGTCCGCAAGCAGGGAAAATTACCGGCAGAGACTATTGGTTGCGATTATCAGCTGGAATACGGCCATGACAAGGTGGAAATCCATGTAGACGCGATCAGCAAGGGAGATCGTGTATTGCTGGTTGACGATCTGATAGCCACAGGCGGAACGATGGAAGCTGCGATCAGGTTGGTTCAGGAAGCGGGGGGAGAAGTGGTTGAATGCTGCTTTGTGATTGATTTGCCCAATATCGGCGGGAGCAAGAGATTACGGCAACAGGGCCATCAACTGTTTTCGCTTTGCAGTTTTGAAGACTGAGCCTGCTTGATATTCACAATATCCTGGGATCCAACCCTATCTGCGGGCATTTCTTTCCAGCGAGGAAAAGCAGTTGCAGCGCCAACGTCCATATTTCTGTACAAATGCAACCCGCAGGCCGCACATTCAGAAACATTTTTTACAAACAACAATCACTTTTTAATAATAACCCCGTTCAATTGCCTACCCGCTATTGATTTGTGGAGCCCGTTCATATGCTAGATATCCAGTTATTGCGCAGCGATCTGCAAAACGTTATTACCCGCCTTGCCCAACGAGGGTACGATTTTCCTGTTCCGGATTTCGAACATCTGGAAAGCCAGCGAAAATCTGTTCAAACCCTGACCCAGACATTGCAGGCCAAGCGTAACTCGGCCTCCAAACAGATAGGAATTGCCAAGCAGCGCGGAGAAGATGCCAGCGCCATCATGGCCGAAGTAGCAAACCTGGGGGATGAACTCAAGCAGGCAGAAAACCAGCTCGAAGCCATTCAAACCCGATTGCAGCAACTATTGCTGGATGTCCCCAATCTGCCGCACGACACCGTTCCGGCTGGCAAGGATGCAAATGACAATCTGGAAATACGGCGCTGGGGATCTCCAAAAAATTACGATTTCGTAGCCAAGGATCACGCCACCATCGGCGAACATCTCAAACTGATTGATTTTGAAACGGCTGCAAAGCTGAGCGGTGCGCGCTTCAGTCTGTTAAAAGGAGGCGTAGCACGACTCCATCGGGCTCTGGCGCAATTCATGCTCGATACGCATACAGAGAAAAATGGCTACAGCGAAATCTATGTGCCTTATCTGGTTAATGCCGATTGTTTGCGTGGCACGGGACAGCTGCCAAAATTCGAGCAAGATCTCTTCACAGTCCAAACCAGCGTTCAGGACGAATCGGATAATCAAGGCAAAGCAGATTCAACCGGCCTTCATCTCATCCCGACAGCTGAAGTCCCGCTGACCAATATTGTGCGCAACACCATCGTTCCACTTGAACATCTCCCGTTACAATTTGTCGCGCACACCCCCTGTTTCCGTTCCGAGGCGGGAAGTTATGGCAGGGATACACGCGGATTGATCCGCCAGCACCAGTTCGACAAGGTTGAACTGGTACAAATCACCCACCCGGACCAATCCCACGAAGCTCTGGAATCACTGGTCAGCCATGCCGAAATGATTCTACAGAAGCTGGAATTGCCTTACCGTGTCATGCTGTTATGCACCGGTGACATGGGATTCTCTGCAGCCAAGACCTACGATATCGAGGTATGGCTGCCCGCACAGCAGACCTACCGGGAAATCTCGTCATGCAGTAATTGCGAGGCATTCCAGGCCCGGCGTATGCAGGCACGCTTCCGTAAGGGACAAGACAAACCCGAGCTGCTGCATACGCTTAATGGCTCCGGGCTGGCTGTAGGGCGGACACTGGTAGCTATTCTGGAAAATTATCAAAATGAAGATGGCAGTGTCACCATCCCGGAAATTTTGCGGACCTATATGGGCGGTATTGAACGGATCAGCCTATAATGCATACCATCTTCGCCAACGACCGGAAAAAGGAGAATCCTGATGCAAAACGATAATCATGGTGTGGCTCATGTGGAAAAAGATGTCACGCAGCTCGCGACAGAAGTTAAAGAGGCAATTACACACGGTGGCGATATTGAAACTACTGTTAGGAATCTCACGCTGAAGGCGATGCATTCCAACGGTCTGGATACCGAATCCCTGAAACAGATTGCAATGGCTGTCATGAAAGGCGTACAGGAAGGCGCCCAGCAGAAAGTGACGCATGCGGCCGAACAGTCTCAAGCTGCACAATCCCAGATCACGCAGGCAGTGAGCGGACTCGATGCCGCTTTTGCCCAACTAGCCGGCGCCTCCAAACTGGCTCTGGAAGAAGCAGCAGGCAAGGCAAAACAGTTTTCTGACAACGAACTGACCAAGACACAAGCTGATCTTAAAGATCTGGAAAATGTGTTTCTGGATACCCTCAAGCACGCAGCCACAGCAGCACAAGGATTGCTGGCTGAAACACTCAAGGATTTACTGGCGCACGCACAACACAACGGCACTGCCGTTGGAGCGCAACTCAAGGACACATTGGCTGTTTTTGCACATCAAATTGCCTCAACCGGCCGCGCGCAATTCGAAGCGGGTGTCAAACTTACTCAGACGACCGCAGATCTTCTGTACAAGATTTCCACCGGGGTACTGTCCGGCATCACCAACCAGGACGATCGGAAAAACAAGTAATTGCCCGGATTGATCGGGGGCAGTTTCGACACAAACTCAATCCGGCAAATAATAGCGTTTAACCGGTTTGAGCGAGTGATCAAGCTCATAACAAAGTGGACGGGCTGTTGCAATCGACAGGCGCATCATCTGTACGCCTGTCAATCCTTCCAGCTGCATCACCAATGTTTTCAACAACCCTTGGTGTGAAACAATCAACAAACGTTTTCCCTGCCTTATTTCAGGAAAAATGGTTTCCTGCCATAGCGGCTGCGCACGTTCCTGTGCTTGCCGCATACTTTCAGCCAAAGGAAGCTGGGCACGATCAACGGCTGCGTAATGCGACTGGTTTGCCGGTATTCGTGGATCATCCATCCTCATCAGTGGCGGAACGGCATTAAAATTGATCTGGCTCCGCAGTATCGGCCAGATACCAAATTTCCGGATGGCGTCCCAACGACGCATTCCTTCCAGCGCACCGTAATGCCGTTCATTCAATCGCCAGCTTCGATGTACCGGGAGCGTATCCAGACCCATCACTGACTGCACATAAGCAAGCGTCGCATTCGCGCGTTGCAACTCGGAACAGTAGCAGGCATCAAAGGTAAATCCCGCCTGCTTGAGCAGCCGGCCCGCCCTTTTGGCTTCTTCCTCGCCTTGCGGGCTAAGCGGAATATCTCCCCATCCCGCAAAACGCCCGTCCCGGTTCCAGATGCTTTGTCCATGACGAAGCAGCACCAGCCGGGTTGTTTCTTGTGTTTTATTCACTGGGGATGACGGTTTTTCAAAGCAGAAAAACTGGCTATGATCAATTACTCATCCTGTGTATTCTTTTTATTTACAGCAGCAGTGGCCGCTTCCTGCCAGATTTGCTTTAGTGCATGCCATAACCCGCTACGGCTAGTTTGCATAATCAGGTCGTTCTTGCCCAGTTCCCGCGCAAGCCGCCTTTGTGCCTTGCCGAGATTATGGTATGGCAGACTCATGAATAGATGATGCGTGGCGTGATAACGCAACCCCACGGGCGCCCATAACGCCGTCAGGAAATTGCCGGGAACATTGACCGAATCCAGGTATTGTTCCGCCAGAGTAAGGCTACGATCTCCCTCATGACGATAAGCGTGTGCAACCAGGGTGCGTAACGAATTTAGGATAAAAATTGCCACAGCCACCGCATACCAGAGCAACAGCACCTGCCAGGGCAATTTTCCCAGCACCATACTGCCAATGATTATTGCAGCGAACAAAAATGCCGCGAGTTCCTGCATTTGCCAATAGTGGTCATTACGAACAGCGCCTGTTTGGCGAATGTAGGCAGGGTTGATCGTCAACGAGGAAGCACGTTCCCAGACAATTTTTCGCAACGGCGGAATCAGATATGAAACCGGAGTCAGCAGTAAAAACCGCACGACTAGCAGCAACGGCAAAATCAATGAAAGCAGTACATACCCCACCAGTCCCAGAGGATGTTGTGTGGCAAAGGGAAGGTATTCCCCATCCTTGCTAGTGCCGTAAATTCCGGGTTTGTGGTGGTCGTAATGCACCCCATCATAGGTAAAGGACGGGATCATGAACGGAATACCACAGGTCAGATTCCACACCAGCCGGAACAATTTGAATGTTCCCCGCTCAAGATGAGCCAGCTCATGAATGAAAATTGCAGCGCGATAAAAAGCAAACACCGCCACCCAGTAAGCCAGAAATTGCCAGATGGAAAACCAGGGAGTATGCAGCGCTGTAGCAAAGGCGGCCCAGCCTAGCACGACATGGAACAGAAAATCCGACCAGTAAATTACGGGATCAGGTGTCATCAGGTCACGCACCAGCGCACGTGCTTCATACAAAGGGAAATTGGCCTGAGTCGTGTTATCCGCCATGACAATCCATTTTTTTCAGGAACTTTCCCAGCAGGAAATCAGATGTCTGATGATCTGCTGGTTCAGGTGAGAATCGGTTTCGTTAATCTTGCTGAAATCGGGCACGCCCGGCCAACCAGCATCATAAAAAGTTTTGCCGGAAAACTCTCTGGCTTGGGCATAGCGGGGAATGACATGAAAATGGACATCAGGATCCACCATCATCAGCATCAGATAATTCAATTTGTCGTACTGAAAAGCCTTTTTCAGGGCAGATTCCAGCTTTCCCGTCACGATTTGCAGCTCTGCAAAGCTGGCGCTACTCAATGCAGCAAAGCTGGTGACCGGTTCATGTGCAATCAGAATCAGCGCACCCAGGGTGATCTGGGCTGGGCGCAGCTGTACGCTCCAGTGTTGAAACTGGCAGATGACTGTATCAGGCGCACCAAATTTCTGCATGGTGCCATTGAATATCTCCACGCTCATCACCTTTCCTCCAGATCAACCAGGCATCCGTAACAACTGATCAGGCCGAGGTTGATCTGCAGACTCTGTTTCCTTAAAAGCAAAATGGCTTTCCGCTTTCTGCAGATCCTGAATGAAGTCAATTTCACACCAACGGCTTCCTGCAACCGAATGACTGTTTACCATGCCCTGTCCAGCCAGTGCGCTGATAATTGCCAGATACCACGATCCGAGTTTTTCCGGTTCCCGCAGGGCTTGTTCCACTGCCTCACGAAAAAGTCGGGCACCTTCTTTGCTGAAACGAATCAAGCCGATGGATTCGGCATCGGTTTCACCAGCCGACAGTTTCTTGCTGACCTGTTTTACCCGGCCCTGCGCATCCAGCTGCACCTTCATATCGTCGTCATCGAATTCAGTCTTGAAATCAACACACAGGGTGATGGGTGCCTCTTGTTCATGTAACAAGCCGGGTAGCAAATGATCTCCCAGCAATGTATCGCCGTTCAGCAGCAGAAAACCGGCACGCATTTCGTCACGCGCAATCCAGCAACTGGCCAGATTATCTGCCACCTCATAAAAAGGGTTAAACAAAATCCGGATATTCGAATAATCATGGTAATGTTTGGCAATCAACGCCTCCACTTTGCCGATCTGAAAACCGGACACAATCACGATTTCCTTGATGCCGTTGGCCAGCAAAGCGTCAATCTGCCATGCGATAACCGGCTTGCCCGCTACCGGCAACAGGCATTTGGGCGTATTTTCAGTCAGCGGCAACAGCCTTCTGCCCTGCCCCGCACTCAGAATGATTGCCCTGGCAGGAAAATCACCCACTGGCTCAGTCATTTCCATACCTGGATTGATTCAATTTCCACTTCCTTTTGTATTTATCCATTGAATAGCGTGCTCATATTCTTAAATTCGTCAACGATCTGCTTCATCGCCAGAAGGAAAGTATCAACCTCTGTCAGCATATTATCCGGCCCGAGACTGACACGCACAGCACAACGCACCAGTACAGGCGGCACGTTCATGGCTTCCAGCACATGACTTTTGCCGGGCGTTGCACTGGAGCAGGCTGCACCACTGGCAACCGCAAACCCCTTCTTGTCCAGACGAACCACCAGCGTATCTCCCTCGATATCCGGCAGCGCGAAATAACTGGTATTAGGTAAACGAGGGGCACTCAATCCGAAAACCGTGGCACCCATTGCCAGCAACCCTTGTTCGAGGTGATCACGTAATATCATTGTTTTTACTGATAATTCCGCCACTCTGGATACGGCAAGTTCGCAGGCGACGCCAAATCCGACGATCGCCGGGACATTCTCGGTGCCGGAACGCAATCCATTCTCATGCCCTCCACCATCGATAATGGGTTTGAGTGGCAAACGCGGATCAATAATCAGCGCTGCAGCCCCCTTGGGTCCATAAACCTTATGTGCGGACAATGTCATGGCATGCACACCAAGCTCAGCAAAATCTACCCGGATTTTACCAAACGCCTGCACGGCATCCGTATGCATCCAGCTACCCTGCGCTCTTGCTATTTCAGCAATTGAAGCCACATCCTGAATCACACCGGTTTCATTATTTGCCAGCATCACCGACACCATCGCCGGTTTTGCCGTAGCAAGTATTTCCGCTGCATCATTCATTTTTACCTGCCCTGCAATATCCACCGCCAGATAATGCAGTTGCCATTTTTCACCGTTTCTTCTTGTCAACCCCTGAGCAGGACGCATGACACACGGGTGCTCGATCGCACTGATAGCGAGTGCGGATGGTTTCAGGCTGTCCGACACACCCCGGATAAACAGGTTGTTTGCTTCCGAGCCGCCACTAGTAAAAATAACCTGGGATGGCCGGGTATTCACAGCCTGGGCCACCTGTTCCCGAGCACGATCAATCGCCCGGCGCGCAACCCGCCCGAGATGATGGCCACTGGAAGCATTGCCATAACGTTCACGGAAGTAAGGCAGCATTGCCTCCAGAACGACATCATCCACTTTGGTTGTGGCGTTATGGTCGAAGTAGTTTTGAGTCATAGGACATGCGAGCTGGGTAAATCTGCCGAGCACATCACCAGGCAAATTTCCGGGACAGAAAGCGTGAGTATATTGAAAATTACTGGCTGCGGATATGCTCCCTCCATGATGTCTGCCCCAAAATCTCAATACTCAGCTCAATTTCCACTATTCATACTGCCCGGTGACAACCAGGCAATGCTCAAAGATAAACGGGCTCCAATATCTTGATTTGATTTGGCAAGCTTTTTATTAAAGAGTAAAATCGCCGGCTAGTTGGATATATGGATCAATTTTCAAGCGGAGAATGCAAATGGCGGTAACAACCGATCAAAAAAGTCAGGTCGTGCGGGATTATCAAAGGGCAGCAGGAGATACTGGTTCACCGGAAGTCCAGGTAGCTCTTCTGACAACCCGGATCAACAGCCTGATTGATCATTTCAAGGCACATGTCAAGGATCACCATTCCCGTCGTGGCTTGCTGCGTATGGTCAGCCGTCGGCGCAAGCTGCTGGACTACCTGAAATCAAAAAACAACGATAGCTATCAATCCCTGATTGAGCGGCTTGGTTTGAGAAAATAAGACACGAATCATGTGGAGGAAAATACGATACGTATGCCTCCACAAACCATCGCAGATGACTGCGAAGCTGTAAAACATACCCGGTTGAGTATCCTCTCTCACACAAAACCGAATAATCCCGGCTATCCGCAGTTGCATGCGATCTTGCAGTTAATCTTGGGCACGACTTGACCAAAGAAGGATTATTAATTGAAACCAATAAAAAAGAGCATAACCTACGGACACCATACACTCACCATTGAAACCGGAGAAATTGCCAAGCAGGCACATGGCGCAGTCATGGTTTCCCTGGATGACACGGTTGTGCTGGTAACTGCGGTAGGCGATAAAAAAACCAAACCCGGACAGGATTTCTTCCCTCTTACCGTAGATTACCAGGAGAAATTTTATTCAGCCGGCCGTATTCCCGGAAGTTTCTTCAAACGTGAAGGCCGTCCTTCCGAGAAGGAAACATTGACCTCCCGGCTTATAGACCGGCCCATACGTCCTCTTTTTCCTGACGGTTTTTACAACGAAGTACAAATCGTTGCGATGGTATTGTCATCCGATACCGAAATTGATGCAGACATCCCTGCCATGATTGGCACATCCGCAGCGTTGGTGCTCTCGGGCATTCCTTTCGATGGCCCCATTGGTGCAGCGCGCGTGGGTTATATCAACAATGAGTACATTCTCAACCCGACAACTACCCAGCTCAAGGAATCCCAGCTCAATCTCGTGGTAGCGGGCACACAAAAAGCCGTGCTAATGGTGGAATCCGAAGCTAACGAACTTTCGGAAGATGTCATGCTCGGCGCCGTGACTTACGGGCACGATCAGATGCAGCAAGTAATCAACATGATCAACGAACTGGCTGACGAAGCAGGTGTCGCTGCCTGGGACTGGCAACCCGCAGAAAAGAATTTATCCCTGATAGAACAAGTTACTCAACTTGCCGAAGCTGATCTTCGCAATGCATTCCGGATAAAACAAAAATCGGCCAGAACCGAGGCTATCAGCACAATCTGGCAGCGTGTCCTGTCCGATTTGAAAGTGGGCACAGAAGAAGGGCCTGACGAACAGGAAATCAATGAAATCGGCTTCACACTTGAAGCAAAAATAGTACGCAACAGTATTCTTGACGGTGAGTCACGTATTGATGGGCGGGGCACCAGGACTGTCCGGCCGATTACAATCCGCAATGGTGTTCTGCCGCGCACTCATGGATCGGCATTATTCACACGCGGTGAAACCCAAGCACTTGTCGTTACCACTCTGGGAACCGCGCGAGATGAACAAAAAATTGACGCACTTCAGGGAGATTATTCCGAGCGTTTCATGCTTCACTACAATATGCCACCTTTTGCCACAGGCGAGACTGGCAGGGTTGGCACTCCCAAACGGCGTGAAATTGGCCATGGTCGACTGGCCAAGCGCGCCCTGCTCGCCGTAATACCTCCAGTAGAGGAATTCGGCTATTCGATGCGTGTCGTTTCGGAAGTAACGGAATCAAACGGCTCAAGCTCGATGGCATCCGTATGTGGTGGATGCCTTTCGCTAATGGATGCAGGCGTTCCGCTGAAAGCCCATGTCGCGGGTATTGCCATGGGATTGATCAAGGAAGGTAACCGATTTGCAGTATTGACCGATATCCTTGGCGATGAAGATCACTTGGGCGATATGGATTTCAAGGTTGCAGGCACCGAACAGGGTATTACCGCCCTGCAAATGGATATAAAAATCCAGGGAATCACCAAGGAAATCATGCAGGTTGCTTTGCTCCAGGCAAAGGAAGGGCGCTTGCATATTCTGGAAATCATGAAAGAATCAATGCCTATCGCGAGAGAAAGCGTCTCTGTTCATGCGCCGCGTATCATCAAATTCAAAATCAACCCGGAGAAAATCCGTGATGTCATCGGCAAGGGTGGTGCTGTTATTCGCGCCTTGACCGAAGAAACCGGCACAACTATTGATATCACCGATGATGGCTCTGTGACCATTGCCTGCATCAGCAGCGAAGGTGGAGAGCAAGCAAGAAAACGTATCGAAGATATTACTGCTGATGTTGAAGTGGGCAGAATTTACGAAGGAACTGTGCTCAAATTGCTTGATTTTGGCGCCATTGTCAGCATTCTACCGGGAAAGGATGGCCTGCTCCATATCTCCCAGATAGCCAACGAACGTGTTGAAAACGTGGCTGATCACCTCAAGGAAGGACAGATCGTTCGTGTCAAGGTGCTGGAAGCTGATGAAAAAGGCCGATTGCGGCTCAGCATGAAGGCAGCCAGTGCTGATACAGAAACAGCAGATCATCCGGAAAAAACTGAAAAATAAGTTGGCACTCTTGTTAGGAAGCTCACAAATTATAGTTTCTTAACACCCCCCCGGAGATAGCACTCCTTTCACTCAGGAAAAGTTATTTCCGGGATATTTTTCCCCTGCGACAAAAAACACAACGAACACTGCGTGTGCTAACGGCAATAGCACAAAGGCTTGCCAGGGAACCTCTGAAAAACGTCAGTGAGATAGTCAGTTCAAGGCAAACATCGGTGACGCAAATAAAACGTAGCGAACAGCCGCGAGGCTGGTCCGTAGGCGAGGTGCTGGCGCCGGAATTTATACGTAATAAATGAGCATTTTGATGCCGATTTTTAACACAGAAATGATAACGCAGGTAATTTTCAGAGGTTCCCTGGGTAAAAGCATTTCAATCGCGTAGCCGCAAACAAGTTTCAACAATTTTTTGTATTACAAATTTCAGATAATCGGTTAAATCAATCCATCAATAACCAAAATTGCTTTCACTCCAGCCGTGATTTCCAATAACTGATTTAGACCTTGCTATCTAATATTATTAATTGCCCCGCCCTGTCTCATTCACTGAATTTTTATCAACGAAAAAATAATGGAAAATAAATTATTAATTTTGCTATTCATGTTTTTGTCTGCCTTCACACTAACGGCGAAAGCCGATGAGATATTGCTTAAAAATGGCGATAAAATTACGGGCACCATCATTAACAAGACTGGCAACACACTTGAAATAAAAACTGAATATTCAGACAAAATATCCATCAACTGGAGTGCAGTTGAAAGCTTCAGTACGACTCAGCCTGTATTACTGACATTTAAAAACAAGGAAGAAATGACAGGCATGACCGAAACTTCTCCAAACAATACATTGAAGATCAGGAAAAAAGGGGTGTACCAATCCGAACCCATCGCTTTATCTGAAATTACCGAAATCAATAAAAAATTCTTTTCCGGTCAGGTCAATGCGGGTGGTGCAATCTTTTCCGGGAATACACAACGCCAATCCTATAATTTGAATACCGATCTCATCGTCAGGGGAAGAGATGATCGTGTTTCCTTTGGTGGACAGTTCAATTATGCAGATAGCAAATCACGTGATTCAAACGGTCAAAAGGAAACCGTACTCAATGCCCGCAACTTTCAGCTGTATGGCGATTATGCGCATTTCTTTACAGATACCTGGTATGGATATGCACACGGTCTGTTTACCAACGACCGCCTGCAGGATATCAAGCTGCGATCTGCATTCGGTATTGGTGCTGGTTATCAGATTTTTGCAACAGGCGATCTCAATTTATCCGTCGAGGCAGGCCCGGATTATGTAAATGTTGATTTTTACGATCACCCCTACCAGTGCGGGAAAAGGCTTGCATCAGATCCCGCTGCGTGTGATCGGATAAAGGATAGAAGTAATGTTGCTGGACGCTGGTCTACCCGTTACGACCAGTGGGTATGGAACCGGGCAGTACAACTTTTCCATACACATGAAGGGCTTGCTGCCAGCGATCTCTTTATTCGTACCCGCACAGGTTTCCGCGTACCGCTTTGGTATGGATTTCAGTTCGTCAACGAAATCCAGGTGGATTATTTCAGCAGGCCAGCACCGGGCAAGGAAAAATTTGATACCCGCTACCTGTTCAATATCGGTTATGGATTCTGATAAAAAACACGACCTTTCCAGACCCTTCAGCATTTTAAACGGCTGTGGCTAACCCACTACAAACCGGCTCTATCCGGAATACGACTGTTTGGCATAAATCGGGGTAACATTCCCGAATTTTATGCCACATTCGCCATACCAGCGTAAAATGGCGCTGATCCAGATTTCATATTCACCTGTAACTTCACGGGTTATCTGCGGAATAAGCAGAAGCCCATGAAATAGTCAGGTTTCATTTTTCTCCGAAGTTAAAAAAGGAAGTGGCATGTCGTGGTATCTGAAATTATTTGACCCGTTCCCTGCAATGATTTCATCTGCGTTTACCCGTTTCAGAAAATATATCCCTACACAATCAAGATACCAGTCGACTTCTTTCCTGTTGCTGTGCTCAAGTGTGCTGGTCACTTCCTGTGCCATGGGGCCGGATTACTCCCGCCCTCAGATCGATATTACGGAAAACTACCGGCTATCCCAGACAGAAGGGCAATCCATTGCCAATCTTCCATGGTGGGAATTACTTAAGGACGAGAAACTGCAACTGTTGATCAATCAAGCCCTGCAGGAAAACAAGAATCTCAAACAGGCTGCAGCCAGTGTGGAAGAGCTTCAGGCACGCTTGCGCATTTCCAATATGGATTTCCTTCCCAAAATAAATGCTGAAGGTAATGCACCTGCTCTTGGAACCTTGGGAGGATTCAGCCGCCCAGGATTTCCAACACCTTACAACTATTTCGGGCAAACCATTCTGAACTGGGAGTTCGATATCTGGGGCAGACTGCGCCGGGCCAATGAAGCCGCCCGTGCGGATCTTCTCGCTCGCGAGGAAAACCGCCGGGCCGTTGTTCTGACACTGGTAAGCTCGGTTGCACAGTCCTACTTTGATCTTTTACGGTTTGACACCCAATTGGAAATCACCCGGCGCGCACTCTCCTCATGGGAAGAATCGGTTGCAATTTCCAAAGCGCAACTGGAAGGCGGCCTGGCTAACCAGCTTGATCTGGATCAATTTGAGGCCAACCATGCAGCAACTGCAGTTCAGGTAGCAGAACTGGAAAGGCAAATAGCGCAAAAAGAAAACGAGATCAGCGTATTGACAGGAAAAAACCCTGCTCCTGTTACACGAGGATATACACTGGATGGACAATTTTCCCCTCCTGAAGTACCTGCTGGCCTACCTTCCGAATTATTGCAGCGCCGCCCCGATATCTTGCAATCAGAGCAGGAATTGAAAGCTGCAACGGCCAGGATCGGAGCAGCCAAAGCTGCACGCTTCCCCAAAATAACATTAACAGGGTTCCTGGGTCTTTCCAGCCCTGCCCTATCTGCTCTGCTGAACTCAGGTAGTGAATTTGGTGTCGGTGGATTCGGTTTGGTAGCGCCCATATTTAACTCGCAATCCCTTGGTTTTGATCAACGGGCAGCCGAAGCACAGGCAAAGCAGGCGTTTGCTCAATATGAACAAACCATCCTGCAGGCATTCAGGGAAGTGGAAGATGCTCTGGTAGCCATCAAAACAGCAGGCGATCAATACAAGGCCCAGCAAACACAAGTCGCTGCATTGGCCTCGGCACTGCAAATAGCAGACCTACGTTACGAAAAAGGCATCACCAGCTATGTGGATGTATTGCTGGCAAAACGCCAGTTATTTAACGCCGAATCGGCTCTCGCTGCCTCTCGCCATTTGCACCTGGTCTCCATTGTTCAGCTTTACAAAGCACTGGGTGGCGGCTGGATAGCCGAAGCTGGCAACACGCCATTACCTCTATCCACCGGCTTGCTGAACAATCGCTGACACGACGGACAAGACAGCAGCACCATCAGCAAAACGACTTGATTTACCATAAAAATATTCGATTATTTTCCTTATCAGAATTACCGGGAATAACGTCATGAACCAAATGCTTCGTCAATCCATCATTCAAACCAGCCGTAATCTCGCGGGCGTTGGCGTCGGTGTGCTGCTCCTTATCTTACTGAATGGCTGCTCAAAAAATGATTCTGCTACTGATTCGCCTCCTCCAGCTCCGCAGGTTCAGATCATCACTGTCACCACTCGTACCATTGCGGATGATCCGGAGTTCATCGGACAAACCGAATCTTTCCGGCCGGTTGAAATCCGCCCACAGGTAAACGGCATTATCAAAAAACTGTTTTTTACGGAAGGGCGGAATGTCAAAAAAGGAAACAAGCTGTACCTTATCGACCCGGTACCATTCAATGCCGCTTACCAGAACAGCAAGGCATTAGTGACGCAGGCACGCGCCCGGCTAGATCAGACCAACAAGGATCTGGCACGTGTACAACCACTATTGAAACAGAAAGCTGTCAGCAAAAAGGATGTGGATGATGCCATCGCCGAAGTACGCAGTGCAAAGGCAGCACTGGAAGCCGCGCAAAATGTGGTAGTCAAGGCCAAATTTGATCTTGATAACACACTCATCACCGCTCCGGTTGATGGACGGATTGGCCGCAGCCAGTTTTATGAAGGTCGTCTGGTTGAGGCTCAAACTTCATTGTTGACCACCATTGATCAGCTGGATCCCATGTATGTCAATGTTAATGTCCCGGAAAGCTATTTGCTGCGTCGCCGGCGCGAGTTGGCAGAACACAAGGTTGAACGGCCGGATCTGTTCCAGTTGCGTGGCGTGATGACATTCTCGGATGGCAGTGTCTATCCACAGGAAGGTGTGCTGGATTTTGCTGATGTTTCCATCCGGCCCGAGACTGGCACACTACAGGGACGGTTTGCATTTCCCAATCCGGAAGGCAGGGAAGCACCCGGACGATCCTATTTTTATCCCGGACAATTCGTCAAGGTACGCATCAAGGGCTATAACAGGGCGGGCGCCATCCTGATCCCGCAACGAGCTGTTCAACAACGGCCAAGCGGCTCGTTCGTCTATATTGTCAATAATGAAAGAAAAGTTGAATTGCGCCCGATACAGGCCAGCGCATGGCGTGGAAAGGAATGGTTAATTGAAGATGGGTTGCATGCGGGTGAAGATATCATTGTGGAAGGTTTCCATCGGGTGCTGCCTGGCGCTCAAGTGGAGCCAGTTCCGTATCAGGGAGAAGAAACAGAAAAAATTTCCCTGAATGACCATTAACAACAAACCGATCAGGCAGCCATGAATTCCCGCTTTTTTATTGAACGACCGATTTTTGCATCTGTTCTGTCTATTGTTATCGTGGTGGTTGGCCTGGTTTCCCTGCTAAACCTGCCGATTGCCCGTTTCCCGAACATTATTCCCCCTGTCGTACAGATTGATGCCGATTACCCGGGTGCCAGCGCGGAAGTAGTGGCAGAAGCAGTTGCAAGGCCGATAGAAGTGCAACTCCCGGGCATTGATAATCTTCTGTATTACGAATCCACCAGCACAAATGATGGTCACATGACCATGAAACTCACGTTTGAAATCGGAACGGATGTTGATATTGCGCAGGTTCAAACACAGAATCGGCAAAAATTAGCTGAACCGCAACTACCCGATGAAGTAATCCGCCAGGGAGTTACGGTCAAGAAAACCTCGCCCGATCTACTGGCAGTAGTTGCCCTGAGTTCCACCGACCCCGCACACGACACTCTTTTTCTATCGAATTATGCCCTGATCAGGGTGCTGGACAACATCAAGCGACTTCCGGGTGTTGGTGATGCCATTATCTTCGGTAGCCAGAATTACTCCATGAGGATCATTCTTGACCCCGTCAGAATGGCACAGCTCAACCTGATACCGACAGAAATAGCGGCCGTCATCCGTGATCAGAATCGGGATTTCCCCGCTGGACGAATTGGCCGGGAACCCGTATCCGCAGAAAATGAGCTCACCATCCCAGTTATCACGCATGGGCGAATGAGTGAAGTCAACGAATTTGAAGAAATGATCGTCCGGGCCTATCCGGATGGCTCGATGGTGCGCCTGAAGGATGTCGCACGAATCGAACTGGGTGCGCAATCCTATGATCTGGAAGGACGCTGGAACAGCCGACCAAACACCTTCCTGCTAACCTTTCTTTCCCCTGGCGCCAATGCTCTGGATACAGTAAAACGTATCCGCAATGAAATGGACAGACTCGCCAAGGATTTTCCGGCCGGTGCCTCCTACGATATTCCTTACGACACCACCACATTTGTCGAAGTCTCCATCCAGGAAGTGATCAAAACGCTGGCCGAAGCCATGCTGCTGGTAGTGCTGGTTGTTTTTGTCTTTTTGCAAAACTGGCGAGCAACCCTGATCCCGGCTGTCGCAGCACCGATTTCGCTGATTGGGACATTCGCGGGAATGGAGGCTCTGGGTTTTTCCATCAACACGCTCACCCTGTTCGGTATGGTGCTCTCCATTGGTATCGTGGTGGATGATGCAATCGTGGTAGTGGAAAATGTGGAACGACATCTAACCAAAGGTGGACTTTCACCCAGGGAAGCAGCCATCAAAGCCATGGGGGAAGTATCCGGCCCCATTGTGGCCATTGTTCTGGTGCTGACAGCCGTATTTGTTCCAGTCGGATTCCTGGGTGGAATTACCGGGGAACTGTACAAGCAATTTGCCATTACCATCGCGCTATCTGTCATGATTTCCGGGTTTGTTGCATTAACACTCAGCCCGGCTCTATGTGCCTTGGTACTTAAACCGAGCCATGATTCCTCTGGCAAATTCTGGAGAATATTCAACCGGTCGTTCGACTGGATACAGACACGCTACATTGGTACAACGGGTGCGCTCATCAAAAGAGCCGGACTTGCATTGGTTCTTTTTGCGGTCATGATCCTGGTTATTACAGGTCTGCTTAAAACCATACCGGGCAGCTTTCTTCCCGAAGAAGACCAAGGCTATTTCATTACCGTGTTCCAGCTTCCTGATGGCGCATCTCTTTCCCGAACCAAGAAGGTTGTCGAACAAATCGAGAATTACTACCTATCAATACCGGCTATTCATTCAACCGATGCATTGACTGGCCAGAATTTTGTTTTTGGTACACGCGGCTCCAATCAGGCAACGATGTTTGTACCGTTGCAACACTGGGATACACGTAAGGATGCCAGTCAGCAGGCACCGGGGCTGATTGCCAATGCATTTGCTGAATTTGCCAAAATCCCGGAAGCGCTCATTCTGGCCTTTAACGCACCCTCCATTCAGGGTTTGGGTTCCACCGGCGGCTTTACTGCCCAATTGCAAGACCCCAGCGGAGGAGACTTTTCCGATTTTGCCGATACGGCACAAGCCTTCGTAAAAAAAGTGATGGAACACCCTGCCATTGCTGTTGCCGGTACCAATTTCCGTGTCAGTGCCCCACGGCTTTTTGCCGAGATCGACAGGGAACGGGCCAAAGCACTGGGTGTGCCGATTTCCGAAGTATTTGACACAATGCAGGCTTATTTCGGCAATCTGTACATCAACGATTTCGTGAAATTTGGCCGAGTCTACCGGGTACAGACAGAAGCAGCACCCGAATACCGGGCCAATCCGGATGACATCAGCAAGATATACGTACGTGCTCAATCCGGATCAACAAGCACCATGATTCCGCTAGATACGGTTGTGCGGACTGAATTTAACAGCGGCCCCGATCCTGTGACTCATTTCAACGGGTTCAATTCCGCACTTATTCTGGGTAGTGCCGCTCCTGGCTATAGCTCGGCGCAAGCCATGCAGGCGCTGGAAGAAGTAGCAAGCGAGATGCTGGCACCCAAAGGTTATACACTCGACTGGAGTGGTATCTCTTTCCAGGAAAAAAAGGCAGCCAGCGGACAAGCTGCATGGGTACTTACTTTTGCATTGCTCATGGTATTTCTGGTATTGGCTGCCTTGTATGAGAGCTGGTCTGTCCCGTTTGCCGTGATTCTGGCGGTTCCCTTTGGGATACTGGGCGCACTGCTGGCGATCTGGGTACGGGGCATGACCAACGATATCTATTTTCAGATTGGCTTGATTACATTAATTGGGCTGGCTGCTAAAAATGCGATTCTAATTGTCGAATTCGCCAGGGAACAGCATGCTGGAGGAATGTCTCTGGCAGATGCAGCACTGGAAGCGGCCCGGATTCGTTTCCGCCCGATTATCATGACTTCCATGGCCTTCATCATGGGTGTGTTTCCGCTGGTAATTGCATCCGGTGCGGGAGCAGCCAGCCGGATGTCAATTGGCACAGGCGTATTTGGTGGCATGCTGGCAGCCACCTTCCTTGCGATATTTTTTGTACCGCTCTTTTTCGTGCTGATCGGAAAGCTCTCTCGGCGCAGCAACCCTGCAATTACCGAATCCATACCGGTTGAAACTCAAAATCAGCAGGCGGTCATGATCGACGAAAGAAAGGAAGATACCGATGGCAAATAACGGGTACTTTGAACCCGCGCAGGAACTGAGCAATGAAGCCCGGGGCATGCACCGGGCCATACTCTCTCTGCGGGAAGAGCTGGAAGCAATCAATCTATAACCCGCGCGCCAACACCAGCAAAAACAGGGCGCTGAAAACGATACTGGCGCGTAGAAAAGGAACATGCGGCAGTGTTGCTGGGATGGATTTGCCGGCACGGCACAGCTTTCATCCCTCATCTGTTCCGGGATTTATCCCCGGCCAGCTCCAGCCCACCGCCACATTGCCAGCATAACTGAAAGCTGCCGGGGTTTTCTTCACCGCATTGTGGGCACAAAACAGAATCTGTTACTTGCGGAGCCCGTTCATACGCCGCGATGATTTCCTGGCCACGCTCAAAATCAGGATCGCGCACCACCCATACCTCAGGGTAAGTATGGGTAAATGGAATCTCTCCCGTTCCTCCCTGTGCATATTCATTGAACAGCCTCACCGGGATATAGGCATTCTCCAGCAAATCCCGGACAATATACGCCTCCAGTAAGTGATTGGCTGTATAGAGTTTTCTCATGCGGAGATCAAAAAATTCATGAACAACGTCACTATGGCTACAATACCGTGGATAAATCTAATCCTTGGAACCTCAATGAATCAGAATTTTATTTTTCATGACCCTCCCCGCATCTTTTGCTCGATAGACCGGAGAGTATTTTGAATTTCCCGCTCTTTTAGCTCTGGATCAATATCCTGAATGTACTCAATCGCAGAGAAATCATCACCGCGTTTCCGATTTTGAGGTGGCTCAAGCGCTTCGATGAGCAGTGCTTCAAGCGTTGCAACAAGACTGGCAAGCGACGTATTCAGGCCAATTTCTCTAAGATTTCCCTCCTGTGTCACATCCAGCAAACCAAACCATGAAAACCGGTTCCAGCGGCTGCCCAACCGATCAACAGTATGTTCGAAGAGACGTTTCCCCAGAGGGCGATCGATAGAACGACCCACATAGACTACCGTGTGATGATCATAGAGAATGTAAATCCCTTTTTGTTTACCAAAATCAACAGGTTTTGAGAGTGCTTGCTGCTTTCCATAAACCCTGGGGTCATTTCGCCATACGACTAGATCACGCTGCCAATACATACCAAAGGAGTGAATAATAGAGTCAGACAATTCAATATCGGACTCAGCAAGCGTACTCATTTCCTTTTTGCTGATAATTGAGGCAGGTAGTCCAACTGTCGATGCTGCAGGAGGATTTTTAAGTGTAAACACGCCTCTCCCGACACGAATAAAAGGTGACTTCTCTCCATCGTGTTTTATAGATGCAGCAATCTGTGCATTTACTGTTGCCGCAGGGGTGGCGCCATCAGTTTCATAATAACCACGAGACAAGATCTGCCCAGAAATTTCAGTGTAATGCAATGGAATTACAGATTCGGTGAGTACTTTTTTTATGGCCTCTTTCCAGGATTTTTCCACTCTTTCCTCCGGAAAATTTCTTCTGGTTATCTAACAAGGAACCTTTGATCAACCGTACCATGCCCCACCAAAAATAACTGAATAGTATGGGCTATTACCCAATCAGCCGTATTTCTTGCGATTGCGGCGGCGGCGGCTGTGTGCTCGCCGGGCTTCTTCTTCGGTGAGCGGTGTTTTTTTGCCGGCGTAGGGATTGTGGCCTGTTCTGAATTCCACTCTCAGCGGGGTGCCTTTCAATTCAAAAACTTCTCTGAATGTATTTTCCAGATAGCGACGGTAGCTTTGTGGCACATGCTCAAGCATGGAGCCATGCACGATGATGAGCGGCGGGTTTTCCCCGCCCTGGTGGGCGTAGCGCAGCTTGGGCCGCGACACGCCACCACGCGGTGGTTGCTGCCTGTCAACAGCAGCCAGCATGGCACGCGTCAGTTTGGGTGTGGGAATATGCGCCATGGCAGCAGCGTAAGCCGCATCCACTGATGGCATCAATCCCTTGACACCATTGCCGTACAGCGCAGAAATATAGTGCAGGTTGGCAAAATTCAGGAAAGAAAGTTTGCGGTCAAATTCTCGCTTGATGACTTCGCGCTGGTAATCGTCCAATCCATCCCATTTGTTGATGGCAACAACCAGTGCGCGCCCGGTTTCCAGAATGAACCCGGCAATATGCGCATCCTGATCAGAAATTTCATCTTGTGCATCAAGCACCAGAATGACTACGTTGGCCGCTTCAATTGACTGCAGTGTTTTGATCACCGAAAACTTTTCCACGGTTTCCCAAACCTTGCCTGACCGGCGCAGACCCGCCGTGTCAATCAGCGTATAGCTGCGCTGGCCATATTCGAAATCAACATAAATACTATCCCGGGTGGTGCCTGGCTGATCGAATGCAATCACCCGCTCTTCTCCCAGCAGGGTATTGATCAGCGTAGATTTGCCCACATTGGGGCGACCAGCAATGGCAATGAGAGGGCGTTTTTCCTGGCGAGATTCGGCTTCAATTTCTTCCTCATAGGGATACTCTTCCAGCGCAAAGTCGATCAATTCTCCCAGATGATCACCATGCAACGCCGAGATGGCGCAAGGCGTGCCAAGCCCCAATTCATGAAATTCGGCCGTCACCGATGCATAGGACATTCCTTCGGTTTTGTTGACGACGAGAATGATTTTACGGCCAGTTTTACGCAGTTGCTCCGCAATAATCTTGTCTTGTGCAGCTAATCCCTGACGACCATCGACGACAAACAGCACGATATCGGCCTCATCCACTGCTTGCAGGGTTTGTTTGGCCATCGCATGCAAAATGCCGGATTTGACGATCGGCTCAAAACCTCCGGTATCAACTACAAGATAGGGTTTCAGGCCCAGCTTGCCATGGCCGTAGTGCCGGTCACGTGTAAGCCCGGGAATATCAGCCACAATCGCATCGCGGCTGCGGGTCAAGCGGTTGAACAATGTCGATTTGCCGACATTCGGACGCCCAACCAGTACGAGTGTGGGTTTCATGATAGTGGGAATATGAAAAATACCTTGCCCGGAAGGCGGGGAAATCCGGGTTATTGCAAGGAAAATGCGAAAAGTCCGCCTTTTTGTGTTTGTATGACAAAACCATCCGGCAGATATTCTGCGCGCGATAAGATTACGCTGCCATCGGTCGATGCACGGCCAAGCAAGGAACCATCCTGACGACTGATCAACGTGACGTAACCTTGATCATCTCCGACTATCAGCTTTGCGCCTTTGGCGATCATCAGGGCAGATAATTTACGGCTACCCAGTTTTCCTCTTTTCCAGACAGCAGCACCACTGCTTTTGTCAAAGGCGGCTACCGTCCCATGATCTTCACTGATGTAGACATGATTGTTATCTATCACCATGCCTGCACTGCTAGATGCATCTCTGGCCCAAATCTGGTTGCCGCTGAAAATTTCAAAACAGGCTGCCCGCCCACGATAGGCCACGGCACATACCTGATTTTCATCAACAATTGGCAAGCTGCTGATATCGGTCATGCGCTCCAGTTCAGTCACGCCATGCGGTTGTGAAACAGCAGCTTCCCAACCCACGTTACCAGTGGAAAGATCCAGCGCCATCAGCTTGCCACCAGGAAATCCGGCAAAAACACCGCCTCGTGCAATTGATACGCCTACAAAACTTCTTACTGTTAGCGGTGGAGCAACCCCTTGATAGCTCCAGATCTGTTTTCCATCAGTTGCATTCAATCCGTAGAGCCGACTATCACCTGTACGCACCACCACAATTCCGTTATCTACCTGTGGCGGACTCAATATCTCACTGGGAACGCGGGATTGCCACAAAGCATTGCCAGATTCATCGAAAGCTAGCACTTCACCCTTGTATGTTCCCAGCAGAATCATTCCACCACCCAAACCCACACCACCGGAAAGCTGGGATTTAGTCTCGACACGCCAGATTTCGCGACCTGTCGCCGGATCAAGTTTAACCAGCCGACCATCCTCATCAGCAGCGTACAAAGCACCATTATCGTAAACAGGCAAAAAAACCGCTGTTTTGCTCTCGGATAATTTTGCTTGCCACAATGGCTTGATCTGCGGAAGCGTTTGCAGTTCGGTCAATTCAGCTTCATCAATTTCTATCTCATCCTCATCACTGCTGAAAAGATCAGTGAAATGAGATCCGGTGATTTCGCTCAGGTTTGCACAGCCTCCCAGAAAAATCAGCAGGGAAAGTGCGCAAATCTGCAATAGCCGCAAATGATCCTGGAAACAGGAAAGGGAGCGTGAGAAGAAGGGATTACCAATCACCGCTGCTGGTCTCTCAGGACACTTCGTTTCATCTGTACGATATTGCTGTAAGCACTTTGGCTGGATAAGCTCTCAAGTGCTTTCTGGTAAGCCGCTCTGGCTTCATCAATTTTACCGGTAGCTGCCAGAGCATCTCCCCGCAAATCGGCATAAAGCCCGGTAAAAGAGGCGCCATGCTGTCCATCCAGTAATTTCAGTGCTTGATCATATTTGCCTTCATCCACCAGCACACTTGCCAGCCGCAGCCGGGCCAGATCTTTTATTTCCGGTTCTTTCGCATGATCAAGCGCCCATTGCAGCATATCTCCTGCAACCTGGTCATTACCTGCCTGAACGGCGGCACGGGCTGCAATTAGTGCTGCCCGTACAGCATATCCGCTGTCAGGGAATCCTTCTGTCAGCAAATGGGCCGCATCAGTTATTTTGACAAGCTCGCTCCCTCTTTCAACATGCTGCTGGAGAACAGTGTATAAATCCGCCGCCTGGCGCGCCTGTTCACCCTGGTAATGATTCCATAACCGGCTACCGGCTACTGTTGCCGCAAAAACAGCAATGAAAAACAATACGGCGGTTCCATTAGCAGCCCACCAGGCTTTGAGCCAATCTATTTTTTCCTGTTCTTCGTAGTTATATGCTGACATATTCCGACTTTCCACCTTGGTTAAATATTTCCCAGAAGAGCAGCTGCTCTAGCCAGATCAACCCTGACCTGCTCTGCTGCTTCGCGTAATGATTTGATACTGATTTGTCCGGCCTGAGCCTCATCATCTCCGATGATGGCAGCAAAACGTGCACCACTGGCATCGGCTTTTTTCATTTGCGCCTTGAAATTGCCACCACCGCTATGCAATATCACTTTGAATCCGCTATCACGCAGTGTTTCGGCAACTTTCCAGCAAAATCTGGCAGCAACTTCTCCTTGATGCACCACATAAACATCAGGAGCGGTATGCGCCCCAACGGTACCATTTTCATCCATCAAGGCCAGTATTCGCTCAATTCCCATGGCAAAACCACACGCCGGCGCCGGTTTCCCACCGATCTGCGCAATTAGGCCATCATAGCGCCCGCCTGCACAAATGGTTCCCTGTGCGCCCAGTTTATCGGTGATCCATTCAAAAACCGTGCGATTGTAATAATCCAACCCCCGAACCAGGCGGTTATTGATTTCAAAATTGATTCCCTGGCTACGTAAAATTGCTTGCAACGCCTCGAAATGGACAAGGGAATCCTCATCCAGATCATCAAGCAGACGCGGTGCACCCGCCAGAATTTCGTGCATGGCCGGGTTTTTGCTGTCGAGTATGCGTAACGGGTTGGTTTTTAGACGGCGGCGCGCATCCTCATCCAGATCACCGTAAAATTTTTCGAGGTAACTAATCAGGCGTGAACGGTAAATCGAGCGCGATTCAGTACTGCCAAGCGTACTGATTTCCAGACGCACATCCGGAATACCCAGCAAACGCCATAACCGGGCGCACATAATGATGAGTTCTGCATCAATATCGGGGCCTGCAAATCCAAGTGCCTCCACACCCACTTGATGAAACTGGCGATAGCGCCCTTTTTGCGGGCGCTCATGCCGGAACATGGGACCGCTATAATACAAACGCTGCGGGCCGGAATAAAGCAGATTATGCTCAATCACCGCACGCACGCAAGAAGCCGTCCCCTCCGGGCGCAGTGTCAGATTCTCACCATTGAGCTGATCAACGAAGGTATACATTTCCTTTTCAACGATATCCGTAACCTCCCCGATCGAACGAACGAACAGATCAGTCTGCTCGACGATGGGTGTACGCAAATTACGGTAACCATAGCCAGCCAGCCAGGTTCGAATCGTATCCTCGAATAATTCCCACAAGCTGCTTTCGTCAGGCAGGATATCGTTCATCCCGCGCACGGCCCGGATTGTCTCAGGCATTGGCAGCTTTTTTCCGGTATTTGGTGCGCACGTACTCATCAACGATGGCACGGAATTCGCCAGCGATATTGTCACCTTTCAGGGTTACGGTTTTTTGACCATCCACAAAAACAGGAGCAACCGGTGTTTCCCCCGAGCCAGGCAAACTGATGCCAATATCGGCATGTTTGCTTTCACCTGGCCCGTTGACCACGCACCCCATCACAGCCAGCGACATATTCTCGACTCCATCATATTGTTCGCGCCAGCTGACCATTTGTTCGCGTACATAAGTCTGGATACTTTCGGCAAGCTCCTGAAAATAGGTACTGGTTGTACGCCCGCAACCCGGACAAGATGCCACCAGCGGAACAAATGCCCGTAACCCGATTGTTTGCAGGATTTCCTGTGCCACAATCACTTCACGCGCACGGTCTCCACCTGGCTCAGGTGTCAGGGAAACACGAATCGTGTCACCAATTCCTTTGAACAATAACACTGCCAGCGCAGCAGTCGAAGCGACAATTCCCTTCGATCCCATCCCAGCCTCGGTCAATCCCAGATGCAGGGCGTAATCACATTGTTCAGCCAATGCGCCATAAACAGCAATCAGATCCTGCACACCGCTCACTTTGCATGACAACACGATATGATCACGAGGCAATCCCAATTCTTCGGCCTTTGCTGCACTTTCCAGCGCGGACGTGATGAGCGCTTTGTACATCACCTGTGAAGCGCCTAATGGATCCGGCAAACGCGCATTTTCATCCATGATCCGTGCCAGCATTTCCGGATCAAGACTTCCCCAGTTAACACCGATACGAACCGGCTTGTCGTACTTGCAGGCTGTTTCTATCAATATGGAGAATTGCTCGTCACGCTTGCGGCCATGGCCAACATTGCCTGGATTAATACGAAACTTGGCCAACGCTTTTGCACACTCGGGATAGGCGGTCAGCAGCTTGTGTCCGTTGAAATGAAAATCACCAACCAGTGGAACATGGCAACCCATATCATCCAGCCGGGCCCGTATTCCGGGAACAGCACGCGCTGCTTCCATGGAGTTGACCGTGATTCGAACCAGTTCAGAGCCTGCTAACGCAAGCTCAGCAACCTGCCTGGTGGTCGCCAATTCATCCGCAGTATCGGTATTGGTCATTGACTGCACCACAATGGGCGCGCCCCCACCGATCATCACAGAACCAACTTTAACCCCCACGCTTTTCCGACGCGGGGCAGGTACGAAATTAGAAGACATGTTAAAACCCGGATTCAATAAATAGATGATTATTCAAGTGAAAAACGCGCAACATCATCATTGCCGCGAGTATAGGGTGCAAGATCAACCTTGTTTCCGTTATAGGTAAGGCTAACCCCAGCTGCGTTGCCGATAACCAGATATAGTGGTGGTTTGCCTTCAATCGCTTGTTCGGTTCCACGCAAATGGGTTTTTTCAAGAATAACCCGGCCGCTACTATCCTTGATCTTGACCCATGAATCCCGGGAAAAGGAAAAATGTAACGATTTTGTGCCATTTTTAGTAGTTTTGGACGCTTTTGCAGCTAGAGAAGATTGTTGCGCAGGCAATTCAGGCAGAGTTGTCGCAATGGGCGGCAAATTGGAACCTGTTCCAGCAGGCGCCACCAAAGGCAATTCAATAGCCGTAGATGATAGTGGCAATGCCAGATCTACTGCCACCTGATCATGCATATCACCTGATCCCAGGTTTACTACCTGGTCAGCACCATCTGGCGAGAAAGAAGCCAGCTGCTCTGGTATTTCTTCACGATAAATTCCATAAGCCGCCAATGCAGCCAGTATTACTGCAACATACAGCCACCCGCCACGTCCACCACGACCAGATCGGTAAACAGGTTCTATTGCCTTGAAGCGCTGCGCGCTTTTCTTGTCGGAAAAGGCCTTATCCACTGGCTTTGCTTGGGGCATGGCCTCCACTAACAGAGGAATATCATCCAGCTGCAACACATTGGCATAATTACGTATGTAGCCACGCAGAAACACAGCAGCGGGTAGTCTGGAAAAATCCTGTGCCTCAATTGCCTCTACCTGTTGTTCGGATAGACGCAGACGACGCGCCACCTCACTCACACTCATTCCACGCTGGATTCTTGTTTCACGCAATATCTGCCCGAAACCAGTTGCGGTAGAACTATTTTCCTTTTCCATCCCGGCTGAATCATCAGCCAGAACAGGCTGATCCTGTGCCATATCCACCGGTTTTGCCTGAAATGGAGCTACCTGGTTTAGCGCTTCACCTTCCGTCGATTCTGTCGGTACTGTATCCGGAATGCAATCAGGCTGCTGATCGGTCACCAACCCACCGCTTTCATCTAATTCATTATTTTTCATGATTTAACCTGCCTGCGCGCAATTCCCTTGCTTCCCTGGAATCAGGAAAACGTTTTTGTAGCTGAAAAGCGTAATTGGTTTCCGCATTGGCATCTCCGTTGGCTCGGGCGATACGGACAGCCAGCCATAAACTGCCCGCAGCAGGAGGGTTGATTTGCAAATACTGGTTGATTGCCGCCCAGGCTTTTTTTATCTCACCGCGACTGAAATCCAGTTCTACCAAACCAAGCTGAGCCAATGGATATCCTGGACGAATAACCAGCGCTTCCTGAAAATAGCCTTGTGCCTGATCAAAATTATTTTGCTTCAGGACACATAACCCTGCATTGGTATAAGTTCTCTCTGGTGTTTCATACAACGGGTCACGGATAGCTGCCATGAAATGACTAATGGCCTGCTCCATTCTTTCAGATTTCCGTTGACACAAGAACCAGCCAAAATTGTTGCGGATATCAGGATCGTTTGGGGCAATGCCCAAGCCGCGTTCGAAATTCCACTCTGCGCGGTCATTTTCCTGGAGATCCATATAAATCAACCCCAACATGTTGTAGGCTGGGGCGTAGTCGGATTTCTTCCGAAGAGCGATTTCTGCCTCTTCAATTGCCACCCGGTACTGTCCTCGATGATAGTACTGACCAGCTAGCTCAGTATGGATTTTTGCACTTTGTAATGCACGCTGTTTTAATTCCTCTGGTGTTGGTTTTTCCTGAACCGGCATCTGTCCGCAACCCGCCAGCCACACCAGAAACCCGAGAATTCCTGTTTTAATCAGCCTGTTCATTTTGCTTGCAATCACCTGCCCAACACTGGATTAAAAACACCAGATTACCTGGCAACAGTCATCTGATCAGCTTCACGCCTGTTTGTCCGGCGTGTTTTGTCGCGCACCAGGCCCGCCAGTTGGCCACAGGCAGCAGCAATATCATCTCCGCGCGTCTTGCGTACAGTTGTAACAATGCCGGCTTGCATCAGCACATCCCGAAAGTGGCTGATGGTTTCTGGATCTGATCGTTCATAGCCCGAACCCACAAAACCATTAAATGGAATCAAATTAAGCTTGCATGGAATGTTTTTGACTAGCTGAACAAGCTCTCGCGCCAATGCTACACTGTCATTCACGCCTTTCAGCATAACATATTCGAATGTAATAAAATCCCTCGGCGCAGCTGGCAGATAGCGTTCACATGCAGCCAGCAAATCCTTGATCGGATATTTTTTATTGATTGGCACCAGCACATCGCGCAGCGCATCATTCGGTGCGTGCAGTGAAACGGCAAGCGCCACAGGACAGCGCTCTCGCAACCGGTCCAGAGCAGGAACCAGCCCGGAAGTGCTCACCGTTACCCGACGGCGCGACAAACCATAAGCATCATCGCTCAACATCAAGTCAAGCGCGATGACCAGATTGTCAAAATTGGCCAACGGCTCGCCCATCCCCATCATGACAACATTGGTAACAGGCCGCCTGGCTTCAGATTTATCCGCTCGAACCCGCACTGCATCCGGAGAAAACGGATCATCCTCTCCTGCTTCGAGCAACCGGTTGGCCCACCACAATTGGCCAATGATTTCTGCAACACTCAGATTACGATTAAAACCTTGCCGGCCAGTGGAACAAAAACTACAGGCCAATGCACACCCCACTTGGCTGGACACACAAAGCGTACCCCGATTGGGCTCGGGAATATAAACCATCTCCACCGCATTTGCCGCGCCTGCCGATAACAACCACTTGCGAGTGCCATCTCCTGCAGTATGGTCACTGACAATTTCAGGCAACCGTACAACCGCACTCTCCACCAGCTTCTGGCGGAATCCTTTTGCCAGGTCGCTCATCTCCATGAACTCTGTCCTGCTGGATTGATGTATCCAGCGCAGCAACTGCCTTGCCCGATAGGGCTTCTCGCCCATACCTTCGCAAAAACGAATAAGCTCCGCCTTGTTGAAGTCGAGCAGGTTAATCATTGCGCCCAGCCTTGCAGATCAAAAGAATCGCACACTGTTAGCGTGAATATATTTCCAGCGATGGAAAGAAACAGGCAATTTCGACAGCTGCTGTTTCAGGCGCATCTGAACCATGTACAGCGTTGGCATCGATACTTTCAGCAAAATCGGCACGAATCGTACCTTTATCCGCTTTTTTAGGATCTGTTGCGCCCATCAGCTCGCGATTTTTTGCGATCGCATTTTCACCTTCCAGCACCTGGATCATCACCGGACCGGAAATCATGAATTCGACCAAATCCTTGAAAAAAGGCCTTTCACGGTGAATTGCGTAAAAATTCTCGGCTTCGACTCTTGATAAATGCGCCATACGAGCAGCCACAATCTTCAAACCAGCTGCTTCAAACCGGGCGTAGATCTGTCCGATTACGTTTTTCACGACCGCATCGGGTTTAATAATGGACAAAGTCCTTTCAACCGCCATCAAATACCTCATAAAAATAGTTCATCACAGGCCGGTATTCTAACAAAAAACCTTTGTGTGATTTACCAAACAACCATTAGGAAATCGGGAAAAGCTGCGCTATGTGCACAACAGGGACTACTGCAATGGGGCTGAAGTTGCCCCGGATCGGGAATAAAAAAGAAGGGCTATAGCGCTTCGGGTAATACCAGGAGATTTCTGATGAGGTCTTGCAAAAACAGGCCGGATAAATCCAGCCTGTTAACTACCATTACAACTCGAGAGATTACTCTACAACGTTGAGGGATCCTGGCAGATGAATGTTCATTGGATGAAGCTGGCAATAAACATTGAATGCACCCGCTTTATCTGCGGTAAAGCTGATAGTTTTGGTTTCACCAGCCTTGAGCACTTCCTTGACACCGTAAGCATCAATCGAGAAACCTTCGCTGATTGGCGATTTGTTCTCAACAACGATTGTTACTGTAGCGCCTTTTTTGACTACCAAGGCTTCTGGCTCGTTCAACACGTTGAAAGCACGGATATTTTTTACAGTCACACCTTCCACGTTAAGCTCAGGAATAGTAGTGTCGTAGGCGTTGATAACCACGTTGAAGCTGTGCTCGGCTTGCGCAGCGCCCGCCAGCAACAGTGATCCCAGAGCAAAACCAGCCAGCATTGCTTTTGTTGTCTTCATCTTAATTTTCCTCTACTTGAATTTATATTTTGTTTAGCGAAACATCGTTCGCTGGCCTGGATGACATCAATCAGCAGTTTTCTGCAAATTGGCCAATGTTCAAACTCTCTTCCGGACTTATACCGCCACCCACCCAAGGAATTTGCTTGTTATTAGAATCAGGCCAGCTACCAGAGAACCCACTAACCACCGAGTCTCGGCGGCAAGTCTAGTCAGGATCATAATGAATGTCAATTCTGGGCCGGAATCCGGGCCCGAAACCAGGCGTCATTATCATCATTCCACCAACAAGGAAAAACAAACAAAGACAACGGGTTATGACAAGAACATCTTTCCGTGGATTATGATAGACAACGACAAAAACACCCCCTGAAAAACTAGCGTAGAATGCAGCAGTTTTAAATATTGTCACCAGCGCCCCATTACGCTCCGGAATCTCTCTCATGAAAATCGAAGACCTTACCCAAAATCGCAGTAAGGAAAATTTTGCCCTGCACGACAAATATCTGAACAGCCAGATGGTAAAAATCCTTCAAACCATTGATTTTGACCGTCACTATGTCCGAGCCAAAGGTGCCTACCTGTTTGATGAGCAGGACAACCGCTATCTGGATTTGCTGAGTGGTTTTGGTGTTTTTGCGCTGGGGCGCAATCATGCGGAGATTGTTGAGGCACTCAAAAGCACACTGGATGCAGATATGCCCAATCTCGTCCAGCTTGATGTGTCATTGCTCTCGGGATTACTGGCAGAAAAACTGGTCAAACTGACACCTGAAGGACTGGATCGGGTTTTTTTCGCCAATTCGGGGACAGAAACGGTCGAGGCCGCAATCAAATTCAGCCGCTACGCCACCGGAAAATCCAAAATCATTTTTTGCCACGGCTGTTATCATGGCCTGAGTCTCGGCTCCCTCTCCGCCACGGGAGATGATCATTACAAAAAGGGGTTCGGCCCGCTGGTACCGGATTTCATTGAAATCCCGTTCAACGACCTCGAAGCGCTGGAGCAAGTGCTTGCGCAAGGAGATGTCGCTGCTTTCATTACCGAGCCAATTCAGGGGCATGGTGTCTGGATACCGGACGACAATTACCTCCCGGAAGCCGCCAGGCTCGCGCGCAAATACGGCGCCCTGTTCATTGCCGATGAAATTCAGACCGGGTTGGGGAGAACCGGCAAATGGTGGGCAGTGGAGCACTGGTCTGTCGAGCCCGACATTCTGTGCACATCCAAGGCGCTTTCTGGCGGATTCGTGCCGGTAGGTGCACTGGTTTGCAAGGAATGGATCTTCGATCGCGTCTTCAATCGCATGGATCGTGCCGTGGTGCACGGCAGCACATTCGGCAAAAACAATCTTGCCATGGCGGCTGGTCTGGCCACGCTGGAAGTACTGGAATCCGAGAATCTGATCGAACACTCTGCCCGCACCGGAGCAGCCATCATGGATGCATTGACCCCGCTGACAGAAAAATACGAATGCTTCAAGGAAATACGGGGCAAGGGAATGATGATCGCACTGGAGTTTACCGAACCCAAAAGCCCGATGCTGAAGATGTCGTGGAAAATGCTCGAATCCGCCAACAAGGGATTGTTTTCACAACTGATTACCGTACCACTGTTCCGGGAACACCGGATACTGTCCCAGGTCGCCGGTCATGGCATGAACATCGTCAAGTTCATTCCACCGCTCATCCTGACTGAATCCGATGTTCAATGGATCGTTTCAGCAGTTAATGATGTCCTGGCCAATGCACACCGTGGCCCCGCAGCCGTGTGGGATTTCGGCAAAACACTGGCCCTCCGCTCGCTACGCAATAAGCTGCGTTCCTGATTGCCAGGGCAACTTCAGCGATCCCACATGCAGTTGCCCTTGCTTTCAGCCCTGATCCGTTCCAACAACCGGTCATGCAATTCAAGTTCCGCCTGCGTAGCAGGCTGGACGATCAATGCAAGATTCTCCATTTTTTTGGCAGCCAAATCATCCGCTTGCGATGACGCCGACACATCCGCCTCCATCAACAGGCTTTCCTGCCCGCGCGTCATCGCCAGATAAACCTCGGCCAGCAATTCCGCATCAAGCAAAGCGCCGTGCAATGTTCTGTGCGAATTATCAATCTGATAACGTTCACATAACGCATCCAGATTATTCCGCTTGCCCGGGTGCAGCTCCTTCGCCAGCATTAACGTATCGCTAATCTGAACACAGTAATGCTGCATAGGCTCAAACCGGATCAAACCAAGTTCATGATTAATGAACCCCGTATCGAAAGGCGCGTTATGAATGAGAACCCCGGATCCTTCGATAAACGCCAGAAATTCGCTGCAAATATCCTGAAACACGGGCTTGTCACGCAAAAATTCCCGCGTCAGGCCATGTACGCGCAGCGCACCCTCATCACTCTCGCGCCCGGGATTGAGGTAGCGATGAAAATGACGGCCAGTCAAGCGTCGGTTATTCATTTCCACCGCCGCTATCTCGACGATACGATGCCCCAGAGCAGGATCCAGCCCAGTCGTCTCAGTATCAAGAAATACCTGCCGCATGATCCGCGTCCTTAATCCGTCTGACCAGATAGGGCCGAGACCACACCCCGATTGGCGAGCATATCAGCCCGCTCGTTACCATCATGCCCGTTATGTCCGCGCACCCAGAACCACTCAACCTGGTAACGTCCTGACAGTTGATCCAGCTCCCTCCACAATGCCTCGTTCTTCACCGGTTTTTTATCTGCAGTCAACCAACCCCGCTTTTTCCACGAATGAATCCATTCGCTGATTCCTTTCTGCACATACTGCGAATCGGTATGCAACTGAACCCGCAAGGATGTCGCAGAATCAGGCAATGATTCCAGCTCCTGCAAAGCACGAATGGCCGCCAGCAGCTCCATACGGTTATTTGTGGTCATGGATTCCCCGCCGAAATACTCCCTGGTTTCCCCGTCAAACTTGAGACAAACCCCCCAGCCCCCTACTCCTGGATTACCCTTGCAAGCACCATCCGTAAAAATCTCAACCAGTTTTTCACTTCCTTCCTGTTGCATTAATTTTGCCCTCGTTCAATCTGCGGAACCGCTACCGCCCGCGCTTTGGCAGCAGCTGCATCCTCCCAGCACGGCTTGATGATACGCAACCCGCACTCATGTTTAACAGCCTGTAAAAAATACATACCACCGGCGATCGGCCACCAGCGATCACCGGCCGCCTCCATAAAACGCAACCGGGAAAGCCACTGCTCCCGGCCGCATGGCGGCACATAACACCCAAACTGCCCGGCTGTGGTTTCAAAATTGAGCAACGCCAACCAATCCTGCATAAGGGACAAATCAATAAAATGGCCGCACCATGGAAAATCTGTTCTGGTTTTCATCATGCGCTGGCGCAGCCCCCACAGGCTGAAAGGATTAAATCCGCTGATAATCACCTTGCCCTCATGAATCAGCACCCGGTGCACTTCCCGCAATATCTGGCGTGGATTGCTGCTAAGTTCAAGCGTATGCGGCAACAAAACCAGATCAATACTGTCGCTTCTGATAGGCAGAAAATGAGGCAGCGCAAAAACCGAAGCTCCTTCCTGCACTCCAATTGCAAACTTGAAAGGTATCCGGTTATTGCGCAGAAAATCAATCCCGGCAAAACCGATCTGGGTCGCGTTATAGCCAAAAATATCGGCCACAACCCGGTCAAAGTAACGCCGCTCCTGTTCGAGCACATACCTCCCCAGCGGGGTCTCAAGCCACTGTTGCATACTTTGCTGCAATGCAGAATCAAACATAGTGTCGGGATGATTGGTTATGATGATGGCCTGTCTGCTATCTGCTACAAGGAGGCAAAATGATTGGCGTTTTTCCCGTCCGGGCGTTTAGGGACAATTATATCTGGATCATACACAATCACCATTTCGCCCTTATCGTAGACCCTGGTGATGCAACCCCGGTTCTCGCCTGGTTAAAAGAGAAAAAGCTGCAACCTGTTGCCATCCTCTGCACCCATCACCATCACGATCACACCGGCGGCATTACCGAACTGGCAAAAAAATTCGGGATACCTGTCCACGGTCCTGCCAATGAAAAAATACCCGGACTGACTCACCCGCAGACAGAGGGAAATCTCCTCAAATTTCCGGAATTACCACTGGAACTTAACGTGCTGGAAGTACCGGGACATACCGCAGGCCATATTGCCTACCATGACCAGAACCGGTTGTTTTGTGGAGATACGCTGTTTGCCTGCGGCTGCGGAAGAATCTTTGAGGGCAGCGCTCAACAAATGTTCGATTCCTTGCAGAAGCTGGCTGCCCTGCCAGATGAAACCGGCATTTATTGCACCCATGAATACACACTGAACAATATCCGTTTTGCCCGCGCGATCGACCCGGATAACCCCGAATTGACCGCACTGGAAAGCCAGGCTGAAAAAAAACGGGAACGCGACGAACCCACACTCCCCTCCAGCCTAGCTCTGGAAAAAGCCACCAACCCGTTCTTGCGCTGCGACCAGCCCGCCATCATTCAAAGCGCCAGTCAACACGTCGGCCGACCTTTGACGGACCCGGTCAGCGTATTCGCCGCCCTGCGTGACTGGAAAAACAATTTTTAGCTGATATTCACATCAACCGGATTACATCAAACCCGGCAACCATCGTCATCGCACCCTGGCTGCGCATCTACCTGTCCCGCTGCTGAATCGGCTGAAGCAACAGCCAGCGCCTCATCCGGCACCTCCTCCGCCAGCAGAGTCCCGATCGACACACCCAGCAACAAATCGCTAACATGACCAAACTTGTGCAAACGCAAATGTCCCGTCTTGTCGATCAGAATCGTAGTCGGCGTCCCCTGCATGTGGTAAGTCATCATCGTATGCGGAATGGCATGCTGCTCATTCGGCTTGTCTATCCCGATCGGAAAACGCAACCGGTATTCATAGGCAAAAACCTCCAGCGCCTCGCGCCCCATCACATCATGATGCTCGAAAACCGTATGCAGGCCGATCACCGCCACCCGATCGGAATCAAACTCATCAAAAATCCGCTGTGTCTGCGGAATCCCCTGCTGAACACACCCTGGGCACAACATCTGGAAAGCATGCATCAACACCACCTTACCGCGTAACGAAGCCAATGTAACCGGCTGCTGCGTATTCAACCAGCCTGAAGTAATCAGCTCCGGCGCCTTGATTTTTTCGATCGTCGTATTTTTTCTCATAATTCAAATAATGGGATAGGTTACTGAAAACAGAAACATTTTTGTGTAGCCGATAATAACACGCACTGCATGCTGCAAATCAATCCGGATCATCCATCAACTCGAATTGCGCCAGCGGAGTAAAAAACGATGCGCGCTTCAGCGTCAAACGATCGCCAGCCAAAGTATAGCTATCCGCATTCTGCAGCGCGTCATTCAAATCCAGTTCAATAGCCATGCCCCCTCTCACACCATCCTGGTAGAAACAATTTGTGCAAAACGGATCAAAGAAGTCATCTCATCCAGCTCAACTGTCTCTCCCAATCTGTTACAGCCACCAAAGCCGGACAAACGCCCACCTTCCACATCAAGCAGCACATAAGGTTCGCGCTCCAGTTTTGGCACCGGTTTGCCGCTCAGCTCAATCAATTTCCAGTATTTCCCGGCGATACCCTCGCCAAGCCTGGTCAGAATATAAGCCTCCCCCATCTTCCCTGTCAGGCGTGATCCATCTTGCGCAAGACGAATCAGCTGATTCTCGCCCACCAAAAACTGCGCACCGGAGCCCAACAACCTCACCGCACTCCCAGCATCATTCCAGGTAAACTGGCCCTGCTCCGCAATTATCCCGGTATCCTTGCCAAGATAGCGCGACCGCATACGGTACCCACCCTCCCTGTCCAGAACGACAACCATCTCAATTCCCTCGCAATCTGCACAAGGCAATACACCGCGATAAATGCCACCCCAATCAACCGAATTTCTCGAATTGTGCTCTGGGTCAGGATTGGCAACCGGCGCCGCGCACATGGCAAGCATCAACACTGCAACCGCAACCAGAATAACCACTGCAACCCACTTGATCACTCTACTTCTCCGGCATTAAAAATAAGGCTTGTATCACGAGATACGGCACACACAAAACTGAGGAAAACAGTGCTAATCAAATTTATTTCCAATCATTCTAAAAAAATACAACTTACACGCCGATAACGGTTGCACAGCTGTTTTTCGGCAAGCTTGCCGCCGGGCCCGACAACGGTTGACCGGCTCATAATCTGCACCATCACATCAACAGGAATTCTTTTTATGACACTGCTGCAATCCTCCTGCCGCGTTGCCTTCGCGGCGCTGCTGCACGATCTGGGCAAATTTCACGAACGCACCGGCCAGCCGGTTTTAACTGACTTCAACACACTGATTCAGTCCTATCGCTATTCCCACGCCGCGCATACGGCGGATCAATGGGATGTGATCGAGCAACTGGCGCCCGATGTGCTGCGGGGCGATGTCTCCCCCTTCTCCGGACGTGCCAGCGCTGCTGCTGATATTACCGACAGCATGGCCAATGCCGCCGCCGCGCACCACAAACCGGACACACTGCTGCAATGGATCATCGCCACAGCGGACCGGGCGGCTTCCGGCTTCGAGCGCAATAAATTCGACGAGTACAACAAAGATCCCGATGCCGAAAAAGAGCTGACACCCACGCACAAAAACCGTTTTCAGGCGCGCATGGTGACGCTGTTTGAACAGATTACGCTGAACGGGCAATCTGCCAAAAACAAATTCGAGCATGTTTATCCGCTGCAGGCGCTCAATCCACAGGCAATTTTTCCGGCGGATCGTTCTGTTGCAGAACCGGATAGCGATCAGGCTGCGAAAGCTGAATATGCCGCGCTGTGGCAACAGTTTCTGCAAGCACTGGAAACCATCCCCAAATCCCACCGCAAAAACTGGCCGCTGTGGCTGGATCATTTCGATTCCGCCTGGCTGACGTTTACCCAGGCAATTCCGTCGGCCACCAACCGGGGTGTGGTGCCGGATGTTTCGTTGTACGATCACAGCAAGGCAGTCGCCGCGCTGGCTACGGCACTGTGGCGCTGGCACGAAGCGACCGTCAACACCGGCGCAGATGCACTGGCCAAACTGAAAGATCCGGAACGCCCGGACTGGAATGAGCCCAAACTGCTGCTGGTGCAAGGTGATTTTTTCGGCATTCAGCAATTCATCTTTGCCGAGGGTGCGCAAACACAGAAACACGCGCACAAACTGTTGCGCGGCCGCTCGTTCCAGGTGGCGCTGCTGGCGGAAATGGCCGCGCTGCGGCTGCTCGATGCGCTGCAACTGCCTTCCACCAGCCAGATCATCAATGCCGCCGGCAAATTCCTCATCGTGGCGCCAAACACTCCGGATGCACAGAAAGCCATAGAAACCTGCCGCCAGCAATTTAACCAATGGTGTCTTGAACACACTTACGGCGAAATCAGCGTAGGGCTGGCCGCTACCCCTGCCAGCTGCAATGACCTGATCAGCAAACAATTCAAAACACTCACGCAGCGACTGTTTACCGAACTCGATATTGCCAAGCACCGCCGATTTGATTTGTGTGGCGACACCGTTTCCGTGCGCGAAACCCGCTTTCCGCATGGCCCCTGCGGTTACCACGGACGCTATCCGGCAGATCACGCTGCGGAAGGCGAGCTGCCTGCTTCCTGCGCGCTGTCACGCGACCAGATCGCCATTGGCGAGGCACTTACCCGCAAGGCACGGCTGCTGGTGCTGAATACGGCGGACAGTTTCAAGAAACCGCTGGATCTGGATTACTTCGGCTATCGCCTGGTATTTGTCGATGAAGCTGATATTTCCGGCCATTACAGCAAGCTGGCCGAACAAGGCGAACTGGTGCGCACCTGGGACTTTGATCAGCCAGAAGCCAATGGCCACTGTTTCCATGGCTACGCCCGCCGCTTCGTCAACAGCCATGTGCCGATGTTCGATGGCTCAGATCAATTTCTGTCCGAGAAATATGGCCGCTGGGAAGAAGAAGCCGATTTTGACCGGAAACATCCAATCAAAACCCTGCACCACATTGCCTGTGAAAACCGGCGGCTGCAGGAAAACGGAAAATGGGCGGGTGAAATCGCGCTGGTCACGCTCAAAGGCGATATCGACAACCTCGGCGCGCTGTTTCAGAGCGGCCTTGAGGAACCCACCTTTGCCCGCTGGGCTTCGCTCTCGCGCCAGGTCAACGCCTTTTTTGCGTTGTGGCTGCCCTGGTATTGCGCGCATGGCGAAAACGGGCGCTTCCGCAACACCTACACGGTATTTGCCGGCGGCGATGATTTTTTCCTGATCGGCCCGTGGGAATCCACGCTGGAACTGGCCGGCGCCATGCGGCGTGAATTTACCCGCTATGTAGCGCGGGGCGACATCAGCTTTTCGCTCGGTGCGGTCATGACACAACCGAAAGTGCCTGCCCGCCATCTCGCCACCGCAGCCGAAGCCGGATTGGCCGCTGCCAAACGGCATCCCGGCAAAAATGCCGTCAACTTGTGGGGTAGCACCGTGAGCTGGCGCGAATGGCAGGAGCTGATGGGCAACCGGCGCAATGCGCTTGAACGCCTGATTGACGAAGCAAACGGACTATCCACTGGCTTCATCTACAACCTGCTGCAGCTGGCGGATCAGGCTGAACGCGATCGGCCGGAAAATAACAATCACCGCCGCCCGGAAGATGCGCTGTGGCGCTCACGGCTGGCCTATCGCTGCGCACGCCTGCCCAAACCGCAGCAGGACATCGGCCAGGCGCTGGCAGCTGAATGCGGTGCGGCCCTGAAGCAACACCGGGGCGCTTACCGCCTGCCGGTATCCGTGCTGCTCTATCGCCAGCGGCAATGACGGCAAGCTTGCCACCCGGCTTCAAACCCGAGCGGCGCGCTATTCTTTTTAACCATAACGACAACGCACAAACTCCGGAGATGACGAAATGACCCCTGATCACCTACCTACTGACGAAGAAACCTTGCTGCTTACTCGAGTGCAAAAAAGTATAGATGCCACCTCCCCGCCCATCACTCTGTTTTCTGACGATGCGGAAAATATCGCCAAATTACTTAATCGTGACCCAAGAAAAAACAAACCCACTCAAATCCGTCGTTTTTACGACGAGCTGGTTGGCTGGCAGGAGCGTATTGGCAATGATGATGAAAAATTCAAGGCTTACGAAGCCTTTATCCACATGCTCAACGCCAAGGCAGCCTATGCCCAGGGGCGCAATCTGGTCACCCGTGAATTTGTTGATTGGCTGCGCGGCTGCATCAAAAAAACCGGCGACCCGCGCACGCTCAGACATTTCCGACTGCATTTCGAGGCGATGCTCGGTTTTCTCAAGCAAATCCGTGGATAAAACCCGGCACCACAACACCATTTTCCAGTTATTTTCCAAAAGGAATTCAACATGCAACTGACCCAAATCCAGAAAATCAAAGGCATCATCGTCCTTCAATCCGGCCTGCACATCGGCGCCGGTGACAGTGAAATGCGCATCGGCGGCACCGATAGCCCCGTCGTCAAGCATCCAGTTACTGGTCAGCCCTATATTCCCGGCTCATCGCTGAAAGGCAAAATCCGCAGCCTGCTCGAATGGCGCCATGGCCTGGTGCTGGCAGCAGGAGGTTCGCCCTATTCATTCAGCCATCTGGCCAAAGATGAAAACAACCCGGCCGGACGCACGGTCATCCAACTGTTTGGCGGCGCGCCTGACAAAACAGATGACAAACTTGTCAACAGCATCGGCCCGACCCGCCTCGCCTTCCGGGATTGCCAGCTGGAAGAGAATTGGCAAAAAAACGAACTGGATTCCCACCACCTGCTGGCCACCGAAGTCAAATCGGAGAACAGCATCAACCGTATTGCCGGTACGGCAGAACATCCGCGCTTTATCGAGCGCGTTATTGCTGGCGCGCAGTTCGATTTCACCCTCACCCTCAAGGTGCTGGATGGGGAAAATCTGCTCGATACCGTGCTGCTGGGTTTGAAGCTGCTCGAACTCGACAGCCTGGGCGGTTCCGGTTCGCGCGGGTACGGCAAACTCAAATTTGCAGGACTGACGCTGGATGACACCGATCTGATGCCACGCTTCAACGCTATCACTCCTTTTGAACAAACGGCCTGACACCATGACACCCCTGCACGCTGTTCTCCACTTACGCTCCCCGCTGGGCACGCCGCTGGCAGGCGACACCCTGTTTGGCCAGCTCTGCCATACCTGCCGCGAAATCCATGGCGAAGCCCGGCTGGATGATCTGCTCACTGGCTATGGCAACAGCCAGCCCTGGCTGGTGGTATCCGACGGCTTTCCGGCAGGCTTCCTGCCGCGACCCACGGTGCCCGCTGCATTACTGGCAACCAGGAATGAAGCAGCCGAAGATGATCCGGCCAAACGTAAGGAAGCCAAAAGCAAACGCTGGATTCCGCACGCTGCAATCAACCTGCCGTTACCACAATTGCTTGGCAAGTCTGCTTCAGACGAGGAGGTTTATGGCAGACAGGGCAAACCCGTGCAGGCAGCCGCATTTCACAACACACTGAACCGGCTCACCGGCACCACCGGAACAGGCGAATTTGCGCCCTACACCCAGCCACAGACTTTTCATGCGCCGGAGCAACGCATCGACTTATGGCTGGTACTCGATGAAACGCGCTTCGCACGCACCGAATTGCACACCCTGCTCGGAACCATCGGCAGCCTGGGTTATGGACGCGATGCCAGCATCGGGCTGGGCAAATTTGAAGTACAAAGCCTGACAGACACCCCCCTGTTCCAGCAAACCCATCCGCAGGCCAATGCCTGCTGGACACTGGCGCCCTGCGCGCCACAAGGCCGAGGATTCAATCCAGAACGCAGCTACTGGCAGGTAAAAACCCGTTTTGGCCGCCACGGCGGTGCGCTTGCGCTGGGCGACAACCCATTCAAACGCCCTCTGTTGCTGGCTGCCACCGGCGCCGTGCTAACACCGCAAACCACGCAACCTCTGCCCCTGTTCACCGGCAACGGGCTGACCGGCGTTTCAACCGTGCATGAAAAAACCGTTCATCAGGGCTATGCGCCGGTATTACCTGTTTATATCGAGGAGTTCGCATGAGCATGAGCCATCACCCGCTGCGCATCACCACGCTATCGCCCGTGCATATCGGCTGCGATGAAGATTTTGAGCCGAGCAATTTCGTGATCGACAACGGTTTGCTGCACGCGCTCGACCCGGCTGATCTGGCTGCTGCACTGGACAACAATGACAAGCAGAAGCTGCAGCATTTGGCCGACGAACGCAACCCGATTGGCGCGATACAACAATTCTTCAAGCAGCGCCGTGCGCATCTTGCTCAATTCGCCCGGCAACAGATCGACGTCGTGGCCGACATTGCGCGTGAATACGAGGAAAAGGCTGGTGTGCCGCAACAGCGTAGCCACGATGGCCGGGTTGTTTACAACCTGTTTCCCATGGCCAGAACCGCCTTCAATCCGCTGGATGGCGCACCGTATCTGCCCGGCAGCTCGCTCAAGGGCAGCATCCGCACCGCGTGGCTGAATCATTTGATCAAAGGAAAAGCCTTCACCGGCAGAAAAGAGGATTCATCTCAACTTCAGCAGCGCCTGCTGGACTATCAACCTGGCAAATTCGAAAACGATCCTTTCCGCAGTGTGGCGCTGGCCGATGCTCATGCGCCGGAAGAACAGCTGGCACCACCGACACGCATTCTGTATGCGGTCAGCAAAAAGAAAAAGCCGAGCGAACGCGCCCCTTCCGAACTCAAGGTATTTCTCGAAACTGTGCGCGAAACCCTGCCGGATGCTTTCAGCAGCGAACTGCGGCTGTCCGGAAAAATCAGCTGGAATGCACTGTGCGATGCCTGCAATACGTTCTACCGTCCGCAACTGGAAAGCGAACTGCGGCATGTGACTTTTGCACCGTTGCTCGATCCGCAATGGCGTGCACTGATCAGCACTCTGCTGGCAAACGAGCTGGGCGAGCTGATCGCAGCCCGGCAAGGATTTCTGCTGCGCATCGGTAAACATTCCGGCGCGGAATCCATCACGCTGGATGGTGTACGCAGTATCAAAATTATGGGTGCCAAAGGGCAACCACCCAGTTATCGCCCCGAAACTACCGAAAAACGTTTTGCCAGTGCTACCCATGCTGCTACCAGTAACCTACTGCCGTTCGGCTGGATCTGGGTGAGTGGTTGCGATGACGCACATCAGCATCTGGCTGTTACCGTACAACAGCAGATTGCCCAACACGCCTCACCGATACTGGAAGCACACGCCGAACGTCTGGCTGCAGCCGATGCCCGCGCCGAAGCGCGGCGTGAAGCCCAGCGTCGCCAGGCCGAGGAAGCGGCTGCCAGACAGGCAAAAGAACAGGCAAAAGCCGAAGCCGCTGCCGCACGCAAGCAGGCGCTGTCAACGATGACACCCAATCAGCGCCAGATCGAGGAATTTCACCATTTTTGCCAGAAGCGTGCAGAACAACTGGGCAAGCATCAGGAGGCGCTCAGCGGCGACATTCACAGCCGGGCACGCGAGCTGGTAGCCAAGGCACGTGATAACACTGAATGGACAGCAGAAGAAAAACACGCGCTGGCTGATGTTGTCAGCGAATGGCTGCCCAAGCTGGTGCGGCAGATGGACAAGGATCAGCTGAAAAAACTCAAGCTGGCCGCACTGCGCGGAAACTGACCGATTAACCACTGACAAGGAAACAGGCTGGCAGATACATCATGGATGAAATAGCAAACACTCCGCTCACACAGCAGCTGGCGCGCTATCGTTTCGACTGGGTGGTAACCCGTCCGATCCGGCTGCCGGATTATGCCGGTTCCACGCTGCGCGGCGCTTTCGGGCATGCGCTGCGTAATATTGGCTGCATTACCCGCGAGAAGGATTGCACTGCCTGCCCGCTGCGGCGCGATTGCCCTTACACACTGCTGTTTGAACCGATTCCCCCGGCGCACCATGCGCTGCAGGATTTCAACCGCATTCCGGCGCCCTACATCATCGAGCCGCCCGAATGGGGTGCGCGCGTGCTCCATCCTGGCGCTACGCTATCATTCCATTTCACGCTGATTGGCCGCGCACTGCAAGAACTGCCCATTGCCATTCTGGCGTGGCGGCGGGCACTGGCGCGAGGCATTGGCCCGGATAACGGTACAGCCGAACTGACCAGCATTGTGCTGGAACAGCCGGAAACCGCCATCCCGGTTTATGCACCGGAAAATGGCCAGATCAAGCCGCATGAAACCCGGCTTGCCTGCCCGCCACCGCCTGCTGGCACAATACGGCTGCATATCACCACCCCGTTGCGTCTGCAGAACAACGGCGTGCCGCTCAAGGCGCAAACGGTCACGGAGCGCGCCTTGCTAATGGCGCTGGTGCGGCGTTTAGCATTGATCAGCGAATTTCATGGCGAAGCAGCCTGGCAGCCGGATTTCCGCCATCTCGGCGAACTGACCGGTAACGTAACTGGCAAGCGGCAGCTCAGCTGGCGCGACTGGAAACGCTATTCCAGCCGGCAAAAACAGGAAATGGCGCTGGGCGGGCTTACCGGCCGCTGGGATTTACACGGCGATCTTTCCGCTTTCTGGCCTGCGCTGTGGTTTGGCCAGTGGTTTCATGCCGGCAAGAATGCCAGCTTTGGCCTGGGGCGCTACCGGATTGTTGCCGCATGACGATTTGGTTTATCACTCGTCACCCCGGCGCAATCGAATGGGCAGCGTGCCACGGTATCGCGTGGGACCGGCATGTTCCCCACCTCGATCCGGAAGAAGTTGCCGCAGGCGATACCGTCATCGGTTCATTGCCGGTTCATCTGGCAGCGGCTATCTGCGCGCGCGGCGCCGGTTACTTCAACCTCTCGCTCGACATGCCCGCCCATCTGCGCGGACGGGAACTGGATGCCGATGTGCTGGAAGCCTGCGGCGCGCGGCTGGAAAAGTATTTCGTTAAAAAGGAGATGCCATGACCATACGCGCAGCGGTTAATCGTCCATTTGTTTCAGACTGCGGTAAAAATTCTCGTGCGGTCCAATCATCAGCAGCTTGATGGTTTGCGCATCCACGACACGGTATGCCAACAAGCAAGGCTGATCGGTCATTTTGAATTTATAGACTTGCACTCCGGCAAGATCGCCAATTTTGGTTTCACCAATATCCGGGTTGCCGGCAATGGTGCGCACGGCTTCATCAAGCACCGCTTTTTGCCGAGGATGCAGTTTTTTGATGGTCCGCTGAAAGGTGGGCGTAATGAGGAGGCGCATCAGTTGAAAGGATATTCACCAATGGGCGCTTCCTGTTCGGCCAGCAGAATGTCACGAATGACACTGAAAGGCAGATCGGGATTTTCCTCGGCAATTTTTCCTATTTTTGACCAGTACTCGATTTGCTTAGGCACGGAACGATGCTGAATGGAAGCATGATGTTTGGCCAGCTCAACCAGTTCTTCGGCCAGTTTGACGTTAACAGACATAGTGAACTCCTTTGAAAACAGGGAGCATTGTAGTCCAACAGGTTCCTTATAGGAACCTTGGCAGCAAAAATCAAGAATCAAAAATACGACATAAGGAAAATCAAATGACTGTTCATGTTTGTCTCGTATCAGCCCAAGCCGCACCCAATCTGCTTCCGGTACTCGACCCGGAGCTGAAACCAGAAGAAGTGGTGCTGCTGACCAGCCAGAAAATGCGCAACACTGCCGATGCATTGCGCGCTGTATTCACCGAACTCGGTATCCGCAGCACGATTATTCCGCTTGCCGATGAGCATAACTATCAGGCAATCGAGGAAACCATGCTTCAAATCGCAGGGGAGCGGGAAGGGCAAGAAATCGCGCTCAATCTGACTGGCGGTACCAAGTTAATGGCGCTGGTTGCGCAAACGGTTGCCCAGACAGCAGATTGGCGCAGTTTTTACGTTGATGCCGATACCGACAGCATTACCTGGCTGGGTCATCGGCAAATGGCCGGAAAAAAGCTGGCCGAGCAACTGCGCCTGAGGCATTACCTCAAGGCTTACGGCTTCGATCTGGAAGCAGCACCGGAACGGCCACAGGCCACCCGCGAACAACGCGATCTGATGCAAACGCTCATCAACCAGATTGGCAGCCTGGAAACCTCACTGACCCAGCTCAACTGGCTTACACAACAGGCTGAAGATGAACGCCGTCTGGAAGTAAAAATGGATGCACACCAGGCAGATAGCCGCAGTCTGGAAGCCTTGCTGCGCAATTTTGAGGAAGCCGGCATGTTGCAAGTTAAACAAAACACGATTTGTTACCCCGATGAAACAGCACGCGGTTTCGTCAAGGGCGGCTGGCTGGAGTTGTATACCTATGATTGTGTTGCGCGGGTGACGGGTGATCTCGGTATTCGTGACAAGGCTGCCAATCTGACAGTGAATAACCGTGGCGTAAAAAATGAAATGGATATTGCGCTGCTGGCGCGCAACCGGCTGTTTGTCATCGAATGCAAAACGGCGCGTATGGACAAACCACAAGCACCCAAAGCCAACGATACTCTGTTCAAACTGGCGGAAATCTGCCGTCGTGTGGGGGGCTTGGGTACTCGCGGTATGCTGGCAAGCTACCGCCCGGTTGCTGATTCTGAACGGAAACTGGCCGGAGCACTGAATATCACGCTGGTCACGGGTCGCGATCTGATTGGTCTGCCAGACAGGATCAAGGCATGGATTCAGTCATAAAACAGAAAAACCATTCATTTTTCCATCATCTATAAACAAACCATGAAAAAAGAACTGATTTTTGTTGTCACCATCACTTTACTGGCAGGGAGTTCATTAGTCAGCGCGTTCAGCTTTGGCGCTATCGGGAATGCCATTGGCAGTGCGGTTGGCAAGGGGGGCAGTAGTACCGCAAAATCTGCGGCCAAACTGGAAACCAGAACAGCGCCAAAAGCGCAATCCGTCAAGGAAAACCATCCGGAAAACAGCAATATCGCGCCGACTGTGGGCCGAGGGGCTAATCATTTGCCCTGTCAGAACACCCGGTCATCCGATGACAAACCGCACCACTCTGGCTGCAACTAATTCTCTGTATAACCTGTCCATGTCCGAACCACACCAGCCACACGATTATCCGCGCCGCATTCTGCTGTGTGTCACCGGATTATCGCCGCAGATCGTTACCGAAACACTGTATGCGCTGGCGATTGAACACCAGCCTGCGTTTGTGCCCACCGAAGTACACCTGTTGACCACCAGCGAAGGCGCGAAGCTGGCGCAAGCCTCGCTGCTGCACCCGGATGGCGGACAATTTTTAACTCTGTTTGCCGAGTGGCCGCAACTTGCCCGGCCAACAATGGATACGGAGACGATTCATGTCATTGCCGGGCCGGATGGCCAGCCGCTCACGGATATTCGCACGCCGGCAGAAAATACTGCTGCTGCGGATGCCATTGCTTCCGTGGTGCGTGATCTAACGCGTGACCCGGAAAGTGCCGTGCATGTTTCGATTGCCGGTGGACGCAAAACCATGGGCTTTTATCTTGGCTATGCGCTATCCCTGTACGCCCGGCCGCAGGATCGTCTTTCGCATGTACTGGTATCAGCGCCGTTTGAGAGCCACCCCGAATTTTTCTATCCGCCACGGCAACCCCGGCGGCTCGCCACGCGCAACGGCCATCATATTGATACCGCCGATGCCAGGGTGACGCTTGCCGAAATTCCGTTTGTCCGTCTGCGCCATGGCTTGCCGGAGGCGCTGCTGCAGGGCGAGGCTCGATTCAGCGAAGCGGTCAGCGCAATCCAGCAAAGTCTGGCACCCCCGCATTTGTTGATTGATCTTGGGAAGCGTCGCGTGGTTTGTGGCAATACAACCGTTGCCATGAAGCCGCAATTGCTGGCCTGGCTGGCCTGGTGGGCAATACTGGTGCAGGAAGGGCGGCCGGAAACGGCCTGGCGTGATGCCGATGCCAATCTGTTTCTTGCCATTTACCGTGCTGTGGTCGGGATTGATGCGGTGGATTACGAAAAAACCGCCACACTGCTTGGCAACGGGATGGAAAAGGAGTTTTTCCAGACTAAAAACGCGAAACTGGAGCGAGTGCTAAAGGATGCGCTCGGTCTGGCGGCCGCTCCCTATCTGTTGGTGGCTACCGGCAAACGCCCGCATACACGGCGCGGCCTGACCCTGCCGCCGGAAAGCATTCATATCAGTGGGTTTAATACCCATGAAACAAAAAATCCAGTGCTAATGTAATTTGGGCTTGCATCTCAGCGAGCGAGGCCACAGGAAATTTCAGGATACGCTGTGGTACAGCACTCATCTTTGGAGTTTCCAGCAAGTAATCCTTACCCTCGATGGTTACCAGCGGCGTAAGACGTGTTGGCAATTTGACCACTGGAAAGTTTTTGACGCTGCGTAGTGGAATCACCATCCGGCTATCCAGTCCATCGAATAAATCGCTCTGTACATCCAGCAAATAGGGTGTTGTATTGGCATGGCTACCCGGATTGATATAAACATCGAAGCGCGCCATCAGAAGCTTTTCCACTCATCCAACGGCAAACCTTCGGCTTCGATGGTAGCGTTGTAAGCCGCAATAAACCCGGCATGATCTTCGCGCCATTTTCGCTCTTGCTCATAACGGATGACTTCACGCAGGTAGTTGTCACAAACCTGGGAAATGTTGATGTCGAGCTGCCTGGCTGCATCCAGCACATCACTGCTTAGACTAAGATTGATCGCTCGCTTGCCGGACAGATTGGTGCGAACGCGCTGCTTATTGTGTATATCTGACATAGCAATCTCCATGCGCATTGTAATATGCGCATATATTAACCCGCATTCACCTCGTAAGCCATGCAGCAAAGAATGACTACGCTCCCGGCTTGCCTGTTACTACCGGTGGCAAGCTTGCCACAGCGCAGCCGCAAGAGGGCAGCCCCTACAATGCTGCACATGAACCGGAACCTGTATCTCATTGCTTACGACATCTGCGACCCGCGCCGGCTGTACCGGATTTGCCGTTATCTCACTGGCTATAAAGTCGGTGGGCAGAAATCTGTATTTGAAATCTGGGTGACCCCTGCCGAATTGCGTGAAATTCGCGCCCGCCTCGGTGAATTGATGGAAAAAGAAGATCGTCTTCACATCCTCAACCTGGATCCCCGCATGAAAGTACGCTGCCACGGCAATGCCAGCACTTTTACCGCGCAGCATTTCAGCATCGTTTGATAACACGGGAGAAACCACAACATGACCAGTCTGTTTGTTGATCGTCGCGGTGTCGAGTTGGAACTGGAATCCGGCGCCATCGTTTTCCGGGAAAATGGCGAACGCATTGGCACAGTGCCAATTGCACCGCTGACGCGCGTTTTCCTGCGGGGTGACATCAGCCTACCTGCCGCTCTGCTTGGCAAACTGGGGGAACACGGCGTGGGCGTGGTCATCCTCAGCGGAAGGGCGGGACGGCCAAGTTTGCTGCTCGCCCGTCCACACAACGATGCAACCCGCCGTGTCGCCCAGATCCGCATGAGCCTGGACGAAGCAGCCAGCCTGATCATTGCCCGGCAACTGGTCGAGCGCAAAATCACGCGCCAGATCGAATGGTTTGAAGAACTGCGTGAAAGCGATATTCAGGTGCGCTACGAACTCAGCCATGTTCTGCGCGGTCTGGAAGAACACCGCAGCCGGCTCGGTGCGATCAGCAATGCAGCCAGCTTGCGCGGCCTGGAAGGCGCAGCTGCCGCGCGTTATTTTGCCGGCCTGCAGGCAGTGGTGCCGGATTCACTGAATTTCCACGGACGCAATCGCCGCCCGCCGCGCGATCCGTTCAACGCCCTGCTCTCACTCACCTATACCCTGCTGCACAGCGAAATTGCAATCGCATTACATGGCGCGGGATTTGATCCCTACGTCGGCTTTTATCATCGCCTGGACTTTGGCCGCGAATCGCTCGCTTCCGATCTTCTGGAACCATTACGGCCACTGGCTGATCGCTTTGCGCATACACTGGTGCGCCGCCGTGTACTTGGCAAGGATGATTTCAGCACGACCGAATCCGGCTGCCTGCTCGGTAAAGCTGGCCGTGTACGTTATTACAAGGCTTACGAAGAGCATAGCGAAACCCTGCGCAAGGCGATCAATCAGGAAATTGAACAACTGGCAGGACAGGTTGGCAGTGAATTGGTGCCCATACCCGCCGACATGCTTGACCATCCTTCTGCTGTTGATGAATATGAGTGATTTTGTCATCTGCTACGATATTTCCAATCCCCGCAGATTGGGGCGCTTGTACCGCTACCTGCTCAAACGGGCAGTGCCGCTGCAGTATTCAGTCTTCCTGTTTAGCGGGGATGATCGCCAGCTGGATCGCTGTATGGAAGGTGCCATCGAGCTAATTGACGAAAAACAGGATGATTTACGTGTTTACCCGCTGCCCGGCCGAGGGCTCAAGGCACGCATCGGCCGACCCGCACTACCGGAAGGCATTCAATGGAGCGGCATGCCGACTGAATGGTAATCAAACCAGATAATTCATTGAACGCGAAACGGATGATTCGGGTTAATATCTCTGAAAAAATGCCGTTTAGCCCGTTCTTGACTGATGAAAAAGGAGGTAACTTGCAGCACCCCACCTGTTTTCCCCAACACCCCGTGCAATCTATTGATTCTGCGGAAGAAAAACAGAGTGGTCAGAAACACCCCTGCCCTGATTTCAAAGGGATTGAGACCATAAACAGCCCAATCATTTGTAGTACCGCACCAGAAACACCCCTGCCCTGATTTCAAAGGGATTGAGACTTCTGTTTGGCCTCGTTGTAGTGGTGAATAATTGGAAACACCCCTGCCCTGATTTCAAAGGGATTGAGACTAAAAAACATCTGCATGTTTGAAATTTGACTCGAAACACCCCTGCCCTGATTTCAAAGGGATTGAGACCGCCTGAAGTTATTTATTCCTTAGAAGTTCTACTGAAACACCCCTGCCCTGATTTCAAAGGGATTGAGACACATTCTTTAACAACGAGCCTTTCTGTTTGGCCTCGGAAACACCCCTGCCCTGATTTCAAAGGGATTGAGACACCATCGGCGTGCCGAAACGTGTTGCGATTAAGAGAAACACCCCTGCCCTGATTTCAAAGGGATTGAGACAGGGGGGTTTTACCATCTCCTTTCACTGCCCATGAAACACCCCTGCCCTGATTTCAAAGGGATTGAGACTTGAGCTTCTTTGAAAGCTCATGGATTTTAATGAAACACCCCTGCCCTGATTTCAAAGGGATTGAGACCATTCAGCATTTTAGCTGTCGCTTCACACAGTTCCTTGGAAACACCCCTGCCCTGATTTCAAAGGGATTGAGACCCATTTACTATTTTCTTTCCTTGAAGCGCACCTGAAACACCCCTGCCCTGATTTCAAAGGGATTGAGACGCTGTTGAACTTCCGCTCTTCCACATCCTTCATTGTGAAACACCCCTGCCCTGATTTCAAAGGGATTGAGACACCATCAATATCATGGGGGTCCCGAACCTGGTTGCGAAACACCCCTGCCCTGATTTCAAAGGGATTGAGACACCAACTCACCCACATTTTGGGAGTTGAACACTCCGAAACACCCCTGCCCTGATTTCAAAGGGATTGAGACAGACCATACTTGGTCAAGTCTGCGGCTGACTGGAAGAAACACCCCTGCCCTGATTTCAAAGGGATTGAGACCTGTTGTACTTGACGTAATCTTTATCTAATTCTGAAACACCCCTGCCCTGATTTCAAAGGGATTGAGACCCCTTAGAGTTTTTGATGATTGAAACGCTACCTACGAAACACCCCTGCCCTGATTTCAAAGGGATTGAGACTCTCAGCTCATTACAATATGTGTGCGTTGGTGAGGAAACACCCCTGCCCTGATTTCAAAGGGATTGAGACAGTAGGAGGAAGGGTAACATCTCAAGGAGTTGATCGAAACACCCCTGCCCTGATTTCAAAGGGATTGAGACTGTGAAACCAGAAGAGTTTTCTGAGGGTATTGATGAAACACCCCTGCCCTGATTTCAAAGGGATTGAGACGCTTACGTTCCCGATAAATAACTTACCCATTCTGAGAAACACCCCTGCCCTGATTTCAAAGGGATTGAGACAGGATCGTCCACATAAATTGTCTCCACAAATTTGAAACACCCCTGCCCTGATTTCAAAGGGATTGAGACCCATCGACTGGATATCCTTACCAACTCCTACATTGAAACACCCCTGCCCTGATTTCAAAGGGATTGAGACTCAAAATTTCCGTATTTAGTTTTTCAGCAAAGGTGAAACACCCCTGCCCTGATTTCAAAGGGATTGAGACATAAGTCCATATACCTCATTACGCAGCCGGTATAGAAACACCCCTGCCCTGATTTCAAAGGGATTGAGACTCTTGTCCTTGGCAAAATACGCTTGCCATTCGGAAACACCCCTGCCCTGATTTCAAAGGGACTCCCCGTTTCTGCAGTCAACTGTTCAGATACCCGTATGCGCAATAAAAGCGTATTATTAACTCTTTTAATACGTATTTTTTACACATAAGGAGAAGGTTATGCTGGATAATAAAGAAACCGTTCGCCTCAGCCTGAACATATCGCCTGAACTGAACGAGCGTCTGGAACAACTGGCATCCGCCGGACATACCACCAAAACCGAAGTTCTGCGCAAGGCCATTGCGCTATATGACGTGGTTGCCGAAGCTAAAACGGAAAAAAAGAAGCTGGGTATTCTTGACCAGAACAAACAGCTGCTGGTTGAAATTGTAGGAATTTAATGAATGGGCAAAATGGTCGAAATTCTGGTAATGACCAGATCAATCTGGGACAGATTATTGGCAGCGATCATCGCTATGCCCTGACCATCAATAACGAAGCGCCGGAAGATGCTTCTGCCAGACGCAGCAATGAAATGGCAGAAGCGGTGCTCAAGCGGAAAAATGTCTTACATCCTGTTCTGTTTTGCACTTTTTGCTGTTGGCACGATTTTTATGGGCTGTATGTATGTTTTCGCCACGGGAACCGCAGACGATAAAAAATGGGCAACCGGCATCATCAGCGCAATTGTATCCGGCCTGATCGGTTTTCTAGTCGGACAGGGGAAAAGATAAGCTGCCAGGCAACTGATTTAAATGGATTGCAAACCACTGGTTGTCCACTGTCTCACGTCATTCACCGCCGGTTTTGCGGTACGTAGAAAGCGCTCCTGATAACTCGGCTCGTGTCACCAGGAGTTTGCACCCCTCAAGGATCAGAAGCAGTCCAATACCCAAGCCCAGAGCCAGAAACATGTCGCTCCAGATAATCGAGCCAAACTTCAGAAGTGTCTGAGCCTGCGGCAGTAGCAGCACCAGTCCGGTCACGCAGATCACTGCCACCACAACATACCCCAGAGCTGCATTCTTGCGAAAAAAAGCATCGCGCAGCGATGCCCGAAAAGAGCGATTCACCAGGATCAGCGCCACGATCTGGGCCACCAGACCGAAAAAGATTAGTGCCCGCACTTCGACTTCCGGTACACCTGCCCAGGTTTTTGCAAGAAAAACGGCTGCCAGCATTGCGAAAGCAATGCCGCCTTGCATGATGCTCCAGACCAGCATAGAGGGCGAGAACATCCGTTGCACCGGATCACGTGGTGGGCGTTCCATGACATCGTCCTCCGAACGTTCGGCTTCGAACACGAGCGCACAGACCGGATCAATCACCATTTCAAGCAAGGCGATATGAATTGGCCCCAATAACATGGGCAAGCCAAAGAACAGCGGCAAAAGCGCCAGCCCGGCAATCGGCACATGGACGGCCAAAATAAATGCCATGGCTTTGCGGATGTTGTCGTAAATTCTCCGCCCCAGCCGGGCGGACTGGACGATTGCGGAAAAATCATCGTTCAGCAGCACCAATTCGGAAGCTTCACGCGCAACATCGGTGCCCCGCCCCCCCATGGCAATACCGATATGCGCGGCTTTGAGCGATGGCGCATCATTGACGCCATCGCCAGTCATCGCAACGACTTCACCGCCTGCCTTGAATGCCTGGACGATTCGCAGTTTCTGCTGGGGCATAATCCGCGCGAATACCGTGACCCTTTTCAATCGTTGTGCGAGCTGTTCGTCATCGAGCGCTTCCAGATCGGTTCCTGTCAGTATTTCTCCATCCTCGATGCCGGCTTGCGAAGCAATTGATCGGGCGGTGGCGGCATAATCTCCCGTGATCATCACGACGCGAATTCCGGCCCGGCGGCATTCGGCGATGGCGCCCGGCACACTGGCACGTATCGGGTCGGCCAATCCGACCAGACCAGTCAGCGTATAGTGATAATTCAGTTGTGAATCCGCCCATTGGCGGTCGGGCGCAGTTGAGGTCGCCACTGCCAGTACGCGTATTCCGCGCGTGGCCATGCCTTCAACGGCTTTCAGCACTTTCTGTGCGACATCATCTGGCAAGCGGCACAGGCGGATAATCGACTCCGGCGCACCTTTGGCGTAGATCATCATCGCCTGGCCGTCGTCCCATATATTTGACATTGCCGGCAAATCGGGTCGCAGCCCATAGCTGTAGATTGGCATTGTGCTGAAGGATTCAGAGCCTGCGAAAGTACTGCGGGCGTTGTGTAGTGCCACCTCCATGGGGTCGGATGGATGGGGGTCACTGGCCAGTGCCGCTGTTTCGATGAGCTTGCGACAGCCATCGGAGATGGGTTTTCCATGCTCAAGTTTTACAGTCTCGCCCGACGGTAGCCAGAGTTGCGCAAGCGCCATACGATTTTCCGTGAGCGTGCCGGTTTTGTCAGTGCAAAGCACCGTTGCCGATCCCAGCGTCTCGATGGCTGCCGAGCGCCGGGTAAGTACGCCAACCTTTCCTATCCGCCAGGCGCCCATTGCCATGAATACCGCCAGCACAACGGGGAATTCTTCAGGAAGCATCGACATGCCGATGGCGATCCCGGCCAGCATCGCTTCCAGCCAGCCACCGCGCAACAGCCCGTAAAGCACCACGACCAGACCTACGACCAGGATAGCGCTGACCGCGCACCAGGTAACGATCCGGATGATTTCACGCCGCAGGCGGGGTGCTTCGATGTCCAATACTGTCAGCGACTGGCCAATTTTGCCGATTTCAGTGCGCGCGCCGGTCGCCAGGACGCGTGCAACTCCGCTGCCACGTACAACAAGTGAGCCGGAATAGACATAGGGCTGACCTTCGCCGCCGGGGCGCAGCGTGTCGGATTCGTCGGGCGCCCCAGTCGGTGGGATGTCGGCCACTTTGCCCACAGGCAAAGACTCTCCGGTCAGCAGTGATTCATCAATCTGCAAGTCGGTTGCATCGACAAGAATTGCATCAGCGGCAATCCGGTCACCCTCTTCCAGCACAAGCAGATCGCCCCGCACGACCTCCCGGCCGGCAATGCGCACCCACGCGCCATCGCGAATGACAAGAGCGCGCGGTGATGATAGATCGCGCAATGCTTCCAGAACCCGTTCGGAACGGGTTTCCTGAATGATCGTGATTAAGAACGAAAAACTGGCAAAGATGAGAAGAATGATCGCTTCGGTACGATCACCGAGGAGCAGATAAATGAGACCGCCTGCCAACAGCAGCGCAAGCATCGGTTCGCGCAACACTTCCAGCACTATACGAAAGATCGAGCGCTTGCCGGTTCTGGGCAACTCATTAGGACCTTCAAGGCGTAATCGCTCATTTGCCGTGTCAGTGGTCAGGCCATGATGCTGAATGCCACTGGTTGTTATCATGGTTAGCGAATCCTTATTGTGTAAGCCCCATTAACGCGGATGATACGGCCTTCACCGAAGCGTACCGGATTTTGAGGAGGTTCCTTAAAGGAAGATGTTCATCAAGATCCGTCCAGAATAGCGTTATTGTTAATTTTCTGATAGGGAAGCGGGATGACAAGGCAAGCAACACCCCTCGTAATTACAGAAAGATGGATTTCCTCTCTTTCCTCCAGGCAATGGAAATAGATACGGGTATACAATCGATTTTATGAAAAACTTTACCTTGGGAATCTCTGAAAACCATCTGCGTTAAAAATCGGCTCAAAATGCTCATTTACTGCGTATGGACTCCGCTTTTTGGCCTTGAACTGGCTGTCTCTCACTCACTTTTTTCAGAGGTTCTCTTGAATTCAGGAGCCATTCTTAATGAACCAATCAACATTCGAACAGAATTTTCCATCTTTTTTTGCTGAAGCACCTGCTGTAACGGTGCGGGATCCGCTGGCGCAGTTCCTCGGCGCAGCGCGTGGCGGGGTGATGGAATACCGCTATGCCGATGCAGTACGGCTGGCAGGACATTCCTGCCCCACTGTGGCGGGCGCCTGGCTGATGACGATACATGGTTTGCGGGCGCTGTACGGAGATGAATTGCCGGTACGCGGAGAAATTGAGGTATTCATGGCCGATGCACGCGATGCCGGCACGACCGGTGTTGTAGCGACCGTGGCGCAACTGGTTACCGGCGCGGCACCGGAAACCGGTTTTCATGGTATCGGCGGCCGCTTCGGGCGTAATGATCTGCTGCATTTCGATCAGCCGATGCAGGGGGAATTCGGCCTGCGCCGCAAGGATACGGGCGCAGCGGTGCAGGTGGCGCTCGATGCTTCTGTCGTGCCCTGGCCGAACGAAATGCGCCTGCTTCTTCCAAAAGCGGTAAGCGGGCAGGCCAGTCCGGATGAGCTGCAGCGCTTTGGCGAGTTGTGGCAGGATCGCGTGCGCCAGATGCTGATTGAACATGCCAGCGATACCAATCTAGTGCGGGTGGGCGCCTGGGCTGCAAACTGATTGATCCTGCGGATGATTCGTCTTCAAACATCACCTTGCCTGATTTTTTGCTTTACTTGCTATACTGCTCGACCTAAAAACGACTGATCAAAATTATATTGCTGGAGGAAGAATGGACATTTTGAGTTTGGTGGCAGGGTTTCTGGCTGGTGCGCTTACGATTTATCTCGTCAGCTTTTTCATGAGGCCGGGGGAGAGCAAGAGAGAGGTAACGGATACCAATCTGACGAGCCTGTTCGACCAGTTGTGGCAAACACACGAACGTTTGCTGAATGAAATGAAACAGGATATGGATAATCCCGATTTCAAGTTTCACCGGGAATTTTATGTGCAGAAAAAAGGCTGGGGCTGGGGTCGCTGGGGATTTCACCGCAAAGGCCCTTGCATTGCCTATTTTCTGGAAGATCACTCCGATCTGCTGCCGCTGGTGGAAACCCTGACGGCTCACGGGTTGATCAGCCCGACGGGTGAAGCCGATAAAAATTCGGCCAGGTTTCAGTTAAGTGAAAAACTGGTTGAACTGCTGCGCGGCAAAAAAACCAGCTAAATCTGCAATCCGGCCCGGGTTCATCCCGGGCTCTATCAGTATCACCATTGGTTCTGTTTCAATCCTGATTGCTTCTGCCAGTTTGCCATTCACCCTGAATTACCTGCGATGCGGCTCATGGAGGACTTGACCAGAGGTTCCCCAAAGAACACCTGAAAAACGTCAGTGAGGTAGTCAGCGATTCCCTAAAGCAGCAGATTTTCCAGCGTCAGCCGGTATATCCGGGCCAGACGTTCGATATCTGCCACTTCCACAGATTCATTGATTTTATGGATGGTGGCGTTGCGCGGCCCGAATTCCACTACTTGCGGGCAGATGTCGGCAATGAAACGGCCATCGGATGTACCGCCCGAGGTGGAGAGCTCCGGCTCGACTCCCGTCACTTCACGAATGGCCGAACTGATTGCGGTGGCCAGTGTGCCCCGGGGGGTCAGGTAGGGTTTGCCGGAGAGTTCCCAGGCCAGTTCATAATCCAGTCCGTGCCGGTCAAGAATTTCATGCACGCGTGCTTTGAGTGAATCGACCGTGCTGGCGGTGGAAAAGCGGAAATTGAACAGCAGGTTGATTTCGCCGGGAATAACGTTGGTCGCGCCGGTGCCGCCATGAATGTTGGAAATATGCCAGGTGGTGGCAGGAAAATACTCGTTGCCGTTGTCCCATACGGTTTGCGCCAGCTCGGCAATGGCAGGGGCGGCCATGTGAATTGGATTCCTGGCCAGATGCGGATAGGCAATATGGCCTTGAATGCCCTTGATCGTCAGATTGCCTGACAAACTGCCACGGCGACCGTTTTTGATAGTATCGCCCAGCTGGTTTGTACAGGTGGGTTCCCCCACGATGCAGTAATCAATCATTTCTCCACGCGTTTGCAGTGCCTCCACCACCTTGACCGTACCATCCACTGCCGGGCCTTCTTCATCCGAGGTGATCAGCAGCGCAATCGAGCCCTTGTGATCCGGGTGCAGCTCGACAAATTCCTCGATTGCGGTCACGAAAGCAGCCAGCGAGGTTTTCATGTCGGCTGCGCCACGCCCATAAAGCAGGCCATCGCGTACCACCGGCGTAAAAGGATCGCTTTCCCACTGGGCAACCGGCCCGGTAGGTACGACATCGGTGTGTCCGGCAAAGCATACTAGCGGCCCATCGGTGCCTTTTTTCGTCCACAGGTTTTCCACTTCGCCGAAGATCATGGATTCGCTCTTGAAACCAAGCCCGGCCAGCCGGTGCATGATTATTTTCTGGCAGCCGTCGTCATCCGGTGTCAGGGAGCGGCGGGCAATCAACATCTGGGCGAGTGTCAGGGTACTGTTGGGCATGGGTTTTTCCTCGGCTTTAACTTGGATTGAAATTGAAGTGAAACAGTATAGGGCAGCGCGTCAGGATCGTTGCAGGGCGCGCAGTGCATTTTGGCCGCGCACACCGCCAAAGAACGCCTGAATGAACGGATGATCGCAGATGATGATTTCCGGTATCGGCCCCAGCGCAACGATATGCCGGTCGGCCAGCACAGCCACACGATCGGCAAGGGCTACCAGTGTATCCAGATCGTGCGTCACCATGATGACGGTCAGCGCCAGTTCTTCGCGCAAGGATCGTATCAGGTCAACGAAAGCCTCGCTCAGTGCCGGATCCAGCCCGGCGGTCGGCTCGTCCAGAAACAGCAGCTCCGGATCTTGCGCCAACGCGCGCGCTAGTGCCACCCGCTTGATCATGCCGCCGGATAATTCTGCCGGCATCTTGCGGGCATGCTGGGGTTCGACACCCACCATGCCGAGCTTGAGCATGACCAGTTCGCGTATCGTTTCTTCGCACAGTGTGCGCATCTCGCGCAAGGGTAGCGCCACATTATCGAAAACGGTCAGCGCGCTGAACAGCGCCCCCTGCTGAAACAAAACACCGGAACGAATGCGCAATTTTCTCTGCTGCTCGTGGCTGCCATCGTAACGTTCCGCCCCCAATACCCTGACACTGCCACGGGCGGGTCTGGTCAATCCGAGCATCTGGCGTAGCAGGGTCGTCTTGCCGCTACCGGATCCCCCGACCAATGCAAGAATTTCCCCTTTGTAAATTGTCAGGTTGATATTTTCGTGAATCACATGGCTGCCGAAGCGGGTATCAAGCCCGGCAATTTCAATAACCGGTTCGGTATTCGTCATTAACCCACTACCCTGATGCCAATATGGGAAAAAGCCACGGCAAAAATGGCATCAATCAGGATAACAGCGGTAATTGAAGTCACCACCGAACTGGTGGTGCCTGCTCCCAGGCTCTCTGTATTAGGTTTGATGCGCAGCCCGAAATGGCAGGCAATCAGCGCTATCGTCATACCGCAAACCACGCCCTTACCCAGACCCAGCCATAAATTGGCGATTGGCACGGTATCCGGCAAAACTGTCAGCGCGTAGTGGATGCTCAATCCGATTTGCAGTTCTGCGGCGACCAGCCCACCCAGCAGCGCGACGGCACTGGTCCAGAGCACGATCAGCGGCAGGGCGATGCCCAGCCCGATGATTTTGGGCAGCACCAGCCTCATGCTGTGCGGAATGCCCATCACTGTCAGCGCATCCAGCTCCTCGGTCACACGCATGACACCCAGTTGTGCTGTCATGGCGGAGCCAGAACGCCCGGCTACCAGGATGGCAGCCAGCATGGGTCCCAGTTCGCGGATGACACTCATGCCGAGTATGTTGACAATGTAGATGTCCGCGCCAAACAGGTGCAACTGTTCCGAAGTGAGGTAGCTCAGCACGATGCCGATCAGGAACCCTACCACGGCAGTAATGCCCAGGGCCTGTGCACCAGTACGGTACAGGCTGGCCGAGATTTCCCGGAAAGGGATCCGGTGCGGGTGGCCAAGCAGATACAATCCATCCAGCACCACCTGGCCTGCCAGCGCAATCATGCCTGCCAGATGGTCGAGCAGGCGGAGGAATTGCTCTCCCAACAGGGAAATCGGCAAAAACCATATATGCCCCGGTTTTTGGGGCAAGGGTGCTGATTTTTCCAATCGCCGGAACATCCTTTCCTGTTCCGGGCGCAACAGCAGATGTACAGGACGCTGCCTGCCCCATGCCCGCCACAGCACGGCAGCACCGGCATAATCCAGTTGGTAAAGTGTAGTCAGATCCCAGTGCAGACCGGGTTGCCCGGCCAGTTCTGCCAGTTGTTTTGTGATCGCAGGCAGCGACCGGCTGAACGATACAAGCGTGAAACTGCCGGTAAGCTGCAGGAGTGGATCACCGGCTTCGGTAGTCACAAGCCGGTGCCAGGTGTTGTTGCCGATTGATGAATCAGGAGACATGATCACCCGGCCGGTTTCGTCAGTTTTTTGGGTCAATGACGATTTTTATGCCCGTGCGATGATTTTTGTACCGTTTCTTCAGGCTGGTGGCCATACCGGTACGCCCAGATCACCAGCGCAGCGCCTGCCGTGATCATGGGAAGCGATAGCCACTGCCCCATGCTCATACCCAGTGTCATGATGCCGAGAAATCCATCATCCGGTTCGCGAAAAAACTCGCAAATCGAACGGAAAGTGCCATAACCGATCATAAACATGCCGGTTACCGCCCCAAGTGGCCGGGGCTTTGCCGAATACAGCCAGAGCAGGGTGAACAGCATCAGCCCTTCCAGCGCAAACTCGTAAAGCTGCGAGGGATGGCGCGGCAGGTTGTCTGCATACGGAAAAATCATTCCCCAGGGTACATCGGTGGGGCGTCCCCATAATTCGCCGTTAATGAAGTTCCCGATACGCCCGGCGCCCAGTCCAAGTGGAACCAGTGGCACGATGAAATCCGTGACGGACAACCAGGAAATCTGGTATCTACGCGCCAACCATACCATGGCAATGGCAACGCCGAGAAATCCGCCGTGGAAGGACATCCCTCCCTGCCAGATGGCGATAATCTCCAGCGGATGCTGCAGGTAGTAACCTGGCTGATAAAACAGGATATGGCCCAGACGACCACCGAGGATGACACCCAGCACACCATAAAACAACGCATCATCCAGTATTTCCCGGGTAAACACCCCGTTGGGCTGCTGCCGGATGCGGTAACGCCCCAGCAGAATGAACAAGGCAAATCCGATCAGGTACATCAACCCGTACCAGCGGACAGCAAGCGGGCCTATGGAAATTGCAATCGGGTCGAATTGTGGGTGAACGAGCATGGGTAGCCGCCTGACTTACGGTAAAATGCGCATTATACGGCAATGCCCGCTGGCCGCAGCAGATACGCCCTGCGATCATTCCTTATCCAATCCGCAATTCATCATTTATCAGCGAGGAAACACTATGTCAGACAATCGACGCAGCCAAGCCATCACCCAGGGTGCAAAACGCGCCCCCAACCGCGCCATGTTGCGTGCGGTCGGGTTCGGAGACGGTGATTTCGACAAACCCATCGTCGGCGTTGCCAACGGTTTCTCCACCATTACCCCCTGCAACATGGGGCTGGATACGCTTGCCAAATGTGCCGAACACGCACTGAAAACAGCCGGCGCCATGCCGCAGATGTTTGGCACGATTACGGTATCGGACGGTATTTCGATGGGTACCGAAGGCATGAAGTATTCGCTGGTTTCGCGCGAAGTGATTGCCGATTCCATCGAAACCTGCGTGCAGGCGGAAAGCATGGACGGCATCATCGCCATCGGAGGGTGCGACAAAAATATGCCTGGCGCCATGATTGCGCTGGCCAGACTGAATGTGCCCGCCATTTTTGTCTATGGCGGCACCATCAAACCCGGCCATTACCATGGCCGTGATCTGACCATTGTCAGCGCCTTCGAAGCCGTCGGGCAGCACACCGCGCATAAAATAGACGACCATGAACTGCTAGAGATCGAACGCCACGCCTGCCCCGGCGCCGGTTCCTGTGGTGGCATGTACACGGCCAATACCATGTCATCCGCAATCGAAGCCATGGGGATGAGCCTGCCTTATTCTTCCACCATGGCGGCAGAGGATGAGGAAAAGCGCATCAGCGCGGCACGCTCTGCCGAGGTACTGGTAGAGGCCGTCAAAAAGCAGATTTTGCCGCGCAGCCTGATCACCCGCAAATCGCTTGAAAATGCAGTATCCGTCGTCATGGCGGTGGGGGGATCAACCAATGCGGTACTGCATCTGCTGGCCATCGCCCATGCAGCAGAAGTGGAATTCAGCATCGACGATTTCGAAGCCATTCGTGCACGCGTACCGGTGTTGTGTGATCTGAAACCCTCCGGACGCTATGTCGCCACCGATCTGCACAAGGCAGGCGGCATTCCGCAAGTGATGAAGATGCTGCTGGCGCATGGATTGCTGCATGGCGATTGCCTAACCATCAGCGGGCAAACCATCGCCGAAGTGCTGAAAGATATTCCCGAACAGCCGCGCGCCAATCAGGACATCATCCGGACATGGGACAACCCGGTATATACGGAAGGTCATCTGGCTATTCTGAAAGGCAATCTTTCAACCGAAGGTGCGGTTGCCAAGATTTCCGGTGTGAAAAACCCCAGTATCACCGGCCCCGCCCGCGTGTTCGATTCAGAAGAAACCTGCATGGCCGCCATTCTTGAACGCAAAATCCAGCCAGGCGACGTGGTGGTCATCCGCTACGAAGGCCCGCAGGGCGGACCCGGCATGCGCGAAATGCTTTCCCCTACCTCGGCGCTGATTGGTGAGGGACTGGGAGATTCGGTCGGGCTGATTACCGATGGACGTTTTTCCGGCGGCACCTATGGCATGGTGGTGGGTCACGTTGCACCGGAAGCCTACACCGGGGGAACTATCGCACTGGTGCAGGAAGGCGATTCAATCACGATTGATGCGCACAAACGCCTGCTGCAGCTGAATGTGCCTGATGCTGAGCTGGAACGCCGCCGCGCCGCCTGGCGCCGACCTGCTCCGCGTTATACACGCGGTGTGCTGGCGAAATATGCCAAGCTGGTTTCGACCGCCAGCCGTGGCGCCGTCACCGACTGATATTGTCTGATCAACCCAAACCGGAAATCCAGTGACCAACCACCTCGCCGAAGAAACCAGCCCTTACCTGCTGCAACACGCCGACAACCCCGTGAACTGGTACCCGTGGGGGAAGGAGGCACTGGATACCGCTTTGGCGCTGGACAAGCCGATATTGCTTTCCATCGGCTATTCAGCGTGTCACTGGTGTCATGTAATGGCACATGAATCGTTTGAGGATGCCTCAGTTGCCGCAGCCATGAACGAGCATTTCATCAATATCAAGGTGGATCGTGAGGAACGCCCGGATATTGACCAAATTTACCAGAGCGCGCACTACACGTTGAATCATCGTTCGGGTGGATGGCCGCTGACCATGTTCCTGACACCCGGGCAACACCCTTTTTTTGGCGGTACCTATTTCCCAAAGGAAGCACGCTACGGCATGCCAGGGTTTCTGGAACTGCTGCCAAAAGTGTCCGAGCTTTATCACACCCGTAAAGCCGATATCGACAAGCAAAATGCAGTGCTGCTGAAATTGCTCGCGCAATCCCTTCCCGCACCTGATGCGCAAAATTCCACCCTTTCCCGTCAGCCGATTGATCGCGCCTGGGAACAGTTGAATCGTCAGTTCGATGAAATCCATGGCGGTTTTGGCGAAGCACCCAAATTCCTTCATCCGGCAGAGTTGCAGTTTTGTCTGCGGCGTTATGTCGTCAACAATGACACGCGCGCCTTGCATATTTTAACCCATACGCTGGAAAGAATGGCACTGGGGGGGCTGTACGATCAGCTAGGAGGAGGATTTTGCCGCTACAGCACCGATGGCATCTGGCAGATTCCGCATTTCGAGAAAATGCTGTACGACAATGCGCTGATGCTGCCTCTTTATGCAGAAGCCTGGCTGGTAACCGGCAATCCACTGTTCAAACAGGTTGTCGAGGAAACGGCCGACTGGGTCATGCGGGAAATGCAATCCGGCACGATGGCGGAAGGTGGTTATTTTTCCTCGCTGGATGCCGACTCTGAACATGAAGAGGGCAAATTCTATGTCTGGAATCGCGAGGAAGTTTCAGCCCTGCTTACGCCGGAAGAATACCGGGTGGTAGCGGAATTTTACGGCCTTGGCCGCGCGCCCAACTTCGAAGGCCGACACTGGCACCTTGAAGTCACGGAATCCGTCGCATCGGTCGCAGCACGCAACCAGATCAATCAGGAAACCGCTCGGCAGCTTATCGGTAGCGCCCGCAAAAAATTGCTGATTGCGCGCGAACAGCGCATCCGGCCAGGGCGTGACGAAAAAATCCTGACGAGCTGGAACGCGCTGATGATCAAGGGCATGGCGCGTGCCGGGCAAATTTTCGAGCGCGAGGAATGGATCCATTCCGCCATGCAGGCAATGGATTTCATCCACAGCAGACTCTGGCAGAACGGGCGCCTGCTGGCGACTTTCAAGGATGGCAAGGCGCATCTGAATGCCTATCTTGATGATCATGCATTCCTGCTAGATAGCCTGCTGACGCTGCTGCAAGTCCGCTTCCGGCAATCGGATCTTGATTTTGCCATTACCTTGGCGGATATACTGCTCACTCGCTTTGAAGACAAGGCATCCGGCGGTTTCTTCTTTACCAGCCATGATCATGAAACGCTCATCCATCGGCCCAAAAGCGGCCATGATGGCGCCATTCCCGCCGGAAACGGCATCGCAGCCACTGCCTTGCAGCGGCTGGGCCATCTGTTGAGCGAGCAGCGCTATTCTGAAACAACCGAACGCACGCTAAATGTGTTTTCCGGTGCATGGTCGCTGCATGCCAGCTCGCATTGCAGCCTGCTGATCGCACTGGAAGAATGCCTGGAGCCACCCAAAATCGTGGTTTTACAAGGTAATTCGGCAGAACTGCAAACCTGGCTGAAGGCCCTGCTTCCCTGTTCATTGGATAAGATCATGATTGCATTACCCAGGGAACTTTCCGGATTGCCTGATACTCTTATGGTTCGCTCTGCTCCGGATGAAAAAATCAGCGTCCGGGTGTGTGAGGGCAGGCGTTGTCTTCCGGAAATCCATTCGCTGCATGAACTACTGCAAATCTGCAAGCTTCACGGTAGAATGGCACTCCCTTAATCATTCATAAAAGGAAAAATATGATGAAAACAGCTTGGTTAGGTGCGTTTGCTGCTTCAGCATTGTTAGTGGCAGGTTATGCCCAGGCAGACGCTGATTTGGCCAAAAAAAATAATTGTGTTGCCTGCCATCAGGTTGATACAAAAGTTGTTGGTCCCGCACTGAAAGAAGTCGCAGCAAAATACGCTGGCAAGGATGACGCAGCCGGATATCTGGTAGGCAAAATCAAGGGCGGCAGCAGCGGCGTATGGGGTCAGATTCCAATGCCACCAAACGTCAATGTGAGCGATGCAGACGCCAAGGCACTGGCTGACTGGATCCTGACGCTGAAATAATCTGACATTCAATTCTGAATGCGGGCCGATACCGGAAACTGTATCGGCTTTTTTGTTTCTGCAATTTTCTTATTGCAACCCGGTCTGTGCACGAATATCCATCGAATGCATCCTGAACCAATCCTAAGTCACGCCCGCCCGTTCGTTTGACAACCCCCCCGGCTTTCCAATACATTCCTTTGGAATACCATTTCAATTTTCCATACCCCAATAGTCATGCTTACGGTCTTTCTTGATTTCGGTTCCGTTACGCGCGGTGATGTCGATAAAACAGCGCTGGAACAGGCTGTATCACCCTGGATTTATCATGACAACACCTCCTGCGGACAGGTAGCCGAACGGATCAGGGATGCAGAAATCGTTGTCAGCAATAAAATCATGCTGGATCGCGCCGCTATCCTTGCTGCAAGCAATCTCAAGCTGATTTGTGTGGCGGCAACCGGCTACAACAACGTCGATCTCGTTGCAGCTGCCGAACGCAACATTCCGGTGTGTAATATCCGCAACTATGCCACTGGCTCGGTCGTTCAGCATGTTTTCATGTTCATGCTGAATTTTGCCTGCCGGTTCGTCGAATATCAGCAACTTGTCAAAAACGGCGGTTGGCAGGCCAGCCCCTATTTTTGTCCACTGGATTTCGGAATCATGGAACTGGCAGGAAAAACTCTCGGCATTATCGGACATGGCGAGCTGGGCAGTGCCGTGGCCAACCTTGCCAGAGCCTTCGGCATGAAACTGCTGATTGCTGAACACAAATCCGCTACAGTCATCCGGTCCGGGCGAACAGCATTCGATGAGGTCATGCGCCAATCGGATTTCATTACCCTGCACTGCCCATTGTCGGAAGACACCCGCCATCTGATTGGCAGCCGGGAACTGAATCTGATGAAGCCATCGGCCTACCTGATCAATACCGCCCGAAGCGGCCTGATTGATGAAACTGATTTATTACAAAGTCTTTACTCCGGCCACATTGCCGGGGCAGCCATTGATGTACTGAAAGAAGAACCACCGGTCAATGGCAACCCGTTACTGGATTATCCTCACCCGAACCTCATCATCACGCCCCATTCTGCCTGGGCCAGCGTGGAATCCAGACAGCGTATGCTCAATCTGCTGGCGGACAATATCCGCAATTTCCTGCAAAACAAACCTTTTAACCAGATTACGGATGCGCTGACACGCTAACCGGCCACAGTTCTCCTGTTTGGTGAACAGTGTGACAGGCACATCGCCTTTTTCCTTTCTGTTCCGGTCCAGCTCTGCCAGCATTTGACAAACCTGCCGATCCTCATTACTTTCGCGTTCCATAAGCCTTGAGGAAGACTGATTATGGCCAACCCCTTTCACCAGCACCGCCGCATTCTTGTAGCGAGCCTGGTCGGAACCACCATCGAATTCTATGATTTTTATATCTATGCCACCGCAGCCGCGCTGGTATTCGGCCCCTTGTTCTTTCCGGCGGAATCCCCTTCCGCACAATTGATGCTGTCGTTCCTGAGCTTCAGCCTTGCCTTCGTTGCGCGGCCATTTGGTGCGGTTTTATTTGGCCACTTCGGAGACCGGATCGGCAGGAAATCAACGTTGGTAGCATCACTGCTTCTCATGGGAATATCGACGCTGCTGATTGCGTTCCTGCCCACCTACTCGACGGCTGGCTGGGTGGCTCCGCTGTTATTGTGCATCTTGCGCTTTGGCCAGGGACTGGGATTGGGCGGCGAATGGGGAGGTGCGGCATTACTGGCTGTTGAAAATGCGCCATCGGGATGGCGCGGCCGGTTTGGCATGATTCCCCAGTTGGGGGCGCCGATCGGCTTTCTGGCAGCAAACGGACTGTTCCTGTTAATCGGCATGCAGTTGAGTGAAGCAGATTTTGCAGCATGGGGCTGGCGTATCCCTTTCCTTGCCAGCAGCATTCTGATCGCACTCGGCCTGTGGGTACGATTGAAAATCAGCGAAACACCCGAATTCAGCCGTGCTCTGGCACATGAACCTCCCGTTAGCGTTCCCATCGGAGAATTGATCCGCAAACATGCGCTGGTCACCTTTGCCGGTACTTTCACTGTCGTAGCCTGCTTTGCCATTTTTTACCTCGCAACCGCCTTTGCACTTGCGCATGGCACCACCACCCTGGGATATAACCGCGAACAATTCCTCATCACCCAGCTCGCTGCCATCATGTTTCTTGCAGCCGGCATCATCATTGCGGGCATACATTCCGATAAGGCCAGTGCCAATCAGGTACTCGGCTGGGGTTGTGCGGCCACAATTGGTTTGGGATTGATTTTTGGGCCGATTCTTGGCTCGGGATCACTATGGCTGGTCTGGGCAGTGCTCTCGCTCGCACTCTTCATTATGGGATTTGTATACGGCCCTCTTGGCGTCTGGCTGCCCTCGCTCTTCCCTGCACGTATACGCTACACCGGCGTATCCGTTGCATTCAATGCCGGTGGTATCCTGGGCGGTGCACTCGCCCCTATCGCTGCTCAAGCACTCAACGACACAGGCGGCACCCCGGTCGTCGGGCTTTATCTGACAACGGCCGGAATATTCAGCCTGGCAGGACTAAAGCTGGCACGGAAGTTGGTACATAATCAAACCTAAGGAACCTCTGATTAAGAACATCCTTGTATACACGGTTTACCTACAGTCAGCCTTCCAACTTTCCGTATTCAGATAGAGCATAAATTCGCGCATCACAACAAAACGCAGCAAATTATTGATACATGTATGCCTCTCATTTGATTTGTACCGGTTATAAATAAAAACTTATGGAACAACAAATCTCGAAATATGGCAGTTTTAATGCTCTGCCTGTCAGCTACCAAAAATTTTTTGACTCAGATGAAAAAGACAGCTTTGATTTATCCAAAGACTGGTTTCTGTTGCTTGAAGCAACTGTAATTCGTGAAACACAAGACGTTTGTGTGTTTACTCTGGAAACAAGGGAGGGTATACAAGGGATTTGGCCAACATTACTGCATAAAAGAAGCATTTTCAGCCCTCGTCTCATCAGCAGCTTTACCTGTTTTTACTCGTCGCTTTACCAACCCCCGATCACCTCCAGCCTAACAATCAAAAATCTGGCTGACAGCCTGAAACAGGTGCTATCAGATACGCAGGCTGATGTCTTGCGCTTTGACATCATGGATCCTTCCTGGCCAGGTTTTGATCTTCATGAGCAAGCCTTGAAAAACATTGGTTTTAAAACAGATCGTTTTTTCTGCTGGGGAAATTGGTACCTGCCGGTAAATAATCGTTCTTTCACAGATTACATGCAGGAGCTTTCTTCACGCGTAAGAAATACGCTGGAACGGCGCAAGAAAAAATTTCTGGCCGGGGGAAGAGGGAAACTGGAAATCATTACCACGCATGACAGACTTTCTTTTGCAATTGATGCTTGGGAAAAGATTTACAACGCCAGCTGGAAAATACCAGAACCCTATCCGGAATTCATACCTGGTTTAATCCGGCTTTGTGCAGCCAAAGACTGGTTACGTCTGGGTATTGCCTATTATGACGAAGAACCGATTGCGGCCCAATTATGGATAGTCAATCATGGGCGGGCAGCGATTTACAAACTCGCGTATGACGAAAAATTTGCCAGTCTGTCACCCGGTACCATCCTGACAGCACATCTGATGCAACACGCCCTTGATGTGGACAAGGTACATGAAGTTGACTACCTCATCGGGGATGATGCTTACAAAAAAGACTGGATGAGTCACCGGCGCGAACGCTTTGGATTGGTTGCCTATAATCCTGCATCTTTTTGGGGGCTGGCACATTTGGCCGGACATGTGGCCGGAAAGCTTAGAGCCTGTTCAAAATCTTATTTTGGTAGATACTTTCTGAATGAGAAAATACTATTCTAGTGATATTAGTCGAGAACAGTTTGAGCAGGTGCGCCTGTTGTTGGAGGGTGCGCGGAAGAAGACACGTCCGCGAACCGTGGATTTGTACGAGGTATTCTGTGCGGTACTATATTTACTCAAGAGCGGCTGCCAGTGGCGCCTGTTGCCGGACGGTTTTCCGAAGTGGCGCACGGTGCATGCATACTTCACGATCTGGAGCGAGCCAGATGTGCAGGGAGTGAGTCTGCTGGAGCGGGTGTTAAAAAAAATCCGTTGGCGAGGTTCGTACCAGACAGGGGCGCAACGCTTGCAGCACGTTCTTGATCGTGGACGCGCAGAGCGTGAAGAACACGGACACGGCGGGCCAGAAGGGCTATGACGCAGGCAAGAAGGTATCGGGCATCAAACGCCATATTGCGGTTGATACGCAAGGGTTGCCGCATGCCATTGCGGTGACGACGGCGGAGGTAACCGATCGCAAAGGCGCATTGCAAGCGCTGGAGCGCTGCAAACCGAACCTGGAGCACGTACAAAATCTGCTGTGCGACAGCGGCTACACCGGAAAACCATTTACCGAAGGCGTGCGGAAAATCCTGGGAGAGCCCGTCACAGTGCAGATTGCCAAGCGGAGTGAGCTGCATACCTTCAAGGTCATGCCCAAACGCTGGATTGTTGAGCGTAGCTTTGCCTGGCTGCAGAAAAATCGGCGGCTGTGGAAAAACTGCGAGCGTAAACTCAATACCAGCTTGCAATTCATTCACCTGGCATTCCTGGCTCTTTTGCTTAAAAGATTTTGAACAGGTTCTTAGAAAAAAATTCATGAAATAACCCCCTCCCGAAAGAATACTATCCCGGCCAATGGCAAAAACCCGTCAGGAAGATGTGGCATACTCCAGCCTTTGCTCTGTTCCGGGGAGATTCTTTTCGTGGCCAGCTATGAGTTTCTGATTGGCTTGCGCTATACGCGTGCCAAGCGCCGCAATCACTTTATTTCGTTCATTTCACTGATTTCACTACTGGGGATGACGCTGGGCATGACGGCGCTGATTACGGTCATGTCGGTCATGAACGGCTTTCACAAGGAAGTGCGCGCCCGTATCCTCGGTGTGGCTTCGCATGCGCAGATCAGCAGCTATCAGGGAAGCCTGTACGATTGGGAAAAGATTGGCGAAGTGGCCACCCGCAATCCCCAGGTTGCAGCTGCCGCTCCTTACATTGATGCACAGGGGATGCTTTCGCACGCTGACATGGTGCGCGGCGTGATGGTAAGAGGCATTCTGCCGGAAGATGAAAACAAGGTGGCCGATTTTGGCAACAAAATGGTGGTGGGCAGCCTGGATCAGCTGGCACCAGGAGAATTCGGCATCGTCATCGGTCAGGAACTGGCGCGTAATCTGAATGCATTTTTGGGCGATAAAATCGTGCTGATTTCTCCACAGGGACAAATCACCCCTGCCGGAATCCTGCCGCGCCTGAAACAGTTTACGGTCACCGGTATTTTTGATGTCGGGCACTTTGAGTACGATTCCGGCCTGGCGCTGATTCATCTAGCCGACGCACAAAAACTTTACCGCATGGCACCCAATCAGGTTTCCGGCGTTCGGCTCAAATTACACGATATGTTCGAAGCACCACGGGTCATTCAGGAACTGGCCGGGGTGCTATCCGGTGATTTGTATTTCACCGACTGGACACAACAACATGCCAACTACTTTCGCGCAATCCAGATCGAGAAACGCATGCTTTCGCTAATTCTCGCGCTAATCATCGCGGTTGCGGCATTCAACATCGTTTCCACACTGGTAATGGCAGTGACCGACAAACAGTCGGATATCGCCATTTTGCGCACACTGGGCGCCAGTTCGGTCAGTATCATGAAAATCTTTATCATACAGGGGGCGTTGATCGGCACGCTGGGCACGTTGCTGGGGTTGCTAGGCGGAGTGCTGCTGGCCTACAACGTGGGCGAAGTTATCGCTTTCATCGAACATGTGCTCAATATCCAGTTTTTATCGCAGGATGTTTATTACATCAGCAAGATTCCTTCCGATCCGCAATTGCCCGATATTGTGACGGTTGCCGCCGCCTCCCTGATTCTGACACTGCTGGCTACACTCTACCCCAGCTATCGTGCTTCCAAAATCAACCCGGCCGAGGCGCTGCGCTATGAGTAAAACCATTATTGCCTGCCGGGATCTGTATAAAAGTTATTTTCAGGGTGAACTTGAAGTTCCTGTGCTGCGCGGCATCAATCTGCAAGTCAATGCTGGTGAAATGATCGCCATCGTCGGCGCTTCAGGTTCGGGCAAAAGCACCTTGCTACATTTGCTGGGAGGGCTGGACAAGCCCACGCGCGGGGAAGTCGTATTGCTGGACAAGGAGCTATCCGGCATCAGTGAATCAGAACGTGGCGCACTGCGCAATCATGCACTTGGTTTCGTTTACCAATTTCATCATCTGTTGCCCGAATTCAGTGCCCAGGAAAATGTCGCCATGCCGTTGTTCATCCGCCGCATGGAAAGGAAGGCTGCCATGGAACAGGCTGCCGCCATGCTGCAGCGGGTGGGTTTGGGTCATCGCCTGACACATACACCCGGTGAATTATCCGGCGGAGAGCGCCAGCGGGCAGCAGTTGCGCGAGCACTGGTTACTCGCCCGGCCTGCGTGCTGGCCGATGAACCGACCGGCAACCTCGACCGGCACACCGCCGAAGCAGTATTCAATCTCATGCTGGAACTCAATCATGAAGCCAGTGCCGGGCTGATAATCGTCACTCACGACACCCAACTGGCCAGCCGGGCAGATCACGTTTTACAGCTGGTGGATGGTACGCTGACGTGAAATCCCGGGCGCAGGTGCGGCTGATAACCGTGCCTGCCAAGGTAGTCTGGCTGGTATCGGATTGATTCAGCCAGTCCGGTTGTACAGGCCAGCTACCACAAAATACACAAACTTCTTTTCCCGTCATTTCTAATGGACGAAACGCGCACTTCTCCCCAGGCTCCGGCATTGCCGGGTGAACCTTTTTCCTTTCTGCTGCATTTCTTCCGGCATTACTACGGCTGGTGTGCGCTGGTGGTGTTGCTGGAAATCGGCGCCTCCGCCAGCAGCATTCTGACGCCGTATGCCATCGGCCAGATTGTGGGTGGCGTGACCGATGTCCTGACAGAGCGGGAGCAGATTTTTGCGACAGTGGCTTTCCCGCTTGGGTTGTATCTGTTGCTCAACTTCGGTGAAGTGATATTCAGCCGCGCCGGTGCTTCCTGCCGCATTATTGTTGCACCGCGCTTGCGGGCGCAGGTGACAAGCGAGCTGTACGCCTACCTACAGCACCATTCGCATCGCTTCCTCAGCAATAATTTTGCCGGGGCGCTGGCCAGCCGCATCTCGGAAACATCCACCAGTGTCAACATGACTTTATGGACGCTGGTGTTCGATTTTTTGCCGATTGCCGTTACGCTGACCGTCTCGATTATTCTGCTGTGGTACGCCAGCATTCCCCTGTCGCTGTTTACCCTGGTGTGGGCATTGCTCTACCTGAGCATTTCCTATGTTCTGGCCCGGCGCTGCCGGACGTTGGCACATAAATCAGCCGAGGCGCGCAGCATAACCATCGGCAAGGTGGTAGATGCCGTGACCAATCTGGCCAGTGTGCGACTATTCGCCATGCTGGGATTTGAACGCGGTTACCTGGAAAGTTTTCTGAATAACGAAATTGCCGCTTCGCGGCGCTGGCTCTGGTCGAACGAGAAAATACTCTGGTTCCAATTCCTGCTGGCGTTGACACTCAAGGTCGGCACACTGCTGTTTGCCTTGTGGTTGTGGCAGCAAAGCCGGATATCCGTGGCCGATTTTGTGATGAGCGTCAGTCTTTCATTACTGATCATCGGAGAAGTACGCAACATCAGCCGCCGTTTCATCGATCTGTTCGAATACATCGGCAACATTGCCAACGGCGTAGGCATCATCGTGCGCGAACACGAAATCACCGATCGCCCTGGAGCGAAACCACTGCACATTACCCGTGGTTGTATTGAGCTGCGCGACGTCAATTTTGGTTATTCTCCCCACAACCCGGTTTTCGAGAATCTCAATTTGCGCATTGAGGGCGGGCAGCGTGTAGGGCTGGTGGGCTACTCCGGCTCAGGCAAATCGACATTGCTCAACCTGATCCTGCGACTATACGATCCGCAGCAGGGTAGCATTTTGATTGATGGACAGGACATCCGCGAGGTCACCCAGCAATCCCTGCACGAACAAATCAGCCTGATCCCGCAAGATCCCGGACTGTTTCATCGCACCCTGCTGGAAAACATCCGCTATGGCCGCCCAGACGCCACCCAGGAGGAAATCGAACTGGCTGCGCGTGGTGCCGATGCACACGAATTCATCGAGCGCATGCCCAATCAGTACGAATCACTGGTGGGCGAACGCGGCGTGAAACTCTCCGGCGGCCAGCGGCAGCGTATCTCCATTGCCCGCGTCATCGTGAAAAATGCGCCCATCCTGATCATGGATGAAGCCACCTCCAGCCTCGATTCGATTACCGAACAGGCCATCCAGAACAGCCTCGATACACTCATGCGAAACAAAACCGTGATCGTCGTTGCTCATCGCCTTTCCACCATTGCGCATCTGGATCGCATCCTGGTATTCAACCGGGGACGCATCATCGAAGACGGCAGCCATGCGCAACTGCTAGCCGCCAACGGCGCCTACACCCAGCTCTGGAGCCGGCAGGCAGACGGATTTCTGATCGAGGAAACAGCACAAGACCGTTGACAGCACAACCGCAGCCTATGTGTTTGTGCATCGAGAAAAATACCACTACGCTGCTTGCGGTAAACCGTGACTGGTATCAAGCAAAATCGAGGAACTCAATCACGGCAGAGCCAGAATCTGCTTTCTGGCCCGAACCTTGCCAAGGCCAACTGCTTCAGCAAACTGGCCCTGGTACCGGTAATTGTCAATACAGCGTTATCCGGCAATACATCGGAAAGCAGGCAACGCCAACTTGGTCGCTGCAATGAAGTCCTATGCACTCTGCGCCATCCATCTCCTCATGAATAGCAAGGCTTTTCGCACTAACTGATAAATCGCAGGTGGTGCCGGAACCAGTGGTTCCGGAGTCCGCACCATCAACCGCATCAGCAAGTTCGCTTATGTCAGCGTGAGTCAGTTGGCCGGGATGGTTTCCAGAGTCTCATGCAGTTCCAGCCAGCGCAGTTCCGCCTCTTCGATATGTTGCGCAAGTTCGGCCAGACGCTTATTCAGCATCGGCACCTCGCCAGCCTGCTGTCCTGTGTATAGCGCGGAGTCGGCCAAACGCACCTCGATCTCGCCTTTTTCTCTGTTCCACACCGCCAGGCGTTTGTCGATCTGCTCGATTTCTTTCATCAACGGCCGACGTGCCATCAGGCGCGCTTGGCGGTCGGCTGCGGCCTGGGCACGACCGGCCTTGCGCGTCGCCTTGTCTGCCGCCTGGCCGGGGCAGGCCACGGTAGCCGTTATTTCGGCGCGGCGCGCGGCGAGCCAGTCGCGGTAATCATCGAGATCGCCATCGAAGGGCTGAATACGGCCATCGTCCACCAGCAGGAAACGATCGCAGGTGGTACGCAGCAGTGCGCGGTCGTGCGACACCAGCACCATTGCCCCTTCATAGTCCTGTAGCGCCATGGTAAGCGCGTGGCGCATCTCGAGATCAAGATGGTTGGTCGGTTCGTCCAACAGCAGCAGGTTGGGTTTTTGCCAGATCAGCAAGGCCAGCGCCAGACGTGACTTCTCACCACCCGAGAACGGCCCGCAGGGTGTGGTTGCCGGGGTGGAGGTGCCGCCCACGCCATCACCGCGGAAATCGAAGCCACCAAGGTAGTCGCGCAGCTCCTGCTCGCGTATCTGCGAATCGAGACGAACCATGTGCTGCAGCGCGGATTCGTCCGGACGCAGCGTTTCCAGCTGGTGCTGGGCGAAGTAACCGGTAGCCAGACCCTTACCCTCCAGGCGGTGGCCGCTGGCGAGTCGTAGCTCGTGGGCGAGCAGCTTGATCAGCGTGGACTTGCCGGCGCCGTTACGCCCGAGCAGGCCGACACGCTCGCCCGGACGTAGCGTCAGCGTGATGTGCTCAAGCACCGTCTTGTCGCCATAGCCAACCGCGCCGTCCTCAATCTGCAGCAAAGGGTCAGGCGCCGGTGGTGCATCGCGGAAGGCAAAGCTGAAGGGTGTATCGACGTGCGCTGCGGCGATGCGTTCCATGCGCTCCAGTGCCTTGATCCGGCTCTGCGCCTGGCGCGCCTTGGTGGCCTTGGCGCGGAAGCGGCGGATGTAGTCCTCCATGTGCGCGATGTCGCGCTGCTGCTTCTCGAACAGCGCCTGCTGCTGGATCAGGCGCTCGCCGCGCTGGCGCTCGAAATCGGAATAGCCACCAGTGTAGAGCGTGAGCTTCCGTTGCTCGATATGGGCGATGTGGGTGACACAGGCGTCGAGGAACTCGCGGTCGTGCGAGATCAACAGCAGCGTGCCACGGTAGTCGCGTAGCCAGGCTTCGAGCCAGATCACCGCATCAAGGTCAAGGTGATTGGTCGGCTCATCCAGCAGTAACAGATCAGAGCGACACATCAGCGCCTGCGCGAGGTTCAGGCGCATGCGCCAGCCCCCGGAGAAATCCGCCACCGGGCGTTCGATATCGGATTGTGAAAACCCCAGCCCATCAAGCAGCGAAGCGGCACGCGAACGTGCTGCATAGCCATCAATCTCGTGCAGGCGGGCGTGAAGTTCACCAATATGGGTACCATTGTGCGCATCGTCGCCGGTACGCTCTGCCGCAGCCAGATCCTCTTCGATACGGCGCAACTCGGCATCACCATCGAGCACGTACCCGATCGCCGACTGCGCCAGGCCCGGCGTTTCCTGTGCAACGTGGGCGATCACCCAGGCGGGCGGCATATCCAGATCGCCCTGGTCAGGGTGCAGTTGATCGCGCAGCATGGCGAACAAGCTGGATTTTCCGCTGCCGTTGGCGCCGGTCAGACCGACTTTCCAGCCTGCATGGATTTGCAGCGTGGCGCTCTCGATAAGCACCTTAGCACCGCGCACTAAGCGCAAATTTCGAAGACTGATCACAAAACGTAATACGCTACCGGGTGGCCGCGAATGGAATTAAAAGCGCCATTCTACGCGAGAGGATCCAGAAATTAATTCCCACGGCCAAAATCGCTCACCATAACCAGATTACAACGGGATTTGCACTCGCAGGTGTGCACCCACAGCAGCATGGATCGCACAAATCAAAAAGGGGCCCTTTATTCAGGCCCCTTAAGGATACAAACAGCAATCTGGCATCAATTACTTGCCAGGTGCGTTATTTGTAATGTGTTACTTCAGATCGTCAATACCGGCACCAAAGTTGATGTGGAATGCCGCACCGTCGATAACGAGTGCTGGAACCGATTTCACGCCAGCCTTTTCAGCTTCAGCGATACGCGCTTTATCCGTGCCCAGATGTACGATCTCGACTGCATATTTTGAAGGATCAATAGCGTTGGCGACGGCCTGTTCAGCAGACACGCATACAGGACAACCCGCATGATAGAAAATAGCTTTTGATGCCACGTGTTTCTCCTTAACTTAAATTCATTAAAACGACATTCTCTGAAGCGGTAACTTCTTGTAATTGTGCCCAAACAAACCGGAAACAATTCACGACGCCCGCTTCCGGATTCTAACACATTAACCATCACCACTACCCCGCCAGGATTTGCTGGTGTCATATATCAGTAAGGCGGTGGTGAGGGTGGGTACCCCGGGGGTGGCGGCGGAATGTATCTGCCCGAGGAAGTGGAGGGATAAGGATAGGAAGAGGTTGTCCCCTGGTTTATATCCCCGCCCAACCCTCCGACCAGTCCGGCAGATACCGGGACACGATGACCGTTGGCATACATGCACTGAATATAGGCAATATCAAAGCGTTCCTGACTGATAGAACCCGATGATTGTGCTGTACCACTACCCGCCAGACTGCCTCCCAGCAACCCCATACCTGCGCCGACTGCCGCACCACGCCCGCCACCTAATGCTGCACCGGCTGCAGCGCCGATGGCAGCACCAATGGCAGCACTTTCCATGCCGCTGGAAACAGCAGAATCCCTGGGAGTCTCGTAATTGGTTTGCTGGCTGGCAAACTGACGACAGAGATAATCATCACTGCGAAACTGGTCAAAATTCTTGCCAGCACCCGGAAGCACCATAACACTTGGCCCTAGCGGAACATGCACACATGCCGCAAGTGATACCGCTGCTGAAAAGACAATCAATCTGGAAAAATTGCGCATTACTTACTCCTGCATTATTGAGCGGGTCTGGGCGGTACTTTTATCCAGCCACCGGGACAGCGTTCCACCTGCGGATAATAGCCAGCAGGGTTTTCACAATAGTACCAGTAATTCGTCGGGGTCGATTCAGGGGGCGGCACAGGACGCACAGGCTGTTGCTGGATGTAAACTGGGGGATCGGGTGGCACGACCACAACAGGCGGATAAATAACGGAAGGATAAACGGGCGAATAATAATAACGGCTGGGAGGATAAGCGTAGTTATAAGGCTGATAATACGGCTGACGATAATAAGGATAAGGCCGACCGTAACTATAGCTTCCATAAATTCCGATATTACTGGCAGGATAATAGTTATAAGATCCGGCCAGGCCAATTCCCAGAGAAACATTCCGCTTGCCAGAGTAATGGTTATGGGAATGACCATAGTACCCGCGCGAATACCCACGATCATGGCTCCAGGAAATACCACTCACGGCCATTCCCGCCAAAATCCAGGACAGATGAAAACAGCTCAGCCTTCTCACTCAACACTCCTCATATCCATGGTAAATTTACTGCAGGCCTTTACGTTACCATTGGTTAGGCTGCGACTGCCAAAAAAGGTTTCATGCGCCGCAAAATATGCCCCGTCCTGAAAATCACGAGCATATCCACGCCTTCTCGACGAAACCGATAGCGTACAACGCATGTTTTTACTTTAAATCGCAGATTTCTCAACATCTAATCCGGGAGACGCTTGATGTCTGGTTTGTTTGGCGCACTTTCACGCGCTTCGGTGAATCTTTTCAACCTTCGTATGCTATGGCTGTGGAGCTGGCCCATGCTGGTATCGGCTCTCTTTTGGTGGGTGATCGGAATGTTTTTCTGGACACCGCTTTCTGGCTGGGTATTAACCATCATTCCGGCTGAAACACTGCAAAACTGGCTGGAATCCTCGCGTTTACAAACTATTGCCGACAGCCTGGAAAGTGTAATCAATATTGTCATTCTTATGACGCTGGCACTTACCACCAGTCTGGTGATCACAGCGCTGGTTACCATGCCGGCTCTGGTTAATTTTGTGGCGAAACGCTACTACCCGGATCTGGTCAGAATGCATGGCGGAACTATCACCGGCAGCTTGCGCAACGTATTTTCAGCAATAGCCATTTTTTTCGTAATCTGGATCGTCACCCTGCCCTTATGGTTTACCGGAATCGGCTTATTTGCCCCGCTATTTGCCGCTGCCTATTTAAACCAGCGGTTATTTTTCTACGATGCTATTTCCGAACACGCCAACCATACCGAATTGATCAAGCTCGACACCACTGATCGTCCTGCACGCTGGAGCCTGGGTTTTCTGACAGGCCTGCTGCAATTCGTGCCCTTTCTGAATTTCTTTGCGCCCACGCTCACTGCACTTGCTTTTGTACACTTCGAGCTGGCGCGACTAGCAAAACTACGCAACTCATCCAGCTAACCAATTCCCGGAAATAAACCCGTTTCTGCCTGCTTCATCCTTGTTTGTACGAATCAAGTTTTTCCTGGCCACGTCGATACCAAAAGGTATCACGCCAGGGAAACATGAAATGCCATACGGAAAATTAAAACTTTTGGTCATAGGCCATTCAAAAACGGATGCAGCGCAGTTATCGGATGATTTCAGCCGTCAAGGTATACAGCTAACGTACCAGCTGGCAAACAATCTGACTGACATTCACTCATCTTTGGATGCATCCTGCTGGGATGCCATCATTTCCGAGTATGCAATGCCCGGGGTTAATACTCTGCAGATACTCGCTTTCCTGGAATCCCGTCACCTGACAATTCCCTTGATTCTGTATACATCGGTTACGGACGAGCAGATCATCCTCCAGGCACTGCGCAACGGTGCCAGTGATTGCGTGACCAAAGGGCATTCAATGCGACTCATGCTGGCAATCAATCGCGAACTTGAGCATCTTGATCTGAAACGCAGAAAACGCCAGGCTGATAGCCATATTTATCGCATGACTTACTACGACGAGCTAACTCACTTGCCGAAATACAATCTGTTTTGTGAAAAGGCAACCGCATTGCTGTCGGACAGCAATGAAGCCAGTGATGTTATTGCCGCTGCCTGCTTCATCGAGATCAATCGTTTATCGCAAATCAACAACAAATACGGCCATCATATCGGCAATACCCTGGTACAAGAACTTGCCAACCGGCTGTCCGTTTTTTCCGATAAAACCTGCATTCTGGGGCGCATCGAAGCAGGCAATTTTATGTTTTTTAAATCCGGTATGTCGCATGCTGCTGAAGCGCAGTTTTTTGCCAATCAATTGCTTAAACTCGTCGCCACCCCGTTCATCATCAATCATCTTGAGTTTTATGTCGCTCTGAATATAGGAATCAGCCTGTTTCCGCAAGATGGCGATGAAATTGAAGTGCTGCTAGCCAATGCCGAGAATGTACTGACCTATACGAAAAAAACCTGGCTCAATACCTATACGTTTTATATCAAGGAAGCTGGTGAGGCTTCATTGCAAAAATCCAGGATAGAGCAAGCTCTGCAACAAGGTATGGATGACAAGGAATTCATTTTGCATTACCAGCCGGTAATTGATCTCGAAACGGGCAAGATTACGGGCGCAGAGGCATTGGTCCGGTGGCAGCACCCCGAACTGGGATTGCTTTCACCGGATCAGTTTGTTTCCCTGGCAGCCGAATCCGGCGCCATTATCAAAATTGGCAAACGGGTATTGCATGAAGCCTGCAGGCAGGCAAAGTTCTGGCAAGACAGTGGTCATGGCCCCTCCTTCATTACAGTCAATATTTCAGCTATAGAGCTGGATCAAATCCAGTTAATCCATCATGTTGCCGAAGCCTTACAGGTAACAGGGCTTGAACCCGCCCGGCTGGAGCTGGAAATCAATGAATCCACCCTGATGCAGGATGTGGACAGCAGTATCAGGATATTGAATGAATTAAGGGAAATGGGGGTAAGAATTGTGATGGATAACTTTGGCGCGGGCTATTCTTCGCTCCATTACTTGCGACACCTGCCGATTGACACTATCAAGATTGGTCAATCACTCGTTCAGAATATTGCCAGCAAATCTGATACTTCCGTGATTATCACGGCCATCATTACACTGGGTCGGGATCTTGGCATGCAAATACGTGCAGAAGGTATTCAGACACAAACACAACTGGATTTTCTGCAAAAAAACCTCTGCCATCACGCCCAGGGTTTTCTATTCAGCGCTCCTGTTCCAGCCGAAAACCTCTTGCCCCTTGTCGAACAACGCAAGACTGGCACCTTCGCATAATCCTGACTGCTGGGCTCCATTAAGGAATCTCAGATCAAGTCATCCATGAACTGCATTGCAGGAAAAATCATGATGATCGCAAGGAGAGCGTCATAGTGAACCTATGAACTGCTGTCCGGTATAGCGGAAACGGATACCGGTAGCGATGTTGGGTTCACCATACGGGCCGTAGCTGTGGATGGCGGTGCTGGTCCCGGCACTGTTGGCGGTGCCGATGACACTGCCCAGCTGATCCTGATACAGCCAGGTCTTGTTGGTGGTAGTGGTGCCTTCATACCACACCAGCGGTTCGTCCACGCCAGGGCCATGTACGTAGCGGCGTAAGAGCGTACCGCCGCTGTTGTATTCAGCCACCAGCTCCACGCCGTCGTAGGTCAGACCGGTGACGGTACCCGCCAGGGTGGTCTGGCGCAGACGTCCTGCACCATCATAGGCCAGACTGTTGTTTGATCCGGTTTTATTGGCACTGACCAGCTGGTTGTCAAGATCGTAGGCATAGGTCCATACTCCGTCCCCGGTCAGGTTGCCGCTGGTGTCATGAGTGAGGGTGGCACCAGCAGCGGCTGTGTACTGGTTGAGGCCGTTGGCGGTGTAGTTATTTGTTCCATTGGCATACCCCGTCCACTGGTAACTGTCATTGAGCCAGCTCTGGCCCGCGATTTCCTGCACCTGGTTGCGGGTGTAGGTGTAGGTTTGATCCTGTGCGGTCCCGGTGAGGTCATGGGTGAGGCTGGAAAGTGCACTCTGGGTGCTGTGGGCATAACTGGTCGTGGTGCTGTTACCCAGAGTTACCGTGGTGCGCCGGGAGAGGTCGTCGAAGGCGTAGGTCGCCAAGTTGACCGTACCGGTTTCTTTGATTGCCGTCGGACGGTTGAGTGCATCATAAGTGGTGGTGACGTAAAACGCAGTCTCCGGCCAGGTGATGCAAGAAAAAGAGGGGGAAAATCACAGTTTCGCCACGGCTCACCTGATACGGCTGCAGGTGTGATCTATCCCCTTTTTACCACTAAATATTAAATAATTTAGCCCATAGCCCCTTCGAGCTCTCAGGCTGCATCTCAGTTGGCCATTCAGCCGGCCAAACTAATTTGGGTAACTTTAACAGCTCAGCATGCTGTTCTGCTTCTTCCCGACACAGCATGACACAATGAGGATCTGACATCCGTGCTTTCAATAACTTGATCCTTGCCCAATGTGCTTTTTCCCAATCTCGCACAGGGTATTTGGCTTTCGGGCCACAAACATCGGCAAAATATTTTTCAAGCTTGTTCAAGTAAGGCAAAGCAGACGGATTACCCTGGCACAGGTACCAGAATGCGATATACCCATTAACAGCCCTATGTTCCGTTGGTTTATTAAACCAAGTCAGTGCTTTTATGATGGCTTCATCTTCAAGTGGATGGATGAAGGAAATTGGTGTTTCAGCTTCAATACGTTCAATAATGAGGCTCGCAAAACTTTGATCCAGCGCAGTATCTTTCGCAAAGATCCACTCCCTCCGTCCACTGGTTACGTTCAGACTTGCAGTGCCGGTCATTACGATCCCAATATTGTCAGCACCGACAACGTAAAGCGTAGGGAAAACTTCAATCCAGCCACTGCGGGAAGTGCCGATTCCTATCCACTGCACTAAATTCCCTCGCATTCTAAGCACAGTTCTATTGCCATGTACTGCAGTATATTCATCCGACAGCAATGGCAATAGTTGTGTCTTTGCAAACTTTGCAAGATCTTTAGCCTTGTACATGTTCCTATTTGAGAGCACTTCCCAAAAGAAATCCCGAATTGAAACCTGCACCAACACACTGACCAGACCTTGATGAACTTCATACTTCCGCCTCAAATCCCAAGGCGGTTCAATTTTCTCTTAACTGGTGTGTCTAGACCTATTGAACCACATCACGGTATGACTGTTGTCGTCAGACTTTACTTGTGTATAACGACCCAGCTGATCATAGGCGAAGGCAACATTAACCATAGTAATGAAGTAGTTGCTGCTAAGCAGCCGATTCAGCTACCCAGCAGCTACTAAGGAAGATTATTAGGATATGAGGTAGAGGCTAATCTAATATATAAGCCCTCATAATTCCCGCCGCTGGATACAATAAATCCTGCAAGGCGGAGCATTTATAGCCCAAAATAAAGAAATTATGTTCGACCAGTTTCATACGTTAGATCACCTACATTTTGCCGAACAAAAAGATAATTCGCAGCTTCTTGAGCTTGAACTGCATCCACCGCACTAACAGCTAATAGATTGGCTGATGACCATTCCGATAATACGCCTATTGACTCCAATCGTCGCAATACTTCATCCTTGATCCCTAGCTTAGTTGAATCACCAAACCAAATCCTAAAAGTAAATTGACCTGATGGTCTTATTACATTTTGTACAACATAGTTGCCATCCGTTTCTACCTCATCACCCAATGCAAGGTCGTATACAAAAAAAGGAATGCAGCAAAGAGAGAATCTTCTATCATCCAATCGCCTAGCCCAAAGCTGCTCCCATTCGTTACGCCCTTCATTCTCTTCCAGGTAGGCTCGAATAATAAAATCAGATTTGTCGCGCCACACTGGATTTTCATGGATAGCCACGTAATCACCGAGCCGAAACACCTTATTCATAACCAACCTCTGAAATTACCAATGTTCCGGAGGCCAAGGGCCAACATAGTCCGACGGCGGTGTCTTCGGAAAATCACCTGCGCCTTTTGATGCGTTGCAATGTGGGCAGGTCAATTGAGCATTATCTAGGGTTGCATTTCCTCCATGCGCTCGCGGAATAGCATGATCAACCTGTGTTCCTGTACCTTCCATCTGACAATATACACAAGTAGCTGTTGGATTTTCTGCTTTTGCTGCATCTTTTACACTTTTTGGAAATGCTTGGCCTGCTGTTGGCCCATTGGCAGAGCCAGATTTGATTGGTAGCACATTCGTAGCCCCACCCAGATTATCAACCTTATTTGCGAATTTCCCAATTGTAGCGCCCCATCCTGCGAAAGGAATGGCAGCTCCATAGGAAAGCCCGGCATTGAGGTAATCTCCACGAATGGCATAGATAGTTCCATTCAGCAGATCAGCCGGTTCACCGAATCCTGGTACCAGACCAAGAATATCCAAACCGGTTTGTAAGCTTCCCCCGATTTTGCTCATCAGCATACTGGCAGCAGCTGCGGTCAACCCTGTCGGATCAGCAAAGTTAACGGGATTATTGCCTACATAAGCATAGAGATTGAGATCATCTGTGGTACCGATGGGATCGGTCTGCAGGAACCGGGCCAGTGCGGGTGAGTAGAACCGTGCTTTATAGTAGTACAGATTGAGTGAACCTATGAACTGCTGTCCGGTATAGCGGAAACGGATACCGGTAGCGATGTTGGGTTCACCATACGGGCCGTAGCTGTGAATCGCCGTGCTGGTCCCGGCACTGTTGGCGGTGCCGATGACACTGCCCAGCTGATCCTGGTACAGCCAGGTTTTGTTGGTGGTAGTGGTGCCTTCATACTACACCAGCGGTTCATCCACGCCAGGGCCATGCACGTAACGGCGCAGGAGCGTGCCGCCGCTGTTGTATTCGGCCACCAGATCAACCCCGTCGTAGGTGAGACTGGTCACCGTACCAGCCAGAGTGGTCTGGCGCAGGCGTCCGGCTATATCTCCACGTAGGTTACGGCATGGCTGCTGTTGGTGAACTTTGCCTGTGCGCAGCGGCTCAATAGTAACGCCCGCACAAAGCGGGTGTTTGGCTTAAAGCTATACTGTAACGCTACGAAAACAAAACTTACTCTAAGTTTCTGATTGCAGTTTCAATATCAATATATTTCTCTATAAACAAACGATCAAAAGACTCAAACCATTCATTAATCTTCACTTGAATTGAAGGATCGGATAAATCTCCATGTAATTCCAGTGAGGGTCCGTCAGCAATAATTACACCTTCCTCGCCTATAACATCGGATTCAATCAGCAATCCATTCTCTCGGTTTTTAATATCGACGGTTATAGAAAGTTCATCTCCATTGTTGCTTCTTAAGATCGTGAGGTAAGCTCGAAGCGGAAACATACTATTACTACTGCGACCAATATGAAATTTAAAACCAGTTTGTTCACCTAATATATGTTCGGCAAGCAGCCTAAGTACGCCTTGCAACTTCTTCCAAAATGCATCAATCATCGCTTTCATCTCAGCAGCTACCGCTATCTAACACAACCAAGCGCAGGGCCAGCCCTATACACGTTCCCTGAGCGTAAAGCACTGGTAGTCTCCACTACTCTCAACAACTTGTTCCCTGTCGAGGTCCTGGCGTACAAGATGCTCAAGTTCGTGTATATAAAAGCTGGCGACCACGTACGGTGCTCAGGCGGATTCCCAGATTATCAATCTTATTTGTGAGCTTCCCAACTATAGAGCTCCATCCTGTGAAAGAAATGACGGTCAGTAAGAGGAAAGTCCGGCTTACCGCACGCATTATGTATTACGTGATATCCCAGTCAGCTGGCTTGAAACAAACAGTTACGGATGTCTCGCATAGATCGGTTTCGCTAGATTCATCAAAATGCTGATGAGCACCAAGATAACCCTTCTTAGCAACCTCTAGGACAAGCCTGGCGAAGTGAACCAATCCACCAAAGTTGCCATTGATGCTCACCCCTTCGCCATTCGTATCTTTTGTAATTTCTAAGAATTGAGTTGTTGTTCCATCGGGCCTCACAGAAGAGTTATCCAATGTGCGCACAAGACTAAGTACATCATCAAAGGAAATTTGTTCATTGATAGTCATATGTCATTTCTCCTGTGGAAGGAAGATATGTTTATTCTCTTGCGAAATGAAATGCTCTTTCCCGTTCGGTTTTGTCACGGTTTGTCCCGTTTCAAAGTTCATGTGTGGTGCTCCTGCATGATTTCCTGTCTTTGCCAGATCTGAATCTGTCATTCGGACCATTCGAGTACCATCAGCTGATTTGAATACTCCAGGTGCGATCTCTTTGTAGTTTGGGCCAAGGTGCTCAATGGCCAATTAGACCTCCTCTCAAATTATCCTGTGCGAGTCCAGTGATTAATCCACTTGTTCCTCCCGCCAATGCCCCCCCAGCCAGCCCCTGCAAATCCCCACAACCCTGATGGATCGTTGAAGTTGATCGGATTGTTCTCCACGTAAGCATAGAGGTTGAGATCATCTGTGGTACCGATCGGATCGGTCTGCAGGAACCGGGCCAGTGCGGGTGAGTAGAACCGTGCTTTATAGTAGTACAGATTGAGTGAACCTATGAACTACTGTCGAGTACGTGATTTTTCGCAATCCTTTGGGGCAATGGTTTTACAGCCATGTCGAATTTGATCAGAGGTTCCTTAACTGGAAAAATTTGTTTTATCATTTCGGCTGTCCGGTATGGCATCAGGCGGGCAGGCCAACTTTGCTCACCCTAACTTTACCGAGCCAACCAGATCATCAATACAATTTTTTAGGGATAATTATGATTAACACAAGGAAGTTATTGAGTCTTGCCCTCTCCGGATGGCTGTTTTTTTCCATGAGTGCTCAAGCCACCGAAGAGCAACCAGCTCCCCATCACGCAGCTATTGCAGATGTCACCACTCTGGAAAAAATAGACACCCAGGTTGGCGCAGGTGAAGAAGCGGATATTGGCAAAACCGCGAGCGTGCATTACACAGGATGGCTGTACGATGCCAATGCCGAAGGCCACAAAGGCAGAAAATTTGACAGCTCGCACGATCGCGGCAATCCCTTTTCATTCCTGCTCGGAGCCGGCCGGGTTATCAAGGGATGGGATCAGGGTGTTCTGGGCATGAAAGTCGGCGGAAAACGCACGTTGATCATTCCCTCTTCCATGGCGTATGGCTCACAGGGTGCCGGACGGGTTATCCCTCCCGATTCGGCTTTGGTATTTGATGTGGAACTAATCGGTCTGGAGTAATAAAAACACAAGCCCGGCAGGAAAAAATTTGATTTTTTCCTGCCGGGCTTTTTACATTCAGTCACCAGCCACAGGACACAGCAGGATTTTCTTGCTTATCTCCAATCTGGGGGCAATTTTTTAAGCCCCTTTACCAGTTTGTGGTAACAGGGTATCCGCCGCGCATCAAAAACGCCTTCCTCTGCCGCTTGCAGTAATTTGCAACCCGGCTCCGCAATGTGTCGGCAATCCCGGAATTTGCACAACCCCAGAAAGGGGCGGAACTCAGTAAATCCCCAGGCCAGTGTTTCTTCATTCAGCTGTTGCAGACCAAATTCCTGAAAACCGGGGGAATCAATGATGCTGCTGTCGGCATCGAAACGAAAAAGGCGAACATGGGTAGTCGTATGTCGTCCGCTATCCAGTGCTTCGGAGATTTCTGCAGTGGCCTGCAGCGCCTGCGGAACAAGTGCATTGAGTAATGTTGATTTACCCACACCAGACTGCCCCGCCAGCAAACTGGTTTGCCCACGCAACAACGGCACCAATGCCTGAACAGAGGTTTGCGCACTGATCTCCAGCACGGGGTAACCCAGTTCCCGGTAAAACAGCAGATCATGTGCAGTCAGCTGCTTTTGTTCACTCTGGCCGATCAGATCAATCTTGTTCAACAAAATAAGCGGCTTGATTCCCTGATTTTCAGCAACGATCAGACAGCGATCGAGCAATTCCAGATTGCAGCTGGGGACAACCGCCAGCACAAAAATCAATTGGGTAACATTGGCGGCAATCAGTTTTTCGCGGAACACTTCACTACGGTAAAAAAGAGTGGTACGCGGCAACGTGGCTTCAATCACTCCGTTGTTTTCTGTCGTGGGAAGTATCTCAACCTGATCCCCGCACACCACTCCTTTTTTCTTTCCGCGTACGACACAAGAATAGATGGTACCTGGTGCAGCCTCGACCTCAAAATGGCGGCCGTAAGCGGCAATCACCCGGCCGGTTAAAGAAACCCCGGCTTTTTTGCTGTCAGTGGATCCAACCCTCAAGATTTGAACAACAAATCAACTTTTGCTGCACAGATGAAATCATTTTCAGACAACCCGTCAATCGCGTGCGTCGTATATTCGACACGACACTGGTTATAGCCCACCACCATATCGGGGTGATGATCCTCGCGGTGGGAAACCCAGGCAACTGCGTTGACGAAAGCCATTGTCTGGTAATAATTCTTGAACGAAAAAACCCGGCTGATCCTGTTATCCGCCAGCTGCCAACCCTGTTCCAGTTGTTTCAGCAGACTTTCGGCTTCCTGTCGCTCCAGGGGAGGGATTCCACCTTCACATGGCTTGCATTTACGATCAGTCAAATCACAAACATAAGTCATGCTGCAGCTCCCGTTGAGATCAATTTCTTGAGATGTGCAACCCGGATGGCTGCGGGCGGATGAGAATCATAGAACGCCGAATGCAACGGATCTGGCGTAAGTGTAGCCGCATTGTCCTGATACAGTTTGACCAATGCCCGGATCATGTCTGCAGCAGAAGCCTGTTTGGCCGCATATTCGTCCGCTTCGAACTCGTGTTTGCGCGAATAAATGCTGGACAAGGGTTGCAAAAGAAACGTAAACACCGGCATAACCAGAAAAAACAGCAACAGCGCCATGGCGGTTGAGGGCACGGAAGCTACCTGAACACCGAGTGCTTCATAAAACCAGGATTGTTGCATCAGGTAACCCAGCACCCAAAGAAACAGCAGGCTGATTGCAAACGACAGCACGATTCGTTTAACCACATGACGGCGTTTGAAATGACCCAGCTCGTGTGCCAGCACAGCTTCGATCTCCCCGGCTTCCAGACGATTCAACAACGTATCGAAGAACACGATCCGCTTGGTTTTGCCAAACCCCGTAAAATAGGCATTGCCGTGACTACTACGGCGGGAGCCATCCATGACAAACAACCCGCTGGATTCAAAACCACATTTCTGCAGCAGGGCTTCAATGCGCGTTTTGAGCGTTTCATTCTCCAGCGGTGAAAATTTGTTGAACAACGGCGCAATCCAGTTGGGATAAACCGCCAGCAAAAACAGGTTAAAACCTATCCAGACCAGCCAGGTATACAGCCACCAGTTTTCCCCGGTTTTTTCCATCAACCACAACACAGCCAGCAACAACGGCGCACCCAGCAATGCGCCCAAAACATACTGCTTGGCAAGGTCGGCAAAAAATATGGCCGGAGTCATCTTGTTGAATCCGTATTGCTGCTCAATCACGAACGTGCGGTAATAGTTGAAAGGAATTTCAACTATACTCAACAAGGCGATGGTGCTGAAAACAAGCACCATTCCGTGCCACAACGGGTCACTGAGCCAGGCATGCCAGAAACCGGACAGCCACTCCAGCCCTCCGCCCAGCGTGAGTACCAGCAACAAACCGGCGTGGAGCAAAATACCCGGAAAACTCAGGCGCACCTTGGCACAGGTATAATCAGCCGCTTTCTGATGGGCAGATAAATCAATCTGTGTAGCAAAATCATCCGGAACCTGGCTGCGATGTGCGGTGATGTGGCGTATGTGACGGTTAGCCAGCCACAACTGGGCCAATGTGCTCAATATCAGTGCAAGAATGAAAACGAGGGTGAATGTGTGCATAAAACGACCTGAAAAGTAAAATTTCTGAAATACCACCCGACCTGCATTTTACCCTTGCAGCTCCTTACCGGAAAACAGGGGGAAACAGACTGAATACGGCGAGTATACTCGTCTATGACACAACCCAATCCTGAAAATTCACGTAACCAACACCTTGAATATGGCACAAGACAGCAACAATCTCATCTGGATAGATATGGAAATGACCGGCCTGGATTCGAGCATGGATCGCATTATCGAAGTAGCCCTGGTTGTCACGGATGCACATCTCAACACATTGGCAGAGGGACCCGTACTGGTCGTTCATCAGCTGGACAGCGTCCTTGACGGCATGGACAGATGGAATCAATCCACTCACGGCAAATCTGGCCTGATTGATAAAGTCAAGGCATCCACCCTGAGTGAAGCCGAAGTGGAATCACACATGCTGGCATTTCTCGAACTATATGTTCCCGCCAGCACTTCCCCCATGTGCGGCAACTCTATTTGTCAGGACAGACGTTTTCTGGCCCGATCCATGCCGAAGCTGGAAGCCTATTTTCATTACCGCAACCTGGATGTCAGCACACTCAAGGAACTGGCCAAGCGCTGGAAACCGGAAATTGCACAGGGCTTCACCAAACAGAGCAAACATGAAGCACTGTCCGATATTTACGATTCAATTGAAGAGCTCAAATATTACCGCCAACATTTGTTCAGCCTCTGAATGACCAAGGGAGTCGAATGTATGACACAACGCACCACATTTACACTGACTGTCAGCCCCAGAATACCCGCACGCCTGGCTCGCCTGGAAGAACTGGCGAATAATCTCTGGTACAGCTGGGATCGGGCCACCCGCGCACTGTTTTCCCGGCTTGATCCGCAACTGTGGGAAGCCGTTGGACACAGCCCCAAGGCTTTTCTCAGACGCGTGGATGAATCGTCGCTGCTTGAGGCGGCAGAGGATCTGACTTTCCTCAGTCATTACAATAGCGTTCTGTCTGCGTATGACTCCTATCACTCTGAACCTTCCCGCTACCAGACCATAAACGGAATCGGGGCACGCGACCAGGTTGCCTATTTTTGTTTCGAATTTGGTTTTCATGAAAGCCTGCCGGTTTATTCCGGCGGTCTGGGGATTCTGGCTGGCGATCACTGCAAGGCAGCAAGTGATCTGTGTTTGCCTTTTGTGGCTGTGGGACTGCTTTATCGCCAGGGCTACTTCTTTCAGACAATAGATGGCCAGGGCAATCAGCAACCTGTTTACTGCGATTCGGACTTCGAGAATTTACCGGTAAAGTCCGCGTTACATGACGATGGCTCCGAAGTCAGAATCACGGTTCGCCTGCCTGGACGCATCGTCACCATCAAGGTATGGCGGGCACAAATCGGGCACGTCAGTTTATATCTGCTGGATACCGATCTGCCCGACAACTCCGAATATGATCGCCTGATTACCCACCAGCTATACGGTGGCAACAAAACCATGCGCATCGAGCAGGAAATCATTCTCGGCATTGGCGGTGTAGCAGCATTAAGCGCAATGAATATCAAACCCACTGTCTGGCACAGCAATGAGGGCCACGCAGCTTTCATGATGCTGGCACGCGCACTTGAGCTCGTGCGCCAGGGGCTGGATTTTGCCAGTGCAACGGAAGCGGTAGCGGTCAACACCATCTTCACCACCCACACCGCTGTCCCGGCAGGCCACGACCATTTCCCGGAAGACATGATGCAGCTCTACTTCGAAGAGCTCTATCGTGAATTGAAAATTTCCCGGGAAGAATTCATGGCACTCGGCCACACTGCAGACAATCATGATTTCAACATGACCGCACTCGCCATCCGCATGTCACGCATGCACAACGGGGTCAGCAGAATCCACAGAAACATCTCGGCCAGTATCTGCCGGGATATGTGGCCACAGATCGAACCGGAAGAAAATCCGGTCGGCTACGTGACCAATGGCGTTCATGTACCGACATTTCTGGCGCAGGAATGGGTCGATCTGTTTGATCGCCGTCTTGGTCCCCAGTGGCGCTACAAGCAGCATGATCCCGAATTCTGGGCACGCATCCACGACATTCCCGATCATATCTTCTGGAGCGTACGGCAAAGTCTGAAATCACAAATGTTTTACGGCATCCGTGCACGGCTGACCGAACAGAATTTACGCAATCATGGCTCCGAGGCACACCTTGACCGGTTGCTCAAACTGGCCGATCCGATCAACCCGAATATATTGACACTGGGCTTTGCGCGCCGTTTTGCCACCTATAAACGGGCCACCTTGCTGTTTCAGAATCTCGACTGGCTGCGCAAACTCCTGCTTGATCCGGCCAGACCAGTACTGCTGATTTTTGCAGGAAAGGCTCACCCGGCTGATTTGCCCGGACAAAGCCTGATCCGGCACATTCATCAGGTCGCCGATATGCCAGAATTCAGAGGGCGCATCCTGCTGGTGGAGGGGTACGATCTGCGTCTTGCCCGGCGACTGGTATCCGGTGTGGATGTCTGGCTCAACAATCCGATTTACCCGCTGGAAGCCAGCGGAACATCGGGCATGAAAGCGGGCATCAATGGCACTCTCAATCTGAGCATCCTCGATGGCTGGTGGGGAGAAGGCTACGACGGTAAAAACGGCTGGGGGATCAAACCCGTTTCCGAAAACATGGAGGCATCATTGCGTGACGCCGAAGAAAGCCGCTCGTTCTATGAAGTGCTGCAGGATCAGGTGATTCCGCTGTATTACGATCACGGCAAATTTGGCTATTCGGTCGAATGGGTCAAAATGGCCAAGCATTCCATGGCTTCCCTGCTGCCAGGCTATGGCACCAACCGCATGGTGGGGGAGTATGTCCAGAAATTTTACGCCCCCGCCGCACGGCAGGGTGCCGGCTACAGCCAGGATAATTTTGCCGTTGCCAAGACCGTTGCTGCCTGGAAAACACGTATCAATGCTGCATGGGGCGGGGTTAGCGTGCGCCGGCTCGACACACCCGGCAAGGAGCTTGCATTCGGGGACAGCCTGAATTTCAGGCTCGCCGTAAGGCTGAATGGTTTGCAGCCGGAGGATGTGGTCGTGGAATTGCTGCTATCGCTGCAATACAACAAAACCAGGCTCAGCCAGTTCAAGCCCTTCCGGCTAGAATGCACTGGTACTCTTGGATCACACGAACATCAGTTCGAGCTCAACCATGTGCCGGAACTATGCGGCAGGCAGCAGTATTTCCTGCGTGTCTACCCTTACCATCCGCTACTGACCCACCCGCTGGAAATGGGCAAGATGGTGTGGCTGTAAACCCGGATATTTTTCGTTATGGCCGCGGGGAAGGGGTGAATGGCGGCAGCGTGATTAAAAAATTATCAATCAGCCGTACCCCGCCCAGCCATGCGGCACCCAGTATGACCAGCCTGGAATCGCTTGTGGTAGCCGGCAGCAGTGTATCCTGTTGACGCACCGCAACGTAATCGACCACCCAGCCATGACTGCTCAACTCTTCCGCTGCCTGCTGCTCCAGCAGTGGAAAATTTTGTTCACCTGAAATGATACTGTCCCTGATCTGCTTCAGCTGGCGCGACAATTCGCCTGCCTGCCGGCATGCATCGGCATCCAGATAGCTATTGCGGGAACTGAGCGCCAGTCCATTCCCGGCCCGGACTATTTTCCCAGCAACAATCTGCATGGGCAGATTCAACTGAGCGACCATGCCACGAATAATTTGCAACTGCTGGTAATCCTTCTCGCCAAATACGGCCACATGCGGCTGCACGATGTTGAACAGCTTGAGCACAACCGTTGCCACACCACGAAAAAACCCTGGTCGGCATGCTCCTTCCAGGGTATCTGCCATGTAAGGAAGCAACAACTGAAACTCCTGCGGAACGGGATACAGTGTTTTTTCATCCGGCATAAATACGACATCCACACCCTTCTCCTCCAGCAAGCGGCAATCATCCAGCGGCGTGCGGGGATAGCGGTCAAAATCCTCGTGTGGTGAAAATTGCAGGCGATTGATGAAAACACTGACAACCACACAATCGGCCTGTTTATGCGCGATTTCAACCAGAGAAAGATGTCCGGCATGCAGATTGCCCATGGTTGGCACAAAGGCAATGGAATTTTCATGCTGCAGCCGCGCGCGCAGCGATGCAATATCAGTAATGACTTCCACGTAGATTTGTCTGGAATCTGTCAGAACACATGCTCATGTGCAGGAAATTCTCCCGATTTGACTGCTGTTACATAATTGCTGACAGCAGACTGGATGCTGTTCGCGTCTGCCATAAAATTTCTGACAAAACGCGGCAAAATGCCCGGGCTGATCCCCAGCATGTCATGCAGCACCAGCACCTGGCCGGAACATGCGGGGCCGGCACCGATACCAATAGTGGGAATGGATAGTGACCGGGTGATTTCCTCACCCAGCGCAGCAGGAATCAGCTCCATCAAAAGCAGGCTGGCTCCCGCTTCCTGCAGCAATAATGCATCCTCGCACAATTGCCTGGCTTCACTCGCATTTTTTCCCTGCACCCGGTAGCCACCCAACTGATGCACAGACTGGGGTGTCAGTCCGATATGCGCACATACCGGAATTCCGCGACTGGCGAGAAATCCAGTGGTTTCAGTCATATGCCGTCCACCTTCAATCTTGATCATCTGCGCGCCTGCTGCCATCAGATGGGCAGCATTCCTGAAAGTCTCCTGCGGGGATAGTTGAAATGTGCCAAAGGGCATGTCGGCCATGATAAAGGCTTTGTGGGTACCGCGTTCCACACAGCGGACGTGATAAACCATGTCATCCAGCGTTACCGGCAGTGTACTGGATTGGCCCTGTATCACGTTGCCCAGCGAATCTCCCACCAGTAGCACATCCACGCCCGCCTCTTCCAATACCGCAGCAAACGTGGCGTCGTAACAGGTCAGCATGGCGATCTTCCTGCCTTCCCGGCAAGCATTTTGCAATGCTGTGATCGTTATTCTTTTCGCAACCGGCTGATCCATTGTCAGCCAGCTCCGACATTAAAATATTCACGTGCACTGCGCATCTGGTCGATGCGTGTCAGCAGCAGATCAAGATCGGCCAGATTATGCGCGAGATCAATGTGCTCGCTGTTCACGATCATGACGGGGGCTTGATCATATTCATAAAAAAACCGCATGTACCGCTCTGCCAGGCGCCTCAGATAATCTTCCGATATCCGCTGCTCCAGCGTATTTCTACGTTGCTTGATACGCCTGATCAGAATCTCGGGGGCGGCCTGCAGATAGATTACCAAATCGGGCACAGGCGGTTTCAGAGGCAAGCGTTCTCGAATCTGCCGGTAAAGTCCATGCTCGGGTTCGCTCAGCATCACATCCGCAAACAGTCGATCCTTGTCAAACAAAAAATCGCTCACCATCGAACGCGAAAAACCGTTTTCCTGTTCCATCGACTGCAATTGCTGCATGCGCTGCATCAAAAAAAACAATTGGGTGGACAAGGTATGCCGTGACATATCCCCATAAAATTTTTCCAGAAACGGATTGGCTTCCGGTTGTTCCAGCATGAGCAAATAATTCAGTCGGGTTGCCATGTTACGGGCCAGACTGGTTTTTCCCGCGCCGATAGGTCCTTCTATAACGATATAGCGGCAACGCTCAAGATTCATGATGAGGCAATACACTCCAGTGATTGTTCGGAGCAGACAGCAAAAAACCCGGCTGCCGGACCTTGCCCGGGAATTACGCAGTCTGCAGCAATTTCCAGCAAGGGTTGCAAGACGAAAGATCGCTCATGCATACGCGGATGCGGCAGGACAAGGCGGATATCGCTGTGTTGCACATTGTTAAATAACAGAATATCCAGATCAAGAATGCGCGGTGCATTGGGAAACGTGCGCACACGGCCGCAACTGTGTTCGATTTCCAGCAGGGCATCCAGCAGTTGATGTGGTGTCAGGCGTGTTTCCAGTTGCACCACCGCATTGATGAAATCAGGCTGGTTCGCGTACCCCACCGGGGCGGTACGATAAAGCGACGAACGTTTTATCAGGCGTGAATCTTCCAGACCGGCCAGCAACATAATGCCTCGCCTGACCTGGGATAACGGATTTTCCAGATTGCTGCCCAGTGCAACAAAAACCTGGTTGGGAAACGTTGAATGGGAAGAGGGCATCATGCGATTTCCTGACTGACAGCATCTACCTTTTCGCCAGCAGACTTGCTGCGGCTGCGACGCTTTCTGCGACGCCTGGCGGGAGCCTCCTGCAGCAGCATCGCTTCACGTCCGGCATTATCGGTATTTTTGAAGGTCTGCCACCATTGGCCCAATTCCTGATCGATCTCTCCGCTTTTACAGCGCAACAGCATAAAGTCATACGCTGCCGGAAAATTTGGATGCTCCAGCAGCCGGAATGGCTTACGCCCTGAACGCGCTTCAAATCTTGGTTGCATTGACCAGATATCGTAAATCATCCCGTCATGCCTGTGCGGAATGGCCAGCCGGTTACGCTGCGCCGACAGCACTTCTCCCATAGCCTTGTGCAGGGCTGGAATTGTTTTTTCACCGACTTTCAAGTGCGCATTCCATACCGCCAGCACCTCATGCCACAGCAACGCTGCAAATAAAAATCCAGGAGAAACCGGTTTGCCCTGCTGTACCCGCTCATCGGTATTCTTCAACGCCAGCGAAATAAATTGTTCGCCCAAGGGTTGTTCCAGAATCACATCCAGCACTGGCAGCAATCCGTGATGCAATCCTCTGGCGCGCAAATCGATCACGGCAGCCAGAGCGTGGCCGGAAAACAGCAACTTCAACATCTCGTCAAACAGACGGGCAGGCGGCACATTCAGAAGCAACGGCGCCATATCGCCAATGGGTGCAGCTGTTTTGTCATCCATCTGGATGCCAAGCTTGGCGGACAAGCGCACAGCGCGCAACATACGCACAGGATCTTCCCGGTAACGCTGCTCGGGTTCGCCGATAATGCGCAGCCGTTTTGCCATTACATCTTTGAAACCATTGAGATAATCAAGGATTTCCTCCGTAGCCGGATCATAGAATAGTGCGTTGATAGTAAAATCGCGCCGCCTGACATCCTCCTCCTGACTGCCAAAAACATTGTCGTGCAGTAACCGTCCTGTCGCATCGGTATGTGCACAAAAATTTTTGGTTGTGATCAGGGCTTCCGATGCTTTGCCGCGAAACGTGGATACCTCGACGGTTTCCCCCTTGCTGATGACATGCACCAGACGGAAACGGCGGCCAATAATGCGCGAGTGGCGGAATACGGCTCGCACTTCTTCCGGCGTGGCGCTGGTAGCAACGTCGTAATCCTTGGGTTTCAATCCCAGCAGCAGATCACGAACAGCGCCACCCACGATATAGGCGGTATAGCCTGCTTGCTGCAGGGTCAGCGCCACTTTCAACGAACCTGGACTGATACGGTTACGCGTAATGCTATGCTGTTCACACCCGATAACAGCGACAGCAGGATCGGCGGGCACAGATTCAGCTGAGCCCAAGGAGAAAATACGATGCAGAAATTTACGGATCATGCCTGGATGCAATTCCTATAAGCGGCAAATTATACACATGGTGACCACCCGGATTTGGAGGAAACCCGGAGGAGATCCTGAAACAAAGAGAAAATACAGTGGTTTTGTTCATCCGGTATGCAGGCAATATGGCAAAACAACGGCTAATCCCTTACTCCTGGCGGTATCCCAATAATCCTTGCAGCATACGCAACAGATAGTAACAAATCCAGTTCAGCGAACGTTTGAAGCGCGATCGGTTTTTCCAGGAATGCAGCAACACCGGTTGAGATTCCTGCAATGCCTGTTGCAAACTGCTACGCAATTCTGCTGCAAATCCCTGATCATTGACAATCACGTTGGCCTCGCGCGCCAGCAATAGGCTGAACGGGTCGATATTGGAAGAACCAACAGTGGACCAGATACTGTCAATGACTGCCACCTTCGCATGCAAATATCCCCGACGATATTCATGAATATGGATACCAGCTTCCAGAAAATGGCCATAGAGCGCGTGCATAGCGTAGTGTTGCAAGCGATATTCTGATTTTCCCTGCAGTAGAAGAATAACCGAAACACCTCTCTGTGCTGCCAGGATCAAAGCCTGCCGGAAACGTTTTCCCGGAAGAAAATATGCATTGGCAAGGATAATTTCTCTGCGTGCAGCCGCAATCGACTTGAGATAGTTTCGCTCGATACTGCGCCGGTTCCGGATGTTATCCCTGATTACAAAGGATGCACGTTGATGACCCACCGGTTGAGAGTTAACAGTTACAGGTAAAAAATCTGTCCACCGTTTCTTGAAATAAACCCATGCAACCAGCATCCACAAGCGTCTTGCTGCTGCATGAATTTTCTTCAGCAACGGACCTTCGACTTTCACGGCGTAATCAAAACGAGGAAACCGGGCATCGGGTTCATAACAGTCATCAATGATGTTGATTCCCCCTACGAACGCCACACTGGCATCCATCACAGCCAGTTTGCGATGCATGCGGCGAAGATGGTAACGCTTGAGCTGGAATGAAAAAACCTCTTGCCGGTAGATCAACACCCGCACCCCTGCAGCAAGCATTTCCTGAATCACTGCTTTGGATAGCCCGAAAGAGCCGAATCCATCAATCAGCAGGTGGACAGCCACACCGCGCTGCGCTGCCCGCTTGAGTGCGGCCGCAATACGAGTGCCGGTGGCATCATATTGAAAAATATAGGTTTCGAGATGGATTTCCTGACTGGCAGAATCAATTGCTAACTCCAGCGCTGGAAAATATTCCTTACCGGAGTGCAATAATGTTATCTGGTTGCCTTCAGCAAAATCGTTCCCACTCATGTACGCACGATACTGGCCGACAACGCGGCATGATCGGAAATACGGGACCAGGGGCGGTTACGCAGAATGTATGCATTTTTCACCTGAAAACCGCGAATATAAATCCGGTCCAGGCGCAACAATGGAAAAATGGAAGGAAAACTGCGCGCGGTTTTGCCATGCGCATGCTGAAACACTTCTGTCAGATTCAGGTGGTCGGCGAGTAGCTGGTTTGCCACGCCGCCCCAGTCATTGAAATCGCCCGCAAGCACCAATGGCGCATCGGCTGGCACCAGTTGCCGGATGCGCTTTCCGATTGACTCCAGTTGCTGATTCCGTCCACGCTTGAATAACCCCAGATGGACACAAATGCAATGCAGCGTGTCCTTCCAGCCGGGAATGGCCAGCTCGCAATGCAATAACCCCCGGCTTTCAAACCGGTGCGCAGAAATATCCTCGTTCTCCCAGTTCGAAATGGGGAAACGGCTAAGAATGGCGTTACCGTGGTGACCATGGTCATACACTGCATTCTTGCCATAAGCAAAATCTGTCCACACCGAATCAGCCAGAAATTCATATTGTGCATTCTTGGGCCAGTTCCGGAAACGGTTGGCATGCAGCGCATGTTCTCCAACTACTTCCTGCAAAAAAACGATATCTACATTCAGACCGCGCAACTGGTCGCGCAATTCATGCAACATCACGTGCCGATTAAAAAACGATAACCCTTTGTGAATGTTGTACGTCGCAACATGCAATATCCGGCTGGTTTCCTGTGCCACCCTGTTTTCTGGCGGGGAAACCGGTCTGTCAAAATCGGAGGAAGTGCTGGACATGAATGTTATTTCGATACTTCAAGCATTTTTTCCAGAGTAAGCTTTGCCAGACTGGCTTGAGGTTCCGGCACCCGTATCTGGTTGACCACACGGCCTTCAACCAGATTTTCAAGCGACCAGGCCAAATGCTGCGGATCAATGCGCGCCATGGTTGAACACATGCACACCATCGGCGACATGAACTGGACAATTTTTCCTTCCGACTTGAATTCCTCGGCAATACGCCCGACCAGATTCAGCTCTGTTCCGACCAGCCAGCGGGTACCGGATTGGGCCGCGCGGATGGTGTTGATGATGTACTCAGTCGAGCCGACATAATCGGAAGCCTTGCAGACCTCAAAGCTGCATTCGGGATGGGAAATGACCAGCCCATCCGGGTACTGGTTACGAAAACGGATGATGTGCTGCGGTTGAAACATCTGATGCACCGAACAATGTCCTTTCCACAACAGGATTTTGGCCTTTTCAATTTGTGCGGGTGTCAAACCACCCATCGGCTCATCAAAATCCCATACTGGCATTTCATCCGGCGACAATCCCAATTTATACCCGCTCCAGCGCCCCAGATGCTGATCCGGAAAGAACAGCACTTTTTCACGCCGGGCAAAGGCCCATTCCAGAATTTTTACCGCATTACTGGAAGTGCAAACGATGCCGTCATGCTGCCCGCAAAACGCTTTCAGATCGGCACTGGAATTGATATAGGTCACAGGTGTCACCCGCTTGTCCGGGTCGAGCACTTCTGCCAGTTCGCGCCAGGCACGCTCCACCTTGGTGAGATTGGCCATATCCGCCATGGAACAGCCAGCAGAAAGATCAGGCAAAATAACGGTTTGCTCGGGGCTGGAAAGGATATCCGCCACCTCTGCCATGAAATGCACCCCGCAAAACACCAGGAATTCGGCATCGGTCTGGGCAGCAAGATAGGAGAGCTTGAGCGAATCTCCGGTCAGATCGGCGTGGCAGTAAACATCCGCACGCTGGTAGTGATGTGCCAGGATGATGGCGCGCTTCCCCAGCTTCTGTTTGGCAGCCACAATCCGCTGGGCACAAACATCATCCTGCAGTAATTCATAGTTTTGGAAATCGATTGCGTTTGCTTGCATTGTCAATTCAGCTGTTTATTTATCATGAACGATGACCATAATCACATTGGGATACTTATTCAAGCAGAAAGTGCAAATCCCGGGAACGAAATTTCCTCATTTGCTGACAACCGGGCATAAAACGAAAACACTTACCCCGAAAAGCCAAAACCGTTAAGCAAACAGGGTTCTGCTATAATTCTGAAAAATGGCGTGTTTACAGTACGTTGCCTCTTCCCCGTCTTATTTTCAGTCGGAAGTAACCGGAAAAACCGTGCATATTCCTAATAAATCCCATACAACAGATGCTTTAGCATGAAACACTCATTACTCTTGAGGCCCTCTGTATGGCTGGTTATTCTGCTTTTGCTCACGCTCTGGCTGGATAAAAACCTTCAGCAACAAAATCAGCAACCAGCAGGCAATGAACAGCAAGAAGTGGATTACATCATCGAGCATCTGGATGGAGTGCAGGTTAACCATACTCTGAGGGCCAGCCGTTTTTTTTTAGCAGATAAACTGATTCACTATCCTGCAGGGGATATAACACAGCTGGAACACGCAAAGCTAACCAGCATTGAGCCAGACAAGCCCTTGCTCAGGGTAATTGCCGATCAGGCCAAACTGACCGAGGGCAGCAATGATATTTTTCTGAGCAGGAATGTTTCCATTATCAGGGGTAACGATCAGGATAAAGACAAAGTAACGATGCTGACTGATTTTTTACACGTCATTCCCGATACAGACATCGCCAAAACCGATCAACCTGTTACCGTTATCAGAATGAATAGTATTGCCAACGCTGTTGGAATGTTTGTGAACAATCAGACGGGTGAAATTCTGCTGCAATCGCGAGTCACGGCACATGATGACCGTACCCCGCGTACAGCACGTTAACTGCCCGGTCTCATTCATACCGGATTTGATTTTTTTGAACCTATACAGGATGGATCGAATGCCCTGTTCTTGTACAAAAACAGGTTTTCCCGCTTTTGTTTTTTATCCAGGCCGACTTGCGCAGGCATTGGGCGTGCTTTCTGGTTTGTGTCTCATGCTTTTTTCAGCCATGGTCTCCGCTGAGCGCGCTGATCGTGACAAACCTATTCATCTTGAGGCTGACCGCGCCACAGTCGAGGATTACAAACGCAAAAGCGAATTTCGCACCAGTGTATTCACCGGTAATGTCATCATGACCCAGGGAACACTCACCCTCAAGGCAGATAAAGTGATCATGAAAGAGGATACAACCGGATACCGGCATGCGACCGCTCATGGCAATCTGGTCAGCTATCGCGAAAAACGGGATGGTGTCGATGAATATGTCGAAGCCTGGGCCAAGCGCGCGGAATATGACGATAAAACCGAAAAAATCGAGCTGTTCGGTAGTGCACGCCTGAAGCGGGGCACAGATGAAGTGGAAGGAGATTATATTTCCTACGATATTGCCAGCGATTTTTTCCAGGTATTTGGTCAACCCCAACCGGAAAACGACAAGCATTCTGATCACCGGGTACGCGCCGTGATTCAGCCAAAGGCAAAACAGCCTGCACCAGAAACAGGCAAGTAAAACCAGCAAAACAGATCACCACAAAACCAAAAAGTGCATGAGTGAATTAAGAGCCGAAAATCTGAAAAAACACTATCAGTCACGCAAAGTAGTGACGGATGTGTCTTTTTCCGTTCGGAGCGGCGAGGTTGTTGGTTTGCTCGGCCCCAACGGTGCGGGAAAAACAACCTGTTTTTACATGGTGGTCGGGCTGGTTCCCCTGAATGGGGGGGAAATCTTTCTGGATGAACATAAACTGAGTCAACTGCCAATTCATCAGCGTGCCCGCCTGGGGTTAAGCTATCTCCCGCAAGAAGCCTCTGTGTTTCGCCGACTCTCGGTTGAAGACAATGTTCTGGCAGTGCTGGAATTGCAAAATCTCCGGAAAGATGAAATCCAGCGCCAGCTGGATGGACTATTGCACGATTTACACATCAGCCATCTGCGGGACAGCCTGGGCATGAGTTTATCGGGTGGCGAACGGCGACGCGTGGAAATTGCACGGGCACTGGCTTCCCGGCCACGCTTTATCCTGCTGGACGAACCTTTTGCCGGTGTGGATCCGATCGCCGTCATGGATATCCAGCGGGTTATCGGTTTTCTCAAATCACGCGGAATCGGTGTGTTGATCACGGATCACAATGTTCGTGAAACTCTCAGGATTTGTGATCGGGCTTATATCATCAGTAGCGGAACGGTGCTGGCCAATGGCGCCCCTGCCGAAATTGTCACTGATGAACGTGTCAGGGAAGTGTATCTGGGCGAACATTTCAGGCTCTAACCAACATGAAACCCACCCTGCAACTCAAGCTCAACACCGGACTCACGCTAACGCCGCAGTTGCAGCAATCCATTCGGTTGCTCCAGTTATCCACACTTGAGCTTGATCAGGAAATCACGCGGCTCATACAGGAAAATCCCCTGCTCGAACTGGATGAAGGCATTGATCGGGATGAATTCAAATCCGAAGGACAGGATATTTCACCAACTTTGCCTGATTTGCCGACCGCAACAGAAATCACTGAAATTCAGGAAAACAGGGAAAATGCGGAAATCCAAAGCGACTGGCCAGACGAACCTCTGTATTCCGACCAGGAATTCATTTTTGATACACGCGGCCGGGGTGGGGATGAAGATGATCAGGATTTCTCCCGGTTAATCAGTAAACCCGTCAGTTTGCGCGACCATCTACTCTCACAAATCAGCCTCGGACAATGCTGCGAACGCAGAAAAAAAATTGCCGGCTTGCTGGTGGACAGCCTCAATGATGACGGGTATCTGTCCCAAGACCTTGGCGAACTGGCTGAATTGCTTCCACCCGAACTTGAAATCAATACAACAGATCTGGAAGCTGCCCTGGAATACATTCAGCAATTGGATCCACCCGGTGTAGGTGCACGCAGTTTGCAGGAATGTCTGCTCCTGCAACTTCAGGCGTTGCCAGACGATACACCGTTACGGGAAGACGCACTGACAGTGGTCAACAAACATCTGGAAAGTTTTGCTGCCAAAAATTTTCAGTTACTGAGAAAAGCGCTGGGTTGCAATGAAGCTGACCTGCAATCAATTTATCAGCTGATTACCCGGCTCAATCCCAAGCCAGGTGATGAATTCAATGCAACAACAGCGCGTCATGTGATACCGGATGTAATTGTGAGCAAACTGGATAGCAGCTGGGTGGTGCAACTAAACTCGGATTCGTTCCCGCGCGTCCGGATCAATAACCTGTACGCCGGCATTCTGAAACGCCACCGCTGTGAAGCCACTCAAACGCTCATGGGCCAGCTGAAAGAAGCCCGCTGGCTGGTCAGAAATCTCGATCAGCGGATGGACACCATACTTCGGGTCAGCCAGGCAATTGTTGATCGTCAACAAGCCTTTCTGGAGCAGGGTGAAACTGCCATGTGCCCTTTGGTCATGCGGGAAATTGCCGGGGAGGTTGAATTGCACGAATCCACTATCTCGCGTGTGACAACCCAAAAATACATGCGGACACCCCATGGTATTTTTGAACTCAAATACTTTTTTGGCAGCCATATTCCGGATGAAGCAGGCGAAGCACATTCAGCTATCGCCATTCGTGGGCTGATCAAGCGGCTGATTCAGGATGAAGATCGCAAAAAACCGCTCAATGACAGTCAGATTTCACAGATACTGGCGAATCAGGGCATTGTGGTAGCTCGCCGCACGGTTGCAAAATATCGGGAGTTCATGCATATTCCCCCGACTAATTTACGCAAAACACTCTAGGGAACTTCTGAAAAACGTTAGCGAGGCAGTCAGTTCAAGACAAAAATCGGAGAGAAAGCGGAGTTTATATGTAATAAATGAGCATTTTGAGCCGATTTTTAACGCAGAAATGACAATGCAGGTAGTTTTTCAGAGGTTCCCTAGAGGCTCTAAAAACAGCCGATCTTATCCAGGCAGTTATTTTTAAGGTTTCCTGGCATCTTTTATACGATCCCCTCATCCCATAAAGGAGAAAGAATGAATTTGAATCTCACCGGCAATCATGTGGAAATTACACCGGCTCTGCGCGACTACGTATTATCCAAGATCGAGAGAATTACTCGTCATTTTGACCAAATTATCGACATTAACGTGACCCTTTCGGTTGACAAACTCAAGCAAAAAGCCGAAGTCACTGTCAACTTGCGGGGGAAGGAAATTTTTGTCGAAGCGGACGGGCTCGATATGTATGCATCAATTGACAGCCTGGTGGATAAGCTGGATCGCCAAATCCTCAAGCACAAGGAAAAAAATATCGACCGGCGTCTTAGCCAAGGTGGATTGAAAGACCAGGAATTTGAACAATCCGAGTAAGATCACCTTATCCCTGCATATCTGCGAAGAACCGCAACAGCAGCGCTGAAACAATAAAACGGGGCAATGCCTGCCCAATAGTTATCAGGATCGTATTACCTGATTTATAAGGGTATGATCCGGACTCTTTTTGCAACAGGCTCGGGTATCTGTACAGAAAACAACGCAAGCAGCCAGCCCCGTTTCCGACAAAATGTTATACCGCCCGAATTCCTAAAGTGGTCTGAATCCCCATGAATCTCATTGCGCAATTGTTGCCGGAGTCCAACGTCATTATTGATCTGGATGTGACCAGCAAGAAACGTGTATTTGAGCAGGTTGGCCTATTGTTCGAAAACACGCTGCATGTCGCGCGCAGCCAGGTATTTGATAGTTTATTTGCGCGCGAAAAACTCGGATCAACCGGGCTTGGTCAGGGGGTTGCCATTCCCCATGGCCGCATCAAGGGGTTACGTGATGCAGCCGCAGCCTTGGTCAGAATGAAAGAACCCATCCCTTTTGATGCGCCAGATGGATTACCAGTCAGCATTGCCTGCATTCTGCTGGTGCCAGAGAAAGCGACGGATCAACATTTGCTTATATTGAGCGAACTGGCACAAATGTTCAGCAATAAAAGTTTTCGCGAGAAACTGCTTCACGGCCAGGATGCCAAAGAAATCCATCAGCTTATCTCCGAGTGGGTACCTGAACATGTCCCAGGTTAGCATCAAGCAGCTATTTGAAGAAAATCAAAAAAAACTGGATCTGCAATGGGATGCGCCAGCCGATACCATTCACAAACAGCTTGAAAGTCACGAAATCAATGACTCCACCCAGGAACTGATCGGCCACCTTAATTTCGTCCATCCCAACTGGATTCAGGTACTGAACCAGACATCCGTCAATTATCTCGAACGACTTGATGACGTTTCCCTGCAAAAGCGGCTGAATCAGCTTGCGCAAAGCCAGCTTGCCTGTTTGATCGTAGCCAATGATGCCCCCATACCGGATGCAATCAGGCAATTTGCACACGAACAACGCATTCCCCTGATCCGATCCGGTACGGCCAGTCTTGAGATTATCTGGAGGTTACAGACTTATCTGGCAAGAGTGCTGGCACCTGAAACCATCCGGCATGGTGTACTACTGGATGTGCTGGGCATGGGCATCATGATCACCGGTGAAAGCGGTGTAGGTAAAAGTGAATTGGCACTGGAGCTGATTAGTCGTGGTCACGGGCTGGTCGCGGATGATGTTGTTGAATTACGCCGTATTGGCCCCGAAACACTTGAAGGCCATTGTCCGCCACTATTGCGCGATTTTCTCGAAGTGCGCGGTGTAGGAATGCTGAACATTCGCACCATCTTTGGTGAAACTGCCGTTCGCCGCCACAAGAATATGAAGCTGATCGTGCACCTTGAAAAAACGGTTGGTAGCAGTATTAACGCCTTTGAGCGGCTACCATTAAGCAACCTCAATGAAACCATACTGAACGTCAGCATACACAAGGTCATCATTCCGGTTGCCGCCGGGCGCAACCTGGCTGTATTGGTAGAAGCTGCCGTTCGTAATTATATTCTGCAGTTGCGAGGCATCGACAGTACACAGGAATTTGTTCGCCGACATGAGTCGGAAATGGCGGGTAATTCGGCTGAGCGTTTCGATGATTCGCATAGCGAATAAGGCAAAAAACATTTCGCTATCTGCGCACTTTGGGAAAACATGAGTAAACGGAAAACCATCACTGTTGCCCTGACTGGCGCATCCGGTATGCCATACGGTATTCGTCTGCTGGAAATATTACTAAAGCAGGGCCATCGGGTTTATTTGCTTTATTCGCAAGCTGCACAAATCGTGGCGCAGCAGGAAATGGCTCTGGCCCTCTCCCCGCGTCCCAAGGAAACAGAAGTTTTCCTGAACAGCTATTTCAATGTCGAGCCTGGTCTGCTCAAGGTTTTTGGCCGGGAGGAATGGTTTGCACCAGTGGCTTCCGGCTCCAATCCGGCCGATGCCATGGTGATCTGCCCCTGTACCATGGGGACGTTATCGGCTGTGGCAGCAGGTTTAGGTCAAAAATTGATAGAACGGGCAGCCGATGTAATGCTGAAGGAACAGCGCAAACTTATTATTGTTGCCCGGGAGGCTCCATTTTCCGTTATTCATCTGGAAAACATGCTTAAACTCGCACGTAGTGGTGCTGTTATTCTTCCTGCGAATCCTGGTTTTTATCATCATCCCGAGACCATACAGGATATTGTGGATTTTATCGTTGCGCGCATACTCGACCAGCTTGGCGTGGAACATCGCCTGATGCCGCGCTGGGGTGATGATGGATAACCTAAGGAGCCTCTGAAAAACGTCAACGAGGTAGTCAGTTCAAGGCAACAATCGGCAACGCAAGTAAAACGCAGCGAACAGCTGCAAGGCTAGCCCGTAGGGCGAAGCGCTGGCACCGAGTAAAAAGCGAAATTTATACGTAATAAATGAGCATTTTGATGCTGACTTTTAACGCAGAAAGACAACACAGGTCGTTTTTCAGAGGTTCCCTAACTCTTTTTCAAATACATCCGGGTTAGAAGCAAACGCTACTGACCACCCTTTCTTTCCTCAACCCACGTTGTTTCCGGGAGCACTACCGATCGCTTTCAAGGGCTCAAGGCCGGAATCAATCCGACGCAAAACAGATTGCTCCGTGACAATATAGTCCATTGGAATATCGTGCTGCTGAGGATAAATTGTAGGCAGACGCTGTATTTCAAATGCCACACCGATCGTCATTGGGCGTGGATTCATTGCAGCCAGCGTCCGATCGAAATACCCGCTACCGTAGCCAAGCCGGTAACCCTGTTCATCAAAACCAAGCAAGGGAATGATCATGCTATCAACCGCAATTTCCTGCGTATTGTCTGGCAGCAAAATACCATACCTATCCTTTTTCATGGATACCCCCGGCCACCATTCAATAAACCGGAGCGGTTCTCCTTTGTCGATAACCTCCGGCAGGGCAAGGGTAGCACCGCAGGTTCTCAGGAATGTCATGGCCGGTATCGGATCATATTCACCCTGAAACGGCCAGTAGAACCCAATTTTCTGGTTTTCCAGCACAGGAAATTTTTGTGTCAGCGCGGCGGTAATTGCATCATTCCAAAGCAGCCGTTGTTCTACCGGAATTTGCTGGCGCAATTCACGCAATCTGGCGCGCTGCTGCTGTTTCCAATTCTGGGATGCTGGATTATTCATGTGTTTTTGGGGAAAGATAGGATTGTGTCATTAATAGCAATTTTCTGGTTGGAACAGGGATGCCTCTCAGCAGCGCTTGTTCGATCGTCAACCAAAGGCAATTTTTTTCTTCATCGTTCTTTTCGCAGGCAGGCAAATTCCCTGTGCATCGCAATAGCAGTGGTTGAATATTCAATTTGAAATGTGTAAAGCCATGCGATAAATGCGGAAGATGAGCCAATGTTATTGCTCGCACACGCAAATGCTCCTCACAGAAATTGATGCCGTCCTGATCAATGGGTATTTCAGGAAAACACAACAACCCGCCCCAAATACCTTCAGCAGGCCGCTTTTCCAGAAAAATCTGATTTTTTTGGTTCAATAGAATTAAATGGATGGTTTCTCTGACAGGAAGCGTTTTTCTGGGTTTGGGCACAGGCAAGTTTGCTGTCAAATTTTGCTGGCAAGCAAAGCAATCAGCTTGCAACGGGCAATGGTGGCAATCAGGCCGACGACGCACACAAACCAATGCACCGAGATCCATGAGTGCTTGTGTATAAGCAGCAATGGTTCTGTGATTTCCCATTGTGGGGAGTAGTTCTTCCGCCAGTTGCCATAGCTGTTCTTCTACCACTTGCTTTCCTAGATATTCGCTAATCCCGAAGTAACGCGCCAGTATGCGCTTGACGTTACCGTCAAGTATTGTGCAATGCTCACCAAAGGCAAAAGCGGCAATGGCTGCTGCGGTGGAACGGCCGATTCCGGGCAATTGCTGCAATGCTGCTGCATCCCGCGGAAAGATACCACCATGCTGCTCCATAATGATGCATGCTGCCCGATGCAGGTTGCGCCCACGCGAGTAATAACCTAACCCGCTCCATAATGCGAGCACATCTTCCACCGGCACTACAGCCAGTGCCGCCACATCCGGAAAACGAGCCATAAAACGCAGGTAGTATGGAATCACCGCATTTACCTGGGTTTGTTGCAGCATGACCTCGGATACCCAAATTGCGTATGGATCTCTGGTGCCTTGCCACGGCAGAGAGTGCCGACCATGTTCGAGCTGCCAGCGAATCAGCCTGTCAGCGAAAGTAACTCGCGCATTTTCGGGCCGCACTGCAGCTGCCATTTATGAGAATATTTTTTATGTGAGAAGTGAAAGACAATTCCTCAAATTTTTGAATCGTCACTCTTTTCCATATATTTACCCATCAGCATCGCCTGCAGGATAACGAAGATAAACATCAGCCCCATAAAACCAAACAACTTGAAATTCACCCAGGTATCGGTTGGATAGTTGTAGGCTACATAAAGATTAACGGCACCCATCCCACAAAAAAATATCGCCCAACTTGTATTAAGGCGGGACCATACCGCTTCCGGCAGTTTGATTTGATCTTTCATCATGATTCGGATCAGATTCTTTTTAAAAACCTGATTCGCCAATACCAGCACAGCAGAAAACAGCCAGTAAAGCACGGTTGGTTTCCATTTGATGAAAGTTTCATCCTGAAAAATCAGCGTTGCTCCCCCAAAAATAACGATGATTGCAAGACTCACCCATAGCATGTTGTCTACCTGGCGATGGCGCAGCCACACCCAGCCAATTTGTGCAAAAGTAGCAACAATCGCAACTGCTGTTGCACTGTAAATACCGTAAATTTTATAAGTAATAAAAAACAGGATGACTGGAAAAAGATCAAAAAGAAATTTCATGGAAAATACCTTTGGTGTAACCGATAAAATATAGGAATGGCATTCTGACGATTGTTACCGCTATATCCACCGCAATGATAGAAGCAGCATAAACTGGAAAAATCACGCTATTCGCCTGAATCAGGCAAGGCCAATGCTGGATAAATTTACCGGATCAAACCGTTTCTCAGCAAGAGCGAGCATAACCGGGCGGGATGACAGGATCAGAATGGTACGATTATCGAGCAGCTTTTGTAATGCTTGCAGCAGGGCAGTATTTTCCGTATTGAAACAAGCCGTTGTTTCATCAAGCACGACAATGCACGGTTTTTTTAACAAAGCCCTCGCGATAAGAATGCGCTGTCGCTGATCATCAGAAAGCTCCAGATCGGGTTTATTTATTTTTGTCTGCAGACCATGCGGCAGTTTGCGAATAAATTCCATTGCCCGGCTGGAATGAGCAGCTGTCGTAATTACTATTTCATTACTACAGCTGGAACTGCCATAGGCAATATTTGCAGCAATCGTATCGCCCAGCAAATCTTCATCAGGTGCAATCCAGGCAATATGTTGCCTTAATTCAGCGGTATTCAACTGTTTGATATCTTTATCATCCAGCAGGATCCTACCCGTCGATGGTGTCACAAAACCACAAACAAGATCCGCAAACAACCGGTTGATATTCGCATCCTGATTTATTAAGGCAATTTTCTGTCCAGACGCTATTTCAAGATCGATGGATGGCAGCTGGGGTTCCTTGTGCGTTTCCTGGTAACTGACTCCTTCAAACCGTAATTTTCCTTTACCCTGCTCAAGCCGGGTAATGTGAGAAGATTCCTCAATTGTTCCAGAATCCCGATCCAGCAGCGGGAAAATGATTTGCAAGGCTTCGGTGCATTGTCTTAATAATAAATTTATGGCGGAAAGCCTTTTTAACGGAAAAACAATCATTGCTCCTGCAGTAAAAAATGCAACAGCATCGCCTGGTGTTAATAGATTCAAAGAAAGCTGCTGTAAAAAAGCATAAAGAAATACTGTGAATATCCCAGTCAGAAAAGCAAATGTGAGCAACATCAACATATGTGTTTGCGCGCCATGCTTGAGCTGCAAGTTTTGCAGTTGTTCAAAACTGTTCCGAATATGTCTAACTTTTTGTGCATAACCTTTATCCAAATGAACCCCTCTGCCAAGTTGCAGGGCTTTGGACAGAATTCCGGAAAAATCATGCTGTTTTTGTTTCAACGTATTTCGCTGATACATATTCAACTGAAACGATTGCCCAATAAAAAATGTAGCTGCTATTACGGTTACCGCCAGCAATGACATCTCTGGATTCAGCCAGATCATGGTTGCGGTCAGCCCGATTACAGCTAACAAGTCACGAGACAAATAAATTATTGACAAGCAGAAGTTATGACACAATTTTTCGGTAGTTTGAAAAAAATAGAGAGAAATAGTCTCTACTGGAAGATTGGAGTAAGCCGGAGGCAGTGTCAGTAACTTTCTGAATAGCGTCGCACGCATATCGAGTATTGTTCTGTTAAGCAAGCGCTCAATCACATAGTGAATAGCCCAGCTGGTAAAAATGGCTATTATTAAAAGTGCTGCCAATACCAAGGGAAGAAAATGCAGTAGCTGCCGGTTTCCTCCCGGCAATATCTGTGTAAAAAACTGACCGATTATGAGTGGAATCGATGCGACTGTAAGAGCAAACAAACCACTAGTGATAAGAACCGCGACCCGGGCTATCAAATGGTTTCCACTCAAGTGAAAAAAGCGATTTAATAGCTCAATTTGAATAGCCGGTTGCTTATCTGGCATTGCAAGAGAAAAATTGATGGAATCAGAGAACGAATGAACTATATCAGCTCAAGCTATAACTGATAATAACCAAACGGAAAATGAAGATCTATTTGAAGAACAACCTCATCATCTGAAAATGATGGGTACAGGGTAAAAGTCTGTCAGGATAAGTATTACTGATCTGATACAGCCAGTAATTTTCTGGTTGCGGTGTTCTTAAAACGGAAAAACCACAATCGATCGGAATAATCTCTTGAAATGTAAAATGAGATATAGAAATTAAATGGCTGTGAGCAACACTTGTTTTTAGACAGATCGGCTACCGATATTTTTTATGAGCACTTACAATGCTCTTAGCCTGTGTCGCCGTATCGAAGAAAGGCCCATGTATAACCGCTCAAATTTTACGGTATACCTTATGGAAAAATTTGAGTCAGAAAACAAGTGCCTCAAAAATATGAGAAATATACGAGATCCCCATGGCATACAAAATCTGCCCTATTAATCAAAAACAGATTTCAAGTATCGGTGAGGAATTAATGATATGCAGACAAAAATCGCAGGTCATAGCAAAAAATGACCTATAGAAGAATCTAAATTATTTCACAACTAACGCTCGCTACTGTTACTCATCACTTGAATAATCAACTCTTTTAACTCACTTACGCTAGAGTTTGTTTGAGGAAAATTGAATTTAACTTAGAAAATAAAACAATGATTTACATTCAGATAATACCCGACTAGCATAACGAATATAATATATTATATTATGCATAGAAATAACATGATAAAACATTTCTTAATTTTCCAGAAATTCAAAAATGAAAAAATTAAATTTTCTCAAAATAAACTCTGTATATTTTAAAAAACGTTCTCACTACTGGCATTAATATTTTTATTGATTACCTATGTCGGCATAGTAAAAACCTATAAATATACCAATAAATAATATTAAAGATAAAGGAAGCCTGGCGGTGTCCTACTTTCACATGTGAAAACACACTATCATCGGCGCTGCTTCGTTTCACTTCTCTGTTCGGAATGGGAAAAGGTGGGTCCAAAGCGCTATAGCCGCCAAGCATAAAGGGAAGAAATAAACAGCAATAAAAAGTATTATTTTATTGCTGTTTTAATTTTCAAGATTATAGGATCAAGCCTCACGGTCAATTAGTATCGATTAGCTTAACGCATTACTACGCTTACACACTCGACCTATCAACGTTGTAATCTCCAACGAACCTTTAGGGGAGTTAAACTCCCGGGAAATCTAATCTTATGGCAAGTTTCCCGCTTAGATGCTTTCAGCGGTTATCTCTTCCGCACTTAGCTACCCGGCGATACGACTGGCGTCATAACCGGTACACCAGAGGTGCGTCCACTCCGGTCCTCTCGTACTAGGAGCAGCCCCACTCAAATTTCCAACGCCCACGGCAGATAGGGACCAAACTGTCTCACGACGTTTTAAACCCAGCTCACGTACCACTTTAAATGGCGAACAGCCATACCCTTGGGACCGACTACAGCCCCAGGATGTGATGAGCCGACATCGAGGTGCCAAACTCCCCCGTCGATATGAACTCTTGGGAGGAATCAGCCTGTTATCCCCGGCGTACCTTTTATCCGTTGAGCGATGGCCCTTCCATACAGAACCACCGGATCACTATGACCTGCTTTCGCATCTGCTCGACTTGTCAGTCTCGCAGTTAAGCACGCTTATGCCATTGCACTATCAGCACGATTTCCGACCGTACCTAGCGTACCTTCGCACTCCTCCGTTACTCTTTGGGAGGAGACCGCCCCAGTCAAACTGCCCACCATACACGGTCCCCGATCCAGATAATGGACCCGGGTTAGAACTCCGATCATTTCAGGGTGGTATTTCAAGGTTGGCTCCATACACTCTAGCGAGCGCATATCACAGCCTCCCACCTATCCTACACAAAAATAATCAAAATCCAATGTAAAGCTACAGTAAAGGTGCACGGGGTCTTTCCGTCTAGCCGCGGGTAGATTGCATCTTCACAAACATTTCAACTTCGCTGAGTCTCAGGAGGAGACAGTGTGGCCATCGTTACGCCATTCGTGCAGGTCGGAACTTACCCGACAAGGAATTTCGCTACCTTAGGACCGTTATAGTTACGGCCGCCGTTTACCGGGGCTTCGATCAAGAGCTTGCACCCCATCACTTAACCTTCCGGCACCGGGCAGGCGTCACACTCTATACGTCCACTTTCGTGTTTGCAGAGTGCTGTGTTTTTATTAAACAGTCGCAGCCACCATTTCTTTGCAACCCTGTTCTGCTTCATGCGTATAGCATTACACATACTTAAGGCACACCTTATCCCGAAGTTACGGTGTCAATTTGCCGAGTTCCTTCTCCTGAGTTCTCTCAAGCGCCTTAGAATTCTCATCCCACCCACCTGTGTCGGTTTACGGTACGGTCCTTATTTAACTGAAGCTTAGTGGCTTTTCCTGGAAACATGGCATTACTTACTTGGCCTCTCGAAAGAGGTTTCGTTATCACATCTCAACTTAGCTATTCGGATTTGCCTAAACAGCATGTCTACATGCTTCAACCGGGACATCCAACACCCGGATAAGCTAGCCTTTTTCGTCCCCACATCGCATTAAATAAAGGTACTGGAATATTAACCAGTTTTCCATCAGCTACGCATTTCTGCCTCACCTTAGGAGCCGACTAACCCTGCGCCGATGAACGTTGCACAGGAAACCTTGGGTTTTCGGCGAGGAAGCTTTTCACTTCCTTTATCGCTACTCATGTCAGCATTCGCACTTCCGATACCTCCAGCAATTTTTACAAATCACCTTCACAGGCTTACGGAACGCTCTCCTACCACTTGCAATAAATTGCAAATCCTTAGCTTCGGTGTACAGTTTAGCCCCGTTACATCTTCCGCGCAGGACGACTCGATCAGTGAGCTATTACGCTTTCTTTAAAGGATGGCTGCTTCTAAGCCAACTTCCTGACTGTCTATGCCTTCCCACTTCGTTTACCACTTAACTGTATCTTTGGGACCTTAGCTGAAGGTCTGGGTTGTTTCCCTTTCGACACCGAACGTTAGCACCCGATGTCTGACTCCCATACTTACACTCTTTGGTATTCGGAGTTTGCAATGGTTTGGTAAATCTTGACGACCCCCTAGCCATAACAGTGCTCTACCCCCAAAGGTGATATATGAGGCACTACCTAAATAGTTTTCGGAGAGAACCAGCTATTTCCAGATTTGTTTAGCCTTTCACCCCTACCCACAGCTCATCCCCTAATTTTTCAACATTAGTGGGTTCGGACCTCCACGAGGCATTACCCTCCTTTCATCCTGGCCATGAGTAGATCATCTGGTTTCGGGTCTACACCCAGCAACTTGTCGCCCTATTAAGACTCGTTTTCACTACGCCTCCCCTATTTGGTTAAGCTTGCTACTGAATGTAAGTCGCTGACCCATTATACAAAAGGTACGCAGTCACCCCTTACGAGGCTCCCACTGTTTGTATGCATGCGGTTTCAGGATCTATTTCACTCCCCTCCCGGGGTTCTTTTCGCCTTTCCCTCACGGTACTGGTTCACTATCGGTCGATTACGAGTATTTAGCCTTAGAGGATGGTCCCCCTATATTCAGACAGGATTTCTCGTGTCCCGCCCTACTTGTTTGCAATCCTAGTTCCATATCCATATTTTTACTTACGGGACTATCACCCACTCTGGTTTATTTTTCCAAATAATTCAATTAACATGAATACTAAATATTGCAGGCTCCTCCCATTTCGCTCGCCACTACTTTGGGAATCTCGGTTGATTTCTTTTCCTCTGGATACTTAGATGTTTCAGTTCTCCAGGTTAGCTATCATCTTCCTATATATTCAGAAGTGATCACCCTTACGGGTAGGTTTTCCCATTCGGACATCTCCGGATCATTGCTTATTTGCCAGCTCCCCGAAGCTTTTCGCAGGCTTCCACGTCCTTCATCGCCTGTAATCGCCAAGGCATCCACCACATGCACTTATTTACTTGATCCTATAATCTTGAAAACTTTACATACTATTTTCGCATTATAGTTTTTGTGTTATTTAAAACACAATCTTACCCTTTATTTTCATTTTTAAAGAACAAACACAACTTTTATCATGGTGGAGGTGAACGGGATCGAACCGATGACCCCCTGCTTGCAAAGCAGGTGCTCTCCCAGCTGAGCTACACCCCCTATAATGGTGGGTCTGGGTGGACTTGAACCACCGACCCCACGCTTATCAAGCGTGTGCTCTAACCAACTGAGCTACAGACCCTTTCAAGTCCAAATTTACCACTACACCTCAAACCAAAATTGTATCGTGTTAACAAACAACCAATAAATGTGAGCACTTAGCAATTTCATATGAAAGGAGGTGATCCAGCCGCAGGTTCCCCTACGGCTACCTTGTTACGACTTCACCCCAGTCATGACCCCCACCGTGGCAAGCGCCTTCCTTTCGGTTAAACTACTTGCTTCTGGTGAAAATCACTCCCATGGTGTGACGGGCGGTGTGTACAAGACCCGGGAACGTATTCACCGCGGCATGCTGATCCGCGATTACTAGCGATTCCGACTTCACGAAGTCGAGTTGCAGACTTCGATCCGGACTACGACGCGCTTTCTGAGATTGGCTCCCCCTCGCGGGTTGGCAACCCTCTGTACGCGCCATTGTATTACGTGTGAAGCCCTACCCATAAGGGCCATGAGGACTTGACGTCATCCCCACCTTCCTCCGGTTTGTCACCGGCAGTCTCACTAAAGTGCTCATTAAAAATGATAGCAATTAGTGACAAGGGTTGCGCTCGTTGCGGGACTTAACCCAACATCTCACGACACGAGCTGACGACAGCCATGCAGCACCTGTGTCTTGGCTCCCTTTCGGGCACTCTTATGTCTCCATTAGATTCCAAGCATGTCAAGGGTAGGTAAGGTTTTTCGCGTTGCATCGAATTAATCCACATAATCCACCGCTTGTGCGGGTCCCCGTCAATTCCTTTGAGTTTTAATCTTGCGATCGTACTCCCCAGGCGGTCAACTTCACGCGTTAGCTACGTTACCAAATCCTTAATTAGATCTGACAACCAGTTGACATAGTTTAGGGCGTGGACTACCAGGGTATCTAATCCTGTTTGCTCCCCACGCTTTCGTGCATGAGCGTCAGTGTCAATCCAGGGAGCTGCCTTCGCCATCGGTGTTCTTCCACATCTCTACGCATTTCACTGCTACACATGGAATTCCACTCCCCTCTCTTGCACTCTAGTCTTATAGTTTCAAACGCAATTCCCAGGTTAAGCCCGGGGATTTCACATCTGACTTACAAAACCGCCTGCGCACCCTTTACGCCCAGTAATTCCGATTAACGCTCGCACCCTACGTATTACCGCGGCTGCTGGCACGTAGTTAGCCGGTGCTTTTTCTGTCGGTACCGTCATTAATCGCAAGTATTATTTACGATCTTTTCTTTCCGACTAAAAGAGCTTTACAACCCGAAGGCCTTCTTCACTCACGCGGCATGGCTGGATCAGGCTTTCGCCCATTGTCCAAAATTCCCCACTGCTGCCTCCCGTAGGAGTCTGGGCCGTGTCTCAGTCCCAGTGTGGCTGGTCGTCCTCTCAGACCAACTACTGATCGTTGCCTTGGTAGGCATTTACCCCACCAACTAGCTAATCAGACATCGGCCGCTCCTTCAGCGCAAGGCATTTCTGTCCCCTGCTTTTCTCCTTAGAGGTATGCGGTATTAGCACATCTTTCGATGCGTTATTCCCCACTCAAGGATACGTTCCGATGTATTACTCACCCGTTCGCCACTCGCCGGCAGGCCGAAGCCCCCGCTGCCGTTCGACTTGCATGTGTAAAGCATGCCGCCAGCGTTCAATCTGAGCCAGGATCAAACTCTTCAGTTTTAACTCTTTCTCATCTTGCTTTAATCTTATTACAGACTTTAGAAGACGCTTATTCTTTTTTCTCAGTTACCTGAGTTTTGCAACTTTTTTCGTTGCTAAGCGCCCACATTTATTGGTTATTTGTTTTTAAAGATCTTTGCTCTGACTTGCGTCGTTGCTGTAGAGATGCGCATTATAAAGAACTATCAGAACGAGTCAAGCATTTTTATCAAAAAAATTTATATTTTTATAACCCGCTGATTTATTTGTTATATTTTTCACCACAGATTCATTTCAATTTACGGTTTTTATTTTTTTAAACCTCGGGATTTTTACAGAGCTTTTGCGCCACGAATAATCCTATGTTTTTACATATAACCACTCCATAAGCGCATCCATAGCAGTCCTTGCCCCACCTGAATTCGGGTGATTCACCATAAACGCCACTGCGTAGCGCCTTTTTTTACCATTGAGTACATACCCTGCTATGGCTGAAACATTCTTCAAGGTACCTGTTTTGATATGTGCTTTCTTTGCCACTGCCGATCTTTTTAAACGTTTTCTTGCTGTACCATCCAAACCGACCACTGCTAAAGATGCCATGAACTCAGGCATTGTGGGTGAAAAATAGGCGGCGGCTAGCAAATCATTCAAGTGGCGGGCACTGATTCGTTCCTTACGTGATAACCCCGAGCCATTTTCCATTACCAGCTCGGGAAAGTTCATTCCTTTGGATCCTAGCCAATGGCGCACCCCTGCAAAGGCGATATCAGGTGAAACATATCCTCGGCCCTTTGATTGTGTTTCTCCGAGCGATAAAAACACCTGCTTTGCCGCTACATTGTTACTAAATTTGTTTATTCCTCGGATTACTTCTGCCAGGGGCGGAGATTCATACACGCTAAGCGCATGCAACCCTTTCGGAGCTACACCTCGTCTTACTGTACCCGTAAAGGTGCCTCCCAATTCCTTCCATAGCGCACTGAATAGCTGATGCATATAAGCTGTGTTCTCATGCAAGCTGAGGTAGTACGCTGTTGGACCGCAGTCAGAAGAGTATTCACCTTCAAGCCCCACTGTTACATGCCCCGGCTGTGGCACATTCTCGCGAATGCTTACACGCACTCCGCCACCCCCACATTTTTTCTGTGTCAGCTTAAGATTATTTTGTACATTCAAAAACTGTCCATCGGGCTCTGCCACCACCCGGATCCCACCGCGCTGCAGCTCTGGAAAAAGACGTAACGTAGAAGTTCGATAGTTCACCAGCAATGCTTCTGGCGCCACGTTGTACGTATTGAAACGCTTGCCATCAAACGCCCCGGGATCTGATGCCGGAAGGTTAAAGTAGCTGTCATCCAGCACAAGATCTCCGCTGATATCCTTTAACCCTGTCTGGCGAACCTGTCTCAGCAAAAGCCAAAAATTTTCCAGGTTGAGGCTTGGATCCCCGTATCCCTTGATTACCAGATCGCCCTGCAGCGTACCATTCACTAAATTGCCGTTTGCATAAACCTCGGTGCGCCATTTATATGTTGGGCCAAGCATTTCCAGGCCCGCATAGGTTGTTACCATCTTCATGACCGATGCCGGATTCATCGGTACATCGGCGTTGACCGATACCAATGGCTGATCAACGCCAACTTCCCTTACATAAATACCCACAGCCGATTCGGGAATACCCGCTCTTTTCAACGCCTGCCGTACGGTATCTGGCAAATCAACGGCATACGCAGGAAAAGTCAACGTAGCGCACAAAAACAATGATATTTTCAGAAAATTTTTCATGAAGATCAGTCAAATTACCCAGTTAAATTTTTAGTGCTTACCCCGGCAGATGGAAAATCCATCGTTCCAACCCATCTGGTACTGCACATCAGTTGCAAAACGTTTTTTATCCTTGAATCCATAAGCCGATTGTTTAGCGGTTTCACAGCCGTCTATATATCCTTCTTGAGCAGCTTTCGGATAACCGGCAAGGTTATAGACCGGTCGTGTGCTTGGTGGAAGCGGGCCAGGTGGCCTTTTTTGAACAATGGGATCTGGTGCCGGCATAGGTTTTCGTTGCATCGGTTCTTGTAGCTTGATGGCTGAACAGCCTGTCAGCAAAACCATCGCTACCAGAACGATATTAATTTTCTGCATGTTTACTCCTTTCATTTATGCATTACCTCTCGCTATAACACGGACTTCAGCAACTCACCCATTTCGGCAGGATTACGCGTTACGCGAATTCCGCATGCTTCCATCACCTCGATTTTTTCCTGTGCTGTGCCTTTGCCGCCAGCAATAATTGCGCCCGCGTGCCCCATCCGCTTTCCGGGTGGCGCAGTTGTTCCAGCAATGAATCCGACCACCGGTTTCTTCATGTGATCCCGCACCCAGCGCGCACATTCTTCTTCATCCGTACCGCCGATTTCACCCACCATCAGTACAGCGTCCGTCTCATTGTCTGCATTAAACAGCCGTAGAACGTCGATATGCTTGAGGCCGTTGATTGGATCCCCACCAATGCCAATGCAGGTGGATTGCCCCAACCCCAGTTCGCTTAGTTGGGCAACAGCCTCGTAAGTCAACGTACCCGATCTTGAAACCACACCGATTCTGCCGGGCTGATGGATAACGCCGGGCATGATGCCGATCTTCAATTCGCCTGGTGTTATGATTCCCGGGCAGTTGGGCCCGATCAGCAATGTTTTCTTCCCCCGCATCCGCGCCCGTGTTCGCAACATATCCCGAACAGGAATGCCCTCGGTAATACAGATCACCAGATCCAGCCCAGCTTCCACTGCCTCGTCAATGGCAGCAGCTGCATAAGGGGGTGGCACATAAATCACCGACACCGTCGCGCCGGTTTTCTGCTTTGCTTCCGCCACCGTTGCAAAAACCGGTACACCCTCAACATCCTCCCCTGCCTTTTTGGGATTGACGCCCGCTACAAAACATTCCCTGCCATAAGCATATTCAAGGCACTGGCGGGTATGAAACTGCCCGGTCTTCCCGGTAATGCCCTGTGTCATCACGCGCGTATGGCGATCTATTAGAATGGCCATAATCACACCTCCCTTGTTACGGCTTCAGATCGAAATCTGGCAGCAGCATCCACTGCTTTCCTCGCTGCATCGGCCATATTGCTGGCCGGAATAATGGTCAATCCCGAATCAGCCAGAATTTTTTTACCCAACTCCATATTTGTACCCTCCAGCCGCACAATCAATGGAACAGCAAGGCCAACCTCCCTAGCTGCAGCCACCACCCCCTCGGCAATCACATCGCAGCGCATGATTCCGCCAAAAATATTGACCAGTATTGCCCGTAAACCAGGATTTCTCAGCATCAGCTTGAATGCCTCAGTCACTTTTTCCGCAGTTGCCCCACCCCCAACATCCAGAAAATTGGCCGGATTACCGCCATAGAGCTTGATGATGTCCATGGTTGCCATCGCCAGCCCCGCTCCATTTACCAAACAGGCAATGTCACCATCCAGTGGAATATAGGAAAGCCCGTGTTTTGAAGCTTCCACTTCCAGCGGATCTTCTTCATCCGGATCGCGCAAGGCAGCAATATCAGGATGACGAAACAGCGCGTTATCATCAAAATTCATCTTGGCATCAAGCGCAATTAGACGATTACCCGGGGTAAGAATCATCGGATTGATTTCAAGCAACGAAGTATCGTTCTCGTCGAATGCCCGATACAACGCATCCAGCATGACTATTGCCTCCGGTCGGCATGATTCAGGCAAATTGATCCGGGTTACGATGTTCCCGGCATCCTGCGGATTCAATCCCTTGAGTGGATCGATCATGATTTTATGTATCTTGTCTGGTGTTTCCGCCGCAACCTGCTCAATATCCATACCACCCGCCTCGCTCGCGATCAGACTCACGCACTGCGAGGCACGATCGACCACCAGCGCCAGATAATATTCATGATGGATCGCAACCCCCTGCTCGATATACAAGCGATGAACGATCCGGCCTTGCGGGCCGGTCTGGTGTGTCACCAATGATGAAAACAGCATCGCTTCCGCAAACTGGCGCACTTCCTCAATGGATTTTGCCAGCTTCACCCCGCCAGCCTTGCCGCGTCCGCCAGCATAAATCTGCGCCTTGACTACCCATTTATCCCCACCCAGTTTTTCAGCCGCCTGCACCGCCGCCGCCACGCTGAAACAAGCAATCCCTGCCGGCACATTCACCCCGTAACGGCGGAGAATCTCCTTGGCCTGATATTCATGAATTTTCATATCCCTTCCTTTTGTGCCCCGACATCAGGCTGTGACAATATTTTTTTGATATCACTCTCTGCGTTTGCTATTTCTTCTTCAAAACCTGGTAATAGTCCGGTCAATTTCTCCACATCCCCTTGCCTTGCAACGGCCTCCATCTCTGCACAGCGCTCGCCCAGAGACAGCGCTCCGACTGAACGTGCCGAAGATTTAAGCTTGTGTGACAGCGATTTTGCTTCCTCAACCCTGCCTTCTGTAACAGCGTGCTGCAACTGTTCGGCAATCTTGCGGGCATCTTCTACAAAATCCCGCAAAAATTCCTTAATAATCGCCTGATCATCTCCCACCAGGGATTTGAGCACATCAATATCCACCACAGTCTTTCTTTTTGCAGACAGCAGTTGTGAAAACGGCTCTGTTTGCCGGGTGGCTTGTGCGGTTACTGGCAGCCACTTCTCCAATACCGATTTCAGCTGCTCCAGTTGCACTGGCTTGCTCAGATAATCATCCATCCCCAGTGCCCGGCATTTCTCGGCTTCACCCTTGAGCGCGTTTGCGGTCAACGCAATAACCGGAATCCGGTAATGGCCGCTTTTTTCAGCACGGATCGACTGTGTTAGCTGGTATCCGTCCATTTCCGGCATGTGCAAATCTGTCAGTATCAGCGCATATTCCCCGCTCTTCCAGCGCTGCAGTGCCTCAACCCCGTTGACCACAATATCGGCAGCCAATCCCAGCAAAGCAAGCTGCTGGCGAATGACTTTCTGGTTAATTTCGTTATCTTCCGCCACCAGAATCAATTGACCCTGCCGTAATGCCTCCTCCCGCGAGGGAGGCACAATTTTACTGACAACTTCGGCAGGTGCCGCCTGATCCTCCTCCAGTATCGCCCGGCCCGCCGCAACAGCAAACGCATGAAGAAACACCCGGCGATACAGCACATTTCCATCCAGCGTTACCACACCTTCTTTTACCATCCGGCCACGATGACGCCGCCCGCGCCGGACAATCACAAACCGTAGCTGATCACCCGCATTCGCACCAGGCCGGTTACCAAATATCGTGCGCAGTTCGCCAACAGGAAACTCTCCATCGCTCGCATCTACCACCAGTAACCATTCACCTGCCGGAAGTTCACCAATTCGCTGCCGTGCAGCAGGCAAATCCGGCACACGCTCAACCGCAATACCGGCGTGTACAAGATATGCGGCCAGCTGGGGACTCAAACCATCATCACCCCCCATCACCACACATGACAACCCGGAAAGATCCACTGCAGGCGCATCCTGCTCACTTACTCCATCCTGAATCAGCGTGAACGGGATAAGCGCATTAAACGTAGAGCCTGCATCAAGCGTGCTTTCCACCGTGATCCTGCCCTGCATCAACTCAACCAGCCGGCGGCTGATGGTCAACCCAAGTCCGGTTCCGCCAAAGCGCCGGGTAGTGGATGTATCCCCCTGTGAAAACGGCGTGAACAAACGTTCTTGTGCAGCTTCGTCCATACCGATACCGTTATCGATCACCTGAAACAGCACGGTGACCGTATTACCCTCCGTCATTTCTGCCAAGCCGACCTTTACCGCTACACGTCCCGGCCGCGACATACCGCTGGAAAACTTGATGGCATTGTTGATCAGATTGATCAGTATCTGGCGCAGGCGCAACGCATCACCCAGCACATGTTTCGGCAACGCGGGATCCACAAACAGCGTCAGCTCGATCTCCTTGCTGGCAGCCATGTGCGTCAGTGTTCCGCAGGCACGCTCCACTACTTTTTCCAGCGACAGGGGGGTCTGCTCAATTTCCAGCCGACCCGCCTCGATTTTGGAAAAATCGAGAATATCCTCAATGATCTCAAGCAATGCAAAAGCTGATTCCCGGATGAGATCAGCCATTTCCCTCTGATAACTGCTCAGGCTGGTCTGGCTCAATACATCGACCATGCCGATCACACCATTCATTGGCGTGCGGATTTCATGGCTCATGGCAGCAAGAAAAGAAGATTTGGCCTGATTGGCCAGATCAGCCTCATGCCGTGCCTGCTCCAGATCCTGACGAATTTTCACATGCTCGCGCATATCACGCATGATGCCGGTGAAATGACGTTTATCCCCCACAAAGTATTCGCTAACCGCAAGGTAAACCGGGAAAAGCGTTCCATCCTTGTGCACCCCCTCGACTTCCCGCCCCAATCCGACATGATGTCCGCCTGGCTGCTGCGGCTGGCCCACATATTGCTGACCATGTCCGGTCTGACAGTAACGCTGCATGTAATACTCATGCATACTGCGGTCCGGTTCCGGTACCAGAATGGCAACATTCTGCCCAATCGCCTCCTGCACGGTATAACCAAACAGCTTTTCCATCACCGGATTCACCGAGAGCATCACACCCCGCTCATCTGTCGTGACCACACAGTCCACCAGATGCTCTACTACCGAGCGGGTTTCCTCTTCCTTGATTGCCAGCTCGGTATTGAGCTGCTGCAGTCGCGCAGTCCGCTCGGCCACCCGCGCCTCCAGATGGCGGTAACTGATATCCAGCCGCTCTGTCATCATATTGAAAGCACTGGCCAGTTGTCCGATTTCATCCCAGCCTTCATCGGGAATATGATGCTGGAGATTTCCGGCAGTAATCGCCTGCGCACCCTCATTGAGCTCCCGGAGAGGCACCACTACGCGCCGGTTGAACAACAACGCCCCCATGATTGCCAGCAGAAAAGTCAATCCCAGCACCCCCAGCCCCATGACACGCATCTGGCTCACCGAAGCAAATGCTTCCTCGGTATCCATCTGCACCACCATTCCCCAGCCCATACGTGGCAAATAGCGCCACGCCGCAATCACCGGGCTGCCGTGATAATCGGTAACCACCCCCCCGCCGGATTCACGATTCAGGCTATTTCTGATGGACAGGGATAACACCGGTTCATCCAGCGATATGGTGCGTTTCAGAGCCGCATCGGGATCCTCCCGCAGAGGCGCCATCACCCGGGCCAAATGCTTGTTTTCCATACGGGTAACAATGGTTTCGCCACTTTTCCCCAACCCCACGTTGTTGGTCAGCACTTCGAATACATGCTCACTGTAGATTTGCAGCGCCAACACACCATGAAAATTCCCCCCGATCATGATGGGCACAGCTATAAATGCCGTAATCGCGCCGTGAGAGGGCAGATAGTATTCAAAACTGGATAAGCTGCTCTGGTGCGTTTCTTTTATCTGGCGAAACACCTGGCCCAGCCCACTATCCCGGTAAGGGCCAGTCAGCAGGCTAGTGGCAAAATCGGATTCGTGGCCGGTGGAAAAAACAACCCAGCCCCCTGGGGAAATCAGGAACAGATCGTAATAACCCGTCCCTTCAAGATAGCGTTCGTAATGCGCCCGGTAGCGGGCATCCAATGCGCGGTAATCTTCAGAATCGATACCGGACTGACTGAACGATTGTGAAAACTCGTCTATGGCCTGGCGAGTGGTGTCGCTGGTCTGGATGAAACTTGCATCCAATACCCGCTCACGCAGATAAACATCAATTTGCTCGACCTTCTTGTCAGCAATTGATGAAACCTGCTGAATGGCCAACTTGCGGATCTCGCCCTCAAAAATGTGCAACAAACCATAGCCGACCAGTGCGATCGGCAATAACGCCACCAGCGCAAACCAGATGGCAAATCGCTGTGTGAGCGAAGCGGGAATCATCACTCCAGCAGACAGCCGGAACCCTGCTTGAGCGAACGGCGGGCGTAATAGGCAAATGCAGCTGCATTACGTTGCGGACGCAAAATCCAGTCATGCGCCTCGCGTGCAAGCCCGGGCTCAATCGGCTGAATCCGCCCGGCAGCACTGGCCAGCAACTGCATGCGCGCCGTCCGCTCGAATGCCAGCGCAATCAGACAGGCTTCCTCGATACTACCGCACGCCACCAGCAATCCGTGATGTGCCAGCAGCAACGCGCGCTTGCTACCCAGGGCGCCCGCGATCATTTCACCTTCTTCATTGCCAACCGGCACACCCGGCCATTTCGGTAGAAACGCCACATCGTCATACAGCACGCAGTTATCCATGTGCGAAACCATCAGCGGCTCTTCCAGCATGCTCAATGCAGCCGTATGCACCGCATGGGTATGAATAATGCAGCGCACATCCGGACGCGCCCGATACACCCAGGAATGAAAACGGTTCGCCGGGTTAGGCATACCGCTACCTTCCAGTACCTGTAAATCCTCATTCACCAGCAACAGATTGCCGGCCGTGATTTCATCGAACCCGAATCCCAGCCGTTGCGTGAGAAACGTGCCCGGTGCATCTCCACGCGCGGTAATCTGCCCGGCCAGACCGGAATCATGCCCGTTATCGAACAAGATGCGGCAGGTCAACGCCACTTTCTGCCGGGTCGAATAAACGGCACCAGGCAACTTGCTTTCCATTTGCGCAAACTCGCGCTCCATCAACTGCTGCTTGCCGAGATCAAACGTATCCCCGCTCATAAACCGATCCTTTTGTTTATCTGAAAAATTCAACCATTACATTGGCAGTTTTCCGTATTTTCCCCGCCACTGCAAGCAGCGCATAACAGAAATCAACCCGGAATTTTTCCGCCCCTCCTGCGCAGCTGCGACAATTTGCCGCATTTGCGCGCTTGTCAGTGTATGCAAGAATTCGCGATCTTTTACACAGGGAAAACAAGCATGTACAAAATATATTCCGTATGGGCAGGGATCATTCTGCTTGTCTGCAACGAAGCCATTGCCCAGCCGGATTCAACAAAAACAGATGGCGAGAACATTCCAAGTGTACGGATGAAGGAAATTACGGTCAGCGGTGAAGCCATCGCCACACCCAACGGACGATTATTGCTGGATACACCCACGACTACCGGCAGCCGCCTTGGGCTCACACCACGCGAAACACCGGCTTCCATCCATATCATCGATCGCGCCACTATTGAATCGCGTGGTGCGCAAACCACCCAGCAAGCCCTGGAACGCTCACCCGGCGTGATTGTTTCCGACCAGCCCGGTTCCGCTGGTACAGTTTGCATGCGCGGCTTCTGCGGCGCCCAGATCACCCAGTTATTCAACGGGATTACCGTGCAATATGATGTGATTGCTGCCCGCCCAATCGACAACTGGCTGACCGAGCGCGTGGAGGTGCTGGGCGGGCCATCCAGTTTTCTTTATGGTCAAGGTGCCGTGGGAGGATCCGTCAATTACATCAGCCGGACTGCCAACCGCGAGCAGCAAGGGCATGAAGCACTCGTCCTGCTCGGCTCCTGGTTGAACCGCCGGGCGGCTTATGGTTACAACGGACGCATCGGTGACACAAATAACTGGCTGCAGGTACATGCCGGTTACAAGGGTTCAAACGGCTATGTTGACAAGACACAGCATAATTCTGGTGTGTTTTCATTTTCCCTGTTAAGCGATCTGACCAACCGGATTTCCAATACGGTAGCTGTCGAATACCAGAAAGAAGCGCGTGAAGCGTATTGGGGAACGCCATTATTGAACCCTGTTACAGCGGGCAAATACGACCCGGAAACCCGTTTCAAAAACTATAACGCTGATAATTCCGTTTTCGACCAGCAGGTCATCTGGGTGCGGGATATTCTGGATTTCCGTCTGAGCGAGGCGACCCAAGCACGCAATACCTTCTACTGGTATGACGCCGACCGTCAATACAAAAACGTGGAGGTCTATCGCTGGAATGCCGCCAACACGCTCATCAACCGGTCAGCTTCTTTCGCGACCGACCACAAACAGAATCTGATCGGCAATCGTCTGGAACTTTCCCATCAGCAAAATCTGTTCGGGTTCCCCACGAAATGGCTGGCAGGAACCGATATTGCGTTCAATGATCAGACCCGCTTCCCCAGCACGGAAAGCGGACTGGCTGTCGATACCATTGATCCCTACAACTTTACGGTTGGAAGCTATTACGACAACCCCAGGGCAAGTGGCCCGATCAAGGATCGCCGCAACAAGCTGTTTACCGTGGCCGGTTATGCCGAAAACCGGCTGACGCTGCTCCCCGGACTTAATCTTGTCAGCGGAATCCGGGTTGATCATATTGAACTGGATTCCAGAAAATACACCCTGCCAACGGCCACAGAACCGGCCTCTTTTTCACGCAACTGGACACCGGTTACCTGGCGGGCAGGCTTTGTCTACGACATAACAGACAACGTCAACTTCTATACCCAATACAGCACGGCCGCTTCTCCTCCCGGAAGCATTCTGACCACCTCCAACTTCAGCAGTGTCCGTGATTTCGGCATGAGCACAGGCAAACAAATCGAGGGTGGAATGAAATTCGATTTCTGGGAAAAACGGGGAACCGCGACGATTGCTGGCTATTACCTGCAACGCAAGAACATATCCACCAGAGATCCCAATAACCCGATCAATACCATACCGATCGGCGCACAATCTTCGCGCGGCGTGGAAGTCAATCTTGGTGTCCGTTTATCCCCGCAATGGAGTTTCCAGGGCAACATGGCCTATGTTGACGCCCGTTACGACGATTTCAACGAACTGGTAAGTGGCCGTATTGTCTCCCGCAAAGGAAACCGGCCGGAAAATATTGCGAAATGGGTCGCCAATACCTGGCTGAGCTGGGATTTCCATCCGGATTTCCAGTGGATGCTGTCAACACGCTATGTGGGCGATCGTTATGCCAATGCCGCGAATACCATCCCGGTCAAATCCCATGTCCGCCTGGATACCCAAATTGCATGGCGAGCGCATCGCAACGCGAAAATCATCGGCCGTGTCATGAATCTGACCGATACCGATTACATCGAATGGGCAACCTCCACGCCGATGTATCTGATCGGTGCCCCAAGAAGCTATGAAGTTGCTGTCAAACTCGATTTTTAAGGAACCAGTTTCTGTATCCGGGTAATTTCAAGCAACACCCCATCATTCGCGAGGGAAAAAACATTGACGCCATTACAATGGAGCGCCCACTCCGGCATTCATAAAACCAGCCTCACCTTGCCGCGTTTTGCCGCCCTGATTGCACTTGCAACCACCCTGGCTGTCATGGCGGGTTACAGTGCTGACAACACACCTGCACAACCGCTGACCCACCTGCGCAGGATAGCGTCACCCGCTTTACCCGGCAGCAGCGTACCGAATCTGTTCGCTGCAAACGGACGCATCTTCATGAGCTGGGTTGAGCCGGCCACACCAACACCCGATCCCGGCCAGAAGGCGCGGTATGCCGTAAAACTGGCCACACTGGATCTGAACGCACACGGAACCATTGCAACCGGTACGGAGCCACGCTGGTCAGAGCCACGAACCATCGTTGTCAGCGACAAATTACAGGTGAACTGGGCCACATTTCCATCAGTCATCCAGCTGCCTGATGGAACGCTCGCCGCCCACTGGCTCATTGACAACGGCCTGGTTCCGGGGGGTTACGACATCAGCGTGCACACAGCCCTATCGGCCGACGATGGCCACACCTGGTCGGCCGATGTCATTCCGCATCAAGATTCAGCCAAGGCGGATCATGCATTCGTCTCGCTCTTTCCTCATCCGGAAAACCAGCTGGGTATCGTATGGTTGGATGGGCGCGAATTTGCCCGGCCCGGCGGCAACAGCAAGGATGACCGGCACAACCATGGAATGCACCTCCGCTTTACCACCACCAATGCGGCAGGCGGGCTTGGTGAAGATCAGCTCCTGAATGGAACCACATGCACTTGCTGCCAGACCGATGTCGCAATGACTTCTGACGGCCCCATCATCGTCTATCGCCATCGGACGGAAAACGAGGTACGGGATATTCATATCATCCGGTATGTGGATCATGCCTGGACACAATCCAGACCCGTGCATAACGATGGCTGGACTATCGCCGCATGCCCGGTAAACGGCCCGGCAATCACAGCGATGAACCGGCAGGTGGCAGTCGCCTGGTTTACTGCAGCGGGCGGCATACCACTCATTCAGGTTGCATTTTCCACAGATACCGGCGCAACATTCGGCCCCCCTGTGCGCGTGGATGATGGTTTACCGGCCGGACGTGTGGATATCGAGCTCTTGCCAGATGGCAGCGCACTGGTGAGCTGGCTTGAGCGAATGCTGGATGGTTCGGCACAAATCCGGGTCCGGCGTGTTGAGCCTCACTCCAATCCCGGCAAACAACCCATTGCAGGTTCGGCCATGACGATTACCAGCTCAAGTACGATGCGAACCAGTGGATTTCCGCAAATGGTCAGGGCAAGTGATCACGTTGTGTTTGCCTGGACCGTGCCCGGCAAACCCTCGGAAATTCACAGTGCCGTGGCAGAAATTTCCCGGAAATAAAAGAAATCTCTGAATAACGGCCTGCGTTGTCATTTCTGCGTTAAAAATCGGTATGGCTTTTGCTGTACAGCGCCAGATCCAGCGCCTGTTCGCTACGCGCGACGATAACCGCTACCACGGCATCGCCGGTTACATTGATTGCCGTGCGCATCATGTCCAGCAGCCGGTCCACGCCGATGATCAGCGCAATGCCCTCCACCGGCAGATTCACCTGCTGCAGCACCATCGCCAGCGTAATCAGCCCGACACCCGGCACCCCCGCCGTGCCGATCGAAGCCATCGTTGCCGTCAGCACCACCATCAGATAATCATTCATATCCAGCGGTAGCCCGTAAGCCTGTGCGATAAAAACCGTCGCCACGCCCTGCATGATAGCCGTGCCGTCCATGTTGACCGTCGCGCCCAGCGGAATAACGAACGAGGCCACCCGGTTATCCACACCCAGCCGGTTTTCAACCGCATCAAGCGTAAGCGGAATAGTTGCGGTACTGGTTGCCGTGCTGAACGCAAACAACTGCACCGGGCGGATTTTGCGCAAAAACGGCAATGGCGGAAGTCGCGCCAAAAACTGCAGCAACAACGGATAAACGACGAACCCCTGCACTGCCAGCGCCGCTGTCACCGTCAGCATATACAACAGCAAATCATTCACCGTACCCAGCCCCTGTCGCGCAAACAGGCTGTACATCAGGCAGAACACCCCGTAAGGCGCCACCTTCATCAACATGCCCACCAGCCGCATCAGCACGCTGTCCCAATCGCGAAAATGCTGCCCCAGCCGCTGCCCGGCCTCACCGCTGCGGCTGATCGCCACGCCAATCAGCAGCGCAAACACAATCACCTGCAGCATATTGCCTTCCGCCATCGCCGCGACGGGATTCACCGGAAAAATATCAATCAGCACATCGCGCAACGGCATCGGCTCCGGCGGCGCATAAGCACCATCCATCTGCATTTTCACCCCGGTGCCCGGCTGCCAGATCGCACCCAGAAACAGCGCCAGTGAAATCGCCAGCGCCGTTGTTGCCAGATACAGCACCAGCGTTTTCAAACTCATGCGCCCAAGCGAACCGGCATCGTCCACCTGACACACTCCGCACACCAGCGATACAAACACCAGCGGCACCACCAGCAACTTGAGGCTGGCGAGAAAAATCTGCCCGCCGATCACAACCAGCCCCTCGCCCAAAATATCCTGCAACAGATAACGCAAAAAACCGGGCAACACCGGCAGCGCCAGCACATACTGCGCAACGCTGCCCAGCACCACCGCCAGCAGCATCGCAACCAGAATCTGACGAGTGAGCGTCATGACATCCCCCGCCTGGTTTGCTCACCTGATTTTCTTTGAAGCGGAAGAAGCGGCATTAGAAGCAGCACTTCGTTGAGGTTCATCTTCAAGATATTCAGTATAGCCCCCACTGCGCCTGCAGCGAGCGATTGAATACCTTACTCCGGGGTTCTGCCATCAACAGTTTCCACATATATTTTTCAATACAACACCACGTCCCTGCTCGGTTTATAGCTGCCCACCCACGCCTTTGAATTTCTCCACAAAAGCGGCGATTTTCTGGAACACGCTTTGTTTTTTTGTCAGGTATTGCGGATTGAGTGGGCTCATCCTGGGCAGGATGGCATTGAGCTCAGTACCACTGTCACTGGCGAACTCCTGCTTCAGCGAGGTAGTGATATAGCGTCTGGCCGCATCCGCATTCAGGTTCTCGGTGCTGATCAGCTCCTGCGCTTCTTGCTGCTGCCGCGCCTGGGCAAAGGTAAAAAAGGCGTCAATCACACTGGCTTTGTCGCCAATCTCATCCAGATTGGTCTGGTTGATGAAATCGACCAGCAGGCTTTCCTTCGCACGGTTGCCCAGACTGGCCCGAATCACCCGGCGCACATCCTCGATCAATGCCGCTTTGTCCTTAACCTTTTTGTTGTTCTCGAAAATCAATTCCAGGATGTAATCCAGATTGATTTCCTGCGATTTGAGCAGATCCACCTCAAACACCACATCATCCCAATCGAGGGTGGATTGGTCTTTCTCGGCTCCCGCCTTTTCGCGGCGCAGCCAGTCGCGCACGTCATTGTAGGTGGAGCGGTAGTCCTGAATCTTCCGCTCTGAAGGAATGTGAATCGCTTGCAGCGTGGTCAAATCCTCATCGCTCAAATAATGCCTGGCCTTGAATTCTGCAATCGCCGCCAGGTCATTCAAATCGATGCTTTGCAGGGCCTTCAGGTTGGCAAATTCATCGTAATTTTGCAGCAGGTTTTCAACGCGTAAATACTCGCCAAACAGCTTGGCGAACGCCTTCCTGTCGGCTTCCTTTTCAATGGCGACGGGATCGGGGAAGCGTGTTTCCAGTTCCTTCACCACATCCACAAAGCCACGCCGCGCTTCACCGGTCACGACATCGGTAAAGCCTGCCATGTACTCCTTGTAGCTCTTTTCCAGCACCACGTTCTTGGTGTTCTTGTCACCGAACAGGGTAATGGCGTCGATGGTCGCCTGCTCCAGATCGCGGAAGGTAACGATATTGCCGAAGGTCTTGGTGGCGTCAAAAATGCGGTTGGTGCGCGAATACGCCTGCATCAGCCCGTGGTAGCGTAGATTCTTGTCCACAAACAGCGTGTTGAGCGTGGGGGCATCAAAACCCGTCAGGAACATACCCACCACGATCAGCAGGTCGATTTCCTTGGCTTTGACCTGCTTGGCCAGATCACGGTAGTAGTTCTGGAAGCCCTTGCTGTCCACACTGAAGTTAGTCTTGAACAACGCGTTGTAATCAGCGATGGCCGCGCTCAAAAACTCCTTGGCACTGCTGTTCATAGCTGAAACATCAAAGCTTTCATCCTGAATGTCGCCCACCGCATCCTGTTCCTCGTTAGCAGCAAACGAGAAGATGGTAGCCACGCGCAAAGGCTTGTCGCTCTTCTTTTGCAAATCCTTGAACGACTCGTAATACAGCTTGGCGGCATCCACGCTGCTGACGGCAAACATGGCGTTGAAGCCTTTGTTACCCGCGTGCAGGCGATGGGTTTTCTGGCGGAAGTTGTTCAAGATGTACTGGGTGATCTCGCGGATGCGGTCCGGGTGCAACAAGGCTTGCCTGTTTTCCGCTGCGCTCAGCTTTTTCTCGTCCTGCTCGGTTTCAATGACCTTGAACTGTGGGCGCACATCGTTGTAGTCCACCTTGAACTTCAGCACCTTTTCATCACGAATCGCATCGGTAATCACATACGAATGCAGTTCGCGGCCAAATACGCTGGCGGTGGTCTCAGCGCCAAGCGCATTTTCTGTAAAGATCGGCGTGCCGGTAAAACCGAACTGATAAAACTTCCTGAACTTTTTGTTCAGGTTTTTCTGTGCCTCACCAAACTGGCTGCGGTGGCATTCATCAAAAATAAACACCACCTGCTTGCCGTAAATGGGTAAATCGGCCTCGCTCTTCATCAGATTATTGAGCTTCTGGATGGTGGTGACGACGATCTTGTTATCGTCCTTGTCCAGATTGCGTTTCAACCCCGCCGTACTGTCCGAGCCGTTCACACTGTCCGGTGAAAAGCGCTGGTATTCCTTCATGGTCTGGTAATCCAGATCCTTGCGGTCCACCACAAAAAACACCTTGTCGATAAACTCCAGCTCAGTGGCCAGCCGCGCCGCCTTAAAACTGGTCAGCGTCTTGCCGGAGCCGGTGGTGTGCCAGATGAAGCCGCCACTTTCCGCATTACTCCAGTTCCTGCTTTGATAAGCACACCTGATTTTCCACAAAATGCGCTCGGTGGCGGCAATCTGGTAGGGGCGCATCACCAGCAGCGCATTGCTGACATCGAACACCGAATAATGCAGCAGCACATTGAGCAGGGTATTTTTCTGGAAAAAAGTGGCGGTAAAATCTTTCAAATCCTTGATCAGGCTGTTATCCGCCTTCGCCCAGTGCATGGTGAAATCGAAGCTGTGCTTGTTGCGCTGGGTGGTGTTGGCAAAATAGCGGCTGTCGGTACCGTTGGAAATCACAAACAACTGCAGATACCTGAACAAGGACTGCGCGCTGTTGAAACTCTCCTTGCTGTAACGATGCACCTGATTGAAAGCTTCGCGGATCGCCACGCCGCGCTTCTTCAGCTCCACCTGCACCAGCGGCAGGCCATTCACCAAAATCGTCACGTCATAACGGTTGGCATGATGTGTTCTGGACAATTCCATTTCTTTGGAAGAGCCCCTGAAGGCAGCACCTTGATCATCCCGTAACTCATGCGAGGACAATTCCCCTCCTTTGGAAGAGCTCCTGAGGGCAGCACCTTGATCATCCCGCAACTCACGCGAGGACAATTCCCCTCCTTTGGAGGGGTGCCCGAAGGGCGGGGTGGTCTCAAACTGCCTGATCACCTGCACCTTGTTGCGGGCGATGTTCTTCTTGTCCAGCAGATAAATATTCTGGATATGCCCGTCGTCAAACACAAAATCATGAATATAGTCATCGTGAATCTTGCGGGTTTTCTCATTGAGGCCATCGCTGGGCTTGTCCAGCCAGGTTTCCACAAAGCGCAACCATTCGCCATCGGCAAACTGTACGTTATTGAGCGCTTGCAACTGCCCGCGCACATTGGCCAGCATTTTCTCGGGTGTATTCAGGCCGGGCAGGTATTCATAACCCTGATTAACCAAATCCTGAATCAGCTCCCGCTCTAAATCGGCCTCGCTCTGGTAGCTTTCTGCCACCTTCCACTCTGGTTGGTATTTATCCAGAACAATGAAGTTGTTGGATTCGGCAATGGTTTTGTAGTCAGTCATTTGATTTCCAGCTCACAGGGTTACTATTCATGGCGGTGAAGTCTCCCAGCGCCCTGTTTTATCCGAACCGACCCTTTTCAGGCTGCCCGCTTGCTGTAGCCGAGTGATGGCTCGGCCAATGGTGCGCACATCCTTACCCAAGACATCGGCGATTTGTTGTCGTGTCATCAAAGGGTTATGTTGTATGAGCCGTAGAATCGCCTCCGGCGTTTTTAGCCCTTCGATATTTACAGGGGCGTTTGGGAGGGCATTTACAGGGGCGTTTTGTGCCAATGTCTGGGCAATGACCGACAGCATAAACTGAATAAAGGGCGTGCTGTCAGCTTGCTGGTCGGCTTCCTCAAGGGCTTGGTAATAATGCTGCTGGTTGTCTTTGATCACGCTTTCCAGCGGCAGCGACAAAAACAGCGGGTGCCATTGCGACAAGATCAGGGTTTGCCACAAACGTCCCATGCGGCCATTACCATCGCTAAACGGGTGGATAAACTCAAATTCATAGTGAAAAACACAACTGGCAATCAAAGGGTGGTCTTTGGTCTGCTTCAGCCAGTTGGTCAGTTCAGCCATCAATCCCGATACCTGGTGTGCAGGCGGAGCCACATGCTGTACCACATTGCCTTTGTGTATACCTACGGCTTTATGGCGAAACCTGCCCGCATTGGTCAGAATCTCCGACATCATCAGACCGTGAGCAAAGAGTAAATCCTTAATGCTGCCGGGTTGCAGCTCGGGTAAGGCGTCGTAAGCGGCAATCGCGCCCTTTACCTCGGCCAGTTCACGCACACTGCCCATCACCCGCTGACCATCCACAATCGCCGTCACCTGTTCTTCAGTGAGGATATTGCCTTCGATCGCCAGTGTGCCGGTGATGGTTTTGATACGGTTCTGCTTGCGCAATTGTGGCGAGGCATTCAGCGCGCTGGCGTTCAGCCTGCCGACCTGCTCACTGATTTCGACAACCAGATTGAGAATGTCGGGAGTAATGGTGAAGGGCGGTTGGTAACTCATATCAGGCCACTACCGCTTTATCCAGAACAATGAAGTTGTTGGATTCGGCGATGGTTTTGTAATCAATCATCAATCTTATTCCAGTCTTGATTTAAAACCACATTTGTCCCACAGGCGGCGAGACAAACAACCGTTGTTCTCCATGCCGAGGTTCGCACCTCACCTCAAGCGGCGCGTTACAACTCCCCGGTTTTGAATTCGCTATAGCCTTCGTAGTAATAGCTCACATCAATGCCCTTCATGAACAAGGCCCGGTCATCAATTTTATCTGTGAGCGCTTGTCCGAGCAGAGCCTTGATTTCCAGATCTTTCACCACGCTGCGCTGCATCGCCGAGAGATATTCAGCCTTATCCACCAAATTCCAATCCACTACCCGCTGGATCCCCTTTTTAAGCATCAGATCCAGCCAGATACGGGTGGCTCGGCCATTACCTTCACGGAACGGGTGGGCGACATTCATCTCCACATACTTTTCGATGATTTCATCGAATACGCCTTGCGGCATGGCGTCAATCTGCTTTAGGGCGGCATCGAGATAAAGCACGGGCGCAAAACGGAAATCGCCTTTGGCGATATTCACATCGCGGATCTTGCCGGCAAAGTGATAAATATCGTCAAATAAATACGCGTGGATAAACGACAGACCGCTGAAGGTGCCAACTTCCGCCTTGTGGATGTCGCCCGAGTCAAACAACTGTTTTGCTTTTTGTTTGCTGAGTTTCTCCTCTGCTCTGGCGAGTTCAACCTGATTGTCAATGTTGAGTCTGTTTTCCAGGATCATGGACATGCCCCTTGGGAATGGGCAGGGTAATTATTCCCCTCCTCCGGAGGGGTGCTCGTCAGAGCGGGGTGGTTATTCCCCTCCTCCGGAGGGGTGCCCGTCAGAGCGGGGTGGTTATTCCCCTCCCCTGGAGGGGTGCCCGTCAGGGCGGGGTGGTTTCTTAAGAACACAACAACCCCCTCCATATTCCGCAGCACATCTTTTGCCAACAATCGAATAACAATCAGCCCCAGACTTCGCAAGTATTCATCACGCTGCGCATCTTCAATTTGTTTATCGTCATGTGAACTGCCATCTACTTCAAGTACGACTGATTTTTCCGCGCAATAAAAATCGACAATATAGTTGCCAATGATTTTTTGTCGATCGAAATCAAGGTCGTTTAGTTTTTTGTTTTTTAACTCAAGCCACAGCAACGCCTCGTGCAACATTCCGGCTTTGCGCAGGGCTTTGGCTCTATCGCGCAATGCGGGGTTGTAAGGCAAGGATTTGTATTTGCTCGTTTTCCTCATACATTCCCCTCCTTTGTAGGGGTGGCAGGCGCAGCCTGACGGGGTGGCTGAATAATAATCCGCATTACAACTCGCCGGCCTTTTTACCACCCCGCCCTTCGGGCACCCCTCCAGGGGAGGGGAATTGGGGGAAACTCAGCAGCAGGTCGCGGTAATACTCATACTGCTTCTGGCGCAGCTCGATCTCGCGCGGCAAGCCTGCAGGCGTGTTCAGCTCGGGCAGGTATTCATAACCCTGATTAACCAAATTCTGAATCAGCTCCCGCTCCAGATCGCTTTCGCCCTGATAGCTTTCTGCCACCTTCCATTCCTGGGTGTATTTATCCAGAACAATGAAATTGTTGGATTCGGCGATGGTTTTGTAATCAGTCATCGTTTTTGTCGCTCTTGTCCGCCAGCTGCAAACCCTTGGCATTCTGCCGGCTGACCACTTTTTTGCCGGTTTCCGCTTCCAGCTTCAACCGGGCTTCTTTGGCAATACCGCCCCCGCGCTTGGCGGCATTTTCATGTTCTGCCAAGGTTTCAGGATTGGTAGCCTCCGAAATTTCCTTGGTGGATAACTCCGCCAGCATATTCAGCACCAACTCCTTGTTGGTCATGTTGTCACGCAGGTTTTCTTTTTTCAGCCCCTTGTATTGCTTGTATTCCTTCGCCGTTTTTCCCGCCCATGTCTTGTAGATTACATCGGTGAGAAAGGCAAACTCCGGCCCTTCCTGCAAACCGTGTTTTTTCCACTCGTCGGTCAGTTCCTTGCGGATTTCAATGCTTTTCAGGCGCTGATTGATCCAGCTATCCGAGTAGCCAAGCCGCTTGTAATCCAGCATGGCCTGCTCGATGGATAACTCGGGGTCTTGTAGCTGATCCAGCCGCTCGCTCCCTACCTGTGCCAGCCAGAGCTTGAAGGGTTCGGCTTTTTTGGAGGGGATGGACTGGATAAGGCGCAGGAGTTGTTTGGTTGTAGCTGCCAGCGTTTTCCTCAGCTTGCCCGTGTCTGTTCGCATAGCTACCTGGGGACAATTTGTCCCTATGTAATTGCCCAGCAATTCATCCCGTTTGCGTAATTTTTTAAGGTAGTCCGTCGGGTTGGTGCTATCGGTTAGCGCGGCAACCACATCAACAACAGAAAAAAACCACTCCTCCTGCTCGTCGTCCCAGGCGGAACGAATTTGGCTGGATTCAAATAAATGGCTTTTGGGTGTTATTTCATTAGTCATGGGTAATTTCCTTTTTACCACCCCGCCCTTCGGGCACCCCTCCAGAGGAGGGGAATTTGGGGAAGCTCAGCAGCAGGTCGCGGTAATACTCATACTGCTTCTGGCGCAGCTCGATTTCGCGCGGCAAGCCTTCGGTGAGGGAGTTGGTCAGGGCATCGAATTTGTCGAGAAGGGCGACGATGCGGGCTTGTTCGGAAATAGATGGAATGGGAATGGAATACTTAAGAATTTCCTCTTTGCTTCCACGGGGCATTTTTGCCCCCTTAGCATGCTGCATGTTGTAATCAAAAAACTTATTGTCTGATAAAACTTGATGCAAATATTTTGGATTTACCGATGTATCTGAAACATGAATAGCTAGAACATCACCGCTACAGCCACCAGCACAATCAGCGTGCCAGATCTTCTTAAGATAGGGGCGAATATTTCCTATCAAAATGTCCCCACTTTGGAAGCCAGTTACATTACCTATCGTTGGCAAATGATTTGAATTGGACTTTCCAGCTCTATCCTGCAATAAATTATCTACGCCAACATAATTTTGTTCATTCAATTCTGTAAAGCTAATACGCTCTTTTGAATAATGTGCTACCTCCCCCAACATCCTCCATTCCACGACAAATTCCCCTCCTGTGGAGGGGTGGCAGGCGAAGCCTGACGGGGTGGTCTTGGCAGGATCACCACCCCGCCCTTCGGGCACCCCTCCACAGGAGGGGAATTCAAAACAGAGCAACTGGTTGCGGTAGTGGTTGTATTGTTTTTTGCGGGCGGTAAGTTCGGCGGTGAGTTCGGCGGTGAGTTCGGCGGTGAGTTCGGTGAATGTGTCCAGTATGCGGACGATTTCAGCCTGAATTTCAAGGGATTTTTTGGGGTTGTCTGGGCAGGGGATGGGGATTTGGATCTTTGCAAGGTTGTCACCAGATATGCGACGCACCTTGGTTCCCGTGATGTGAGGCTTCTTCTGCGACTGGAAAAGATCAGTCTGAAAAAAGTACGACATGTACTTAGGATTAGCCGTGTGCCGATAGATGTAGGCATCCGTGCTGACCGCCACATCATCTACCCCAAGCCATGCGACGGCTTTGGCTACGGCCTCGTCGTCCTCGCTTGTGGTGGCAATTACTAAATCACCAGCATGTGCTTTTCTCAGCCGCGCAGAAAAATCGTGGTCAATGAATGATTTTGTTTCGGTTGCCCAGGTGCCGTAGTGCGTATGAATCTGGCCGTAATGAATGCAACCAACACCTGATTCAGTGAAATCCGATTTCTGAATGCCCGAACCACGAATAAAAGTTCCAATACCACCCAGCGCCTTCCACTCCACATCAGCGCCATCCAGCAGTTTTTCCAAAAAATTCACAGCATTCATTTTTTACGACTCTCTTTTTTAGCCTGCTTTTCCAGTGCGCTGATGGTATTTAGGTAGTCTTTTTCCACATTGGCCAGCGTTTTTGATTTGTACTTTTGGTATTCCGCTTTGGCTTTGGTTTCTGCCTGCGCATGGGAAATGCTGCCTGCATTGTCCAGCAGCTTGCGCCCTGCGGAGCCAAGAATGGTGTCCGATTCGCGTACATAGTCGGCCATGCGCATTTCGCGTTGTTCGATGGCGTTCAATTCGGCCAAATCAAAGTAAGCCGAAACGAGGTTGTTCAAGACCTTGAGTTCTTGTTCGCTCAGGTAGTTCTTGGCGACCATTGCCTCGGTCTGCGTGGGCTGGCCGCCTTTGAAGTTGCTTAATCCGGCAAAAGGTTTGTCGCTGTCCACGCGCAGGTAGATATAGCGCGTGATGGAGCGGGACACTTCCCGCGCGCCCTCTTTTTGAACTGTCAACTGCTGGTTGACAGTTGCCGCTTCGTCCAGCTCCTCGTCTTCATAAATGGCTTTGATGTGCTTGCTGATGTTCTGTTTGGTGGTTTGGAACAGGTCGGCAATTTGCTGTTGGGAAAGCCAGGCCGTTCCATCCTGCAAGCGCAGGTCAATTTTGGTTTTGCCATCGTCGGTGGTGTAGAGGATGACGTCGCTCATGCTTTGCCCCCTTCTATCTCCGCGACGATGGCATCAATATCCTTGCGTAGCTGGTCGATGCGGGCGACCGTGGTTTTCAGTTCGGCATTGAGCTGGGCAATGTCCACCTGCTCGCGGGTGTCGCGGGCTTCGACGTAACTGCTGACCGAGAGGTTGTAGTCGTTAGCGGCGATCTGCTCGAACGGGACGGACTGGGCAAAGTGATCGACATTGGCCTTGCTGTCGAACACGGTCATGATCTGTTCGATATGCGCATCGGTGAGGATGTTGTTATTGGTTTCCTTTTTGAACAGGGCGCTGGCGTCGATGAACTGGGTGCGGGTGTCCAGCTTGTGTTTGGACAGCACCAGGATGTTCACGGCGATGGTGGTGCCAAAGAACAGGTTGGGGGCGAGCGAAATCACGCTCTCCACATAGTTGTTATCCACCAGATACTGGCGGATTTTCTGCTCTGCGCCGCCACGATAAAAAATTCCGGGGAAGCAGACGATGGCGGCGCGACCTTTGGCCGAGAGGTAACTGAGCGCGTGCAGCACAAAGGCAAAGTCGGCCTTGGATTTGGGCGCGAGCACGCCCGCCGGGGCAAAGCGGTCGTCGTTGATCAGGGTGGGGTCATCCGCGCCGATCCATTTCACCGAGTAGGGCGGGTTGGAGACGATGGCGTCAAACGGTTTGTCGTCGCTAAAATGCGGGTCGATCAGGGTGTTGCCCAGCTGGATGTTGAATTTGTCGTAGTTGATGTTGTGCAGAAACATGTTCATCCGCGCCAGGTTGTAGGTGGTGTGGTTGATTTCCTGCCCAAAAAAACCGTCTTCGATGATGTGAGCGTCGAAATGCTTTTTGGCTTGCAGCAGCAGCGAGCCGGAGCCGCAGGCCGGGTCGTAAATTTTGTTGACGCTGGTTTGCTGGTGCATGGCAAGTTGCGCAATGAGCTTGGAGACATGCTGCGGGGTGAAGAACTCGCCGCCGGATTTGCCCGCGTTGGCGGCGTAGTTGGAAATCAGGAACTCGTAGGCATCGCCGAACAGGTCAATGTGGCTGCTATCGAAATCGCCAAAATCCAGATCTTCCACGCCTTTGAGCACGGCAGCCAGCCGGGTGTTTTTGTCTTTGACGGTGTTGCCGAGGCGGTTGCTGGTGGTGTCGAAATCGGCAAATAGTCCTTTGATATCCTGCTCGGAGGGGTAGCCGCTGGCCGAGGCTTCGATAGCGGCAAAGATGGCGGCCAGATCGGTGTTCAGGCTCTCGTTGCTGTTGGCGCCTGCGGCGATGGTGGCAAACAGCTGGCTGGGGTAGATGAAGTAGCCCTTGGTTTTGATGGCGTCGTCCTTGATGTCTGGGGTGATGACGCTATCGGACAATTCGGCATAGCGGAGGTTATCGTCACCGCCTTCAATATAGCTGGCGAAGTTTTCGCTGATGAAGCGGTAAAACAACGCGCCCAGTACATATTGTTTGAAATCCCAGCCATCGACGGCGCCCCGGACATCGTTAGCGATTTGCCAGATCCGGCGTTGCAGTTCGGCGCGTTGTTGGGTGCTGGTCATGCTGTTGTTCCTGTGTTTAATCCGTTTGATTGGACTCAAGCACGCGGCATGAGCCAAAGAAAAAAGGGTTGCTGCGGCAAGATACTCAGGTTCTGCCTTCCGCGCTTGATGGCCGGTGGTTGTTTTTCATGAGAGGATGATTGCTTGTTATGCGCTATATGGTACGGAACATTCAATTCCGTGGCGACACCCGCTACCGCGCGGCTGCCTCACACCAACAATGTGCATGGCACTTCCTCTTTGAAGGACTGGCTGCAGGTCTCTTTGTGCAGCGAGAAGCAAAGCGGCGTGGCAATCCATAAGGAATCTCTGAAAAACGATCTGTGTTGTCATTTCTGCGTTAAACATCGGTTCAAAATGCTCATTTATTACGTATAAACTCCGATTTTGCCTTGAACTGACTGCCTCGCTGATGTTCCATAAGACATTGATGAACACGAAAAACCGGATTGCTTCGCTTCACCCGCAATGCCAATTTACGATTAAATCAGCGTTTCCTTAAAAACAGGCATGGTTACCGTCCATGGAAAATATACAGCTTGATGAGCTGGTGATTACCGTCAAACGCAAGGCTGTCAAGCATGTACGCTTATCGGTGCATCCGCCGGATGGGCGCGTGACGCTGACTGTGCCGATTGCGGTGCGCTTCGAGGCGGCGCGTTCTTTCGCTATCTCCCGATTAAACTGGATACGCACGCAGCAGAAAAAGCTGCAGGCCCGGGTCCGGGAGGTGCCGCAACAGTTTGTTGAGCACGAAAATCACTTGCTCTGGGGCACACCCTGTCTGCTGGCGGTTCGCTATCAGGATATAAAGCCGTCCGTGGTGCTCGACGGCAGGCAGATTATTCTGACGGTCCGGCCGGGTGCCAGTCTGGAAAAGCGCGCACAGATCATGCAGAAATGGCATAAATCGCTATTGCATGAGGCGGTGCCACCCCTGTTTGAAACATGGCAGACACGGCTGAAAGTACAGGTTTCCGGTTATTCCCTGCAACAGATGAAAACCCGCTGGGGCACCTGCAATTACCGCACTGGCCATATTCGCCTGAATACGGAGCTGGCGAAGAAACCACGGCCTCTGCTGGAATATGTTGTGGTGCATGAGTTGGCGCATCTGATCGAACCTTCGCATAACGCGCGTTTTGTTGCGGTTATGGATGCGCACTATCCCGGCTGGCGCAATGCGCACGCTGAACTGAATGCACCGACACTGGCGGCGGGGGCATGGAAAGAATGATACCGCCGGGAAAAATCAGCCAGGCCACGCTATGAACCGGGCCTCTCCCGATTCCCGCTTGCGCCGTCTGATCGCACGTTGCCTCGATTTTCCGCTGCGCTCCATTGCCATGACGCTGTGGGAGCGCCTGCGCAAGGCCCAGCTGGTGTTGACGGCGGGTTCGCTGACTTTTACCACGTTGCTGGCACTGGTTCCGCTATTCGCTCTGGTGTTATCCGCTTTCACCACATTTCCCGCATTTGCCCATCTCGAAGCCGAATTGCGGCAATGGCTGGTGGAAAACCTGATTCCGGATAGTATTGCCGGGCAGGTAATGCGGCATTTAACCCAGTTTGCCGGTAAGGCGCGCGAGCTTGGAATCCTCGGTCTGGCTGGCTTGATGGCGGTGGCTGTTTTTCTGATGCTGACGATCGACAGGACACTCAACCGGATTTGGCATGCCAGCCGCAAACGGCCGCTTGGCCAGCGCATTCTGATGAATCTGGCTGCGATCACGCTCGGCCCGCTGGTACTGGGTATCAGCCTTGCCACCACATCCTATCTGGTGACGGCTTCGCGTGGATGGATGCCCGATTTGCCTGGGAGTATTGATTTTGCGCTTGCCAGCATCCACTTTTTTCTGATGACAACCGGCATTACGCTGCTTTATCACTTTGTGCCCAATATACCGGTACGCTGGCTACATGCTCTTGCCGGCGCTGTATTTGCCGCCCTTTTTCTGAGTCTGGCGCGACATGGGTTGGGGTGGTACCTCGCCATCATGCCGGACTATTCCATCATCTACGGCACCTTCGCCACCCTGCCGATTTTTCTGCTGTGGATTTACGTCGCGTGGCTGATTGTGCTGCTGGGCGCGGTGATTGCCGCCTATCTGCCCGGTCTGCTATCGGGCGCTGTGCACCGTGAGAACAAACCTGGCTGGAAATTTCAGCTGGCTACCGATGTACTGCGAACACTGGCACAAGCGCGCAGGAATACAACACGCGGCCTCACCCGCTTGCAACTGACACAGGCACTGCAAACCGACATCCTGCAGCTGACCCCGGTACTGGATACTCTGATCGGCCTGGACTGGATTGGCGAACTCGCCACCCACAAAAGAAATGAAGAACCGCGTCTGGTATTGCTGGTGGAACCCGGCCGGATCTTGCTGGCACCACTGATCGAACGCTTGTTGCTGGCGCCCGACCCATCACTGGCAACCGTCTGGAACGACAAACCACTGCGCGATCTCACGCTGGCAGATATTACCGATGCTGTATCTGGGGAACAGTCGACATCCTGAAAAATATTCAGGAACAACGATATAACTGCCTGAAAAGAGCTTAAAAAATAAAATTCCGGACACTATTTCTCCGATGGGCAACATGAATTATCCCCTTCCTGAACAGGCGGACATGGAACAGTACCGTACGAACAATAGACACAGCAGTCTCCGAGTTTAGGCTTGAGTAGCATGCCACACCCCCTGCATTCGTAAAAATACTGGCATGTGTCGGTAGGCATTATTTCCGTTTCTCTGTGTCCGCAAGACGAGCACTGGATCACTGACTCCAAAATGATCATCTTACGCATGCGGATGCCATACCGGATTTGCCTCTCCAATCCAGCGATTCAGCAGGCAGCGGGCAGCGGGGATAATGTCTGATGCCACCATGCCCAGCGGCCCGTGCTGCTGTTCCAGCAATGCGTCTGCTGCTGCGCCGTGCAGATAAACCGCCAGCAGCAGGGCATGTTCTGCAGATACTCCCTGTACCAGCAGCGCACCCAGAAAACCGGATAAAACGTCGCCAGTACCGGCACTGCTTAAACCGGGGTTGCCACTGGTATTGAAATGGCAGTGGCCTCCGGGAAAAGCACAGATGCTCCCGGCGCCTTTCAGCACTACTGCGCAGTTGAACTCCCGGGCAAGATTTCTGGCTGCCTCTAGCCGGTTCCGCTGGATTTCAGCCACGGTTGTGTTCCGCAAACGCGCTGCTTCGGCGGGATGCGGGGTCAGGATGGATGATGCCGAACGTGCCTGCAACGCGCTGCGCAGTTCCTCGTGTTGCGCAATCAGGTTGAGCGCATCGGCATCCAGCACCAGTGGCAAGGAAGTGTGCAAGGCCTGTTCCAGATACATACAGGCGGCGATTTCACTTCCAAGCCCGGGGCCAATAACCAGTGCATCGAGAAAATCCGGGTGTAACAAATCGGCAGGCGGCCGCAACATCAGTTCTGGCTGTACCGGATCAACAGTCAACGCACCGGCTTCTGCCAGCAGCCCCAGATATACCCGACCGGCGCCCAGCCTGAGCGCGGCCCGCCCGGCCAGCAGGGTTGCGCCAATCATGCCGCTGGCACCGCCCAGAATCCCGAGCCTGCCATAAGTACCTTTATGGCTATTGGCCCGCCGGGGAACAGGTAAACACGCGGCAATACTTGCCCGATCCAGCAATCCGTTATCCGGTGGAATCAGCGCGGCGGCATCCAGTTCCAGATCGCACACCATGATTTCGCCGCAATAATCGCAACCGTCACTGGTCAGCAAACCCGGTTTGAGCGCGATGAATGTTGCTGTGATCGCCGCCCTGATGGCCACATCCTGCACATTGCCGGAATCACTGGGCAGGCCGCTGGGAATATCCAGCGCAAGCACCGGCAACCCGAGCTGGTTGACCTGCTGGATGAGCTGCCGGTAACGTTCTGCCAGCGGACGTGTTTCGTCCAGACCAATCCCGAACAGACCGTCGATCACGGCATCCCACTGGCCACCGGCCGGAATCTCCGGAATGATCGTTCCACCAGCTGATTGCCATTGCGTCAGCGCCTGTTTTGCATCCTGTGATAATTGCGCCGCCTCGCCGGTGAATACCAGCGTGACCTGTTTTCCCCAGCCATGCAAATGGCGGGCGGCCACGCATGCATCGCCGCCGTTGTTGCCGGGGCCGGCCAGAATCAGCACACGGCGCCTGTCGCCCGTCAGCAATCGGGTTCTGGCAATTTCTGCAGCCGCCAGCCCGGCTTTTTCCATCAATGGTGGCGGATTGGGTACAGAGAGGACGAGCGATTCAATTTTGCGAATCCCGGCAGTGGTGTAAACGGGGGTGGTATTCATCTGGCGATAATCTGGCGACTGGTTTACTCGTGTAAAATTAGGTTTTTTAATCAATTGAGGGTGTATCCCGATGCTGCAATTTTGCGGGCGCAATGCGCTTTCTCCCTTTCGTCTGGAACGCCTGCTCCATTCCATTCAGGCAATCGTACCGCAAATTTCCGGCATCACCGCCGATTACCGCTATTTTTGCCAGGTTCAGCGCGATTTGACGGCAGAAGAAACAAGCCGCCTGCGCGAATTGCTCGATGTGGAGGAAACAGCGGATCTGCCGTCTGTGGACAGCAAACGGCTGGTGGTGGTGCCGCGCCCCGGCACGATTTCTCCCTGGTCATCCAAGGCGACCGATATAGCCCGATGCTGTGGCCTGAGCGGAATTGAACGGCTGGAGCGCGGTATTTCCTTCGAACTGCACAGCCAGATAACACTGACACCTGCCCAACTGGCACCAATTGAAGCCTGCCTGCATGACCGCATGACCGAGGTCGTGCTGTATTCGCTGTCCGAAGCGGCTGTTCTGTTTCATCATTCGGCGCCGGGCGCACTGGGCGAAATCGATTTGACCGGCCGGGGAGTAGATGCGCTGTTGCAAGCCAACCGGGAGATGGGCTTGGCACTGTCCCAAGACGAAATCGACTATCTGCTGGATTATTTTACCCGCGTGCAGCGCAACCCCACCGATGTCGAGCTGATGATGTTTGCCCAGGCCAATTCGGAACATTGTCGGCACAAGATTTTCAACGCCGACTGGATTATTGATGGCGCGCCGCAGCCGTATTCGCTGTTTGGCATGATCCGGCATACCCATAACAGCCACCCGGAGCATACGATCGTGGCCTATTCGGATAATGCCGCGATTCTGGAAGGGGAAACCATTGAGCGATTTTATCCCGGAAATGGCCATCAATATGGCTATGCACCGGAGCTGACACACTGGCTGATCAAGGTGGAAACGCACAATCACCCGACCGCCATTTCTCCCTTTCCGGGCGCGGCTACTGGTGTGGGCGGCGAAATCCGCGATGAAGGTGCAACCGGGTCTGGCGCCAAACCCAAGGCGGGACTGACCGGCTTCAGCGTCTCCAATCTGCGTATTCCTGAAGTGGTCCGGCCGTGGGAAACGGTTGAATATGGCAAACCGGGGCATATCGCTTCCGCGCTCGACATCATGCTGACGGCACCGATTGGCGGTGCAGCGTTCAGCAATGAATTTGGCCGTCCCAATCTGGCGGGTTACTTCCGTACCTACGAGCAGGAAGTAAACGGCAAGATGCGTGGTTATCACAAGCCCATCATGCTGGCGGGCGGCATCGGCCAGATTTCCGCGTTGCACACAGGCAAAGAATCTTTCCCGGCGGGTACGCTGCTGATTCATCTGGGGGGGCCGGGCATGGCCATCGGGCTGGGTGGCGGCGCGGCTTCCAGCATGGATGCCGGGACGAATGAAGAAGCACTCGATTTCAACTCGGTGCAGCGGGGCAACCCCGAAATGCAGCGCCGGGCGCAGGAGGTGATCGACCGTTGCTGGCAACTGGCACGCAGCGGACAGCCCAACCCGATTCTGTCAATTCATGACGTGGGAGCGGGGGGACTTTCCAACGCTCTGCCCGAGCTGGTGCATGGTGCTGAACGCGGTGGCCGGTTTGATCTGCGCGCCGTACCTTCCGACGAACCGGGCATGTCTCCCATGCAGATCTGGAGCAACGAGGCGCAGGAACGCTATGTCCTCGCCATCCGGCCGGAATCCCTGCCACTGTTCCAGGCCATCTGCGAACGCGAGCGCTGCCCGTTCGCGGTGGTGGGCGAAGCTCTGGAAGAGCCTCAGCTGATCGTGGCCGATGCCCATTCATCCACACACCCGGCCGATATGCCGCTGCCCGTGTTGCTGGGTAAACCGCCCAAAATGGTGCGCGATGTCAAACGCATCCGCCCCGGCACGGCTCCGCTGGATAACACCGGAATTTCCCTGCAGGAAGCAGCGTGCCGTGTGTTGCGGCTGCCCGCTGTGGCTGACAAATCCTTCCTGATCACGATTGGTGACCGCAGTGTTGGCGGCCAGACCGCACGCGATCAGATGATCGGCCCGTGGCAAGTGCCGGTAGCCGATGTCGCGGTAACTACCATGGGATTCCAGACCTATGCGGGTGAAGCATTTGCACTGGGTGAACGTACACCACTGGCCGTGATTGATGCAGCCAGTTCGGCACGCATGGCGGTGGGGGAAGCCATAACCAATCTGGCCGCTGCCGCAATCGCTGATCTGAGAACAGTGCGGCTTTCGGCCAACTGGATGGCCGCCGCCGGACATCCGGGTGAAGATGTGGCGCTGTACGATGCCGTGTATGCCGTAGCAATGGAATTGTGCCCGCAGCTGGGTATCAGCATTCCGGTAGGCAAGGATTCGCTGTCAATGAAAACCACCTGGCAGGATAGCCAACCCAAAGAGGTGGTTGCTCCGCTTTCGCTGATTATTTCCGCCTTTGCCAAAATATCCGATGTGCGCAAGACGCTCACGCCCCAGTTGCGTATGGACAAAGGGGATACCGAGCTGATTCTGATTGATCTTGGCAATGGCAGAAACCGGCTGGGCGGATCGGCACTGTCCCAGGTTTATGCACAATCTGGCGACAACACGCCTGATCTGGACAATCCGGAACAACTCAGGGCTTTTTTTGATGTTATCCAGTCACTTAACCGTCAGGGATTTGTACTGGCTTACCATGATCGTTCCGATGGCGGTTTGTTCGCCACCTTGTGCGAAATGGCTTTTGCTGGGCATTGCGGTGCCAGCATCACGCTTGATTCACTGATTTCGCCAATGTCCGGACCGGCTGAAGACGTAAATGGGCAGGTATTGTCCGCCTTGTTCAATGAAGAGCTTGGTGCCGTCATCCAGATCGAAACCCGGCATCATGATGCGGTTATCGGCGCGCTGGCGAATGCCGGGCTGGAGCAAATGAGCCATGTGATCGGCCACCCGGATGGACAGGACGATATCCGGCTGTTACTTGATGGCCAGGTGTTGTTCGAGGAAAAGCGCACGAAATTACAGCGTATCTGGTCGGAAACCAGCTTCCACATGCAAAAATTGCGCGATCATCCCGGATGTGCGCAACAGGAATTTGACCAAATTCTGGATGCGGATGATCCGGGACTGCATACACAGCTGACGTTTTCCCTCGCGGAGCCGGTTTCTGCACCGGGTATTCTGACCAATCGCCCGGCAGTAGCCATTCTGCGCGAACAGGGTGTGAACGGCCATGTGGAAATGGCAGCCGCATTCGATCGCGCCGGATTCAACGCTGTGGACGTACACATGAGCGACATTCTCTCCGGGCGGGTCAGGCTGGGCGAATACAAGGGACTGATTGCCGGAGGCGGTTTCTCCTATGGCGATGTACTGGGTGCTGGCCGGGGATGGGCGCAGTCGATCCTGTTCAATGCACGGGCACGGGATGAATTTGCCGCGTTCTTTGCACGCACGGATACTTTCGCCCTGGGCGTATGCAATGGCTGCCAGATGATGAGCCATCTGCAGGACATCATTCCGGGCACCGCACACTGGCCCCGTTTCGGGCGCAACCGTTCCGAGCAGTTTGAAGCTCGCTTTGTCATGGTCAGAATCGGAACCAGCCCTTCGCTGTTTTTTGCCGGCATGGAGAACAGCCGCATGCCGGTAACGGTGGCGCATGGAGAAGGGCTTGCGCTCTTCCGGGATGAGGCACAGCTGCACGCTGCACAACCATATATCGCACTGCAGTTTGTGGATAACCGTGGAACACTTACCGAAACCTATCCGCTCAATCCGAATGGCTCGACCGCAGGTATTACCGGCATGACTTCCACCGATGGCCGAGTAACCATTCTCATGCCGCATCCGGAAAGGGTTTTTCGTACCGTGCAGCATTCGTGGCATCCTGACGGCTGGCCGGAAGATTCTCCCTGGATGCGAATGTTCAGAAATGCCCGTAAATGGGCAGGCTGAACCTCAATCAATGTCTTCTGTCACACCTCTATTTTAATTTCAGGAAAATCAATGACTGATTTCATACGCGGCCGGCAACTGATTCTCTCCGGCATGCTGCTGGCGGGTGGATTGCTCCAGACACATGACCTTTCCGCACAACACCTGTCGGCAGGCACAATCTCTTCTGCCAGCAAACAGACTGATTCGGGTCAATGTGTCCCGGTAGCGGGCTGGATCATCCCCGGCAAAGGGGATACCACCCTCTCCAGCGTGATGGCGTCAGTAAAAGACAAATCGGTGGTATTGCTGGGTGAAACCCATATCAATCCTGAGCATCATCGCTGGCAGTTGCAGATGCTAGCCACGCTGCACGCTGCGCGCCCGGACATGGTGATTGGTTTCGAGATGTTTCCACGACGGGTGCAGAAAGTGCTAGATCAGTGGGTGGCTGGCGAGCTGACGGAAGCCGAATTTTTATCCCGGTCTGAATGGCAATCGGTCTGGAGCACCGATGCCAACCTGTATCTGCCCCTGTTTCATTTTGCGCGCATGAACCGCATTCCCATGCGGGCGCTCAATATCGATATCGGTCTGAGAAAAGCGGTTACGGCCAAAGGGTTTGATGGTGTACCGGAAAAAGAGCGGGAAGGCGTCGCCCGTCCTGCACCTCCTGCGCCGGAATATCTTGAATTTCTGCTACCGATTTACCAACAGCACGAACGCAGCGGACATCAATCCGCCGGAAAGCATCAGAAACCGGGCATTTACGACCCTGATTTCCTGCGGTTCGTTGTCAGCCAACAATTGTGGGATCGGGCAATGGCACAGGAGATTCATGCGGTGCTGGATAGTTATGATCGGAAAAAAAAACCGCTGGTGGTCGGTGTCATGGGTTCCGGCCATATTCTGAAAGGGTTTGGTGTGCCGCACCAGTTGAAAGATCTCGGCACAAGCAAAATTGCTTCCCTGCTGCCATGGGATACCAACCGGCCCTGCAAATCACTGGTTGAAGGCTACGCCGATGCGGTATTCGGGCTGACACCGATGTCATCACCCTCCGCCTCCCCTCCGCAGCAGCGTCTGGGAATCGGCTTTGAATTCGGCAAAAAAACCGAAGGCGCGCTTGTGCTGCAGGTAGAACCGAAAAGTATTGCTGAATCAGCAGGCTTGCAGCCCGGAGATGTGATTCTTGAAATGGCTGGCAGCAAGGTCCGGGATAGTGGTGAGGTGATTGCTACCGTCAAACATCAGGCGCCTGGCACCTGGCTACCCCTGAAAGTGCTGCGGGAAGGGGTTATCGTTGAAGTCATCGCAAAATTCCCGCCGTTAGCCAGATAAGCCAGGGAATCTCTGAAAAACGTCGGCGAGGTAGCCAGTTCAAGGCAGAAATTTTCCAGGATCAGACCTTCTCCTGCAGGGATTTGTACAGCGTGAAATCGAGCTGGTGCCGCTGCAACAGCTTGTAAAACTCGGTGCGGTTGCGCTTGGCCAGCTTGGCCGCCTGGGTTACATTTCCCGCAGTAATTTTCAGCACCTTGACAAGGTAGTCCCGCTCGAACTGCCGGCGCGCTTCTTCAAACGATGTCATCTGCTCTTCATCTTTATGGATGGCATCGCCAATCAGTTCAACCGAAATAAGCGGAACCGCACTCATGACAACGCTTTGTTCGATGACATTCATGAACTGGCGGATGTTTCCTGGCCAGGGTGCTGCCAGCAGAAAGCTGATTGCCTCGGGTGAAAATCCGTTGACATCCCGTTGATGCTTCTCGGCAAATACACGCAAAAAATGATTGGCCAGCAACGGAATATCTTCTCGCCGCTGGGCCAGTGATGGAATGGTCAACCCGACAACGAAAAGCCGGTAATAGAGGTCTTCACGAAAGTTTCCCTCCCCGATTTCTGCTTTCAGATCCCGATGCGTGGCAGAGATAATGCGTACATCAATCGGAACAGTTTCAGAGGAACCAACGGGGCGGATCACCCTCTCCTGCAGTGCATGCAGCAGCTTTGCCTGCAGCAGCAAAGGCATATCACCAATCTCGTCCAGAAACAAACTGCCCCCCTCTGCCAGCTGGAACAATCCTTTGTGATCCCGCACTGCACCCGTAAACGCACCTTTGACATGCCCGAACAGTTCGGATTCCAGCAGTTGTTCCGGGATGGCCGCGCAGTTGATGGTGATAAATGGCCGGTCGCAGCGCCTGGATGCCTGATGAATCGCGCGGGCGAACAGTTCCTTGCCAACCCCGCTTTCACCGGATAACAGCACGCTGGCATCCCCTTGCGCCACCCGGCCCACTTTGGCGAGCAGATCTTCCATGACCGCACTCTGGGTAATGATGTTCTTGCGCCAGGCCGGAACGGGTGCATTACCGGGGGGCAGATCAACCACGGGCGCCAGTTCGATTGCACGCTTGATCTGGCTCAACAGGATTTTGGGGTCATACGGTTTGGTGAGATAACCAAAGATTCCGCGCTGGGTTGCCGCAACGGCATCGGGAATTGTGCCGTAAGCGGTCAGGATAATGACTGGAAGGGTCGGAATGTTGCGATGGATATGTTCGAACAATGCCATGCCATCGAGGTCACCCATTTGCATGTCACTAATAACAAGCTGGGGACGGGAAATATCAAGGTAATTGATGGCGGCTTCAGCGCTGTCCGCAAGTATGGTTTCGTACCCGGCTGCAGTCAGACGGATGGAAAGAAGCTCCAGCAAATCCCTATCATCATCCACCAGAAGAATTTTTTTGCTTTGCATGATTTGATTTTGAATCGATTGATCAGGGTGTGATTTTACGCATGAGCTGTTTCTCGATATGCTTGATTGCGTCGATTTTGCTCTTCAGCATCTCTACTTCTGCTTCGGTTGAACGTAATTTCTCGGACAGGTTTTCAATCTGCACATTCGCGGCTTTTTGTCGCTTGAGCAACATTACCAGCAAATCCTTGAACGTTATCGTAGCAGCCGTGGATTCAAACTGCGCCGGGAGATTTTCCATCAGGCCGAGTGCCACGCGATTACTTTGAAAGCCTGTATCAGGCAATAGCAGCAACAGTACCAATTTAAGCCGTTGCAGAAGATTGGCGCTTTCGCGGTAATGACTGTTTGCGTAGTTATATTCTTCCAGAATTTCTGCTTTGGTTTTGCCTTGTAATGCGTCGAAATAACGCATCAATTCAACCAGATCATCCTCGGGTGCCTGGATAAATTGTATTTCTTCTTTTTCGACGGGCTCTGGCGCAGGCTGGATAGGCTGATGCACACACCCGGCCGTAACGGCAAATATTGTCAGTCCTGCCAATAATTTCAAAATGCTGGTCATGTTGTGGGTTCAGAACTGTTAATGGGTAAAGTTAGTCGAAAATGGGCGCCAGGTTTGCCGGTGTGTCGTATGAGCTCGATATTTCCCCCATGTGCAATGGCATATTCTTTTGTAATGGCCAATCCCAGCCCTGTGCCTCTGACATGGCTCTCGGGCGTGTTGCGCCCTTGGTAAAATGGCTCGAAGATCTGATCTCCATCAATATCACTCACCCCCGGACCACTATCTTTTACGTCGATTTGCACTCTGTTCTCGCTACATATAACCGTGATCCCGATGAGACCATCAGCCGGCGAAAATTTGACTGCGTTGGAAAGCAGGTTATCAAGCATGGTTTCCAGTTTCTGTTTGTCACTTTCCAACGACACATCCGGACATTGCAGGTGAATTTTAATGTTTTTACTCAAAATGGAAAGATTTTGTGCAATTACCACAGCATTGATGATTTTTTCCAGACTAACCGGTTGTTTGACGAGCGTGATGATCTCTGCCTGTAGCGCGCTGAAATTCAATAAATCTTCAATCCGTTTCTGCAGCTGCATGCTGCTGCTATGAAGAATACCGGCGATGAGCTGCTGTTTCTGGTTAAGGCTTCCTGTAACACCTTCGGCGAGCAGATCGGCTCCTTCCCGGATCGCCGTCAGTGGTGTTTTCAGCTCATGCGAAATATGACGAAAAAACTGTATTTTCTGATCTTCCAGTTTGAGCAGGCGCTGTCGCAACCAATCCAGGCGCTCACCGATATACACAAGGTTTTGTGGTCCATTGACCTGAATGGGCTGTGAAAGTTTGCCCCTTCCCATTTGGGCAATGGCTTCATCAATCTGGCGAATAGGACGGGCAATGATGATCGAAAAAATGAGCGCCAGAAAAATGACCAGCGGCACCAGAATCAGTAATTCCCATTCAACCAGTGAGCGGGTTTGTGTCGCAATCTCACTCACGTTACCCACTTCCTGCCCAATCACCCGGAAGCTGTTGGCCGAAAACTCCTGAGCCAGCGCAAGCAAGGAAGCAAAACGTTCCAGCAGGTAGGACAAATTCTGTGGCTGCTCGGTCAGATTCAGTATTTCCCTGAACAGATTGGTTTCCAGTAAACGCATTTTCTCCAAGGGCAAGCGTTGCTCCGGATAAATGGAAATAGTGGAAAGATGGTTGGTAATATTTTCAAATTTGGTATGTCCCAGAAAATAACCTTCCAGCAGGGAGGCATCGTCCAGCACCAGCGCCTGTTGCACGCTGCGCTCCATCGCCATGATTTCACCGATGATGACGCTGGTGCCACTGGTAATCTGGGTTGCCTGATAAACATTGTTCCGGCTTTGATCGGATAACTGGTCAATTCTTATGGCGCTGTAGACCAGCGCGGCTATCAACGGCAGTCCGACAATTGAAAATCCGATCAGGATCATGGCCAGAAATGATTTGGGTTTATACCCGGATCCGGCTTTTCGGCGTACTTGTCCGGAAGGTGGAACATCCGTGGAAATTTTCATGGTGCAGGTTTACCTTTCATGCGCGCTGGGAGAAAATAGCCGGGTTGAAAAATTCCGGGCATTGTTCCGCATTTTCCTTCGCCGTTTTTTTCTGAATAGCAAACAGCGATTTTACCTCCCATGTTGTTAATGATTGATAATTACGATTCCTTTACCTATAACCTGGTGCAATATCTGGGCGAACTGGGTGAAGATGTCATGGTTGTCCGTAACGATGAAATTACCCTCGATGCGGTTCAACAATTGAATCCAGCTGGTGTTGTCATTTCACCAGGCCCGTGTACTCCGGATGAAGCGGGTATTTCCGTGGATCTGATCAACCAGTTCAGCGGAAAGGTGCCCATACTGGGTGTATGCCTTGGCCACCAGAGCATAGGTCAGGCGTTCGGCGGGAAGATTGTGCGCGCCGGAAAAATCATGCATGGTAAAACATCACCGGTTTTTCACGATGGCAAGGGTGTCTTCCAGGGAATGCCCAATCCGTTCATCGCAACCCGTTATCATTCACTGGTCATCGAGCGATCCAGTATACCTGACTGCCTCGAAATCTCTGCCTGGACCGAGGATGGCGAAATCATGGGGGTACGGCACCGGACCCTGCCTGTTGAAGGTGTGCAGTTCCACCCAGAATCGGTATTGAGTGAACACGGCCACCAGTTGCTCGGTAATTTTCTTCAGGGTAATGCCATCCGGAAGACTTCTTCAACATTGTGCGAAGCGTGAATCCGCAGGCAATTCTTGCTCAAATTCTTGAGCAGCGCGAAGTTCCGTTTGAAGAAATGGTTGAGCTGATGCGCGCGATCATGTCGGGCAATGTATCGCCAGTCATGACGGCTGCCCTGGTCACCGGGTTGCGCATGAAGCGTGAAAGCATCGGTGAAATCAGCGCGGCTGCACAAGTAATGCGCGAATTGGCCGTGCGGATCGAAGTGACCGGATCGGCCAATCTGGTCGATACCTGCGGCACCGGTGGTGACGGGCGCAACACCTTCAACATCTCGACCGCATCCGCTTTCATAGCCGCTGCTGCAGGCGCACAGGTCGCCAAGCATGGCGGACGCTCCGTTTCAAGCAAGGCAGGCAGCGCAGATGTGCTGGAAGCCATCGGCATCAATCTTGACCAGACACCGGATCAGATTGCCCAATCCATCAGCGAAGTGGGAATCGGTTTCATGTTTGCGCCCAACTTTCACCATGCCATGAAACATGCCGCGCCTGTGCGGCGGGAGCTAGGTGTGCGCACAATCTTCAACATCCTGGGGCCGCTGACCAATCCCGCTGGTGCCAAAAACCAGTTGCTCGGTGTATTCAAAGCTGATCTGACCGGCGTACTGGCACAAGTACTGCTCCGGCTGGGCAGTCGCCATGCCATGGTCGTGCATGGCAGTGACGGGCTGGATGAAATCACGATTTCCGGCCCGACCCGGATCGCAGAACTCAAGGCGGGTGAAATCCGCGAATATACTGTCCATCCGGAAGATTTCGGGCTGGAACGTGCCACCATTGAATCCCTGCAGGTAAACAATACCGGGGAGGCGCGGGCAATGCTGCTGTCCGTGCTGGACAACAACCCCGGGGCTGCCCGGGATATCGTACTGCTCAACGCCGGCGCTGCAATTTATGTGGCCGGAAAAGCAGATTCCCTGGCGGAAGGAATTGAGGCCGCCCGCAACATGCTGGCCAGCGGTGCTGCAAAACAAAAAATGCAGGCTTTGATCGAATTCTCCAACCGGATACAACACTAGTACGCATGTCAGATATTCTTGATCGCATCCTTGCCGTGAAAAAGCAAGAGATTGCAACCGCCCGGGCGCAAAAACCGCTGGAAGAAATTCGTAAGGACGCTCTGGCAATGCCCGCTCCGCGTGATTTTTTGCAGGCCATACACAGCCGGATCAACCAGAATCGCGCTGCCGTCATTGCCGAAATCAAACGGGCCAGCCCCAGCAAAGGTTTGTTACGCGGGCGCGCAAGCACACAAAGCGCATCAGCATCGGAACATACGGGAAATGCATCCAGCCAGAGCGCGATCCCGGAAGATTTCAACCCGGCAGATATTGCTGCCAGTTACGCCCGCAATGGCGCTGCCTGCTTGTCTGTTCTGACTGATGAACAATTCTTCATGGGCAGTGCCGATTTTTTACAGCAGGCGCGTGCTGCATGTGATTTACCCGTGCTGCGCAAGGATTTCATACTGGACGAATATCAGATCCACGAAGCCCGCGTGATGAACGCTGATTGCATATTGCTGATCGTCGCTGCATTTCTTTCCCCGGTTTTTCTGGATGATCCCGCCGTCAATCAGGGAGATGACGCACTGCAACGCATGCGCAAACTGGAAACCCTTGCGCAATCGCTGGGCATGGCTGTACTGGTGGAAGTGCACGATGCGGATGAACTAGATCTTGCACTGCAATTGACCACACCGCTGATCGGAATCAACAACCGTAATCTGCGCACCTTTGAAACAACGCTGGACACCACTTTGCAACTGGTCAAACGCATCCCTGCCGGGCGCATCATCGTCACTGAAAGCGGCATTCGCACATCAGGAGATGTGGAAATGATGCTGTCCCGCCAGATTTATACCTTCCTGATCGGGGAAACCTTCATGCGCGTACCGGATCCTGGCACTGCGCTGGCCAATCTGTTCACAACCAACCTGGCGTAAACTACGCCGCGCCGCCGGCAAGGAAAAATTATCCTGCCGGGGGATGACAATTTTGCTGTCCATCAACTAAAAGGAGATGTTTATGAGCTTCAAGCAACAACTGATAGGTGGTTTGAGTGGTCTGATGCTTTCGGCAGTCATGGCTGGCAGCACGCTAGCGGCTGGCGTGGCAGAATTTAACGACAAGGGAGAGCTGCTGTTACCCAAAAATTATCGTGAATGGGTCATGGTCGGGACCCAGGTCACTCCTGATGAGCTGAACGATGGCAAAGCACCTTTCACTGAAATCAGAACGGTTTATGTCGATCCGGAAAGCTACGCCCACTGGAAAAAAACCGGTGAGTTCCGGGATGGAACCGTAACCGTGAAAGAACTGGTCAGCGTGGGTGATCGCAAAGGCCCGGGTAGCGGAAATGGCTATTTCATGGGCGACTATATCGGACTGGAAGCCTCCGTCAAAGATTCACAACGCTTTGCAAGCGAACCAGGCAACTGGGCTTTTTACATTTTCTACGTTCCAGGCACGCCACTGGTAGCCGCAGCTAAAAACATGCCTACTGCTGATTGCGCAGCCTGCCACAAGGATAATGCCAAGACCGACATGGTTTATACGCAATTCTACCCGGTACTGCGCGCGGCCAAGGCAACCGGCGAATCCGGCGTGGTTGCACCGAAATAAATATCGGACACAGATTTAAGGAAGCACTGATTTAATCGCAGGTTGTCATTGCGAATGCTGTGAAGCAATCTATTTTTTATGTTTATCAATGCCTTATGGATCGCCACGGCGCTTCGCTTCTCGCGATGATGGAATAAATCAGCGTCTCCTTAAACAGTAGCAGGCGCATCCCGGTAACAACAAAGTTACCGGGATGCGCCTGCTTCATTTCTCCTTCCGTTTTCTCCCGCTGCTACGGCCGGTTCCAGCCTGGTGATAAAATGCTGGCACTATGGCCAACATTACGATTCGCGAATTTCCTGCTCACGCCTACGAAACACTCAGCGCACATGGTTTGTCGTCCGTTCTGGCGCGCATTTTTGCCGCTCGCGGCATCAGTCATCCTGATCAGCTCGAAACGGCATTTACCCGGATGACATCGTTCGGGGAACTGAAGAACATTCGGCAAATCTCCGCGTTACTGGCCGATGCCATTGCTGCCCAGAAACGGATGCTCGTCATTGCCGATTACGATACCGATGGCGCGACAGCCTGTGCCGTCGCGCTGCGTGCATTACGCCAGTTTGGTGCTGTGGTGGACTACCTTGTACCCAACCGTTTTGAATATGGCTATGGATTGACTCCGGAAATCGTGCGCCTGGCCGCTGCCCGGATTCCACCACCCGACATCCTGATTACGGTGGATAACGGTATTGCCAGCGTGGAAGGCGTGGAAGAAGCCAATCGACTGGGGATACAGGTGTTCATTACCGACCACCATCTGCCGGGAGACCGGTTGCCGGAAGCTGCCGTCATCGTCAATCCCAATCAGCCTGGGTGCAGCTTTCCGGATAAACACATTGCCGGTGTCGGTGTAATTTTTTATGTCATGCTGGCATTGCGGGCAGAATTACGGGAGCGGGGCACTTTTACAGCTACCGGCAAAGAACCCAACCTCGCTAGCCTGCTTGATCTGGTTGCACTGGGAACGGTGGCCGATGTGGTCAGGCTGGAAGGAACCAATCGCATTCTGGTGCAGCAGGGATTGCAGCGTATCCGCAATGGGTATTGCTGTGCTGGCATTCATGCCCTGTGCAAGGCAGCCGGACGAGATTTCCGCCGTATCGCCACTTATGAACTCGGATTTATTCTCGCACCCAGATTGAATGCTGCTGGGCGACTGGATGATATGTCATTGGGAATCGAATGCCTGCTGACAGATGACGAACCCCGTGCTCTGCGCCTGGCTACCGAACTGGATGAACTGAACCGGCAGCGTCGGGAAATCGAAGCAGGAATGCGGGATGAAGCGATGGGCAAGCTGGAAAACGTGATTGATGCATTAAACCCGTCTGCCGGTATTGCGGATGATGAGAAGCAATCTGTTTACAGCCTGTGCCTGTACGATCCGGGCTGGCACCAGGGTGTCATTGGCCTGATTGCGTCGCGCGTCAAAGACAGGTTACATCGGCCTGTCATTGTTTTTGCACAGGGTAACGATGGCGAGATCAAAGGCTCCGGCCGATCCATTCCGGGCCTGCATCTGCGGGATGCGCTGGATCTGGTTGCCAAGCGTTGTCCGGGGCTGATCGTCAAATTCGGTGGTCATGCCATGGCTGCTGGCCTGACGATATATGAGCCACATTTCAACCAGTTCCGTACCGCGTTCGAACAGGTGGCGCAATCACTGCTAACCCCGGCCGATCTGATTCAGGTAATTGAAACCGATGGCGAGCTGGCTGAAACAGACATGACGCTGGAGCTGGCACAATATCTGTCGAACCAGGTATGGGGGCAGGGATTCCCCGAACCAAGTTTCAATGGCTGTTTCCGGATTGAAAACCAACGCATCGTCGGAGAAAAACACCTGAAGTTGAAATTGCGCAAAACTGGTGCTGCGCAGGTATATGACGGCATTCTGTTTTTTCATACCGAACGGCTGCCTGTTGAAATTGATGCTGTCTACCGGGTACAAATCAACGAATATAACGGGAGCACCCGCATGCAATTATTGCTGGAACACTGGTTCGAATCCGGTCAGGCGCGCTATGGATGATCTATTTCTTCTTGCGCAGGAGCGAAGTTATCTGGCGCAATTTGCCACCAGTCTCGCCATTGGGTTGTTGATCGGGCTGGAGCGCGAACGCAGTCCGGCTGCCAGGGCTGGCTTGCGCACGTTTGCGCTGGTTGCCATGTTCGGCACGCTGGCTGCCATGCTGTCGTTCAAGGCACAAACTCCCTGGCTGCTGATCTGCGGTTTGTTGCTGGTCGGAATCATGGTAATTGCCTCTTACCGGGATAAACGGGATGCGCCGGAAGATCCGGGCACTACCACGGTGGCGGCTATACTGATCTGCTATGGACTGGGAGCAATGGTGTGGTATGAAGAATCGACCCTGGCTGTCATGCTGGCGATCATCACAACCATTCTGCTGTATTTCAAAACCGAATTGCAGGGTATCACGCAAAACCTGACCCGCAAGGATCTGATTTCGATACTCCAGTTTGCGGTTCTCAGTTTCATTATCCTGCCAATCCTGCCGGATAAAAATTACGGCCCGTTCGATGCTTTCAACCCTTATCAGATCTGGCTGATGATCGTGCTGATCTCGGGTGTCAGTCTGGTGGGCTATATTGCATTGCGCTTTGTTGGCCAGCGTTATGGTGCAGTATTGCTGGGCGTGCTGGGTGGATTGGCTTCCAGTACTGCCATTACCTTGATGTTCTCGCGCCGCGCCAGTAAAAACCCCGATTTTGTTAATCTTGCCGCCATTGTTATTTTGTTGGGAAATTTAACAGCGCAGCTTCGGCCAGTCCTGATCAGTGCCATTATTTTTCCTGTAGTGGTTCCCGATCTGCTTCTGGTTCTGGGAGGCGGCTTTTTATTAGGTTTGATTTCCGCCCTGTTCTGGTGGCAGGAGTTCAGCCAGCAGCAAATTATCCCCATGCCGGATACAAAAAATCCAGCGGAGCTGACCACTGCCATGGGATTTGGGCTGCTTTATGCTGCGGTGCTGTTTCTCAGCGGATGGTTGTCGGACATCGCCGGCAGCAGCGGGCTATACGCGGTAGCTATTATTTCGGGATTGGTCAAAGTGGATGCGGTTACGTTGAGTAGTTTACGTTTGCTTGAACTGGGAAAACTGGGGATAGCCGAGATAGTCATTGCGATTACACTGGCCACCATTGCCAATCTCGTTTTCAAACTGGGATTGGCCTTCTTTGTCGGTAATGCTTCGTTGGTCAAACGCTGTACTACGGGCACCATCGCCATTATCGCGGGTATGGTAGGCACACTCTTTCTGATATCGCCCTCGTATTTCTGAATCATTCCTCTTGTATTCACAAAATCATGTCATCTCGCTCAACCAAAACACCTCCTGGACAATTGCAGCGTTATGCCGGTCTTGAAGGCTCCAGCGATGCCTGTGCCCTGGCCCGGCTGGCAAGGCAGAATCAGGACGGGCAATTGCTCGCCGTCATCACGTCCAGTGCATTAGACGCGCAACGGTTACTCGATGAAATTCCTTTTTTCGCACCCGATCTGCATGTGAGTTTGCTACCAGATTGGGAAACCCTGCCATACGATATTTTTTCACCTCATCAGGATCTGGTTTCGGAACGTCTGGCCACTTTTTACCAGATCACGTACCACACCTGTAATGTGTTGATCGTACCGGTGACCACGGCGTTGTACCGGATGCCGCCACGGGAATTTCTGGCAGCGCATTCTTTCTTTCTCAATCAGGGTGATCAGCTGGATTTGCAAGCATTTCGCAACCAGATGACACTGGCGGGGTATTCGCATGTGTCGCAGGTACTTTCACCGGGGGAATACAGTATTCGCGGAGGGTTGATCGATCTGTTCCCGATGGGCAGTCCGCTGCCTTATCGCATTGATCTGTTTGATGACGAAATCGAATCGATACGCACGTTTGATGTTGATACCCAGCGCAGCATTTACCCGGTCAAGGAAATCCGGCTGCTGCCAGCCCGGGAGTTTCCGCTGGATGACAAGGGGCGCAGCCGGTTTCGTACCGGCTTCCGGGAAAAATTCGAGGGCGATCCTACCCGCTGCCGACTGTATCAGGAAATCAGCAAGGGAAATACACCTGCCGGGATCGAATACTATCTGCCGCTTTTTTTCGAACAGACCGCTACGTTGTTCGATTATTTGCCAGAACAGTCCACACTGTGTCTGCACGGGGAAGTTGCGCCTGCCATCAGCCAGTTCTGGCAGGACACTCGTTCACGTTATCAGCTGATGCGTAACGATCTGGACCGGCCCTTGCTTTCGCCGGTAGATCTGTTTCTGCCGGAAGATCAGTTCTATGGCCATCTCAAGTCATACCACCGGGTGGATATGTGCACCGGGCAGCAAGAAGATGTGGAGGCACCATTTAGTCGTTCCCTTCCCACGGTGCGGGTCGATCGGCGTGCAACCAACCCGATCGGGCAGCTAACTGCTTTTGTCGATGCGTTCACGCAAGAGAATGGGCGAGTTTTACTGCTGGCAGAAAGTATCGGTCGGCGTGAACTGATGGCGGAATATCTGCGGGAATATGGCCTGCCGCTGCAGCTTTGCGAAAGCTTTGCCGCATTCCAATCGGATACGGCGCCCTGCATGCTGGGAGTGGCACCGCTGCAAACCGGTTTTATCCTGACGACTGAAAAATGGGCACTAGTAACCGAAAATGAACTTTATGCCACACATGTACGCGGTCATCGCGCGCGCGAAGCACGCAAAACCACTTCGGCTGATTCCATTTTACGTGATCTGTCCGAAATCAAACCCGGCAGCCCGGTGGTGCATGAACAACATGGCATCGGACGCTATCTCGGGCTGGTCAGTATGGAGATGGGAGATGGCGAGGCGGGGCAATCCAGTGAATTTCTTGCGCTGGAATATCAAGGGGGAGACAAACTGTATGTGCCGGTGACACAACTTCACCTCATCAGCCGCTACAGCGGCGCTGCACCGGAAGCCGCTCCCCTGCATAAACTGGGAAGCGGCCAATGGGAAAAAGCCAAGCGCAAGGCCATGCAACAAGTGCGCGATACTGCCGCCGAACTGCTGAATCTGTACGCACAGCGTGCGGCTCGCAAAGGCCATCAATTCCGTTTCAGCCAGCACGATTACAACGCTTTCGCTGAAGGTTTCGGTTTTGAGGAAACACCGGATCAGGCAGCCGCCATTCAGGCAGTCGTTCAGGATATGACTTCCGGTAAACCGATGGATCGGCTGATTTGTGGTGATGTTGGTTTTGGCAAAACTGAAGTTGCCCTACGCGCTGCATTCGTGGCAATTGCCGATGGCAAGCAGGTAGCTGTGCTGGTTCCAACCACTCTGCTGGCAGAACAGCATTTTCAGAATTTCTCTGACCGCTTTGGATTGATTGCCGAGCAATGGCCAGTAAAAATTGCCGAACTTTCCCGTTTCCGTTCAGCAAAGGAACAAACGGAAGCGCTGCAAAGCCTGGAACAGGGAACAACCGACATTATCATCGGCACACACAAGCTGATCCAGGACAAGGTTAAATTCAAGAATCTGGGACTGGTAATCATCGATGAGGAACACCGTTTTGGCGTACGTCAGAAAGAACAGCTCAAGAAGCTGCGTGCCGAGGTGGATGTGCTGACGCTGACGGCAACACCGATCCCGCGTACATTGGCCATGTCACTCGAAGGTCTCAGGGATTTTTCGGTGATTGCTACCGCGCCACAGCGACGGCTGGCCATCCGTACTTTCGTGCACCCATACACGGAAGGAATCATTCGCGAAGCCTGTCTGCGCGAATTGAAACGGGGTGGGCAGATCTATTTTCTGTATAACGAGGTCGATACCATCCAGAACATGTACAGCAAGCTGGCCAAACTGCTGCCGGAAGCAAGCATAAACATTGCGCATGGGCAAATGCGGGAAAGTGAGCTGGAGCATGTCATGCGCGATTTCTACCAGCAACGTTTCAACCTGCTGTTGTGTACGACCATCATTGAAACCGGGATCGATGTTCCCACTGCCAATACCATCATCATTCATCGCGCTGATAAATTCGGGCTGGCGCAGCTACACCAGTTGCGCGGCAGGGTTGGCCGTTCGCACCATCAGGCGTATGCCTATCTGCTAACTCCGGAAAAAGCTGCATTGACCACGCAGGCGATCAGGCGACTGGAAGCGATTCAGGCAATGGAAGAACTCGGATCCGGATTTTATCTGGCCATGCATGATCTGGAGATTCGTGGTGCAGGTGCAGTACTGGGAGATTCACAAAGTGGTGAAATGCAGGAGGTGGGGTTCAGTCTTTACAGTTCACTACTGGATTCAGCCATCAAATCGTTGAAAGCCGGTCATGAGCCGGACATGCAGCAACCTCTAGGTGTTTCTGCAGAAATCCGGCTGCATGTTCCGGCACTGTTACCAGAAAGTTATTGCGGGGATATTCATGAGCGGCTGGTTTTATACAAGCGGATGGCGGGGTGTGACAGCGATACAGAACTGGATGAAATTCATCAGGAACTGATTGACCGTTTCGGCCTGTTACCTGATGCTGCCCGGGCATTGCTGGATAGTCACCGCTTGCGTATTGAAGCCAGGCAACTGGGTATTACCCGGATTGATGCCGGGCCGGATCTCATTCACTTGCAGTTTGTGCCGGAGCCCCCGATCGAAGCCATAAAAATTATCCAGCTTATCCAGAGTGGCAAGGAATATAGTATGTCAGGGCCTGATCGCCTGAGTATCCGGCTTCATTTGCCGGATATTGGCGAACGGGTAAAGAAAATCAGAAAACTGATGGCGTTGCTGAAAAGCTGAAGGAAGCGGGTGACAAGCAGCCGTGGATATGAACTATCCGTAGGTGGTTTCCCTGCCAAAATCCTGCCAGATATACGGCGGACGAACGGTTGGCTGCGTAGGAATAAAGAAGGTTACAGCATCAAGAGCGCCAAACACGGTGCGCCCGATAGTATGCATGATGCCGGTCACAAGACCGATGGTCATCCCGTAAGCTGCACCATCACGCTGACTGGTAAGAATAACGTTTTTTGGAAGCTCGATAACACCGGTTGCAACGTTGACAATGCCGTTGACCAGCTTTTCACTCGCTGCGACCGGGTAACTTTGTGTTATTTCGCGCTGTGCCATGGCGGTTTGTGGAAGTACACAGAACAACATCAAAAAAGCAATCCTTGTGATCGAAGCTTTCATTATTGGTACCTCCCTAACTTTTTTACACCCGGTGAAGGGTACACTTTGACAACAGCGAAATGATCAGCGCTCCAGTTTATCCAACTTATCTGTAACAGAGGCCCATTCATCAGCATCGGACAGGGCATCTTTCTTCTCAATGATCGGATCCCAGGTTTTTGACAGTTCCGCGTTGAGTGCAATGAACTGGCGCTGATTTTCAGGCACATCATCCTCTGCATAAATCGCTTCCACCGGGCACTCTGCCACACACAACGTGCAGTCGATACACTCATCCGGATCAATCACCAGAAAATTTGGTCCTTCGCGGAAACAATCTACCGGGCATACGTCAACACAATCCGTGTATTTACATTTGATACAGCTTTCTGTTACTACATAAGTCATGATGATATTCCTTGAGTGACACTTTCTAAAATCGACTCGTGATTCTATCAGAATCCCGGTAAATTCCGCTACACACACCAAGAGTGTGGACTATTTGCATATTAAATGTGCAGCTTCAGAAATTATGTGTACCAGCTTTTACTAATCCTTGGTGCCGGAATCTTTATGATATGACTCGTAGGATTCATCAATATCCGACAGACAACGTTCCCGTTCCTGTTGATCAATCAGCTGGTAACACTGGTTGCGTTGCCAGGATTGCCCGGTGGTATACAGCTGCCGAGTGCTGCAGCTAATTAACGTTACTGATATGGCAAGCGTAAAAAAAATGATGGAAATACGGTTCCACATGGCGTGATTATTGTCGGCGAGATTGATAGTCCAGCTCCTGCTTAGCAACAAGAAGCAAAGATAGTAAAAACGAACATTATTCCTGGAGTTTTGGTGCCCGGGGCCGGAATCGAACCGGCACGGACGTTAATGTCCGAGGGATTTTAAGTCCCTTGTGTCTACCAATTTCACCACCCGGGCAATTATAAAGCTGAGACTACTAATACTAATGGAGGCGGGGGTCGGAATCGAACCGGCGTAGACGGCTTTGCAGGCCGCTGCATAACCACTCTGCCACCCCGCCGTGAACTGTTTGAAGACGTCGTTTACTTTTCTTACGACGTCAAAGTATGAAGTTTGACGTGAACCAAGAAACACCGGTACATCTATATAAAATTGGAGCGGGAAACGAGTCTCGAACTCGCGACCTCAACCTTGGCAAGGTTGCGCTCTACCAACTGAGCTATTCCCGCAAATCATACCGAATAAAAACCGGGGTTGCCTCTCGACAGACGGGTGATTATAGAGACCCCTTCAATTTTGTCAAGAATAATGGCTTGGAAATGATTTCCCGAACTCTGGGCAATGATTGAAACAAAAAATTTCATCAGGCATTTTGTACAATCAAAACGTTTCATGCTTTGCAAGATAGCGCCATTTTCCCTCTGGCAGGTCAGCCAGTCTGATTCGGCCAATCCGCACACGTTTCAGTCCGGTTACATTCAATCCGACCAGCTCGCACATCCGCCTGATTTGCCGTTTTTTGCCTTCCTGCAGAATAAAACGAAGCTGATCCTGGTTCAAACGACTTACCCTCGCTGGTTTCAATGCCTGACCATCAAGCTGTAATCCGTGGTTGAGCAACGACAGCCCCTTGGGTGTCAGGCTACCGGTTATCCGTACCAGATATTCCTTTTCTATTTGAGAGTGTTCCCCAATCAATTGTTTGGCAACGCGGCCATCCTGGGTAAATACCAGCAATCCTTGTGAATCAATATCCAGCCGACCGGCTGGTGCAAGATTCTTGAGATGTTGTGGTACAAACCGCAAAGTGGAACGATCCGGATAAAAGCAGGAATCATGGCCAATCAGGCTGAGGGCAGGCTTATAGCCAGGCTCAGGTTGGCCGGATACATAACCAACTGGCTTGTTCAGCAAAATTGTTACCTGCTGATCCTGTTTTGCCTGAGCTACCCGGTCGAGTACGATTTTCTGCGAGGGATAGATCTTTGTTCCCAGCTCACAAATCTGCTGTCCATCCACATAAACGAGGCCCTGCTCAATATAGGTATCAGCCTCTCTGCGCGAACATAACCCCTGTGCGGACATCAGTTTGGATAAACGAACCTTTTCCATCGGAGTAAAACCAGGAAATTGTGTATCTATCTGTTTTCACCACGTACTGGTAATCGCCAAATGAAAAAGAACAAAATGGCGGCTAATATCACCAACATCCCTTTTAATTCCCAGGAAGGGACAATCAGAATCGAGCTTCCGAACGACAAAGACATTACCAGATATGCCCAGCGCTTGACTTGACGTGTCACGCTACGATGTTCGCACCATTCCTGAATGATTGGTCCAGCTATACGATGACCAAGCAAATAGCCATGAAAACGTTCGGAGCTACGTGCAAAACAGCCCGCAGCCAGCAAGATAAAAGGAGTTGTTGGCAATACAGGTAAAAATATGCCCAGTATGCCCATAAACAGGGCGGTGATACCAATACCAAGGTACAGCCAGCGCATGATCGGTGAATCATGTAATTGAAGCAGATGAATACCTGTTGCCGATTGGCTCACAGTTTTATCAAGTTCTGTTGACATAGCTCTCCCCGGTAAATTACCCGACTGGCTGCCGAAAATGATTAACAGCCCTGTTAAATATCAATATTCTTGGCGCGCAGTGCATTGTTTTCAATAAATGCCCGGCGAGGTTCAACCACGTCTCCCATCAGGGTGGTAAAAATTTCATCGGTCTGGATGCTGTCCTCGATCTGTGCACGCAACAGACGGCGATTGCCCGGATTCATGGTGGTTTCCCACAATTGCTCCGGGTTCATTTCTCCCAATCCTTTATAACGCTGGATAGTAATGCCTTTTTTGGTTTCTTCAAGTAACCATTCCAGCGCCTCCTTGAATTCCTGAACCGGGGTTTCCTGTTCACCCCGCCGGATTTTTGCACCTGATCCAATCAGACCATACAGCACCTGGGCAGCCTGTTTGATTCTGGCAAAATCGCCACTTTGCATAAAATCATCATCCAGATAGCTAATACGCAAGTTGCCATGCTGCTTGCGAACAATTTTCAGGCGATAACAGTCGCCCTCTTCATCCTGTTCCGCATGAATCTCAACATCATCCAGTAATGCAGCCAGTTTAATTGCACTATCCCTGGCGCCGGACTCTGAACTCAGATCAATATCTGGCTGCTTGAGCAGTGCATGCATAACGGTGCGATCAATCAAACGGCTCATCCGTTCAATCACGGCTTCAGCCAACAGGTATTCGTCAGCGATTTTGGCCAGTGTTTCGCCCGTAATCGGCGGACGATTCTCACCGGTGTGCAATTCTGCGCCAACCAAAGCCAAGCCAAGGATGTAACGCTTTAATTCATAATCATCTTTCAGGTAATGTTCTTGCTTGCCATGTTTAATTTTGTATAACGGAGGCTGCGCAATATAAATGTGCCCACGCTCAATCAACTCTGGCATTTGCCGGTAGAAAAAGGTCAGCAGCAGGGTACGAATATGCGACCCATCCACATCAGCGTCGGTCATGATAATGATGCGGTGATAGCGAAGTTTGTCTGGATTGTACTCATCCTTGCCGATACCGGTTCCCAGTGCGGTTATTAAGGATACGATTTCCTGGGAAGAAATCAGTTTATCAAACCGAGATTTCTCGACATTCAGGATTTTTCCCTTGAGCGGCATAATTGCCTGAAATTTACGATCGCGCCCCTGTTTGGCCGAACCACCGGCAGAATCTCCCTCCACCAGATAAAGTTCACACAGTTTCGGATCTTTTTCCTGACAATCCGCCAGTTTTCCGGGTAAACCCATGCTGTCCAGCACCCCTTTCCGGCGCGTGAGTTCACGGGCTTTTCTGGCTGCTTCCCGCGCTCTGGCTGCTTCAATGATCTTGTTGCAGATGATTTTGGCTTCGTTCGGATTTTCCAGCAAAAAATCGGAAAGCTTTTGTGCCACAATTTCTTCCACTGCCGGCCGGACTTCCGACGACACCAGTTTTTCCTTGGTTTGAGAAGAAAACTTGGGTTCAAACAGTTTGACCGATAGCACACAAGTCATGCCTTCGCGCATGTCATCCCCGGTTGTATCCACCTTGGCTTTCTTCGCCAGCTCGTTCTTTTCGATGTAATGATTGAGTGTACGCGTCATGGCTGCACGCAATCCGGTTAAATGAGTGCCACCATCTTTCTGTGGGATATTGTTGGTGAAACACAATACCTGTTCGGCATAACTGTCGTTCCACTGCATCGCAATTTCAACGGCGATGTTGTCTTTAAGACCTTGTGCATAAAAAATGCTGGGGTGCAGCACATTTTTACTGCGATTGATGTATTCGACAAAGTTACGAATACCGCCTGAAAAAGCAAAGATCTCTTCGCGGCCGTCACGCTGATCGGCTAATCTGATCTTGATACCGTGGTTGAGAAAGGAAAGTTCGCGCAATCGCTTGGCAAAAATTTCGTAGTGGAAAGTTACATCGCCAAAAATCGACCGGCTGGCGAGAAAATGCACTTCCGTTCCGTGTTTTTCGGTTTGTCCGGTTATTTTCAAGGGTGCCACAGCTACACCATCACGAAATTCCATCTGGTGTACATGACCCTTGCGGCGAATAGTCAGACGCAGCCATTCTGACAAGGCGTTTACCACAGATACACCCACTCCATGTAAACCGCCTGATACTTTATAGGAATTGTCATCAAACTTTCCACCTGCATGCAGTTCTGTCATGACGATTTCTGCTGCCGAGCGTTTCAGTTCATCATCCTGCTTGATGTCGGTAGGAATACCACGGCCGTTATCGTGAATGCTGACAGAATTGTCAGCGTGAATAGTGACGGAAATATCGTCACAGTAGCCTGCCAACGCTTCGTCGATGGCATTATCAACCACTTCGAACACCATATGATGCAGGCCGGTGCCATCGCTGGTGTCACCGATATACATTCCCGGACGTTTACGTACAGCATCCAGTCCCTTCAGGATTTTGATACTGTCCGAATTGTAATCGTGTTGATTATTGATGTTTTTTTTATTGGGTTCTGGCTGGTTGGTATTCATACTTGAGGTTTTCTCTCTCTTGATTCCGTTAGGTCTGCAAAACGGGTCGATGATGCTATTCACGCATTGGCATCAGAATATGCTTGAATTGATCATCGTCTGGTAGCGTGATCAATATGGCGCTTTGCATGCTTTCAAATGAACAGGTAATTTGTTCGCTATCCAGATTGTTCAGCACTTCCATCAGGTAAACGATATTGAAACTGGTATCAATAGTTTCGTTGGAATAGACAATATCGATTTCTTCCTGTGCTTCTTCCTGTTCCTTATTTTTCGCAGAAATGTTCAACTTGCCATCGGTAATACCCAGATGAACGTTACGGAACAGTTCATTGCTGGTCGAAATAATTGCCGTACGTTGCAAGGCATGGAGAAAATCCAGCCTGTTCACGTTGAACTGAAAAACACTGGTTTGCGGAATAGCGCGTCGAAAATCGAGGAATTTACCGGAAATTACTTTTGAAATCAGTACTGAATCAGGAAAACGGAAACATACTTTTTTAGGATGGATTTCCATCACGACCGGTTCATCACTATCTTCCAGCTGACGAATCAGCTCAAGTACAGTTTTGCGAGGAACAATAGTTTCGGATTTTTCAAAATTGTTATCCAGAGTAATCGAAGTTATCCCCAATCTGTGCGTATCTGTTGCAACCAGTGTCAGCTTGTTATCTTCGATCAGCAACAGTAATCCATTCAGGTAGTAACGCAAATCCTGCTGTGCCATTGCAATTGCAACCCGCTGCAACTGTTTTTTAAGCACTCGCTGCGGCAATGTGTACACCATGCTGCAGGGTTCGTTATCCTGGATCATCCTTGGAAAATCTTTTGCTGGAAGTAATTGCAGATTGAAACGACTTTTACCGGAAACAATCTGCAAACGATTTTCTGACCGCGTCAGCTCAATTGGCGCGTTTGATGGCAAGGCGCGCAGGATATCCTGCAATTTTTTAACAGAAACTGTTGTTTGCAAAGATCCCTGGTTTTCAAGTTCCGTAATGGTGGAAATTGCTTCGGCTTCTATTTCCAGATCAGTAGTAACTAGCGTCAGCTTTCCATCTTTAATGTCAATCAGGGTATTTAACAATATGGGCAGGGTATGCCTGCGTTCTACAATTCCGCTGACAGTCTGCAAAGGTTTGAACAGCAGATCTCGATCAGATAAGGTTACTTTCATTTAATTTATTTAAAAGACTAGATAATAATTAATCAGTGGAACAAATCGGGATAAGTTAAAAACTATATTGTTTATTAGATATTTAAACCAAAAAATTGTCTTGTATGGTTTCAGTATAGCCTGTGGATGAATTGTGAATTAAATTTTACGTTTCAAACGTTATGCAAGTTATCCACAAATTGTTCACTCTTTGTTACAGGGTTTTTCTATCCACGCAGAATATGCATCAATGCGTTGAAATCCCGGTTTATGCCGGGGTCGGATGTGCGTAATTCAATGATTTTCCGGTGAGCGTGAAGCACAGTTGTATGATCTCTTCCACCAAAAGCCTCACCGATGTCCGGCAGACTTAACTGGGTCAGTTCCTTGGCAATAGCCATGGCAACCTGCCGGGGACGGGCAATGGTGCGGACACGTTTCTTTGAATACATGTCAGCAACCTTGATCTTGTAATAGTCCGCTACTGTTTTCTGGATATTTTCAATTGAAATTTGCCGGTTCTGGATTGCCAGCAAATCCTTCAATGCTTCCCTGGCTAGATCAAGGGTAATTGCATGTCCAGTGAAGCGTGAAAACGCCAACACCCGTTTCAATGCGCCTTCCAGCTCACGGACATTGGAGCGGATATGTTTGGCGATGAAAAAAGCAGTATGTTCATCCAGTTCGATTTTTTCGATGATTGCTTTCTTGAGCAGAATAGCAACTCGCATTTCCAGCTCGGGTGGTTCGATGGCTACAGTCAATCCCCAGCCAAATCTTGATACCAGACGTTCTTCCAGTCCCGAAATTTCCTTCGGATAGCAATCGGATGTAATGATGACCTGTTTGTGCGCCTCGATCAGCGCGTTGAAAGCGTAAAAAAATTCTTCCTGTGTCCGGCTTTTACCGCTAAAAAACTGGACATCATCCACCAGCAGCAAATCCAGAGAATGGTAGTAAAGCTTGAATTTATCGAATGATTTGTGTTGATAAGCGCTGACGACATCCGAAACATATTTTTCAGCATGCGCGTAACGGATTTTTGCCCCTGGATCGAGTTCCAGTACGTAATTACCGATGGCTTGCATCAGATGGGTTTTACCCAGTCCTACTCCACCATAAATGAACAGAGGGTTGTAGGCGATGCCGGGCCGTTCTGCTACTTGAATAGCTCCGGCGCGCGCCAGTTGGTTGGCTTTCCCGGTTACAAAAGCATCAAAGGTAAAACTGGGGTTAAGCCGGCTTGGGTTATTTTTTTTGCTGGTAACGACAGGTGTTTTATCAGTGGCCGGCTTTTTTTCTTCCTTGTTTTTTTGTGCTGGCCTGGCTGCTGGAGCTTCTGTTTCCGCTGATTCACGCAGTTCCAGACGAAAATCGACCTTTTCGCTGAAATGAGCCAGTGCCATTTCGTTGATACGAGAGACGAAATTATCCTTGATCCATTGCAGTACAAAACGGTTGGGCGCAATTAAAACAAGGATATTTTCCTCATCCGGGCTAATTTCCAGCTTGAGTGGCTTGATCCAGGTATTAAATTGTTGCCCGTTCAGTTCCTGCTTGAAATGCTTGAGACAAGAATGCCAGAAAGTTTCTATTTTCTGCATGACAGAGTGATGAAATAAGCCTGAATTCCGAAACAGTTTCGGTGAATCTGGAAAAACCGGGAGGAAAAACAAAAAGCGATGTGTGACAGCCAAGTTGACAATTTTTATCTTTTTGTCATTGCAGGACCAGTTTACCTGCCAGCCGCCTAGTATAAAGAAGTTTTCTGCTTAAGGTTGTTTTATTGCGCATAATCCTATTTTGAGACTTAAAAATCGCTTTGATTACAATAGATAATCTTGCTTGTTACAAGTTTTAACCGTATTTTTACTTGCGATTTTTACTTTATGAACCAAGGCAAGGTGTGATAAAAAGCACCCTTGACCAAAAAACCTTTGAATCTTTTCCAGAGCATGGGAAAAAATTCATCTGATTGATGACGCTCCCACACCAGCACGCCAGACAAGTTTTTTTATCGTTTAATCAAGGTATTGAAAAATATCAGTACAGCTACGCAATTATTGCGCGGTACCTGGTATTTTTATACTTTGCCTTTACTATACTGCCTGCCCTGGCGGAAGCTCGGCCGGCTACTATCAGTGCAGAGGCGATACGCGCACAACTGGCAAAAAATACCCTGGAAGGCGTAAGCGAAACCAGCCTGTCAGAACTGCGGCGTTTTTATCATCAGCATGACTATCAGCCAGTATGGGTACAGGAGGGCGTTACTGATAACTTGCTGGATATGGCATTGGTGCTGATCGGGCGAGCTCATGAAGAAGGGCTTTCAGGCCATGATTATCAAATTGAAACCTTGTCCCGGTTGCGCAAAGCAGCTCCCGATACAGATTCCCTTGCCCTTGAACTGGGTATAACCCGATCCATGCTGGCACTATCACATGATTTGTACCGTGGCCGGCTGGCAGCTACATCAGCCGATCCGGACTGGCATATCCCGCAGCCAGCGTTTGATCCGGTGGATTTCCTGCAACAAAGCGTTGCTTCCGCAAATCCAGCCAGGCTGGAACAGGCGCTGACGGAATTATCACCCAAAATACGGCAATATTCGGCACTGAAACAATTGCTGGGCAGGCTGCGTGATTTGGTTACAGCTGGAACGGAATGGACACAGATACCGGATAATATTGCCTCGATTCATCCCCAGGATAAACATGCTGCCATTCCGTTGGTGCGCCAGCGTATTCGGGAAGTGCACCATGTGTTCGAGAAGCAGGAATACGATATTGCTGATAACAGTAGCCAAATTTACGATGATCAGCTGGTAAAAGCAATTAAATCGTTTCAACGGCAGTATGGGCTGAATGCAGATGGTGTTATTGGTAAAAATACCCGGCGGGCTCTGAATACGACAATAATTGAGCATATTCAACAATTGCGCATTACGCTTGAACGCCTACGCTGGCTGCCAAGGAAATTCAGTGAACGTTATATCCTGGTCAATATCGCCGGATTCAACCTGGCTGCAATTCAGGACAATGAGCGAATCCTTGAAATGCGTATCGTTGTTGGACGTGACTATCGCTCAACACCCAGTTTCAGTAGCAGGATATCGCACCTGGTAGTCAATCCTTATTGGAATGTACCTACCAGCATCGCCAATAAGGATTTATTACCCAAGCAGCAACATAATCCTGATTATTTTGCTTCCGAAGGAATCCGTGTATTTTCCAGTCATCGGTATGAATCGGAGCTGGATCCGTATTCCATTGACTGGCATGCTTTAGGCCGATCATTACCTTACGTTCTGCGGCAGGAGCCAGGCAGGAAAAATGCACTCGGCACCATCAAATTTATGTTCCCCAACCCTTTCAGTATCTATTTGCACGATACGCCTTCCAAATATCTGTTCCAGAAGGATATACGCACTTTTAGCTCGGGTTGTATCCGTTTGGAGAAACCACAGCAGCTCGCAGAATTTGTATTGGGATCCGCTTTTGAACAAGCCAACATTCAGGAAAAAATCGATAGTGGTAAAACACAAACCGTGCATTTACCCAAATCAGTTCCTATTTACTTGCTGTATTTGACTGCCTGGAGCGATGAACAAGATGAAGTTCACTTTTCATCCGATATCTACGGGCGTGACAAACGCGCTCTGGCTTATGCCCGCTGGCTGCAGCCGGAGCCGCACTTATCACAATCTTTTTAAATCTGGCACGACCATGGAGGATAACAATGTCCAAACTTATCGTTACTGATAATCTGGAAGCCCTGACTGAACAGGGTGCCACGCGCCGTCGGCTATTGCAGGCCAGTTTGGGTGCTTGTGCCCTGTTTGCCATGCCTGCAGCCAACGCTGCTTATTCCCGGATTTACGAAAAACGGGTGTCCTTGCTCAATATGCATACGGGCGAAAGAATCAGGACTGCCTATTGGGAACGTGGAAAATACATCCCTGGCGCCCTGAAGGAAATTGCAAAAGTATTGCGCGATCACCGTTCCGGAGAGCGTCATCCGATTGATCCAAGATTGCTCGATCTGATACAGCAGCTGCAATACAAAACAGGTAATTCCAAAGAATTTCAAGTGGTTTCGGCATATCGTTCACCGGCCACCAATGCGGCACTTTCTGCACAAAGTCATGGCGTAGCCAAAAACAGCCTGCACATGCAGGGAAAGGCTCTGGACATCCGTTTGCCGGGCGTGCCGCTGCACGTGCTGCGCCGGGCTGCCATGTCGATGCATGCGGGTGGCGTTGGCTATTACCCGCAATCCAATTTCATACATATCGACACCGGCAACGTCCGTTACTGGTAATTCCGATAATCCCCAGCCTGGTAATTGGCCGGGGATTCCTCGTAAAAAACGATCGAACCGAATTACAGCGCATTGACCGGTATTTTCAGATATACCGTGCCATTATCTTCGGCGGGTGGCATCTGACCAGCGCGTATGTTGACCTGAATCGAAGGCAGAATCAGCACTGGCATGCCCAGAGTGGTATCGCGTGCTGTGCGCATCGCCACAAATTCATCCTCGCTGACACCATCATGCACATGGATATTGTGTGTACGTTCCTCGGCCACCGTACTTTCCCACTGTACCGGACGATCTCCGGGCGGATAATCGTGGCACATGAATAATCTTGTTTCCGGTGGATAATCAAGCAGCTTGCGGATGGAACGGTAAAGCTGCCGCGCATCCCCACCTGGAAAATCTGCACGGGCCGTGCCTACATCCGGCATGAACATTGTGTCGCCAATAAAAATGGCATCATCAAACTGAAACGCCAGATCTGCCGGGGTATGGCCAGGCACAAAAATCGCCTTTCCCACGAGTTCGCCTACCTTAAAGCGATCTCCATCATCAAACAGATGATCGAATTGTGAGCCATCCGGCTGAAATTCCGCTCCCAGGTTAAACACGTTTTTGAACACCTGTTGCACGCCGGGAATCAGTTTTCCAATCGCGGTTTTCCCGCCCAGTTCCTGTTTGAGATAGTGTGCCGAGGAAAGATGGTCGGCGTGGGCATGGGTTTCCAGAATCCAGTCTACGGTCAGTTCCTTCGAACGAATGAACTTGATCAGTACATCAGCAGAATGGTGCTTTGTTCTACCGGACTTGGGATCGTAATCGAGTACCGGGTCAATAATGGCGCAATGCCCGCCTGGTTTGTCGAACACAACATAGCTGATCGTCCAGGTCACGGGATCAAAGAAAACTTGGATTTCGGGTCGCATCACTGGCTCCTTATATAAAGTATATTCAAACAATTTAATATATAAAATATTAGATTGTTAAAACATATAATGTGTTAGCATAATCTTTATGTCAAGGAGGAAAAATTCATGATCGACTGGCAATCGTTTACACCCATCAGCGCATTTGGCGGTGGTATGGTCATTGGCCTGGCAACGTCCTTATTGTTGCTGGTTGCAGGACGTATTGCCGGCATCTCCGGAATCGTCGGTGGGTTAATCGGGCTACGCAAAGGAGATTTCGCCTGGCGGGCGGCATTTGTTGGCGGATTGTTGCTCGCACCCTGGCTATGGCGCTGGCTGGGGGAATTACCGCCAGTACATATTGAAACCGGCCATGCGTTACTGGCACTGGCGGGTCTGGTTGTGGGTATCGGCACGCGTTATGGCTCAGGCTGTACCAGCGGCCATGGTGTCTGCGGATTGTCGCGGCTTTCGCCCCGTTCGATGGTGGCCACCGTTCTGTTCATGTCCATGGGGATGGCGGTGGTTTATTTCATTCGCCACAGTTTAGGCTAAGGAACTTCTGAAAAACGTCAGCAAGGCAGTCAGTTCAAGGCAAAAATCGGCAAAAAAGTGGAGTTTATATGTAATAAATGAGCGTTTTGAGCTGATTTTTAACGCAGAACTAACAACATAGGTAGTTTTTCAGAGGTCCCCTAAGCATTTTTATCAGGAAAACAAATCCATGCTCATCATTTTAGTTGCATTATTTTCTGGCTTGGTTTTTGGTCTGGGCCTGATCCTGTCCGGCATGACTGATCCGGCGAAGGTACTGTCCTTTCTGGATGTGACCGGATCATGGGACCCTTCCCTGATGTTTGTCATGCTAGGTGCCATTAGCATTGGTTTTTTTGCATTCAGGATAGCAAAACAGCGTGGCCGGACATTGTTGTCCACACCGATTCCACTACCCGGATCACGCACCATCGATCTTCGCCTGATCCTTGGCAGCCTGCTGTTTGGCGTTGGATGGGGATTGGCGGGAATTTGCCCCGGGCCGGGTCTGGTGCTGGCTGCATCGGGCGAAGTCGGGGGGGTTATCTTCGTCGTTGCCATGCTTCTGGGCATGTTCATATTCGACTGGCTGGAAAAACGCCGTCAGGCAGAGTTGAATTTGCATCATCGACAACAGGAAAATATTGAAAGAAAATGACGGATTCATATACGCAACCGGATTTTTCGGCTATGGTGGAAAAAAAAGCTTCTGCAGCCAAAGCCTGTTCCATGCTGAAAATCCTGGCCAACGAAGATCGCCTGCTGATCCTGTGCCAGCTGATACAGGGAAAAAAGAATGTCGGTGAACTGGAACAGACTCTTGGCATCCGGCAGCCCACCCTGTCCCAGCAGCTCACCGTACTGCGTGATGAAAAACTGGTTTCAACCGAACGTCAGGGAAAGTATATTTATTACAGTGTTGCCAGTCCGGAAGCAGTACAAATCATGAACACGCTATTTAACTTGTACTGCCAGCACGAACTTCAACTTTCTCCGGAAGATGCCAGAGATAGCAATGAACCATGCCATGCCAACCTGTTTGCCGGTTTTGGCAGCCTGCATCCGGAAAAGCAAAGTTGAACCCGGAAATGCAAATCCAGAATGTATTACCCATGGACACACAGCTGGTATGACACCGGCAGCCCTGAATTTTCATCTCTAAAACAAGGAGAAAAACAATGAGTGCCACTTCTGAAACAAGCTGGAAAAAACTGGATGAAAACATAGCCGTCTCGGGCCAGATCAGCGTGAATGATGTAGCAGCAATTGCTGCGGCTGGTTACAAGTCCATTATTTGCAACCGCCCTGATGGTGAAGGAGGAGAAAACCAGCCTCCCAGCACCGAGCTGGAAAATGCAGCCAGGGCAGCCGGATTGCAATTTGCCTATTTACCAGTTGAAGTTGGTCAGGTTTCAGATGAAAAAAGTACGGCTTTTCACCAGTTGATGGCAACCTTGCCCGGGCCGGTACTGGCTTTCTGCAACTCGGGCAATCGCGCCCGTGCGCTGTACAGCCGTACTGTCGGTACAGCAACCGGGCCGGTTGAAACAGTCGAGGCTGCCTGTGACTGGGAACACACGCCCGAAGCGGCGGCAGCCAGTGCTCATGGCACAGCAGCAAACACGGACAAGGCACAGGCCGCCGCTTCCCACAGCGAAGCAGCAGCCATTCCAGTTACCCCTGCCTGTAACTGGAGTAATGCTTTCGATATCGTAGTGGTGGGAGGAGGTGCCGCTGGCCTGGGTGTGGCCGCCAGCCTGCTGAAGCGGCGTGCTTCCCTGCGTATCGCCATCATTGAACCGAATGACAAGCATTACTACCAGCCTGCCTGGACACTGGTAGGCGGTGGAGCCTACCCGATCAATCAAACCGTGCGCAATACGGCGGATATCATCCCGCGTGGAGCGGAATGGATCAAGGCGGAAGTAGCCGGATTTTCTCCCGATGACAATCTGGTTCATCTGGCCGATGGCCGCAGCATTGGTTACCAGCAATTGATCGTATGTCCCGGTATCCGTCTGGCCTGGGAAAAAATCGAAGGCATCCAGGAAACACTTGGCAAGAATGGCGTCACTTCCAACTACCAGTTTGATCTTGCACCCTATACCTGGTCACTGACACAAGGACTCAAAGGCGGCAAGGCGCTGTTCACACAGCCACCCATGCCGATCAAATGCGCCGGTGCACCGCAGAAAGCAATGTATCTGTCTTGCAATTACTGGCAGCGTCAGGGCGTACTGGACAAGATCGAAGTGGAATTCGATTCAGCCGGGGCAGTGTTGTTTGGCGTGGCCGATTTCGTGCCGCCGCTGATGGAATATGTACACAAGTACCACGCCAGTCTGGTATTTAACTCCAATCTGGTCAAGGTTGATGGCCCGGCAAAAATTGCCACTTTCGAAATCAAGAATGCAGCGGGGGAAGTCACGCGAGTGGAAAAATCCTTCGACATGCTGCATGTCACACCACCTCAGGTTGCGCCAGATTTTCTGCGTGACAGCCCTTTGGCGGATACCAGCGGATTTTGCGAAGTGAATTCAAAAACCTTGCAACACGCCCGTTTTACCAACATTTTCTCGTTAGGGGATGCCTGTTCCTCTCCTAATGCGAAAACAGCAGCTGCCGTCAGAAAGCAGGTGGTCATCGTTGCCGAAAATCTGCTGGCAGCGAAAGAGGGACGGGAATTTCCCCTGGTGTACGATGGTTACGGTGCTTGTCCGCTCACAGTGGAGAATGGCAAAGTGGTGCTGGCCGAATTTGGCTTTGGCGGAAAACTGCTGCCAACTTTCCCGCTCAACCCGGCTGTGGCCAGAAAGCTCTACTGGTGGTTCAAGGTCAAGCTTTTCCCTTGGCTGTACTGGGAAGGCATGCTGAAAGGACGTGAATGGCTGACACGTTCCACCGAGACCAAATAATTTTTCATGGAAATCCAGTGGCTGGGCATTTTGCCTGGAATCCTCACTGGGCTGGTGCTGGGGCTGACCGGCTCGGGCGGCGCCATCATTGCGGTCCCACTGCTGGTTTTTGGCTTGCAGGCAACCATTGCTGAAGCGGCACCGGTTGCCCTGCTGTCCGTTGCTGTATCAGCCGCCGTGGCTACGTACAGTGCATTCATGCAAAGAATTGTCCGCTACCGGGCTGCTGTAGTTATCGCGAGCACGGGTATGCTGATTGCGCCTGCCGGAATCTGGGTGGCACGGCAACTGCCTGATTCCTTGCTGACGGTATTATTTTCCGTGGTGCTGGCTTTCGCCGCTCTTTACATGTTTCGCCAAGGCAAGCGTGCCATGTTGCCGGAGGAAACAGCTTACCCACCTTGTCAGCTGAACCTGGAAAGCGGCCGTCTGATCTGGACGATTCCCTGCGCCAGAGGATTGTTGCTGTCAGGCGTGGCGACCGGCTTTTTATCCGGCTTACTTGGCGTCGGGGGCGGGTTCATTACCATTCCCGCACTCAGAAAGGTGTCAAATCTGCCCATGAAATCCCTCATGGCCACCGCGCTTGCCATCACCGCACTGGTTTCAGCCACCGGCGTGATCTCGGCCACTTCCATGGGATTCATGAACTGGCCTCTTGCCCTGCCTTTCACTGCGGGAACGGTTGCCGGCACACTGGCCGGCAGACGCTACGCCCATCGTTTTGATGAAACGAAATTGCAGCACGGTTTTGCTGTTCTGGCATGGGGTATCTCGCTTGTCATGATTATCAAGGCGGCTTACGCTTTTTATTCCTGACAATCACCCGCGTATGACCACAAAAAATGCACTGGCCGCAGACGAGAAATTCCGTATCGACAAATGGCTGTTTGCTGCACGCTTTTACAAAACGCGCTCACAGGCTGCTGATGCAGTCGAGCGCGGACAGGTGCAGATCAACGGTATGCGGGCCAAACCCTCCAGAAACCTGAATGAAGGGGATCTGCTTTCCATCCGCATCGGGCCTTATCACCATCAGGTGAAGGTGCTGGCATTGTCTGGCCAGCGCCGATCCGCCACCGAAGCGCGTCTGCTTTATCAGGAAACGGAAGAAAGCCAGCAAGCGCGCGAGGCACTGGCAGAAAACCTCAAATCGCAACAGCCTCTGCCGCGTTACGCTGGCAAAGGCAGGCCTACCAAGCGCACCCGGCGTGATCTGGATCGTTTCATTGGCGACAAATGACATGACCGCTTCCGCTCGAATGCTGCTGAAGGAAATTTTTGGTTACAGTGAATTTCGCGGCAGGCAGGCTGAAATCATTGATCATGTCGTGAACGGGGGGCATTGCCTGGTACTGATGCCGACTGGCGGCGGTAAATCACTGTGCTACCAGATCCCGGCATTGTTGAGAAACGGGATTGGTATCGTCATTTCACCGCTGATTGCGCTGATGGAAAATCAGGTGGCTGCTCTGCACAAACAGGGCGTGCGTGCGGCCTATCTCAATTCCGCACTGGTACCCGAGGCTGCTGCAGCGGTTGAACGGAAGATGCTGGCAGGAGAATATGATCTGGTTTATGTAGCACCGGAAAGGCTGTTGACCGCCCGCTTTCACGCATTGCTCCAACGTATTCCCATCGCCCTGTTTGCCATTGATGAAGCCCACTGTGTTTCCCAGTGGGGACACGATTTTCGCCCGGAATACGGCAAACTCTCGGTTCTGCCTGAAAAATTTCCACAAGTGCCGCGTATTGCCCTGACCGCCAGCGCCGATGCCAGAACCCGCGCAGATATTCTGCGTTGCCTCGATTTGCGCGAGGCTCGCGCGTTTATCAGCAGCTTCGATCGCCCCAACCTCTGCTATCGCATCACTGCCCGGTCCAATAGCCGGATGCAATTATTGAATTTCATCCGCAGCCAGCATGCTGGCGAATCGGGCATTGTTTATTGCCAATCCCGCAAAAAAGCCGAAGATACAGCCGCCTGGCTCAATCTCCATTCTATACCGGCGCTGGCCTACCATGCCGGCATGGAAACCGCTGTCCGCACCTTGCACCAGAAAAAATTTCTGCTCGAAAAAAGCACCGTCATGGTGGCTACATCCGCATTCGGGCTGGGAATCGACAAACCCGACATACGCTTTGTGGCCCACCTGGATTTACCCAAAAGCATCGAAAGCTATTATCAGGAAACCGGGCGTGCCGGGCGTGATGGTCTGCCAGCCAATGCCTGGATGGTTTATGGCCCGGGCGACATCATCCGGCTGCGATCCCAGGCGGGTACAGAGCAGATACCTGTTCCGATCAGACAGGCGGCGGCTGCTCGGCTGGAGGCACTGCTGGCGCTATGTGAAACAACCGATTGCCGCAGAAAACCATTACTCGGCTATTTTGGCGAATCTACCGGCAACCAGCCGTGCGGCAACTGCGATACCTGCCTGGAAACGACACCGGTACGAGATGCCACGATTGCCGCGCAAAAAGCCCTGTCCTGCGTCTATCGCACGGGCCAATGCTTTGGCACGGAATATCTGATCGATATCCTGACCGGCAAACAGACAGACCGCATCAGGCAATGGCAGCATGATCGCATCAGCACCTTTGGCATCGGCCAGGAATTGAGTACCGAAGGCTGGCGCATTATTTTCAGGCATTTACTGGCACTGGGTTACCTGAATGCAGGCGAAGATCGTGCTGGTGGAGAACGCATCACCTTGCAACTGACACCCGCCGCCAGAAGCGTATTGCGCGCAGAAACCCGCATAACACTCCGGCTTTTACCTCGCCACCAGACACCATATCCAAAAAATTCCGCCAGCTTGCCTACATCACTGGCGCCAGATGCATGCGAAAGCGGGCTGAACAACAACCTGTTGGCGACTTGAGTAAAAAGCCGGATATCCGGTGATTTATGATTTGATTGTTTTGGGTCGAATCGGCGCTTTTAAAATCGGCAAGGGCTGAAGTTGGCCAAAGTTCAATTTTCGATGGACCGCGCATCTGGCTGATCCAGCAGTTCCCGAAACTGTGGAGTGGGTTGCCAGCGTAACCGCCAATAGCCAGAAAGTTGCAGAAGCCAATGCCGTCACATTAATTGGGGTCAAGAAAGGAAAAAACGCCAAGTAACTGACACATTACTATTCGTCTGGTGAATCAAGGCGCAGCTCTGCTGCGCCTTTTTATTTCATAGAACTTACGCATTGATAGGTGATGTTAAACCGTGCTGATTAAAAAACGGCTATTCGTAAAAGCGTGTTGAAATGTCCGCCCCGTAGTTCTTGGGCGGTGGTTGACGCTGCGCCCTGTTTCCACGGATACGGGTATTGCCACCGAACGCGGCTTTGAGCTTGGTGTAGGTCTGTTCGCGTAGTTCGTCGCGGTTGCACAGGAACAGGGCTGGTTTCGGCAACAGCTCCGCCCGCCGCTCAAGGATGATTTTCTCGAAGGCAGCGCGGATCTTCGGTGCAGGCAATGTCCAGTCGATCTCGGCCTCGGCCTCTTTCATGTCATCTGCATGGAGGATCACGTTGTCTCGGAAGCAAATGTGGGCTATTCCATGCACATAGCCTGGCTGGAAAAAAACCGAAGATTATGGAAAAACTGCGAGCGTAAACTCAACACCAGCTTGCAATTTATTCATCTGGCATTCCTGGCTCTGCTACTCAGAAGATCGTAAACAGATTCTTAGGCAGCATTGGGTTTCGCGGGCGTGCGCCGAGAGCAAGGTGTAGCGCCGGTTCATGTCGGAGTCGTTCATCACGCGCGTACCGCAGTGAACGTTGAGCCGTTCCCCAGATGGATGACGATGCGCCACGTGCCCCTCACGGTATTTTCGGTATTCATCATGCCTGACCAGCCAAACCGGCTTCCGACCAGAAGTGGTCGAAATCATCGCCTACACCCCAGCCAATGTTTTTCCCCAATCGGCGCACCCGGTCGAGCCGGGTGAGAAATGCCGCCTGCTGCGCAGTGGGCAAGGCCAGTATGTATTTCAATGCCTGCTCGAACATTCGTACCAGTGCATCATAAAAACCTTCATCGTCCATGCCGCAATCGGCCAGAAAATCGAACACCTCCTCACAGTAGAACACCGTGAGTTCGGCCAAGCCCTCGGGCTTGCCGAGCGCCTTCTTGTAATCGCTGATCGCCTTTTTGGCCTTGCTGACCGAGATTGGATTGCGAAAATCCGGCGGATTGATCCAGCAGGTGATCACATCCTTGTAGGGCTCCAGCGGATCATCGCCCAGGCCGAAACGGGCATGCAAAAAAGTCTTGTTGTCCTTGCTGGCTGCGTACAGGTCTTGCACCAGCCCCAGCAGCCCGGCGCGGTCAAAATCTGCCAAATGAGTTTTGACATCAATCCAGCTGGAGGCAGCTTTGGGTGTTTTTTTCGTGGTCATGCGCGTCAATCCTCATCCTTGTCGGGTGTATTTTTAGATTCAATCTGTTTCAGCAGCCGGTTGAAACCGCTTTCAAATAAACTGTTTCAACCGCTCCAGCGCGTCCGCAACGATGCGCCCTTGTGTCGCAATGCTTTCAATAATTTCATCCGGCGTACGCGCATCCACCACCGTCACCGCATTCGGATTGACCGCCTTCAGGTCGAACACCGCTGCATCAATGGCGGCGGCTTGGGCTTCGAGATCGCGAGCCGCTTTTTCCTGCTCGCAGATGCCCGTTTCTTTCGCCGCGATTTCAGCTTCTGCGGCCTTGTCTTTCTTCAGGTGCTTGAGTTCTTCCTTCAGGTTAACTACAGCGGCCTTGATACCCGCAGCCTTGTCCAGCAGCGGCTGCATGTCCTCCCGCGCCTTGGCGCGGCGTGCGGCGAAATCCACTGTCCATGAATAACGGCTTGCGCCTTCTGGCTGACCGTGGTGTTGCAACATGCGGGCATAGCTGGGGAAGGGCTTGCCTGCGTTTTCTTCGCCCGCCTTCCATTCATCCAGCAGCACGGCGGGCAAGGCATCATCACCCAGCACCTCACCGCTCTTGCCGAAGCCGAAGTGCGCCAGCGTCAGCGGCGTCTTCTTGCCCACCTTCACCCAGCTCAAGTCGTAATACCAGATACGCTCGGTCTTCTTGTCCTTGGTGAAGAACAGCAGATTGGTCTTGACGCCTGCGCCAGCGGTAAACGGTGTCTTTCACCACGCCCAGATGACGGGCGACATCAACTGCGGTAACCCAGGGTTCGGAATTCATACTGTTGGCGCTCCGGATGAAGTTTTAAAGTCGTTTTAAATCGTCGCGAGTCTAGCAGAGTTGGCCCGATTCAGGCCAAGAGGCAGTTTGCGGATCTGGTTGATGCGATGATTCAGCGATTCGGGATCATGAGCACCGGGAAAGCGATAAAAATGGCTGCGAACCAGCTATCTGAACTTATGTGGATATACCACAATGCCGGCTGGTGGATTATCCGGGTGTAACCGCTCAAGGGTGAGGTTTGCTGCCGGGATGGTTTGCAGGAAAACAGGTATGGCCAGGATCTTCGCTGGCGATGCCGCAACGGGCATTGTAGATTCTGCCATCGCAGGCACAGTAATGATTGAGCAGTTCCCGGGCGGTATCGCGCAGCAGGCTAGTTGTGACGCTAATGCCGCGCGCTTCCAGTTCTTCTATCCAGTTATCTGGCCGGGGGCCTTCATCAAACCCGATTGCTTCGACATCATCGCTGCGCGCGGCGCAGACCAGGCTGCGTACTCCAGACCAGATCACTGCACCAAAGCACATGACGCAAGGTTCGGCGCTGGTTACCAGTTCATAGATGGGCATGCCGTCCGCCCCCAGATCATGGGTGCCAAGCTTTGCCTGCGCCAGCGATAGCGCAAGAACTTCAGCGTGTGCGGTGGAACAATGGCTGGGGACTACCCGGTTGGCGCCGGCTGAAATCAGCAGACCGCTATCGCGTTCAAACACTGCCGCAGCAAAAGGCCCTCCCTCCGTTGCAATATTGGCGCGCACCAGATCAAGTACATAGCTCATGCGCTCTTGCGGTGTAACCAGCGTTTGCGACTGGTTATTCGCCTGTACGAGAAAAGGAGGCAGTTCGATGTGTAATGCGCTGTTCATGCAAGCAACTCTACACCACTGTTGACCCAAAGGGGTAATGTCAGGCCGGATGGAGCAAATAGCGCCCGTGTTGGCAAGAGCTGCTCCAGCCGTTTTGCCTTGTTGTATCCAGATTGGCAGGAAAGTTTTTTGCCTGTCAAACCGGCATCAGCAAACTGTTGAAACGGTTACAGTATGGCGGCGGGAGGATGGGTATCGTTGTTCTGGATAGCGTTTCCGTTATCGCATCTATCCGCTTATTACAAACAGTATCTGCCTTGCAGTAACCTTGCTTCCTGCCCGACAGAGGATGCGCTGCAATATGCCACTGGCAGGTGCCTTAACCGTGAATTCCATTTTCATGGACTCCAGCACGGCCAGATCATCACCGGCATTCACGTGTTGCCCTTCATTCACCAGTAATTTCCACACGATGCCGGTTACATGGGTATGGACAGCATGCGCTCCGGCCGGAATAGAAACATCACCCGGGATTGGGTTGTCATCCAGAATCTCGCTGGTGGTGTAATTTTCCTGACCTTCCGCTTTCCAGCGTTCGCGTTCGGCGATGTAGGCGGCTTTCTGCTTCGTTCTGAATGCGTCGATGGATGCTGCATTTTTTTGCAGAAAATTATTGTAAAGGCCGAGATTGAAGCGGCCTTCCTCAATGCGTAAATTAAAATTGCCGCGCGGAAACTCTCTGCGCATCTCAACCAACTCGGCTTCTGTCACGGGATAGAACCGGATCTGATCGAAGAAACGCAGCAGCCAGGGTTTGCCTTCCCTGAAATTCCCGGTCTGGATATGGCTGTTCCATATCTGCACGGTACGCCCCACCAGCTGATAGCCACCAGGGCTTTCCATGCCATACACACACATATAGGCGCCACCGATACCCACTGCATTTTCCGGTGTCCAGGTGCGCGCCGGATTGTATTTGGTGGTGACCAGCCGGTGCCGTGGATCGACAGGCGTGCCAAGTGGCGCACCCAAATAGACATCGCCCAGCCCCATGACCAGATAGCTGGCATCGAACACAATGCGCCGGACTTCATCGATGCTGTCCAGCCCGTTGATGCGGCGGATGAATTCGATATTGTCCGGATTCCAGGGCGCATCCTTGCGCACGGATTGCATGTATTTCTTCATCGCCAGCTGAACGGATGAATCATTCCAGGACAGCGGCAGATAGACGATGCGTGTTGGCACTTCCATGTTTTCAATGGAAGGCAGCTGTTTTTCCGCAGCGATCAGCGTATCCAGCAGTTTTTTACGGGGCAATAATTTCGCGTTGAAACGGATATGCAGTGAACGGATACCGGGCGTCAGATCGACGATGCCCGGCAGATCACCGCCATCTATCGCCTGCTGCAGCCATTCCATCAGGGCATGGATACGGAAACGCAGATTAAAATCGAGCATCATCGGTCCGTATTCCACCAGCAGATTTCTGTCTCCGCCCTGCCGGTAAACTACCTGCACTTGCCCGCCGCTCTCAGGAATGGTGTGCAAAATTGGGCTGTCAGTGGTTGCTGCTATTTTTGTGCTGGCTGGTGGCGATACGGTTTCCGGCAGATGCAAGTCGCTGATGAGTGCATCCTGGGTTGTTTCCAGTGTTGCCGCTTCTTTGGCGGATATTTGACGGAAAGTGATGCGGTCACCGGGCCGCAATTGCCCCATTTTCCACAGTTCAGCGTGCGCAAGCGTTACCAGACAGACAAACCCTCCCAGGCTGGGGCCATCCGGGCCGAGTATCACCGGCAGATCCCCGGTAAAGTCCACCGCACCAATGGAATAGGGAACATCGTGCACGTTGGAGGGATGCAATCCGGCTTCGCCGCCATCGGTACGCGCCCATTTGGGTTTCGGGCCAATCAGCCGCACCCCGGTACGATCGGAGTTGTGATGCACCACCCAGTCAGCAGCAAAAAAACCGGCGACACCTTCTTCCGTAAAAAAATCCGGTGCGCCATGCGGACCGTAGAGCACCGCGATTTCCCAGTGATGGGCATACTGCGGGATGGAATCCTGCGGTATTTCACGCGGAACATAGCCGCCGTGTTCACGGCTGGCTATGTTTAGCAGGTCGCCTGTCTGCAGTATGCGCCCCTCGTGCCCACCGAACTGACCCAGCATGAACGTGGCCTTGCTGCCGAGATAGTCCGCAACCTGGATACCTCCCTGTATCGCCAGATACACTCGACAACCCCGATCCAGCACATCACCGAAAGCGAGTAATGCTCCGGCTTCAACCGGGTGTGATTGCCACAAGGCCAGCGGTTTTCCATTCAGTGTGACCTCGATGGGCGCACCGGCCACGGCAATGACGGTATCGCAATGAATGCGCAGGGTGGGCCCGGCAAAGGTAATCTCGATTGCAGCCAGTCCTTCTTCATTTCCCACCAGACGATTGGCCAGTCTGAATGCCAGGCTGTCCATCGGGCCGGAGGGAGGCACGCCCACATTCCAGTAACCCTGCCTGCCGGGATAATCCTGAATGGTGGTTTGTATTCCAGGAACAAGTACTTCGATCGCAGGTACCGTTGTTTTGTGGGTATCCAGTATTTTTTCAGACATTCTGTTCTCCATGGCCAGCCACACCACGGCAGGAGTACTGCCGGGTGTGGGAAGCGGGTTGCTGTTGCACACTCAAAAATGCTGATCTGAAAGATTAGGCCATCAATCCCAGATCAGCAGACGTACCGGGGTGGGGTTATAGGCGTTGCACGGATTATTCAGTTGCGGGCAGTTTGAAATCAGCACTACTACATCCATTTCCGCCCGCATTTCCACATATTTGCCCGGGGCCGATACCCCATCGGCAAATTCCAGTTTGCCTGCTTCGGTGACCGGCACATTCATGAAGAAATTGATATTGGCCGGGATGTCTCGCTTGCTCATACCGAGTCGTTCGCACACTGGATCATGTGCTATCGCATGGAGAAAATTATCCCGGCAGCTGTGCATCGGGTATTTGTCGAGGGCATAGCGTGTGGTGTTGCTTTCGGCGGCACAAGCACCGCCCACCGTGTCATGACGTCCACAGGTATCCGCCGTGATGACGAGCATGACATTGCCCAGACTGGAATACAGTTTGCTGCCGGTTGTCAGATACAACTGATGCTGTCGGCTGAGGGTATCGGCCGCGCTGTAACGTTCTGCTGCATCGTGGGCATTGTAAAAAAGCGTGTCCACCGCCTGATTGCCTTTGAGATCGACGATGCGAAATGTCTGTCCCTTCCTGATTTCCCCAACCCAGGGTTCGCCCGCAGCACAGATTTCGTTTACGGCGGCATGGTCAGGATTCAATGTACTTTCAACCAGATTTTTCGCGTTCATTCAGCACCTCCGTCAGCATAAAAACGCCGGGTATTTTCCAGGCCACGCATATTTTCCGCGATGTGGGTACAGACTCCCATCGCTGTGGGAGCGGAGGGAAATACGGCCAGATCCACTGCGCCGGGGCAATAGGCTGTTGCCGGATCAAGCGGATGCGGTGCAGTGGACAGCACTACTAGCGTATCCATGGCAAATGCCAGGTCCACGTGGTTACCCGCTTTGGCGTGACCAACATGGAACTGCAATTCTCCGGATGCGCTGGCCGTCACCTTGCTGAAGAAATTGATATTGGGCACCACATCGCGCCTGCCCAGTCCCCACTTGCCCAGCTCGACCAGCATGCCGTCGAGCCCGTTGCGGTACATGCCGTTGCGCAGTTCCTGGTACCGGCCTGTGCCGTATTTCTGCCGGATCAGGCTGGCGTCACTCAAGCCGCATACGGTATCGTGCCAGCCAGCGGTATCTTCAGTGATACAGCAGAACATCCGCCCCATGTCGGAATGGCAGGCATGACCTCTGGTCAGATAAAAGGTGTGTTGGGTTTTGAGCGTATCCGCCATGTTGTAGCGTTCCAGCTTTTCTTCCCGGTTGTACATCAGCACGGCGGCGTTGGCTCCACCGGTCACGTCAGTCAGGCGCAGAGTCGTTCCCCGACGCACGATCCCCGACCAATGGCATCCGCCCGGAAGATGGGTTTCCCAAAGATATGCAGTCACCACGATTACCTCCTTTTCTCATTGAATTTCAGTTCAGCGTCTTTTTTTATCCGGCGCTTGTGACCTGTCTGCACATGCAGCGCCGTCAGGGTCAATATCGTTCCCAGTACCAGAGGCACTGCCCAGCGCTGCCACCATGGCGCTCCGGGAGCCGCCACGTATTCACGTGGCCAGCCGATATTGATCAGTTCGAATAATGCCCAGGCAAAAGCCACACCATTGATTACCAGACCCCATCTTCCCAGCCGGAGAGATCCCAGCGCGGGATTCCACCGGCCAGTTATCCGTGCATACAGGCCCACTCCGGTTGTCATGGAAAACATGGCGTACAAGCCGCCCGTGCCAAACGCAATAATGGTTGCAACGGCTCCGTCATTCAGTCCGAAAAGCAGCCCGAGACCGGCCATGAACACGGTTCCGCCAATGGCATTGCGCGGTAATTGCGTTGTTTTGGTCACTTGAGAAAAGAAGGCAGGCAGATTACCTTCGCGTGCCATCGAAAACACGATACGCGAAGCATAGTTGACCACCGATGACCCGCAGGAAAGAAAAGCGGTGACGACGATTACCAGGAATGGTTTGGCGGCCCAGGCGCCGATCGTGCTTGCAATGATGGGCGATACAGGGTCAGTGGTAGCGCTGGCTTCGATCAGGGTGGCATGATCTATCGACAGCATCAGCGCAGAAGAATTGAACAGCACGACACTTCCCACCGCCAGCAGCGACAAGAAAATGGCGCGCGGAATCATTCTTTCGGGGTGGCACACCTCCTCGGCAATGGTGGAACAGGAATCAAAACCGATGAATGCCCAGCCTGCAATGGCCAGTGCCGCCAGGAAGGCGGCCAGGCTGGTGGGGGCAAGCCCCGTTCCAAGGTGTTGAAACAGCTCTGAAACTGGATAGATCCGGAAAAAGGCAAACAGAACTAGTGCCACACAGATCGAGCCCAGTATCTCGGCACTGACACCGAGCAGATTGATGATCTTATAGACACGCTGACTGACGACGTTGACTGCCGTGCAAATCAGCAAAAAGAGAAATCCCCATAATACGACCGAGATTTCCTGCATGTTTTCCCCGGCAATTACCGCAGAAAGCCACATTCCACCTGTATAGGCGGTTGTGGTCAGCATGGCGATGGTCGAGCTGACATAAATAGCCCCGGCATACTGCCCCGTTCTGAGGCCGACCAGCTGCCGTGACCATTTGTACGCGCCACCCGCTATGGGAAACTGCGATGAAAGCTCGGCATAGACCGTTGCCACCATAAGCTGCATGAACAGGCACAAGGCGAGCGCGGCGATCCATCCGCCACCAGTCACCAGATTTTGGACACCAAAAATGGCGTACAGCCCCACTACCGGGGATACCACGGAGAAACCCAGCATAAAGCAGTTCCAGACGCTCATGCTGCGGCAAAGTTGGCCTGTTCCGGTTTCACTACCAGCCTGACTGTTTTTTTCTGTAAGGAACGAATTTCCTGTGTCTTCTACCGGCATATCGATGCCTCCCTGGAAAAAATCAGGAACGTTGAATACCACCCGGAAATGGAAATAACAGAATGCGCTGGAAAATCACTTTCGGCGGTAAACGGTTCTGGTTCCGGAATATCATCGCCGGGAAAACCGGCATCTGATGAAGCACTGGCTGCCGGATAGCAGCCATCATTTATTGAAAATGAAAGCGGGGGTATTTGAGAACAATCCGGGGTTTGAACAACTGTGTGTGCATACGATAACTTTTCCACTTTGCCCTCCAGGAGTTAATGTTTGAACATCACCTCCCGGGCTTTTATCCCTCCGTGGAGCCCTGCAGCAGGGCCCGAAACTCTCGGACCAGCCACTTTCCCGTGGAAAGCCGGAACCCTAGTTTCGTAAAGTTGTTGCGCTTCTGTTTACGTTGTTGGCCGTTAAACCCTGGCTGATTCCAGCCAGCACAAGCCAAAACATGGTGGCCATTATATACACCGGAAATTTTGAAAAACAAGAAAAAAGTTTCATCTTTCAACGGAAAGGTTGCTGTTATTCAATGTATCTGGAACGCGAAATATTGTCGCGATGTGAAAGATCAGCTAACCTTGAAACCGCGATGACCGTTTTCAGGTACCGCATTTTCAGGCTAGGGTTCCGGCTTTGCTGCAAGCGTCTGGTCCAAGAGCCCGAGGCTTCGCCATAACGAAGCTCCACGGAGGGATAAAAGCCCGGGAGATTACATAATGCCGCGTGCATTACCGGTTTCAGCCATTTCCCGATGACCTGGAGGTTCGTTATATGTGTTATCTGCCTGCCCGTTCCCATTTCCGGCTTGAGCGTCTGCCAGGCCTGCGTTTCCTGTGTTATCTGTCCTCGATTTGCCGCGATGGTTGCGCAGGTGCGCGTGCGTATCCGTTTCCACCAGCGCCATCGGCATACATTCCACCGGCACATATCATGGTGCGGCCTGTCTGATCAGGCCGAATCCACTGCAAGGAGCATTTATGTTTACAAAAATTCTGATCGCTAATCGTGGCGCCATTGCCTGTCGTGTCATCCGTACCTTGCGCCGTATGGGTATTGGCAGTGTGGCTGTTTTTACCAGAGCGGATGCGCAGTCAAGGCATGTGCTGGATGCGGATGAAAGTATTTGTATCGGCGAGGGAATTGCCAGCGAGAGCTATCTTCGCGCGGATAAAATACTGGCAGCGGCACATCGTACTGGCGCCCAGGCCATTCATCCGGGATATGGATTTCTGAGTGAAAACGCTCTGTTTGCCGAACAATGTGCTGCAGAAGGAATCTGTTTTCTCGGCCCCACGCCGGAACAGATACGCACTTTTGGTCTGAAACATACTGCCCGTGCACTTGCACAGCAACTTGGCGTGCCGATGCTGCCGGGTACCGGGCTGCTGGAAGATCCCGGCACAGCTTGCGAGGCAGCGCAGCGGATCGGTTACCCGGTGATGCTGAAAAGCACGGCGGGCGGGGGCGGTATTGGTATGCGCCTGTGTCATAACCAGCAGGAATTGATCGATGCCTATGAATCCGTCAAAAATCTGGCACAAAGCAATTTCAGCAATGCCGGTTTGTTCCTGGAAAAATATATTGGCCAGGCTCGCCATATCGAAGTACAGATTTTTGGTGATGGCCGGGGGAATGTGATTGCGCTGGGGGAGCGTGATTGTTCCATGCAGCGGCGCAACCAGAAAGTCATCGAGGAAACGCCAGCACCGGGACTGTCCGCTGCTACCCGGAAGGCACTGCAGGAAACAGCTGTGCGTCTGGGGGAATCAGTGCGGTATCAGTCTGCCGGGACGGTGGAATATGTCTACGATGCCGCTACCGGCCAGTTTTATTTTCTGGAGGTCAATACCCGTCTGCAGGTAGAGCATGGCGTCACCGAGATGGTGACCGGTGTCGATCTGGTCGAATGGATGGTGCTGCAGGGTGCGGATGCTTTGCCGCCACTGGAATCATTCACCATCCAGCCACAGGGTGCTTCCATACAGGCCCGTGTTTATGCGGAAAATCCGGCCAGGAATTTTCAGCCATCCAGCGGCCTGCTGAGTGAGGTTGAATTTCCGGAAATGGCGCGGGTTGAAACCTGGGTGGATGCGGGTTGTGAAGTATCAGCCTTTTACGATCCGATGCTTGCCAAAATCATTGTTCATGCGGATGACCGTGATCAGGCCATCGCCCGTTTGATTGCCGCACTGGGAAATACCACGCTTTACGGCATTGAAACCAATCTGGACTATCTCGGGCAGGTGTTATCCGGGGCGGTGTTCCGCAGCGGGCAGGTCAGCACCCAATTTCTTTCCGGGTTTCACTACCAGCCGCATACGCTGGATGTGCTTAGTGCCGGAGTGCAGACAACCGTGCAGGATTATCCCGGCAGAACGGGCTACTGGAATGTGGGCGTGCCCCCATCCGGACCGATGGACGGCCTGGCTTTCCGTCTGGCCAATTATCTGGCTGGCAATCCCGATGATGCAGCAGGGCTGGAAATCACGCTGGCCGGGCCAACGCTGCAATTCAACTGCGATACTGTCATTGCCGTGACCGGCGCACCCATTGATGTTTGGCTGGACGGCAAGCCTCTGGCGCAATGGCAATCGCACTTCATCCGGGCAGGTTTGCAGCTACGGTTTGGAAAAATCTGCCAATCGGGTAGCCGATCCTATTTGGCTATCCGGGGGGGAATTCAGGTGCCGGCTTATCTTGGCAGCCGCTCCACTTTCACACTGGGATTATTTGGCGGACACGCCGGACGCGCGTTGTGTGCGGGGGATGTGCTGCATATTCTGCCTGCAGAAAATGTGGAGCCCAGGGTGGTGCTTCCGGAAAATATCCCGCAATACACCCGCCATTGGGAAATCGGTGTGCTGTATGGTCCGCATGGCGCACCAGATTTCTTTACCGAAACCGATATCGGGATCTTTTTCGCCACTGACTGGAAAGTGCACCACAATTCCAGCCGCACTGGTGTGCGCTTGATCGGCCCGAAGCCGCAATGGGCACGCAAAGATGGGGGTGAAGCCGGATTGCATCCGTCCAACATCCATGACAATCCCTATGCGGTGGGTGCAGTTGATTTTACTGGCGACATGCCGATTATCCTGGGCCCGGATGGCCCCAGTCTGGGGGGGTTTGTCTGTCCTGCTGTCATCGTGCAAGCTGAATTATGGAAAACCGGCCAGCTCAAGCCGGGTGATAGTGTGCGCTTTTACCCGCTGACACCGGAACAGGCACTGCAGCTGGAAAAGCAGCAGGATGAAATGGTACAGGCACCGGATTCCATCTCTCGTACCCTGCCTGCAATTTCCGCTTCCTCGATCAGGCCAGGCAGCCCTGTATTACACCGGATTCCTGCCAATGATGGACAGGTACAAGTGGTTTACCGGCAATCAGGAGATAAATATCTGCTGATCGAATATGGCGAACCGGTACTCGATATTGCCTTGCACTTCCGGGCACATGCCTTAATGGCCTGGCTGCAGCAATCCGTGGAAAAAGGTGATTTGCCCGGCATTCTTGATCTGACGCCCGGCATCCGCTCCTTGCAGATTCACTATGATTCTCGGCTGCTCTCCCGCGACCATCTCCTGAACAGGCTCATTGCAGCCGAGACAGATTTGCCGGCAGTTGATGATATGGAAATTCCCTCGCGCATCGTGCATTTGCCGCTTTCCTGGGATGATGCTGCCACCAGGCTGGCCATTGAAAAATATATGCGATCCGTCCGTCCGGATGCGCCCTGGTGCCCAAGCAACATCGAATTCATCCGCCGCATCAACGGGCTGGACAGCATGGAGGAAGTCCGGCGTATTGTGTTCGATGCCAGCTATCTGGTCATGGGTCTGGGGGATGTTTACCTCGGTGCACCGGTTGCCACACCGCTTGATCCACGCCACCGGCTGGTCACCACCAAATACAACCCGGCGCGCACCTGGACACCGGAAAATGCGGTGGGAATAGGAGGGGCTTATCTTTGCATTTATGGAATGGAAGGGCCTGGCGGATATCAATTTGTCGGAAGGACCGTACAAATGTGGAACCGTTACCGCCAAACCCGGGACTTTACTGCGGGCAAACCATGGTTGCTGCGCTTCTTTGATCAGATCAGGTTTTATCCTGTTTCAGAACAGGAATTACTCGAATTACGCCAGGATTTTATTACCGGACGCTTTGCGCTGCGTACCGAAGAAACAGTATTCAGCCTGCGTGGCTATCAGGCATTCCTGCAACAACACGCTGACAGTATTCAGGCATTCAAAGTCCGGCAGCAAAACGCTTTTGAGATCGAACGTGAACACTGGAAGGCCGGGGATACCCAGGAAAGCAACATCAGCGAGGAGGATGCGGGAGATAGCTACGATCCATCCAGCGCAGAAAGCAGACTCCCGGATGTACCTGACGGAGCACATGCCATTAGCGCGGATGTTACCGGCACAGTATGGAAACTGTTGATCGAGACCCGGCAAGTGGTCAATGCTGGTGATCCGGTCATCATCATCGAATCCATGAAAATGGAAATCACCCTGAGTGCGCCGGTTAGCGGCATCGTGCAACAGATCAGCTGCAGACAGGGCGATTATGTATTTTCAGGCCAGATGTTGCTGATCGTTCAGGAAGAGTAGGGCGCAGCCAGCGACAGTACAGGTTGCGCTGGCTTGAATGTGAGCTTCTGCCCCACGGAAAGCCGGTCGCTTCCCTTGTTCCATAAACGGATTGTCTTGACATCGATCCCGTGACGCCTGGCGATCTCGTGGAGTGTGTCGCCTTTTTTGACGATGTAAACGATATGCTCTTCCGGTTGAACACGTTTTGCAGCCGGTTTGAGCGAGTGGCTGGCGAGATAGGTCATTTCTCTTGCACTGCTACCGTCACGCGGGACCAGCAACGTCTGACCCTTTTTCAGTGTGGCGCGTTCGGAGATACCATTGATTTGAGCCAACCGGGCAACCGGAATACGATGCCGCTCTGCTAGATCACGCAAGGTTTCAGGTTTTTCTGCCTGGTAAACATGCCACGACACCAGTACTTTGTCATAGCTTTCAAGGTTGTCTACAAAGACCTTGACATTGGTAACCGGTAACAACAAGGTGCGTGGAGAATCTTCCGCTTTGATGACCGGCCTGTGATATGCCGGATTCAGTGCATTGAATTCATTTTCTGTAATTCCAGCCAGCCTGGCAGCCAGTTTTACATCAATTTGCTGATTTATCGTGATCTGTTCGAAGTAAGGCCGGTTTGGTATCGGTTTCAGTTTGATGCCATAGCGGCGAGGGTTGGCAATGATATTCCGGATGGCGATCAGCTTGGAGATGTAGTTCCTGGTTTCAGCTGGCAAACCGAGTGCCTGGTAGCTGACTGCCTTATTTCCACCGTGATCTGTATCAATCACTTTTTTGAGGGATCCCTCTCCCCAGTTGTACGCAGCCAATGCCAGATTCCAGTTGCCAAACATTTTATGCAGCATCTGTAGGTAATCCAGTGCGGCCTGGGTGGCTGCGATGATGTCACGCCGTTCGTCATGCCACCAATTTTGCTCCAGCCCAAACGCTTTTGCTGTCGAAGGCACAAACTGCCACAAGCCTGCTGCATGCCTGTGGGAATAGGCTTCTGGATCAAATTCGCTCTCGATGATCGGCAGGAGCGCAATCTCGGCCGGCATGCGTCGGCGTTCTACTTCCTCAATGATGTAATGCAGGTAACGCTGACTGCGCTCAACAATATGATCCATGAATCGCTGGTTTTTGCTGAAATTGCTTTCATGTTGCCGTACTTCCTGGCTTTGGATATTGGCCAGGGAAAATCCGGTCCGTACGCGCATCCATAGATCATCCTGCTGTCTGTGCGACTGCACCTGATACTGTCTGGTATCGAGGGCAGTGATACTCATATTTTTTTCTAAAGCTTTGCCGGCTTGCGCCGTAACGGGAAGGGAGGCTAGTACTACTGCGGCAATCAATGCTAGTGAGGTCTTCGATTTTGTCTTCATCCTGAATAAAACGAACGATTCGCCCGCATAATTGGTTTCCTGAAAATAAAAAAGGCTGGTCACTCGTATTTTTTAATTTTAAAGTGAACCAGCCGGCTCGCTGCCATTTTACCTGAATTTACCAATCGACAATCTGCTGATTATCAACCATATCGAGTGACAGCTGATTTTTCATTGAAAATCGCCGTAACTCTCGTCAAGAGATTGTTCCCATTTATCAGACTGGACTAATCTGGCGCTGCGTCTTAAACTTCCATGGGAGTTCATATTCTGCGTCAACTACATATAAGGAAACGGCAATGTCACTGATTAACACCACGGTTAAACCATTTAAGGCAACTGCGTATCACAATGGCGATTTTGTCGAGGTTACGGACAAAACCCTGAAGGGCAAATGGTCGGTTATCGTTTTTTACCCGGCCGACTTTACTTTTGTATGCCCGACCGAACTGGAAGATCTGGCGGACAACTATACTGAATTCCAGAAAGCCGGGGTTGAAGTTTACGTTGTTTCTACTGACACGCATTTCACACACAAAGCATGGCACGACAGCTCCAGTGTGGTTCGTAAGGTTCAATATCCGATGGTGGGAGATCCAACCAGAGAGCTGGCGCGCAATTTTGATGTATTGATCGAAGAAGCCGGGCTGGCGCTGCGCGGCAGTTTCATTATCAATCCGGAAGGGCAGATCAAGGCATTTGAAGTCCAGGATAACAGCATCGGCCGTAATGCTGCCGAGCTGCTGCGCAAAGTCAAGGCTGCACAGTATGTCTCGATGCATGATGGCGAAGTTTGCCCGGCCAAATGGACGGAAGGTGCTGCCACACTGAAGCCATCAATCGACCTGGTAGGCAAAATTTAATCTCTTGCCGGTTCGGCTTGTCCTGATACTGGTCGGCGGTATTTCCTGTTTCCGGGAAATGCGCCGACCAGTTTTATTTTATCTATCATCAGCATCATGATAAGCAACCATTGGTTTAAATCTTTATCGGCTCGCAAGAAGAGCAGGATTCCCTGGAAATTCAGCAATCCCGCAAATACTGTATTGCAATTGGCATTGATTTTGTGTGTTACCGCCTGCACTAGCCAGAGTAAATTTTTCGATACGCTTGATTACAAAAAGGATTGGGACACGATCCAGTCCGGACTTCCTGCCTATCCGCAACCGGAAAATCTGCTGGAATTTGACGCAGGCCCTGCAGCCAATTTGCGCTATTTCATTGATGCCAAATCCATCAGTGTCGATGAAAAACGCGTTATCCGCTACAGCATGGTGGCTCAATCCCCCCAAGGGGCGAGCAACGTATCATACGAAGGATTGCGCTGCGAAACGCGCGAGAGAAAGCGTTACGCCACCGGCAACAACGACACCCGCACCTGGGTGCGTGCCGGCATTTCGGAATGGCAACCGCTGGAGAGGGTGTCTCAGTTACAAGCCCAGCGTGAACTGGCCAAATTTTATTTTTGCCCACGCGGGCTGGTAGTTGGCTCATCTGCAGAAGCCATACGTGCACTCAAGGCTGGCGTGCATCCAATGGCGATTCGCTGATTATTGTTTGCCCGTTTCACCTGTCTTCCCGGTTTGATTGTCAGGTTGTTTTTCAGCCATTTTCTGCAGGATTGTCAGGAGCTCGATCGGCAGCGGAAAAACGATCGTAGCGCTTTTTTCGCCTGCAATTTCGGTCAGGGTTTGCAAATAGCGCAGTTGTAAAGCCTGTGGCTGGCCAGCCAGGATTTGCGAGGCTTCAAGCAGGTGATGTGATGCCTGCAATTCTCCTTCTGCATGAATGATTTTGGCACGGCGTTCACGTTCAGCTTCGGCCTGCCTGGCAATCGCCCGTACCATGGTTTCATTGAGATCAACGTGCTTGAGCTCGACATTCGATACCTTGATTCCCCATGCTTCAGTCTGCTCGTCCAGAATCAGCTGAATATCCGTATTGAGTTTATCCCGGCTGGCCAGCATCTCATCCAGCTCATGCTGTCCCAGCACGGAACGCAAGGTTGTTTGTGCCAGCTGACTGGTTGCCATGTTGTAGTCTTCTACCTGAATAATGGCTTTTTGTGGGTCAACCACACGAAAATACAGTACGGCATTGACCTTGACTGAAACGTTGTCACGCGAGATGACATCCTGAGCCGGTACATCCATCACAATGGTGCGCAGATCCACCCGCACCATGGTTTGAATGGCAGGAATTACGATGACCAAGCCCGGCCCCTTGACCCGCCAGAAACGTCCCAGCATGAATACGACACCGCGCTCATATTCTTTCAACACCTTGAGTGCGCTGGCGAGGAAAAAGATGGAAAAGATCAGTATAGGCGTGACGATAGATATGGTATCCGTGTACATATCAATTCTCCGTTGTATGTGTTGAGTGATCGGATTGGCAAGGCTCCACTTCCAGCAGCAAGCCCCGCATGGCTGTAACTTTGATCTGCTGTCCGGGTAACAATGGTGTACGGGTGCGCGCACGCCACCGTTCCCCATGAACCCGTACCCAGCCTTCCTGCTCAAAACCTTCCAGTACTTCACCCGTGCTGTGAATCAGCTCTTCACTGCCTGTAATCACTGGCCTTTTTCTGGATTTAAGAACCATGCCGAACACCAGCATGAAAAATCCGGCTGACATCAGCGTAAACGTGGCGATCAATGGAATCGAAATGCCATAACCAGGCATTTCCGTGTCGATCAGCATGATTGAACCGATGACAAAAGCTGCAATGCCGCCGGTACCCAGTGCGCCCACACCCGGTAGTAGAGCTTCTGCCAGCATGAACGTGATCCCGAGCAGAATCAGCATCAGACCAGCATAGTTGATCGGCAAAACCTGAAAGGCAAACAAGGCCAGTAATAGACTGATTGCTCCAACTACACCAGCTATAATTGTTACGGGCATAGTAAATTCCAGAACCAGGCCATAGAAACCAATCAGCATCAGGATGTAGGCAATATTGAGGTCCGCAATCACTGCCAGCAGGCGGGTGCGCCAATCCTGTTCGAAGTGCTCCAGCGTCAGGGACCGGGTGGACAATTTAATGCTCTCACTGGATAAATCGACTGTACGCCCGTCTATCTTGGCCAGCAGATCACTCACATCATCTGCCACCAGATCAATGACGTTTTTATCAAGTGCTTCGGCAGCTGTCAGACTCGCTCCCTCACGCACGGCCTGCTCCGCCCAATCCATATTACGTCCGCGCATCTGGGCAAGCCCGCGGATATAAGCGACGGCATCATTGATAACTTTTACTGTCATGGCATCCTTCACCCCGGATGTATCGGTTCGATCACCCGTTCTGTCAGGTATTTCCGGCGCTGATGTCAAAGTATTTATTTTTACCGGTGTAGCGGCGCCCATATTGGTAGCGGGCGCCATTGCCGCGATATGGCTGGCATAGAGGATATAGGTTCCGGCACTGGCAGCACGTGCGCCACCAGGCGCAATGAAACTTACTACTGGTACCGGAGAAGCAATGATTTCCTGAATAATTTTGCGCATCGACACATCCAGGCCACCTGGTGTATCAATCTGCAGAATGACTATTTTTGCCTGCTGCCCGGCAGCCCTGGACAGTCCGCGCTGAATATAATCGTACATGGCCGGGCCGATTGTCCCGTTAATCTCCAGCAACACAGCGATATTGCCAGTATCGCGCTTTGCAGCGCCGGATATGCCGGGAGATTGGGCGAATGGCGTACCCATCCATAACAGACACGCCAGTAACAGGTCGTATTGTGTCCGGTAAAGCCATGAGGATTTACTGGCACACATGCGCTTCTCTACTCTCGCAGCCAGCGTTGTCGTACAGAATCGCAGTTCAGGGCTAGCCACTGCAATGCGATGATGGCGCTGGCAGAATTGATCCGGCCGGAGCTTAGCAGTTTGATGGCGTCGTTCAGCGGCATGATGTGTACCTTGATATCCTCATCTTCACCATGATTACCATGAATGGCACCGGCTTCGATCGTTTGCATATCAACCCGGCCACAGAACAAAATGATTCGCTCGGTAGTGCCACCGGGACTGACCAGATAATCGTACAGCGGAATCAGATTGCTGATTTGGCAACCCGCTTCCTCTATTGATTCTCTTGCAACTACCTGTTCCGGTGTTTCGCCGGTCTCGATGACTCCCGCTACGATTTCCAGCAGCCAGGGGCCCCCGGGAGCAGACATGGCACCAGCACGAAACTGTTCGATCAGTAAAACTTCATCTGTTTGTGGATCATAAGGCAATACCGCAGCAGCGTGTCCCCGCTCAAATAATTCGCGGGTAAATGGACGACTCCATTCGCCATTAAATTTATGGTGACGTAACTGGTACTGTTCCAGGCGAAAAAATCCCTGATAACAGATGGTTTTATCCAGGATGTCAAAGTCCATTACAGGGATCCGGGAGTGTGGCCTGCAGCCGGAATCTTGCTCCGGAAGGCAGGTGGGTAGTGCTACGAACGAACGATTATCGGGCGTGAATCAGCCAACCCGAGTAGAGTTGGTCGCCACGCCCGGTACTATTAATGTTTCAGGTCAGCTGCTTGCTGAATACCGGCCAGCAACCAGGTGGAATCGGATGCTGCCAGATCTTTTTCAACGTGCCAGATTTCATCAAATGGCTCCGGTTGTGCGTTGGGTGCATCACGTAGTTCACCGGTAAAGCGCACGCTGGCAATAGCATGATTATCCTGATGAGTTACATCCAGCAGTGCTGCGTCAACAAAAATAACATCAGTCTGTTGTGCTGTGCCACGTTCGGCAACCTGTTTGCTGATTTCAGTAAACAGATCAGGCGTCGTATAGGCGCGGATTTCTTCCAGATCTCCGGAATCATGTGCCAATTGCAGGGCGATAAATGAGCGTTTGGCCTGTTTGAGGAAGGATTCGACATCGAAATCAGCCGGAATATCAGGAGCATCCGTGCTTGCGGGTTGCGCAGCATAGCCAGCACCCACGCCGCCTGCCGGAGCAGCTATGTCCCGCCCCGGGAATGGAATACCGCCCATGCCCTGACTAGCGCCAGCACCTGAATACTGCATCGGCCGTGGAGTTTGCCTGCCTCCGGAAGCACCACGCATCATGCGCATGATGAAGAAAATGGCAACAGCGATGCCAACTAGTACCAGAATATCCATCATGTTGATGCCATCAAAGGCGCCACCCATGAGCAAGGATGCCAGTAACCCGCCAGCAGCCAGTCCGGCCAGCGGTCCGAGCCATTTGCTTGCTCCCGATGCAGCCGGGGCAGCAGGTGATGCAGTCTGCCCCTGTTGCTGGGCTTTGTTGGGAGCAGCCTGTTGCTGCCGGTTAAGATTGAGTGACTGGCGCTGTTTTCCGATACTGCTACCACCACCCATGCGACGCGCTTCAACATCAAGCGTAGTCAGGCCAAAGGCAAACAGGGCTATGGTCAGAAGTGTTACTATCCGCATTATGACTACCTCCAAGATTCAAAAACACAATTCAGGGGCTGAGTATAGCACCAACCCCGGCTCCACTAGACTATCCGCCTGGAGGAAAAGTTCATGATCGCAAGCATGACTGGCTATGCTGCGGTCTCCCGGGAAATCCCGCAGGGGTCGCTGGCAGTGGAGCTGCGTTCAGTCAACAACCGTTATCTTGATCTGCAATTCAAACTCCCGGATGAATTGCGCGCACTTGAAACCGAAATGCGCGATTTTCTCGGTGCCGGGCTAACACGGGGAAAAATTGACTGCCGTCTGACTTATTCAGCCTATTCAGGCAATGCTCGTCAGCAAAGGCTAAATCATGATCTGCTGAATAATCTGCGCGGCATGAACGATGAAATAAAATCGTTTTTTACCACTGCAGGAGATCTTTCCGTTGCCGAAATTCTCCGCTGGCCTGGAGTACTCGACAGTAACCAGATTTCAGCTGAAGAATTGCGCGCACCTTGCATGGCGCTTTTACAAGCCGCTTTGCAGGAGCTTGTATTTTCCCGGAAGCGTGAAGGTGAGAAATTGCAAAATCTGCTGCTGGAGCGTGTTCAGCGTATGCGTCAGCTGGTAGTGGAATTGTTACCCAATCTCCCGGCTATACTGGCAGGTTTTCAGGAAAGATTACTGGCCAGCCTGCAAGCAGCGGGGCTGGATGAAAAAGACGAACGAATCCGCCAGGAATTCACTCTGTTTGCCAACCGGGTTGACGTAGACGAAGAATTATCGCGCCTGCAAGGGCACCTCAACGAATTCGAACATATCGTACTTGCTGGAGGCGTCGTCGGCAAACGGCTGGACTTTTTGACACAAGAGCTGAATCGGGAAGCAAATACACTGGCATCCAAATCGGTAGCGAGGGAAGTCTCGCGAATAGCGGTGGAAATGAAAGTGTTAATCGAACAACTACGTGAGCAAATTCAGAATATCGAATAATGTTCTGAAAATTTCAAAAATCGGCAGTTTCCAGAGAACTTCTGAGAAACGTCAGCGAGGCAGTCAGCTTAAGGCAAAAATCGGCGAAGAAACGGAGTTTTTACGTAATAAATGAGTATTTTAAGCCGATTTTTAACGCAAAAATGACAATGCAGGTAGTTTTGCAGAGACTCCCTAAAACTTTGCCAGTATTCCATCAAGCTGATCAAGGCTGTCATAATGGATAACAACATTACCCGAGCCTTTTTTTCCGGGTTTGATGGCGACATTGGCTCCCAGGCGAGCTGAAATATCCTCCTGCAAGCGCAATAGATCCCGGTCCTGAAGTGCTCGCTTGGGTGTGGAAGGCGCCTGATTCATCCGCTTGAGCAGTTGCTCGGTTTCACGCACGGATAGCTGTTTTTGCATGATCAGGTGCGCAATTTCAAGCTGTTTTCTGGCATCCAGGGCAAGCAGGGCGCGCCCATGTCCCATATCGATTTTTCCTTGCATGATCAATTCCTGAACCGGTGCCGCCAGATTGAGCAGACGCAACAGGTTCGAGATGGCGCTACGAGAATATCCCAATGATTTCCCGGCGGTCTGGTGAGTCATGCCAAACTCTTCAATCAGGCGCTGTATCCCCAGTGCCGCTTCCAGCGGATTGAGATCTTCACGCTGAATATTCTCGATCAGCGACAGCGCCAGGGCAGATTCATCCGGTACTTCACGCACAATTGCCGGAATCTGCTCCAATCCCGCAATTTGCGCTGCACGCCAGCGGCGTTCCCCGGCAATGATTTCATATCCACCTGTAAGCAGCGGGCGTACCAGTATGGGCTGCATGATCCCCTGTGCCTTGATCGATTCGGCCAGATCATGCAAGGAGGTTTCATCCATTCTGGTTCGCGGCTGATATTTGCCGGATTGCAACAAGCCAACATCAAGATTCTGCAGAGAATCCGTTTCCGGAGGATGACCTGCCAGCAGTGCGTCCAGCCCTCGTCCCAATCCTCTTGGTTTAGCCATGGTTACCGTATCAAATTTATATTTATGGGTTCTGGCAAAGACAGCGATCAATCGGCTGCTGCCAGAATTTCATTGGCCAGCTGGCAGTAAGCCTGCGCTCCCCGTGATTGTTTGTCGTGATAGAGCACCGGCAAACCAAAGCCAGGTGCTTCCGCCAACCGGATATTACGGGGAATGATGGTTTGATAAACCTTGTCGCCAAAATGTTGTTTTAGCTGATCCGAAACTTGTTGCGCCAGCAGATTGCGGGGATCAAACATGGTGCGCAGTAAGCCCTCGATTTTGATGGATGGATTAAAGCCCATTCGCACTCTTTTGATTGTATTGACAAGATCGCTCAACCCTTCCAGCGCGTAATATTCGCACTGCATGGGAATGATAACGGCATGCGCGGCACACAGCCCGTTCAATGTCAGGAGATTAAGAGCAGGAGGACAGTCGATCAGAATAAAGTCGTAGTCAACCTGAATCGTTTGCAGCGCATTTTTCAGACGAGCCTCACGATGCCCCAGTGAAACCATTTCCACTTCTGCGCCAGCAAGCTCCTGATTGGCGGGAATCAGGTCATATTTTCCCGGACTGACTGATAAACGAACATCGGCCACAGTGTGTTCACCCAGCAATAGCTGGTAAACCGTGCGGGCAAGCCCTCGTTTATCCACGCCGCTGCCCATGGTTGTATTGCCTTGCGGATCCAGATCCACAAGCAGCACGCGCTTGCCAATACTTGCCAGACTGGCAGCCAGATTGATGCTGGTGGTTGTTTTGCCCACCCCGCCTTTCTGATTGGCGATGGCCAGAATTCTGGCCATTAAATTGGTTTTTGGCGTTTGCTGTGAAGTCACGGGATAAATTTATCTGTCATCCGGAAGAGATCACGCAGGCCGGTAACGTAATACAACCAAATGCCGCTTGGCTTTCAACCCGGGTACTGAGACTGCGACAATATTCTCAACTACAAATTGTGGAGATAACTGCATTAACTCCATATCCGGGAAAGCGCCTTTCATGGCAATAAAGCGGCAATGTTCGGCGTTGCTTTCACACAAGTGTTTCGATAATTGCATGAACCGTTCGAGACTGGAAAATGCACGTGAAATGACAGTATCCACCTTGTTTTCCAGGATTATTTTTTCCACGCGTCCTTGTTTGACAGATATATTCGGCAAATTCAGCTCTACTGCAGCCTGCAGCAGGAAGGCCGCCTTCTTCTGACTGCTTTCCACCAGCGTTACGTGCCAGTCCGGGCGCGCCATGGCAATCGGGATCCCGGGCAGACCGGCACCACTGCCGATATCAACAATATTTGATCCGGTAATATGTGGCAAGGCAACCAGGCTATCCAGCATGTGGCGAGTCACCATCGACTCCGGATTGCGGATAGAAGTCAGGTTGTGTGTGTTGTTCCATTTTGTGATGAGCTCGATGTAGCGCAACAACTGGCTCTCCAGATGCGCTACATCAGCATTCAAGCCTGGAATTGCCTCCAGGCCGTCATGCAACTGTTTTTCCAGATCCATTGTTTATTTCTTCCTGTTTGACTGATTGGCGTGCGATGCCACGCTTCAGATGTACCAGCAATAAGGCGATGGCAGCGGGTGTAATACCGGAAATTCGCGAAGCCTGTCCCAGTGTTTCCGGCTGATACAAATTAAGTTTTTGTGTGACTTCGTTGGAAAGCCCGCGTACTGCGCGATAATCCATGTTTTTCGGCAGAGTCATGGCTTCGTGTTGCGCGTGTCTTAACACTTCTTGTTTCTGTCGTTCTATATAACCTTCATATTTGACAGCAATTTCCACCTGTTGCACAACCTGATCATCCAGTACAGGCCTGTCCATATCTGGTAATGACATAAGTTGTGCGTAGCGAAGCTCGGGACGTCGCAACAAATCGTATAGTGAATAGGTGCGGTCATCCACCACCTGGTCCGGTATTTGAGTCGTTTGCAATTTATGCAAGGCACTGGGAAAAATCCAGGTATTACGCAATCTTGTTTTCTCGGTTTCAATCGCTTCACGTTTGGCAGAAAACGCCTGCCAACGGTCTTCGCTTACCAGGCCAAGCCGATAACCTGTTTCGGTGAGGCGCATATCGGCATTATCTTCACGCAATTGCAGACGAAATTCTGCCCGGCTGGTAAACATCCGGTAAGGCTCCGTCACGCCGCGTGTAACAAGATCATCCACCAGCACGCCGATATAGGCTTCGTCACGACTCGGGCTCCAAGGCTCCTGTTCCTTTAGCTTGAGGCTGGCATTCAGGCCCGCAAGTAAACCCTGAGCGGCAGCTTCTTCGTAACCGGTGGTGCCATTGATCTGGCCCGCGAAAAACAGGCCATTGATTGTTTTTGTTTCCAGCGATCTTTTGAGGCCACGTGGATCAAAATAATCATATTCAATGGCATAACCAGGCCGAGTAATGTGTGCATTCTCTAATCCGGTAATGGAATGCACCAGCTCAACCTGCACATCAAAGGGAAGACTGGTTGAAATTCCATTTGGATAGATTTCGCTGGTCTCCAGCCCTTCCGGCTCCAAAAAGATGGTATGTGCCTCTCTTTCAGAAAAACGCACCACCTTATCTTCAATTGACGGACAGTAACGAGGCCCGATACCTTCTATTTTTCCGGTGTAGAGCGGTGAGCGATCCAGCCCCATCCGAATGATTTCATGTGTTTTTACGTTGGTGCGGGTCATCCAGCAAGAAATTTGCCGGGGGTGTTGGGCGGCATTGCCCAGAAATGAAAACACTGGAACGGGTTCATCCCCAGGCTGTTCGCGCAAAATCTGAAAATTAATAGTGCGCGCGTCAATACGCGGTGGTGTGCCGGTTTTGAGCCGTCCGACTGCCAGTTCCATTTCGCGCAGGCGATGGGCAAGCCTGATCGAAGCAGGATCACCGGCCCGGCCGGCCTGAAAACTTTGATCACCCACATGTGCCACGCCACCCAAAAAGGTGCCGACTGTCAGCACCACGGCACGGGCAAAAAAAACAAGGCCAAGATGGGTAACAACCCCCGTAATTTTGTCGCCATGCAGCAGCAGATCATCAACGGTTGATTGCAATATCAGCAAATTGGATTGTGCTTCCAGGCGCCGGCGAATGGCCTGGCGGTATAACACACGATCTGCCTGTGCGCGGGTTGCGCGAACAGCGGGACCCTTGCTTGCGTTGAGCATCCTGAATTGAATGCCTGCTTCATCCGTTGCCGCAGCCATTGCGCCACCCAGCGCGTCGATTTCCTTAACCAGATGCCCTTTGCCAATACCACCAATCGATGGATTGCATGACATTTGCCCCAGGGTGTCCAGATTTTGTGTCAGGAGCAGCGTTTTGTGACCCATGCGTGCAGTAGCAAGCGCAGCTTCTGTTCCAGCATGCCCGCCACCAACAACGATGACATCAAATTCTTTTGCGGAATACATAATAGGGACACTGATTTAACAGTGCGGCAAGGATAAATGGAGACTACGCTGGCCGATGGTGGCCATGTCACAAAGCTGGGCTATTTTATATGAATTTGATTAGATCGGTACAAATACGCCGCTGAGCCGATACGAAACACCCAAAAAACCACAATTGAATCCGATCACGGCCGTGGCGTATTGGAAAACAATGGAAGTTTTTTTATTAATGGGATGAATGATGTTTCACGTGAAACATATTGCAAGCAGAAATCGAAGATATTACGTGACCTGGCCTTTGGTGTTGTAAAGAATGGTACTCCCGGTGGCCCCATGAAGGGCATTCAGTGTTTGGCGCGTATATTGAAGCCAATTGGCAGTGATGGCTGCGTTGGATTGATTAAGTTGTTTCGCCAATTCAGCAAGATTGAGCAATTCTTCCCAATCGCGAACAGCAGTTGATTCTGTATCGTCAGCAGATGTCCATGCCTGCATGCCTTTTGCGCCATCTGGCAAACCGGCCATGTTTAGAAAATGGCTGCGACGTGCATCCAATCGTGAAAACTGATCAATAACCCGATCCTTGTCGGCAACCAGAGAGGGCAGATCATCCAGGTTGCCCGCAGCAAGCAAATTGCGTTCCTGCTCCAGGAGCTCAAGGAACAGGCGAATATTATCCAGTTCCAGCTGGAGAATATGTTCCAGCGAATCCTGATTCAATGTGCTCGTCTGCATGTTGTTCATTTTGGATTTATTTTTTGTTTTGAATCAATTCTTTTACCGTTTCCAGCAACCGATCAGCAACCACTTCCGGGTTCACCTTGAAACGGCCTTCGCTGATTGCCTGTTTGATTTCTTCCACCTTGGCTGTATTGATAGTTTCCCTGCTTGCATCTGTTGATTGAACGCCCATCGAAAGCGAACTGATGTGTACGCTATCAACCTCGTTGACAGCATCCGGTTTGCCGACAGGTGCTTTATCCACCTTTTTCGGGATGTTGCCAGAAACGGTATCGGCTCGTCCTGGATTAATCTGGTTTATTTTCACGGTTGAATCCCTTTCAAAATAGATATTTACGTATATTACGATTGTTTAACGGTCATTGAGCGTATAACTTTAGCCAAATACAGAACATTTCTGTCATTTTTTCTGCTCTTGCATCCGTACTAAACCCAACAATTTGCCGGAAAAATATCCGGGAAGTGATTTTTCCCAAATGAGGTAATTTCATACAACGGCTTTCCTGTCGCCAACTTTAGCTCGAAAAAATCTGCCACTTTAATCACGCTGATTCACGAAAAAACCACAAACGCACCGATACTGCTATTTGCCTTGATTGATGTCTCTCGTGGTTATTGCACTACAATACCGCCTGTTACCGTTTACCCTTGATCCGTGAACCATGTTCTTCGAATCCGTCATACTCTGGACAGACGCGCTGATTTATTTGCTGCTGGCAGTCGGCATTGCCTTTGCTCTATATGCCAGGCGGCATGAACATGCGCTGGCATCGTGGCGCAAGGTAGCGCACAGCGCCAGCGGTATGTCGGCGCTGACCATTCTGCTGTGCTTTGTCTTGATCGGATTACTCGATACCGTGCATTTTCGTCCGATACTAGAACAAACCGCGCAAAGCGATGGAAAACAGCTATATAGCGTGGAAGTGTTAAGTTTGCTGGATTTGCTGACAGAATCGTTACGGGCGCAAACGGAAAAAACTTATTCCGCACCGTTGTCCGCTTTTCTTTACGCCAAGGAGACGATCACAACGCCAGATGGAAACCAGATCAGGGATTTTGCCCGACTGTCCTATGGCGGCGCTCATCTGAATAATCCACAGGCCGAATTGACCGGAGATGTGTTATGGCGATCCATCTCCGGTATTTCTGCCGGATTGCTGATCTGGGTCGGGCTGGTGGCCGGCGTGGGGTTTGCAAAGGCCAGGCAATATCGGGTTGCGTTTTTTTACATGCAGGCAGCGATATGGCGTGGCGCAACTGAAATTCCCTGGCGCGCCATTCTGATAACCCTGGCTGTCATTTTGGCCACATGCGGCGCGATTACAGTGCTGGCTTCCCACTATCATGTACTGGGCACAGACAAGGTTGGACAGGATGTGTTGTACCTATCCCTCAAAAGCATTCGAACAGGTCTTGTGATCGGAGCACTGACGACGTTGATCATGCTGCCGTTTGCCCTGTTGCTGGGAATAGGAGCTGGCTATTTTCGTGGCTGGGTGGATGATGTCATCCAGTATGTTTATACCACGCTCAGCTCCATCCCCAGCGTGCTGCTGATTGCCGCTGCGGTGCTGATGATGCAGGTTTATATTGAAACCCACGCCGACATGCTCGATACCGCCGCTGCTCGTGCTGATCTGCGCCTGCTGTTCCTTTGCATCATCCTGGGCATTACCAGCTGGACCGGGTTATGCAGATTGCTGCGTGGCGAAACCATGAAGCTGCGGGAAATGGAATATATCCAGGCGGCGCATGCCTTTGGCGTATCTCACTGGCGCATTGTCACCCGCCATATTTTGCCCAATGTCATTCATATCGTGCTCATTACTACTGTGATGGATTTCAGCAGTCTGGTGCTGGCTGAAGCTGTCTTGTCCTATGTTGGTGTGGGGGTAGATCCCTCGACTATCAGTTTCGGGACAATGATCAACGCTTCCAGGCTGGAAATGGCGCGCGAACCGATGGTCTGGTGGACACTGTTTGCATCGTTCACATTTATGTTTGCACTGGTTTTGAGCGCCAATCTGTTTTCGGATGCAGTACAAAATGCATTCAACCCGCGTAATCGGATAATGGCTGGCAATGCAAACGGCTTGCCTGAAAACCAGGCTGCCGTGAAAAACACAGAGGAAATGACAGAAACCTTGCCCATCGAGCGGAATACCCCTCGTACATGAGCGCCCTGCTTGAAATAAACAATCTCAATGTGCTGCTGCATACCGGTCGGCAGCCGGTACATGCGGTAGATGGACTATCGCTCGTTATTCATCCGGGTGAAACCTTTGCCCTGCTGGGGGAATCCGGCAGTGGAAAATCGATTACGGCACTATCTATCATGCGCCTGCTGCCGGATGCCGGAGAAATCGTGCACGGCAGCATCCGGCTGAACGGAGATGAATTGCTGACCTTGCCGGAATCGGCCATGCGCCACATACGTGGCAACCGTATCGGCATGATTTTTCAGGAACCGATGCTGAGTCTGAATCCGGTCATGACCACCGGCGCACAAATTGAGGAAGTGTTGCTGCAGCACTCCGGTTTGCGTGGCACTGCATTGCAAACCCGTATTCTGGAGCTGTTGCGCCAGGTAGGAATCCCTGATCCGGCCCAGCGTATGGCCGAATATCCATTCCAGTTCTCGGGCGGGATGAAACAACGGGTCATGATCGCGATGGCGCTGGCAGGAAAACCGGAGCTGCTGATTGCGGACGAACCTACGACTGCACTGGACGTAACGATTCAGGCCCAGGTACTTGATCTCATGCGGGAATTGCAGCAACAGGAAAATATGGCTGTTCTGCTGATTACGCATGACCTGGGTGTGGTGGCGGAAATGGCGCATCGCGTTGCCGTTATGTACGCGGGGCAGATCATCGAAACGGCAGATCGGGAAAGTTTTTTTCAATCTGCCGCACACCCATATTCCCACAAACTGTTTGCCGCTTTACCGGCCAGAAACAAGCGTAATCACGGATTAACTGTCATCTCCGGAAATGTGCCGGTTCTTTCAAAAAAATTTACCGGTTGCCGTTTCGCTGATCGCTGTGACCGGGCGTGGGAAAAATGTCATCAAATCACCCCACCGTGGGTGGAAATTGCACCGCAACATCATGTCCGGTGCCATCTTTATCTGGATCATCCTGCCGATGCATTGCCCCGCACAAATCGCCCGTCGCAGGATCATCCCGCAGTCAGCCCTTCCGCATCCGGATTAAATAAAACCGCCCCACTATTGCGGGTTGAGCAACTGAAGATACATTTCCCGATCTACAAAGGGTTGCTAAAACGGGTGGCGGGTTACATCAAAGCCGTAGATGGCGTATCGCTGCAAATCGATAGCGGAAAAACACTGGCGCTGGTGGGAGAATCCGGTTGCGGAAAAACTACGGCAGGCAAGGGAATCATGCAGCTCATACGGGCGACATCGGGCAGCGTTCATTTGCAAAATGAAGAACTATGCGGTCTGAATCGCAAACAATTGCTGCAAAAGCGCACCGCATTCCAGATCATCTTTCAGGATCCCTATTCCTCGCTCAATCCGCGCATGCGTATCATTGACATCATCGAAGAGGGAATGAAAGCGCTTGGCCGGAATCCGGCCCAAATTGCCCCCGATGAAAAACACCAGTTCGATATTGATACCCTACTGATGCAAGTGGGTCTGCCAGCAGAAGCCAAATGGCGCTATCCGCATGAATTTTCTGGTGGCCAGCGCCAGCGGATTGCCATAGCACGCGCACTGGCGGTAAATCCGCAACTTTTGATCTGCGATGAACCCACCAGCGCATTGGATGTCTCGGTACAGGCACAAATACTGAATCTGCTGAAAACGCTGCAACAGGAACGCGGGCTTGCTTATTTGCTCATTACCCACAATATAGCGGTAGTGGATTATCTGGCGGATGAAGTCGCGGTCATGTATCTGGGAAAAATTGTGGAAAGCGGGCGTACCGAAGAGGTGCTGGATACCCCGAAACACCCGTATACCCAGGCGCTGCTGTCTGCTGTTCCCGGTGCGGAATCAATGCATGAACCCGGAACCCGGCGTGAGATCATACGGCTACAGGGCGAACCTCCTTCACCGGCTAATGTGCCGCAAGGCTGCCATTTTCACCCACGCTGTCCGCATGTTATGCCGATCTGCCGGGAAATTTATCCGGCAGCCAGCCGGTTCAGTGTCAGCCACACCACTTATTGCCATCTTTATTCTCAGGAACCTCAGGATCTTTAACGATGATTGATCAGGAAGTAAAACGCCGCCGGACATTTGCCATTATTTCTCACCCGGATGCCGGCAAAACCACGCTTACGGAAAAATTGCTGCTGTTTGCCGGTGCCATTCATATTGCTGGAAGTGTCAAGGCACGCAAAGCCAGCCGTCACGCCACATCCGACTGGATGGAGATCGAAAAGCAGCGCGGCATTTCCGTTGCCAGCTCGGTCATGCAAATGGAGTACCGCGATTGCGTGATCAACCTGCTGGACACACCCGGCCACCAGGATTTTTCGGAAGACACCTACCGTGTACTGACCGCCGTCGATGCCGCACTCATGGTCATCGATGCGGCCAATGGCGTGGAATCGCAAACCCTGCGCCTGTTGCAGGTTTGTCGTGCCCGTAATACCCCGATCATTACTTTCGTCAACAAACTCGACCGCGAAGTGCGCGAACCGCTCGATCTGATCGACGAAATCGAGCGTACACTCGGCATGGATGTGATTCCGTTCACCTGGCCGATTGGCTCAGGCAAACTGTTTCATGGTGTCTACGACTTGCGCCATCAGCTGATGCGCGTTTTTCGTGCCGGCATGGATCGTGTCGATCAGGATGAAACCGCCATCATTACCGATCTGGATGATCCGGCCGTCTCGGAACGCTTTGGTGCCAGCCTGGAACAGGCGCGCCAGGAAATCGACCTGATTACCGGCGCCGCACCGGAATTTGACCAGGAAGCCTTCCTTGCCGGGCGGCAGACACCGGTATTTTTTGGCTCCGCCATCAACAACTTTGGCGTGCAGGAAGTGCTCGATACACTGGTCGAACTGGCACCGCCGCCGGGTATGCGCAAGGCTATCCAGCGCGAAATTCAGCCTGCCGAGAAGAAATTTTCCGGTGTGGTTTTCAAGATACAGGCCAACATGAATCCGGCTCACCGCGATCGCATTGCCTTCGTGCGGATTTGTTCCGGCGAATTCCGGCGCGGGATGAATCTCAAGGTCGTGCGCAGCGGCAAGGATGTACGTACCAGCACCGTGGTTTCATTTCTCTCGCAACGGCGCGAACTGCTGGAAACTGCCTACGCAGGCGACATCATCGGCATTCCCAACCACGGCACACTGCAACTGGCGGACACCCTGACCGAAGGTGATAACCTGCAATTCACCGGCCTGCCCTTTTTCGCCCCGGAAATTTTCCAGACGGTCGAAATTGCCGATCCATTGCGTAGCAAGCAACTCAAGCTGGGATTAACCCAGCTGGGCGAAGAAGGCGCCATCCAGGTATTTCGTCCGCACATCGGCAGCATGTTGCTGTTGGGCGCGGTTGGTGTATTACAGTTTGAAGTCGTTACCCACCGGCTCAAGCACGAATATGGCGTCGATGCGCGTATCGCCCCGGCCAAATACCAACTGGCAAGATGGGTTACTGCTGAAAATCCCCAGGAATTACAACGTTTTATTGATGCCAACGCCCACCGCATTGCCTATGATGCAGTCGATGCCCCTACCTTCCTCGCCTCCTTCTCTGCTGAAATCAGCGTGGCCGAGGAAAACTGGCCCGGCATCCGTTTCCACAAAATGCGAGAACACGCCGGTTTGATGTTCCAGACCGCCAGCTGATACCAGGAAATTGGCATGCTTTACCTGAAACACTGGCAGTCTATGGGTTTCCAACAAATGGGGATTATAATAACTTCAAACGACCTGTCGGATTCCTCATGTTGATGGGTAATAGCTTTTCCTGTTTGTGGGGTATTGATATAGATCGCGAATACACCGTGCACCACGTTTGAAACGTTGCCGGACAAGGCTCGTTACTGGCGACACGTGTGCAGCTACAGATTGCACAACTACCTCATACAATTCCATCTTTCGCGGCTTGGCTCGCTTGCGTGGCTGCCTCAGAAATGATCTAATTTTTTACCTTTTTTATTCTTTCCTGTGCTTTTCACATCTGCCTTATTTTCCTATTTATATCTGCCGATCGTCGCAGCGGGCTTTTTTTTGCTCGGTCGCACCCCTCGCGCAGCGGCGACTTGGCTCGGACTCGCTTCGATATACTTCTACGGCTACTGGATGCCGGAATATGTTGCACTGCTGCTTGTTTCGATCGTTACCAACTATGGATTCGGGATTATTATTGGCAGGCTGCGTGACCAGGCTGGCGACTCCAGTGAAATATCAGCGCGCATTGCACTGATTTTCGGCCTGATTTTCAATTTTGGCTTGCTGTCCTGGTTCAAATACGCAAACTTTCTACTCGATATGCTGCGAACGGCTACCGCCCTGAGCTTGCCAGGAATCGAGGTAATCCTGCCCATTGGAATCTCATTTTTCACTTTCACACAGATCGCGTTTCTAGTCGATACCTTCACCAAAGGAACACGTGAGTACCGATTCACTCACTATCTGTTGTTCGTTACCTATTTTCCACATCTGATCGCCGGGCCTGTTTTGCATCATTCACAGATGATGCCCCAGTTTGCCGATCCGGATATCTATCGACCGCGGGTGGCAAAGATAGCTGCGGGACTCGGGTTATTCGCATTGGGTCTGATCAAAAAAATCGTGCTGGCAGATGGCATTGCTCCTTATGCCAATGCGGTATTTGACGCTACATCAGCCGGTTACTTGCCAACCACGCTCGAAGCCTGGGTAGGGGCCGTGGCCTATACGCTGCAACTCTATTTTGACTTCTCAGGTTATTCCGATATGGCCGTAGGTTTGTCTATGATCTTCGGAGTCCGATTGCCCTTCAATTTTGCCTCGCCCTATCGCGCTACCAACATCTCCGAATTCTGGCGTCGCTGGCACATGACCCTGTCAGCTTTTTTGCGCGACTATCTGTATATCCCGCTCGGCGGCAATCGCCGCGGAAATTTGCGGCGCGTCATCAATCTCATGGTGACCATGCTGCTTGGCGGTCTCTGGCATGGTGCCAGTTGGACATTTGTGGCCTGGGGTGGCCTGCACGGATTTTATCTGGTGGCACACCATGGCTTTGGTAGCATGTTTACACAATGTCTTGCCCATCTTCTGCCCCGTACTGCAACTGTGCTGGTAGCCTGGCTGATTACGATGCTTGCTGTCGTTGTGGCTTGGGTGTTTTTTCGCGCTGTTGATTTCACGACAGCCAGCACCATGCTGTTGGCCATGTTCTCGATTATGGATACCGATTCTTTCCCGAAGATTCTGTTCAATGCCGGGCTCGACACATCTCGCGGTATCTGGTTGATCCTGACATGGAGTCTGGTCGCAGTATCACCGATAAATTCAAACAACCTGTTTGATCGACACCTCGGGACCTGCATGCAATCTCAGTCAGTTGCATGGTTCAGTATCGGTGCAGCTGTTACCATGATCGCGGCGCTAATAGCAATCAACGAACTACGCGCTAGCACAAGTCCATTCATCTACTTCAATTTCTGATGTTGCGCAAAATCCTGCTCCTAGCACTCGGTTCCCTGGCTTCGCTAATCGCCATAGAACTGGTGCTACGCATCCTGCCCACTCCAACCGCTACTCGTATGGGCCAATACATAGATCCGCTTATAAGTACCTATCCACCAAATTTTGAATTCCAAAGTGCTACTGGATGGGCGTTCCTTAATCCCCAACAGCAACGTTCGAATGAGTTCGGATTTATCCCCGATCACCCTTTCTCATATTCACCCGATGCTGTTGCACTGATCGGAGACAGTCTAGTCGAGCAATCAATGCTTGTTTCATCGGATCGTCTGGCGATGCAGCTCGAAAATGGACGCAGTGGTGCTCCTGTTTTTTCGCTGGGGATTCCTGGCAGCAGTCTTTTCGACTATCTCGAACGGATCAGGTTTGCGCGCGACAAGCTTGGTGTAAGGAAGTTCTGGATTGTTGTCGAAGGTGCAGATGTTCGACAAAGCCTCTGCGAGCACGCTGCCTATGTGGATGTCTGCTTGGATACCAACGGTGAAATCCTTCGCAAGAAAAAGCCACCTCGTGACCCTCTGCGTGATATTTTTGCACACTCCGCAGTCCTGCAGTACTTCATCGGCGTACTTCGTCTGTCACCCAAGGCATTGGTCGAAAGCATCAATCGGCCCGCTTTGTCAAAAATGGAAGAGAGTACAGCTACGGTAGCTGATAAACCTTCCGGCATACCCCTCTCGTCGGCCGAGGTCAGCGTCATTGAGCGATTTTTCCGGGAACTCTCAAGTTTCAATTCGATAAAAGTAGGCCTTGTAATCGATCCACGGCTTGGTGATCTGAATCGCAACGACGAATTCATCAATCCCGCACTTGAGTCAGTGTACAGACGGGCAATTGCAGCAGGTATTGCGGTGGTTCATCCATTTTGGGATTTAAAACAATATTCAGATTTGACCGGTCTGGAAATGCGTGTAGGTCCCTACGATGAACACTGGAATGCGCGGGCAAATGCAGTTATTGCGAAAGCAATCCTCAGGGATGCGCCAATGTAAAGTAAACAAATATCTTGGACAGCAAGTGTTGCTCAATCCCGGTTGATCCGCGCAGAAAACAGGCTGGCGGATACGATCATGAGTCCGCCAACCCAGTCTCGTGCCGTCAGGCGTTCTTCAGTGAGAAAATAGGCAGCAATGGCAGCAGCCACCAGTTCGAACAGCATGATCACAATGGCTTGATTGGCGGGTATATGAGTCATTCCGTATTGCAGCAATATGCACAGAAAAAATACCAGGCCACCTGTGCCTGCCAGTATCAGCCATCCGTGCGTATGCAGGTGGGTGATGCCGGAAAAGCTCCCCATCAGCAGTGTTGCCACAAACCCGGTCAAAACAGCGCCGGAGAGAACAGCCAGCAGTTTTAGCCGGATGTCGTGCTGCTGATCCTTGCGTATCAACACATTGGTCAGTGCAAAGGCAAATCCGGCGGATAATCCCATCCAGTCACCATACGAGTTTGGCAAAGGCAGGTTGCTACCCGGCTGCCAGAGCAAAAGCAAGGCACCCGCAAGCGACGACAGGATGATTGCGTAACCCTGCCTGCTTAGCCGTTCCTGAAGCAGGATGCGGGAAAACAGGATGGTCCATAGCGGTGCCAGGTAAAACAGGAGCAGCACCCGCATGACTTCTCCGTGAATAATGCCGAGCACATAGGCGATGCCGGTCCAGCCTGCACTGAGATTGATCCAGAGCAAAATGAAGGCTGCCGGATCACGCAACTCGGAAAACCGGATCTGTTTTCCAAACAGAATAAGCCCGATCAGCAATGCGATGGAGTAAGCCAGCGCTGTGGATAATTCACCGCTCATACCGGCCTGTTCCAGCAACCGGTAGGGGTACCAGGTCACTCCCCAGGTGGCGGCACCCAGCAACAGGCTGGCGATTGGCAATAGTTTTTTTTGTTTGGTCAAGGTTAGTTGCGCCCTTTATAATAAGCCTTTCACTTTTTACTGCCTTCCTGAGAGCGCATCCATACCGCAAGCGTAACCCTTGCGGGCAATCCTGACAAAGTATGAACCCTTCACTGGAAAATCTGCAGTTATATCCCTTTCAGAAGCTCGCCAAATTATTCGAGGATCTCGTCCCCGGTGATGCCTCGTTAAAACATATTGGCTTGCATATTGGCGAACCCAGACACAGCACACCAGAATTTATCAGGCAGGCGCTGGTCAATAGCCTGGAAGGGCTGGCGCATTATCCCACAGTCCTCGGATCGGATTTGCTGCGCACCAGTATTGCTGCCTGGCTGACAAAGCGCTATCACCTTTCAGCCATCAATCCTGATACGGAAGTAATCCCGGTCAATGGCAGCCGGGAGGCGCTGTTTGCATTCGCGCAGGCGGTGATTGACAAGCATGAAGGTTCCCGCCCGGCTGTGGTTTGCCAAAATCCCTTTTACCAAATCTATGAAGGGGCAGCACTGCTGGCAGGAGCCACGCCCTATTTTCTCAATCAGTTGCCGGAAAACAATTTTTCAGTCGATACCACGCAATTGCCCGATGCAGTGTGGGAACGAACCCAGCTCGCCTATATCTGCTCTCCCAACAATCCTACCGGCAGGGTGCTGACACTGGATGAATGGCGGCATTTGTTTGATCTGTCTGATCGCTATGGATTTGTGATTGCCGCAGATGAGTGCTATTCGGAAATCTATTTCGACGAAGCGAACCCTCCTCTGGGTGCGCTGGAAGCGGCCGAAAAACTTGGGCGCAGCGGTTTTCCCCGGCTAGTTGTGTTCAGCAGTTTATCCAAACGCTCCAATGTGCCGGGGATGCGTTCCGGTTTTGTCGCGGGAGATGCAACCATTCTCAAGAAATTCCTGCTTTACCGCACTTATCATGGCAGCGCGATGAATCCGGCCGTGCAGGCAGCCAGTACGGTTGCCTGGAATGACGAGCAGCATGTGGCCGAAAACCGTAAGCTGTACCGTGAGAAATTTGCTGGTGCCATGCGCATACTGGGAGATACCCTGCCTGTCAGCATGCCGGATGCCGGGTTCTATTTATGGCTGCAAACACCTGTCAGTGGCGTGGAGTTTTGCAAGCGTTTGTACCGTGAAGGAAACGTGACCGTGTTGCCAGGCAGCTATCTGGCGCGCATGGCGCATGGCATTGATCCCGGTGGAAATTTCGTGCGGATCGCGCTGGTAGCGCCGGTTGCAGAATGTATGGAAGCAATGGAGCGAATCAAGGATATCGCCAGAAAATTCTGATCTGATTATTTTTAAGTTAGGAGTCACATGGAGCAATTACAGGCTGTTATCGAAAGTGCCTTTGAAAGACGTGCTGAAATCACCCCCCGGAATGTCGAGGCCAATCTCAAGGAATCAGTTGGCCAGGTTATGAACCTGCTGGATACCGGCAAATTGCGGGTGGCTGAAAAAATCAATGGCAAATGGGTGGTCCATCAGTGGATCAAAAAAGCGGTGCTGCTATCTTTTCGCATGGAAGACAACAGCTTTATCAAGGGTGGGTTTTCCAATTATTTCGACAAAATCCCATCCAAGTTTGCCGATTACAGCTCGCGTGATTTTCGTGACGGTGGGTTTCGTGTGGTTCCCCCGGCAGCCGTTCGCAAGGGATCTTTCATTGCAAGCAACGTCGTGCTGATGCCTTCCTATGTGAATATCGGTGCCTATGTTGACGAGGGCACCATGGTGGACACCTGGGCAACAGTAGGTTCCTGTGCGCAGATTGGCAAAAATGTGCATCTTTCAGGCGGTGTTGGTATCGGCGGAGTGCTGGAGCCAGTGCAGGCAAGCCCTACGATTATCGAGGACAACTGCTTTATCGGCGCCCGTTCTGAAATCGTCGAGGGCGTGATCGTTGGCGAAAATTCGGTAATTTCAATGGGGGTTTATATTGGCCAGAGCACCAAGATTTATAACCGCGAAACCGGCGAAATCACCTATGGCCGGATTCCACCGGGATCAGTGGTGGTTTCCGGAAATCTGCCGGCTGAAAATGGCCGCTACAGCCTGTATTGTGCCGTGATCGTGAAACAGGTCGATGCCAAAACCCGCTCTAAAACCGGTATCAATGAATTATTGCGTGGCATCTGATCATTGACATCGGCGGCACTATCTGTTGGCGATGATCTGTGATATAAAAACAATCGTGTGGATTTTGCGGAAGGTTTGGCGGGGGTGTAGATCAGTTGGCTTTTTCCCTGCTTATTTACCGTGTTGTTACAGGAATTCATACATCTTGAGCAACTAATATAAGAGGAGAAGCTATTATGAAAACAACCCTGATAAAAGTGCTTGCAGCTTCTGTTACCGCACTGTTTTTGAGCATGCAGGTATATGCAAGCTCACATACCGTTCATGTGGATGAAGCAATCAAGCATGCTGATGAGGCCATAGTTCATGGTAAAGAGGGGCACACCAAGGAACTGCTGGAGCACGCAAAAGAAAGTCTGGAACACGCCAAAGCTGCCAATGAAGCAGGTGGCAATGCGCACGTGGGTCATGGCATCAAGCATCTAGAAGATGCCATCAAGCATGCTGAAGAAGGCCATGTCGGTGCTGCTACCAAACATGCACAAGAAGCAGTCGAGCATTTGCGTGCATCAGAACGTTAATTAGTACTTAATAACTGAAACAAGGGCGCCTCTGGCAAAATTTGTCCGTTGCACGTCCTGCAAAAAAAGCGGAGTAATCCGCTTTTTTTGTTATGGCGCCCTGGATCAAGATAATGAAAACCCACAAACCGGAGTCGCTGGATTCCAAATGTTTGTCATGATCAGAGGTGCGTTATAAGGCCGCTCACATTCGCCATCCTGAGAATGCTGGATGATGGCAATTACCATTCCGGTACGGAATTGGGGCAAGCGCTGAATGTTTCCCGCGCCAGCATATCCAACACCCTGCAAAATCTGGAAAGTTACGGCCTGACCATCCATAAAATTCCAGGCCGGGGGTACCACTGGCTGAATCCGGTGCAATGGCTGGATAGCGGACAAATACGCCAGCATTTGGGTGAAAGCGCTGATTCCATGCAGATGGAAATTGTGGATATGGTCGAATCGACCAACGCATTGTTGCTGCAACGTGCAATTGACCACGGCATTTTTACCAATAGAATCAAACAAGTGCTGGCTGCAGAATTGCAGACACATGGCCGGGGCCGTCGTGGGCGTTCATGGTCATCAGGATTGGGAGACAGCCTGACTTTTTCTGTGTTATGGCCGTCGCAGTGTGCAGTCAACACCCTTTCCGGATTGAGTCTGGCCGTGGGTGTGGCCATTATCCGCGCATTGGCATCGCTTGGTATTCATGGCATGGCGCTGAAATGGCCGAATGATGTGTTGTCCGGTTCCGGCAAACTGGCAGGTGTGCTGATCGAATTGCACGGCGATATGTTGAGCCCCGGAACCGTGGTGATCGGTATCGGATTGAATCTCAAACTATCCGGCGTTACGAAAGACCGGATAGATCAAGAGGTGGCCGATCTTGCCAGCATCACCGGGAAAGTACCGGACAGAAACCAGCTGCTGGCTGTGCTGCTGAAAGAGTTGGCAGCGGTGCTCGATACCTTCGAGCAACATGGTTTCGAGCCTTTCAGGGAAGAATGGACGCACTATCACGCCTTTCAGGACAAAATGGTGCAAATCAGCCTTCCGGATAGTTCTGTCAGGAACGGAATCGCAACCGGTATCGCGCCGGATGGTGCATTGCTGGTCAGCACATCTGCGGGTGTGTTGCAGCTGCGCAGCGGAGAAGTATCACTGCGTAAACTGGCAGAACATGAACATCAGCCAGGCAATTGAATTGAACTCATCCTCTTTATTGCTGGCGATTGATTCAGGTAACACCATCCTCAAATGGGGATTACACGACGGGCGACAGTGGCAGGCGCGTGGCAGCGTATCGCAGAGCGAACGCATGTCGCTGCAACAAGCCTGGTCAGCACTGCCGGTACCTGCTCATATTCTGGTTTCCAATGTAGCGGGATCACAGACAGCAGATGAGCTGGCGGCATGGCTGGCGCGCTGGCCTATACAACCGGAGTGGATCCGCTCCCGGGCCAGCCAGTGCGGCGTGATCAATCGCTACACCAACCCGGAGCAGCTGGGCTGCGATCGCTGGGCAGCCCTGATTGCTGCATGGCACAAACTGCAACGGGCATGCCTGGTGGTGGATGTTGGCACGGCCATGACAGTCGATGCGTTATCCTCCACCGGTGAATTTCTGGGGGGAATCATCGTACCCGGTCCGGATACCATGAAACAGGCATTGGCAGAGCGTGCCGGAGCATTCGCAATACCTGTTTCCGGCAATTTTCAGGATTTTCCGGTCAATACCGGAAATGCATTGTTCAGTGGAATAATCCAGGCATTGACCGGCGCAGTGGAGCGCATGTACAACCAGCTATGCGATTCCCGGCAAAAAGAAATGGCGGCAGAAGTTATCATGACAGGCGGCGGCGCGGCGCTACTGTCTCCCCACATGCGCATTCCTCACCGGATCGTTGATAATCTGGTGCTGGAGGGGCTGGTCGTCATGGCCAGAGCGCAAGCCAGGCCGCAGGCAGCCGATTAAATATCAGGACAATACACCAATGACACACCCGCTTTTCAGACACGCCGAGTTTTATATCACGGTCAACCAGTTGCAGGGTTTGCCACCCGCCACCGGTATCGAAGTTGCATTTGCCGGACGTTCAAATGCCGGAAAATCGAGCGCAATCAACACACTGGTGGGAAGAACACGCTTTGCCTTTGTCAGTAAAATGCCTGGCCGGACACAGCACATCAATTTCTTCAAGCTTGCAGAAGGGCGTTTCATGGTTGATCTGCCCGGATACGGCTATGCCCAGGTGCCGCAAGCCATACGCGAACACTGGGTACATTTGTTGAGCTCCTACCTGAAAACCCGGCAATCGTTGTACGGCATGGTACTCATCATGGATATACGCCATCCGTTGACCAAGCTCGATCTGCAGATGCTGGACTGGTTCAGTCAGACAGGAAAACCGGTTCATGTCCTGCTGACCAAGGCGGATAAACTGAGCAAAACCCGAGCACGGGAGGTATTGAACGAAGTCAGGCAGTTTTTGTCAGCCAACTACCCTCACTGCACCGCCCAGACTTTTTCCAGCCTGAAAGTGGAAGGCGTGGATGAAGCTTCGGAGTTATTGCAAGGCTGGTTTGATGCAGGCCAGGCTGCAGAAGGAGAACAGCAGTAAAAGCAGCGCGCAAAAAAAACCCCGGCTAAAGGGGATTGAGCCGGGGAGAATCGCCTTGCTTGTAAGGCCTCGCCTCAGGGAGGGAAGGCGAGAGGTGGTAATTACCAACCACCTGTCAATAAGAGCGGGCTAAACAAATTTAGTTCCATCCTTTATCAATTTTTTTCTGATAATCAGACAACATGACATTTTTCAGCCAGTTTCCACAAAAAAGAATGCGCCGTAACCGTCGGGATAATTTCTCCCGCCGCCTTGTCCGTGAACATCATCTGCGGGCCGATGACCTGATTTATCCGGTATTCGTACTGGATGGAAATCACCGTGAAGAAAAAGTGGCATCCATGCCTGGCGTTGTCCGGCAAAGTGTCGATCTGCTCCTGTTTCAAGCCGAAAAATGCCTGCAACTGGGTGTGCCCGCACTGGCAATTTTCCCGGTGATTGACAGCTCCCTGAAGAATCTGACTGCGGATGAAGCCTACAACCCCGATGGTCTGGTGCCTCGCACTGTGAGAGAACTCAAGAAACGTTTTCCGGAACTGGGCGTGATCACCGATGTGGCGCTTGATCCCTATACCAGCCACGGGCAGGATGGCCTGATCGACGCCAATGGTTATGTGCTGAATGATGAAACCGTGCGTGTGCTGGAACGGCAGGCGCTATCGCACGCTCAGGCCGGAGCCGATGTTGTGGCGCCTTCGGACATGATGGATGGCCGGGTAGCCGCCATTCGTTCCATGCTGGATCGTGACCATTTTATCCATACCCGGATACTGGCGTATTCGGCCAAATATGCCTCCAGTTTTTATGGCCCGTTCCGCGATGCCGTCGGTTCGGCAGCCATGCTTGGGGCAGGCAACAAATACACCTATCAGATGGACCCGGCCAATTCGAACGAAGCCATCTGGGAAGCCGGGCTAGATATTCAGGAAGGTGCGGACATGATCATGGTCAAACCCGGCATGCCGTATCTCGATATTGTGCGAAGGGTCAAGGACGAGCTGGGCGTGCCCACTTTCGTTTATCAGGTGAGCGGCGAATATGCCATGCTGAAAGCCGCCGCCATGAATGGCTGGCTGGACGAAAAAGCCTGTGTTACCGAGGCACTGCTGTCATTCAAACGCGCAGGAGCCGATGCCATCCTGACCTATTTCGCCTTGCAGGTGGCGGAATGGCTGCAAGAGCAGCGCTGAGGAACCTCTGAAAAACTACCTGCGTTGTTATTTCTGCGTTAAAAATCGGCTCAAAATGCTCATTTATTACATATAAACTCCGCTTTTGAGCCGATTGTTGCCTTGAACTGACTGCCTCACTGACGTTTCTCAGAGGTTCCCTAAGGCACAGCGCCATCACGCATTACCTGCGCAAGCCAGCCTGCCAATGCACGTTTTTCCAGCATGTGAGCCCGCCCAAACGCAAGATTTTTTACGATCGCCAAAGGGATGTTGCAATAACGCAACACAATTTGGCTGTGGATGCGTAAAAAACTTGTTTAATGTTGCACAACGGAATCGGCTTGGGCACAATCCGCTCAACCCTTCTGATTAAAAGGTATGAAATACGCAACACTTTTGATCAGACCGGAACAGTGTTGGAAAGAATGTGCTGTACAGGTATTACCATCTATCTTTATTGACCCAGGTTGTTTTTCTTTAAGGAGAGTTTCAAATGAATAAAAGACTAATCGCACTGGCAGTAGCTGGCGCATTGGCAGCTCCGCTGGCAGCTTCAGCAGAAGGTACCCACGTCACCATTTTCGGCCGCTTGCAGGCTGAATATGCAACTGTTGATGTGGATGGTTTCAACGCACAATCCGCTGTATCAGACGATGCCCTGCAATCCCGCTGGGGTTTGCAGATCGCTGAAGATCTGGGTGCAGGATTGCGTGCAATTGGCCGTATCGAGTACGCACTCAACCCGGGTGGCGGCGATGTACATAGCACCGCACGCGAACAGTGGGTAGGTCTGGGTGGCGATCAGTGGGGTGAAGTCAAATTCGGCCGCGTTCAGTCCGTTCTGCGTGATTTTGCCGGTGGCCACAGCATCGATCCATTTGCTGACACCAGCCTGCACGCTACCGGTAGCGGTGGTTTGATGGTGTCATCCGCTAATGGTTATGGTTCTGGCGATCACGGCTTTGTCAACAGCGCCGTGCGTTACGATTCCCCAGTAGTGGAAGGTTTCTCGGTAGCCGGTTTGCTGATGCCGGGTGATGCCGATAAAAATGATCCTGCGCTTGGTGCAGCGCGTGATTTAGCGTTAGCTGGAATTACTTCTCCTACTATTGGTGAAGCGTTGGGAGCAGCAGGTTCACAAACCTATGCAGGTGGTGAAAATGGTGAATGGGATTTCCAGGTTGCTGCCAAGTACAGCGGTCAGTTTGATACAGTTGGCGTAGATGTGTTTGGTGCTTACTCCCGGGATAACGCCAGCAAATTCCAAAAATCGTGGGGTGTGAAAGATGAGCAAATCTGGCGGGGTGGTGCAGTTTTCAGCGTAGGAGATTTTCGCCTGCGTGGCCAGTATGAATATGTGATCGATGCCAATCCATTTGGTGGAGCAGCAAGTTGTACTAGTGCTGCAGCATTCGGTAACGCTGTTGGACCTTATAGTCTGGATGGTGGTCGTGGTCAGTGTAACTCCGCTATGAACCCGAACGGTAATGGTAGTCTGTGGATAGCAGGTGCTGACTATACTATTGGCAATACCACACTGGTTGCACAAGGTGGTATGGCGGTAGCGAAAAAGACAGGTGATGCTTCTGAACCATTCGGAACCTATGAAAAACGTAACGTTGAAAACATTACCATCGGTGTGATTCATAATTTGAGCCGCCGTTCCAGCCTGTTTGGTGGTTACCAGCGTGTTTGGGTGAAGGACAGAAATGCTGCGGCTCTTGGCGCAGGCGATGCTGACCGTAATGTTTACTCGGTAGGTGTACGTCACGATTTCTAATCGGTAACGATCAGATAATCGAACGGTTGTAAAAAGGGGCAGATTACTCTGCCCCTTTTTTGTATCTGCTTGAACCTGTTGTTGAGATTGTTCATGGGGGAAGCCGGCCGATAAGCCGGGTTCTGTCGTGGACAGTCATTCCTCTAGGCACACAGTTACCCGTATGCTCGAGCGATCTACCCGCAGACTCAGCGAGCAGCGTCATCATCTGCCTATTTGATCTTGCTCCGGATGGAGGTTACCGCGTTTCACCGTAACTTAATACGCTCGTCTCTGTGGCCCTGTTCCTCACCTCACGGCGGCCGGCCGTTAACCGGCATCCTGCTCTGTGGAGCCCGGACTTTCCTCTCCCTGTTACCAGGCAGCGACTGTCTGACCGGCTTCCCGTAACGATTCTAACAGAGTCGCTTGCTAAACTCATACGGATGAACCGGACTGGATTCTTCAATTCGAGCTACGGTAAGTTCAGACAAGATTCAGTGGAGTGGTGTTTTCCAGTAGCGCAAGTATGCCTTGCAGTGCTGCGGCGGCAGATTGTCGCCGGATAGCTTCACGATCGCCGCTGAAATGGCGGGTTTGGCTATTTGCCGATGTTGTGAATGCGGTTTCAAGTACCCAGGCGAAACACACGGTGCCAACCGGTTTTTCTGCAGAACCGCCGGATGGCCCGGCAATTCCAGTCACGGCGATGGCTATTTGTGCCTCGCTCCGGATAAGCGCGCCCTGCGCCATTTCGCGTGCGGTTGGTTCGGAGACCGCGCCATGCTGCGCCAGGGTTTGCGGTTGAACATGCAGCATTTGCTGCTTGGCTGCATTGCTGTAGGTGATGAAACCCCGGTCATACCAGCTGGAGCTGCCGGGGATGGCAGTGATGATTTGCCCAACCCACCCGCCAGTACAGGATTCTGCCGTAACCAGCTTCAGCCCGTTTTGTTCGAGCTGTTCTCCGGTTTGCCGGGCGAGCACCAGCAGGGTTGCGTCATCCGGAACGGTTGGGCTGGTGCTCAAAAGTAGCTTTCAAACAGAACCATGGATTTCCAGCCGGCGATGCAAAGCAGCGCGAAGAATGCAGCCACCAGGTCGTCCAGCATCACACCCAGCCCACCTTTGAGTTTGTCGTCCAGATAACCGATGGGTGGGGGTTTGACGATATCGAAAAACCGGAACAGGAGAAAAGCGGTAAGCTGCCAGGTCCAGTGATCTGGTATGAAAAACAGTACCAGCATGAATGCAACGATTTCATCCCACACCATGCCGGAGTGATCGGGGGAATTGAGCGCGCGACCAGTGACGGCGCAGGCCCAGATGCCCAGAATGAAAAAAACATCGATGATCAACAGCAGCGATACCGGTTCGAGGATGGAATCAAGAAAACGGTACAAAGGATAAGCGGCGATGGTGCCGAATGTGCCCGGCGCAAAGCGCATCAACCCGACCCCGGCGCCCATGGCGATGAAGTGCGCAAGCCGGACATGCACGAAAGTGATATCCGGTTTGACCGGAATTTGTCGTTGCGGCGAGTAGTTATCGGGCAAGGAAGTGATCATAGCCTTTTGTCTCCAGAATGAGCGGGTTCCCGTCGGCGGTGAGTACGGTCATCCCTTTCCCTGTTTTGATTGTTCCGATGCGGGAGAGGTTGACGCCGGTTGTCTGCACCAGCCCGGCAATGGCATCGCGCCTGACTTCCGGAGCGGTGAAACACAGTTCGTAATCATCACCGCCAGCCAATAAACAGTCAATGGCTAATTGGCGGGCGGGGTTTTCCGGTTGCAGCCGGTTTTCTAATGCCGGGGAGCGGGGGATACGCTCGAAATTAATCGTGGCGGCCACGCCGGAACATTCCAGAATATGGCCGAGATCGGCCAGCAGGCCATCCGAAACATCAATGGCGCTGTGTGCCAGGCCGATCAGTGCTCTGCCAAGTGCGACACGGGGAGTGGGCGTATGCAGCGCAGCAAGGCACGATGTGGCTTCTGGCGCAGTCAATGTGACCTGCTGTTGCAGGTGGCGTAATCCCAGCGCGGCTTCACCCGGAAAGCCGGATACCCAGATATCATCCCCCGGCCGGGCACCACTGCGCCGCAGTGCTTTTCCCCGCTCGATTTCGCCGATGATCTGTATCCCGATGTTGAGCGGTCCGCCGGTGGTGTCTCCCCCGATCAGTTCGACCTGATACTGGTCGGCCAGCGCAAACAAACCACTGGAAAATGCCTTGAGCCAGGTATCGTTCTGTGCGAGTGCGCTGGTCAGTGTCAGCGAAAGGGTGATCCAGCGCGGGATGGCGCCCATGGCGGCCATATCGGAAAGATTGACCGCCAGCACCTTATGCCCTAGTGCGGCGGGTTCGGTATCAGGAAAAAAATGCCGCCCCGCTACCAGGGTATCGACCGATACGGCCCAATCCATTCCCGGTGTGCAGGCAATCAGCGCGGCATCATCACCCGTGCCCAGCAGTGCATTGCGCGCGGGGCGGGTAAAGTAGCGATGGATGACATCAAATTCCGAGTTCATGGCTGCCTGGTAGCACAACAGCAGAAAATTGTCGGCAGGGCTGGTGTTGTGACCACTGCCTGCATAACCAGATTAGCCGGAATTCCTGTTCCGGGAGGGTGAATGCTGAAGCTCGGCAGGACGCAACCGGGCAGCCAGTTTATCCAGCACACCGTTGACGTATTTGTGTCCGTCCGTGCCGCCGTAGGTTTTGGCCAGCTCGATGGCTTCATTGATGATGGCGCGGTAGGGAATTTCCGGATGGTGAATTATTTCATAGCAGCCGATCAGCAAAATGGCAGATTCCACCGGGCTGAGCTCGGCCAATTGCCGATCCAGGTGGGGCTGGATATGTGCCTGCAGATCGGTAGCATGTTCCAGCACACCTTGCAGCAAGTCGGTGAAATAGGAGCCATCTGCCCTGCCGTAAAAATTGACACGCTGCATCTGAATGTCAATATCCCGGGCGCTGCCCCCGGCGATTTGCCATTGGTAGATGCCCTGCAGTGCAAGTTCGCGCGACAACCGGCGGCGATTTTTGTAACTTTTCCTGGCGGGTTGATCTTGTTCCGGTTTGACGGGCGGAGTGGATTCTGTTGGCATCATGTGGGTGTGGATTGATCCATTTCATCGAGTGTGAGTACCAGATTGGCCATTTCCACAGCCACGCGCGCGGCTTCGGCTCCTTTTTCAGCCATGCGCGCAGTGGCCTGATCGTCGTCATCGGTGGTAAGGATACCGTTGGCAATGGGTACGTTGTATTCCAGTCCGACGGCAGCCAGTCCGCGAGCCGATTCATTGGCAACCACTTCAAAGTGATAGGTTTCTCCACGGACGACCGCACCCAGAGCGATCAGGGCATCAAACCGGTCGGATGCGGCCAGTTTCTGCAGCGCAATCGGGATTTCCAGTGCACCCGGCACGGTGACGAGAACAATATCGGCATCCAGCACGCCCAGCTGGGTCAGTTCAGCCGTGCAGGCACCGAGCAGCCCTTCACTCATGTCGAGATTGAAACGGCTCATGACAATACCGATACATAACCCGCTTCCATCGAGGTTCGAATCTATTTCGAGAATATTGTCATAGTGGGACATGGTGTATCTCCTTGTTGTGATCGGTTTGATGCTTGCTGATGGAAAAAACGGTTTATCTGCGGGACAGGGTTTCCGGTTCAACATACCCGGATACTTCCAGACCAAAGCCGGTCATGCTGGGCATGCGGCGCGGTGTGGCCAGCAGGCGCATTCTGCCCACGCCGAGATCCTTGAGAATCTGCGCACCAATGCCGTGCTGGCGTAAATCCGGCACGGGTTTATCCGCCTGGCGCGGCCGGGTCTGCAAAATCCGCCCGGTTAGCACACTGGCATCGTTTTTACGGCTTAGCAGCACAACCACACCCCTTTCGGAGCGGGCTACCGCTGCCATGGCATCATGAATGTTCCAGGAGTGGCTGAGGTCATCGATTTCCAGCAGATCAATCACCGATAATGGCTCATGCACCCGCACCAGCACTTCATCACTGACATCCCAGGTTCCCTTCGCCAAGGCAAGATGGGTGACGCCGGCAATTTTATCATGGTAGGCAATCAGCCTGAATTCGCCATGGATGGTTTGCAGAGGGCGCTCGGCGATGCGTGTCACCAGGCTTTCCGTGCGGCTGCGATGCTGGATGAGATCGGCAATCGTCCCGATTCTGAGATCGTGTTTGCTGGCAAATTCTATTAAATCCGGCAGCCGCGCCATTTCCCCATTTTCTTTCAGAATCTCGCAGATTACTGCTGCTTCCGTCAAACCGGCCAGCCGGCCAAGATCACACCCCGCCTCGGTATGACCGGCACGCGCCAGTACGCCGCCTTTTTGCGCCTTGAGTGGAAAAATATGGCCCGGCTGAACCAGATCGTCCGGTTTGGCATCTGTCTTGACTGCCGCCTGAACGGTACGGGCGCGATCGGCTGCGGAAATGCCGGTTGTCACACCGCTGGCGGCTTCGATCGAAACCGTGAAATTGGTGCCCAGCGGTGAATGGTTGTCCGCCACCATCATCGGCAGCTTGAGCTGGTGACAGCGCTCCTCCGTCAAGGTCAGGCAGATCAGCCCCCTGCCAAATTTAGCCATGAAATTGATGGCGTCGGGTGTGACAAAATCGGCAGCCAGCACCAGATCACCTTCGTTTTCACGGTCTTCCTCGTCGATGAGGATGACCATTTTGCCATTCCTGAAATCTGCCAGAATGTCTTCAATCGCGGAAATTGTCATGGCTGCCTGCCTTGTGCCTGATCGAAAAAATGTGCTACGTACTTCGCTATCATGTCGGTTTCCAGATTTACCTTCTGTCCGGGTTTGCATTGCCCGAAAGCAGTATTGGCCAATGTATGGGGGATAAGGTTGATTTCAATCCGACCGTCACTGATCTGGTTCACCGTGAGGCTGACCCCGTCAACCGTAATCGAACCCTTGGGAACAATGTATCTGAGCAGTTGCGGCGGTGGCTCGATTGCCAGCAGGCAACGGTCACCCGTCTGCGCAAATGCGACAACTTCGCCGATTCCTTCCACATGGCCGCTGACCAGATGACCGTCCAGCCGGTCAGAAAACCGCAGCGCCTTTTCCAGATTGACCGGGTTGCCGGGAATATCCAGGCCATACGTGCAGCCCAGCGTTTCTCCAGAGACATCGGCAGTGAAGCATCCCTCTACCAACGCAGTGATGGTCAGGCAGACACCATTGACGGCAATGCTGTCGCCAATGAGGCTGTCCGCCAGATCCAGATTACCGGGGTCGATACGAATACACACCACATTCTCTTTTGGCTGGATCTGCCTGATGCTGCCAACCGCTTCAATGATCCCTGTAAACATACCCTGTAAATATTGAATAAATCCTGCTTAAAACAGATAACACCCTGACCAATCGAATCATTCGATCACTGATATAATTCACGGTTTTTCTGGAATAGCCCAGACCGACCCCCGAGGAACTCTCAATTATGACACGCCTGCTCCGTAATATCGCCATTATCGCCCATGTGGATCACGGCAAAACCACGATGGTGGATAAGCTGCTGCATCAGGCCGGCACTTTTGCCGCCCATCAGACCATCGCCGAACGGGTGATGGATTCGGACGATATCGAGCGCGAGCGCGGGATCACGATTTTTTCCAAAAATTGCGCGATCGACTATGCCGGTGTCCATATCAATATTGTGGACACCCCGGGCCACGCTGATTTTGGTGGAGAGGTTGAGCGTGTGTTGTCGATGGTGGATGGCGTGCTGCTGCTGGTCGATGCGGTGGAAGGTCCCATGCCGCAAACGCGGTTTGTCACTCGCAAGGCACTGGCTGCCGGTCTGCACCCGATCGTGGTCATCAACAAGATTGACCGGCCCGGTGCCCGCCCTGATTGGGTAGTCAATCAGACTTTCGATTTGTTCGACAAGCTGAATGCAACTGAAAAACAACTGGATTTTCCAGTGGTGTACGCTTCCGCACTCAACGGCTTTGCCACGCTTGATCCTGATCAGCCCAGCAGCGACATGCGCCCGTTGTTCGACATGATTCTCAAGCATGTTCCAGAACCGACAGGGGATGCTGACCAGCCTTTGCAACTGCAGATCAGTGCGCTCGATTATTCCAGTTTCGTCGGGCGGCTTGGTATCGGCAGAATCAGTCGCGGTCGCCTGAAACCCGGGCAGGAAGTCATGGTGATGACCGGTAATCAAACGCCGAAAAAGGCGCGTGTCAACCAGGTATCCGGTTTTCGTGGCCTGGAACAGGTTCCGCTAAGCGAAGCGGCTGCTGGCGAGATTGTGCTGGTCAGCGGAATCGAGGAACTCGGTATCGGAACGACGCTGGCAGACCTCAATCGTCCCGAGGCATTGCCGATGCCGAAAGTCGATGAACCGACACTTTCGATGAATTTTCAGGTCAATACCTCGCCTTTTGCAGGTAAGGAAGGCAAGTTTGTGACCAGCCGTCAGATACGCGAGCGACTTGAAAAGGAATTGCTGACCAATGTAGCCCTGCGGCTGGAAGAAACCGGCGAAACGGATTCATTTCTGATTTCCGGGCGCGGTGAGCTGCATTTGACCATCCTGCTCGAAAACATGCGCCGGGAAGGCTATGAGCTGGCGGTATCCCGCCCCAGGGTGGTCATCCGCGAAATTGATGGTGAGAAATGCGAGCCGTTCGAGGTGCTGACCATCGACATCGACGAAACCAATCAAGGCGCGGTAATGGAAGCACTGGGAACGCGCCGTGGCGATTTGCTGGATATGATCAGCGACGGGCGCGGCCGCGTCAGGCTGGATTACCGCATTCCCGCGCGCGGCCTGATCGGATTCCAATCCGAATTCATGACGCTCACACGCGGTACCGGCATCATGAGCCATGTTTTCGACGAATATGCACCAATGCGCCCGGATATGTCCTCGCGCAAAAACGGGGTGCTGATTTCCGCTGAACAGGGCGAGGCAGTGGCCTACGCACTGTGGAAACTGCAGGATCGCGGCCGCATGTTTGTTAGCCCCGGAGAACCGTTGTATGAAGGCATGGTGATTGGTATCCATAGTCGCGAAAATGATCTGGTCGTCAACCCGGTCAAGGGCAAGCAGCTGACCAATATCCGGGCATCCGGACATGATGAGGCTGTGGTGCTGACGCCGCCTATTCAATTGACGCTGGAATCGGCCATTGAATTTATCGCGGATGACGAGCTAGTAGAAATCACACCCAAAAGTATCCGCATCCGCAAACGTTTTCTGCTGGAACACGAACGCAAGCGCGCTTCTCGTGCCTCTGCCTGATAATGCTTGAAAAACCGGTGTTATGGTATGTCGCCGACCCCATGTGCTCATGGTGCTGGGGGTTTGCACCGGTTATCGAAAATATCCGGCAGGAATATGCAGCGGCATTTACCGTGAAGGTGCTGCCGGGTGGATTGCGGCCGGGAACAAATACGCCGCTACAGCCTGAAAAGAAAGCCCAGATCCTGCATCACTGGCATGCGGTGCATACCACCACCGGCCAACCATTCGCTTTTGAAAATGCCTTGCCGGAAGGTTTTATTTACGATACCGAGCCAGCCTGTCGTGGGGTTGCCAGTGTTGCATTGATTGAGCCGGAACAGGTATTTCCCTTTTTTTCCGCAATCCAGCATGCCTTTTATGTCGGACAGGAAGATGTAACACAACGTGCTGTCCTGCAAAAACTTGCTGCCAACCTCGCTATCCCGGAATCATCATTTACCGCGATATTCCAGTCAGATGAAATAAAACAGCAAACACAGGCCGGTTTCCAGCAGGCAGCGCAATGGGGCATCAGTGGATTTCCAACGCTGGTAGTGGAAGATGGCACCCACCGCTACCTGATGACTTCCGGTTATCGCCCGCTTGCAGCCTTGCGCCATTCTTTGGATAACTGGTTGCATCAGCACAGGCACTGACTGATTCAGGCTGATCTGGCCGGTTTCTATTGCTGGCACTGCGCGCAGAAGAAGGTAGAACGCTGGCCTTGCCGGGTTTTACTTACCTGCGTACCACATTGGCGGCATGGCTGATCCGCCCGTCCGTATACCCAATACTGCTGCTGAAAATAACCCGGATTACCTTCGCAGTCGGTGAAATCGCGCAGACTGCTTCCCCCCGCTTCGATGGCACGCAACAGGGTTGCCTTGACTGCTTCGGCCAGCCGTTCGCACTGCGCTCTGCTCAAACTACCGGCAGCAGCCAAAGGGGAAATGCCGGCATGAAACAGGGCTTCGTTGGCGTAGATATTGCCTACACCCACCACGATATGCTGATTCATGAGCACTTCCTTGATGCTGGCATTGCGGCCATGTATTTTTGCCTGCAGGAATTGCCCGTCAAAATCGGCGCTCAAGGGTTCGGGGCCCAGTTTCTGTAATAGCGGATGCTGATGAATATCGTCATCCCACCACAGAATGGCGCCAAACCGTCGCGGATCGCGAAAACGCAACATCGCTCCATTATCCATTTGCAGATCGAAGTGATCATGCCGCAGAGGTGGTGTGGATGCAGGCAGCACGCGCAAACTGCCGGACATGCCCAGATGCACGATGAGTGTGCCTTTGCTGCAGGCAAACAGGAGATATTTTGCCCGCCGGTTAACTGCACAGATCTGCTGCCCGGGCAACAGCGTGGCGAGATCGTCAGGAACCGGCCAGCGTAAAACGGAATGACGAATCTGCGCCTGTGTAATGGATGCGCCGGTCAGGTGAGTATGAATACCACGCCGGGTAACTTCGACTTCAGGTAGTTCCGGCATGATCGGAAGAAGGTCGGGAGAAAACTGCGGATACCGAGGTACGCATCATCTGCGTTTGCGATACCAGTGGATGAAAATACCGCTGCCAAGAAATACGACTGGCAGGATGATCAGAAAGACGGTGACAATCAGGGTCAGTTGCAGTTCGCTCAGTGCCAGGCGACTGTCTGTCGTGACACGTGGCTGTATCGGGATAAACGCTTCATCACCCGCCAGCCAGTTGATCATGTTCAAACCGAGATCCAGATTGCCGCCATTGCCCAGATAGCCATTGGCCAGGAAATGCCCACTGCCCACTACGATGATGCGCTGTTCGCGATCATCTATCACCCGGCTCAATGCCAAAGCCACACTGACCGGGCCAGCAACGTCATTTTCCGCATCGAAAGTGATTTCACCTTCCAGCGGGCCGGTTTCCACCCAGCCCTGCGGCGCGACTTCGGCCAGGATGACACGGCGCCAATCGGTGTTTTCTTCCGGGACAAGCTGCCGGGCAAAGGGGAATACAGTCATGTATTCAAAGTTCTCCGTCACGGCATGCGCGCCGTAGAGCGTAGCCAGTGCAAACGTGGTGGGGACACGCAGCTGGCTGGCTTGCGGATCGACGATCACTCCCGGGGTAAATACAATGCCAAGTTGCTCGGCCAGCGGTTGTAATCCGTAAAGCGAACCGGCATCTACCAGCCAGAGCAGGTTTCCGCCCTTGGCGAGGTAATCCAGAATTTTTTTCACCTCCCCTTCCAGTAATTCCATTTGCGGAGAAGCAATCACCAGGATGTCGTTACCCGGAATTTCCGGTTGATCGGTCAAGCTGAAAGATTTGCTTTCAATGCCAGTTTCAAACAGTTTTTTACCGAAATTGCCCAGATCGCGCTGGGTGATGCCGTCTATTTTGCGCTCGCCGTGGCTTGCCAATAGCCATAATCGCTTCCTTTCACTACGCGCTAGCCGCATCAATGCATTTGCGAATGCCTGTTCGTTGATGGTGGCAAGCCGTTCCTTGCGTTCCTTGTACGCAACGACAATTTCGCCATTGAGCCGGACACCTTCACTTTGCGCCTGCTGCGGCTGTTCTGCCGGGTCAACGAAAGTCAGAATGAGATCGGGTTTGATTCTCTGGTAGACGCCAATGAAGTTGCTGATGATGCCGCGAATGTCGCCCAGCTGCAGATCCTGTTGTGTGGCATAGACGGTCACGTGCAGCGGAGCATCCAGTTTGTGCAGCAGGTCGATACTAGCCTGGCTCAGGCTGTTGCGGCCGTTCTGGCTGATATCCCACTGCAAGCGGAATTCCTGTGCCAGATAGCCGAGCGCGCCCATCAGTATCAGAAACAAAACGATGAACAGGCTGTTACGCCAGCGGAAACGTGAATGTGATTTTTTAGCAGCGTTGGCCATGAAAAATGGGGTATGGGTCAAATTCAGCCATTTAATCGTTCACTTTCCAGCTGACGGATGGTCAGTATTAAAAAGGTGGCGGTAAACAGAAGAAAAAAAGCCAGGCTGAAGGTATCAATCAAACCAATATTGAAGTTCTCGAAATGTCTGAACAGAGAAATGTGATGTATGGCATTTTCTGCCCCGATTGCCATGAGATCCATAACCCATAAACCCAGCAATACACCCAGGCTACCCAGTGCAGCCACGGCCGGATGGGAGGTGAGGCTGGAAATGTAGAGTCCTAGTGCGGCAAAACAACTTGCCAGCAGAATCAGCCCGATCAGGTTGCTGCCGAGCAGGCCAAAATCCAGCATGCCTCCGGCCAGCAATGAAACAGCCAGCGCCACGATCAATAATGGAATCAGACTGAAGAAGAGCATGAGCGCCAGAAATTTGCCCAGCACGATGGTTGTGATGGAAACCGGCGCGGAAATCAGCATGGTCAGCGTGTGGTTGCGGCGTTCTTCGGCAAACAGGCGCGTGCTCAGGATGGGTGTAACAGCCAGAAGCACAATGGAGGCCACAGAAAAAACCGGGGAAACGATGACCTCGGTCACACCCGGTGGATTGGCCAGTTGTGCTAGTTGCGGCTGTAATTCGAGAAAGGTGTTCAACCGGCCAAGAAACACCCAGGCTAGTGCCAGCTGCATTGCGGCCAGAAAGACCCATATCAGCGATGAAGCAAACAACTGCTTCATTTCCTTGTTCATCAGTGTAAACGTCATCATTACATGCCCTCCCCGACAGGTGTTTCTCCAGCAGTGAGCCGGGTGAACAGGATTTCCAGATGCTTGTTTTGCTGTCTCAGGTTTTCCATGCTGTCATCCAGTACCAGTTTGCCCTGGTGCATGATTTGCACGCGGTTACAGACACTCTCCACTTCCGGAAGAATATGTGAGGAAAGAATGATGGCGTGATTTTTACCGAGCTCACGAATCAGCGCACGTATTTTTTGGATTTGGTTGGGATCAAGACCGGCGGTTGGCTCATCCAAAATAATCAGCGGGGGCTGGTGAATAATCGCCTGCGCGATTCCGACACGCTGCTGATAGCCTTTCGATAGCACACCGATCAGCCGTTTTCCCACATCAGCCAGCTCGCACTGGTGTTTGGTCCGATCCAGAGCCGTTTGCAGCGAGGCTCCGGCCAGACCATGCAAGCGGGCGGCAAAGCACAGATATTCATCGACAGTCAGCTCTTTATAGAGCGGCGGGATTTCGGGCAGATAGCCAAGATGGCGCTTTGCTTCGAGCGGATGATCCAGCAAATCGCTACCGCAAATACGTACGCTACCGCTGTCTGGCGCCAGATTACCGGTCAGCATCCGCATGGTGGTGCTTTTGCCGGCGCCATTCGGTCCAAGGAACCCAAGAATGTCGCCTTTGTGCAATTTCAGACTGACATCCTGCACAACAACATGCGGGCCAAAGTAACGGGTCAGTCCCTCTGCTTCAATGGTAGGGTATGTATTATTTGGGATCACACCATTAATTATCAATTTTGCATATTATTTATTATTGCCCGCTCCAGCTTTTTCACTAAAAAAGAGCATCAAGTGGAGTCGATGGTTGTCGTATGTATCTGAAATTTATCATGTTTGTACTTTTGAAAACCAGGTATGCAACAAGCCGTATGCCATGCCACAGTGTTGTGTGAAAGATACACTTCGGTTTGACAAAGATAAAAGGATCAAACCATAATCGGCACCAGTAGTATGCGAGCAGTTACGCTGGTTGCGGTGAGCGGGAGTATCGTAATAGTGCAAGTGATCGTATAAAAAGGGTGAGTGTGGTTACACAGAATTTTTATACTAGAAGACAAGGACAATAGCATGAAAAAAATGATATTAGCCAGGAAATATCTGATTGGGGCCGTTATATTACCCGGGTTGCTGGCATCCGGTGCTGTTATGGCTGATTCACACGGAGAAGAAAGACAAGGTTTGAGCGCTGCAGACAAACCCGAAGCCTATGCTACGGATGATCGTGGCGTGGTTGCAAGAAATTCAACCGGCTTGTGCTGGCGTACCGGCTACTGGACACCTGCCAAGGCCATCTACGAATGCGATCCTGATTTGGTTAAACAACCAGTACAAGTGGCTGAAGCACCTGCCCCGGTAGCTCCTGTTATAACCGAGCCTGAAAAAGTTTCCTTCTCAGCCGACGCCCTGTTTGATTTTAACAAAGCTGTTCTGAAACCCGCTGGCAAGCAGGCTCTGGATGATTTTGCCGCTAACCTGGAAGGCATAAACTACGACCTGATCATTGCGGTAGGTTACACCGATCGTATCGGTTCGGAAGCTTATAACAAGAACCTGTCAGTAAAACGTGCTGAAGCTGTTAAAAGCTATCTGGTTTCCAAAGGAATCGGTGCAGATCGCGTCTTTACTGATGGTAAAGGTAAAACCAACCCGGTAACGGGCGATTCCTGCAAGGGTACCAAGGCAACCAGAGCATTGATTGATTGCCTGGCTCCTGATCGTCGTGTGGAAATTGAAGTTGCCGGTACGAAAGCACCTGCTAACTAAAATTATCCATCTGGATTATCAAAAAGCCCTGCCAGTGTGCAGGGCTTTTTGATATGAAAAACATATTCTGCCCGGGGAGCGCGTTGTATATTGGCAAAAGCACTTTTCCGATGGAAATTTTCAGGTAAGTAATTGTATGAAAAATGATGGCATCAATGCAGATCCAATGGAGCTGGAGAAATTCAGCCAGCTGGCACACCGTTGGTGGGATCCAAACAGCGAATTCAAGCCACTGCACGAAATCAACCCGCTCCGGCTAGGTTATATCGACGAAATTGTGGGTGGTCTCAGCGGGAAAACGGTTGTTGATGTCGGCTGCGGAGGTGGAATTTTGTCCGAATCCATGGCGGCACGTGGTGCCAACGTGACAGGCATTGATCTGGGTGACAAGGCGCTGAAGGTGGCGAAATTACACTTGCTGGAAAGCGGTCATCAGGTGGATTACCGGAAAATAACCGTGGAAGCGCTTGCGTCAGAACAGCCGCATCACTACGACGTTGTTACCTGCATGGAAATGCTGGAGCATGTGCCTGATCCTGCCAGTGTCATCCAGTCTTGTTCGCGCCTTGTAAAAAGTGGTGGGTGGGTGTTTTTCTCGACTCTGAACCGCAACCCGAAATCCTATCTCTTCGCGATCATCGGTGCGGAATATATCCTTAAACTGCTACCACGGGGAACGCATGAATACGCCAAGTTCATCAAACCTTCAGAGTTGGCACACATGGCGCGTACAGCGGGACTCATGGAATCCGGAATTATTGGCATGACCTATAACCCCATCACAAAAATCTACGATCTGGAAGCGGATACCAGCGTCAACTACATCATGGCTTTCAAGGCGTGATCGAAGAGAATCTGCAAAAAACAATGCATGACCAAAGCAGTTTTATTTGATTTCGACGGCACGATTGCCGACACTGCACCGGACCTTGGTCATGCACTCAACCGGCAGCGTGTTGCCCGCAACCAGCCTCCGTTGCCAATCGAGCTGATCCGTACCGAAGCTTCGGCCGGTGCGCGCGGGTTGCTGGGACTTGGTTTTAATCTGACACCGGACGACCCCGAATATCAGTTCATGCGGGAAGAATTCCTTGCCTTTTATACCGAGCAGCTATGTCAGGATACACGTCTGTTTCCGGGTGTTCCCGAATTGCTCGAACAATTGGATAGCCAGGCTATTCCATGGGGAATTGTTACCAACAAACCGGCAAGATTCACCCAGCCACTCATGCACCTACTCGGTTTGCACCAGCGTGCAGCCTGCATTATCAGCGGGGATGATACCCCTTACAGCAAACCACATCCCGAGCCATTGCTTGCTGCTTGTCGCCAGATAAACGTTGTCCCCGATGGCTGCATCTACCTCGGTGATGACATCCGTGATGTGCAGGCCAGTCTGGCTGCCGGTGTCAAACCCATCGTGGCACTCTACGGCTATCTTGGTAATTGCGCCCCACCGGAAACATGGGGTGCTTCCGGGCTGATTGGCCACCCGGGCGATCTGCTTCACTATATTTAATCTGTTACAATCGCCAATTGAACTTTCTTGGCAGCACCAACTCTTAATCGTCAAGAATTCACGTTAGGGGGCGATCCGGTTTCGACGTGGGTTGCAAAGCAGCGCAGGGCATACCGAGGTTCAGTACCCTCGTAAAACAGCTGAAAAAAAATAGTCGCAAACGACGAAAACTACGCTTTAGCCGCTTAATCCGGCTAAACTCCGCACCGGTGGGCCTCAACGCCGGGTCTGGCAACAGACAGCGGAGTCACTAACGAGGATCGCGTTTTGTAGGGTTACTTTGCAGAACGCTAAAAAGTAGGTAACTCGCCTGTCGTCAGCCTGCCGGTTGGCGGATGCCAGGTCAAATCAAATAACATGGCTAAGTATGTAGAACTGTCTGTAGAGGACTTGCGGACGCGGGTTCAATTCCCGCCGCCTCCACCAATAATGAAACCCCAACCGTTCTCGGTTGGGGTTTTTTCTTGCCTGATCGCGCCAGTTCCCGCGTACTCGTGCGGGTTCCTGCGAGCGTCTGCGGACTGCGCCGGTCAGCCGAAGTGGCCGTTCTGGGCCGCATTCCACTCTCTCCTGGCCATTCCTCGCTCCGACCTCGCTCCCTGGAACTGGCCCGAAGTCCGCAAAGGCCACAACGCAGGCCCATACAGATCAAAGGGTTACACGCGGACGAATCAAGCGGTGGGATTACGGCATTGGCTACCGAAGGGAACAAACTGTCGCCAGCGCGAAGCCAGAAGCCCTACCGGGCCTTTCGTTCAATCTGCTCAAACAGTTTCTGCGCGGCGAGCCTGGCAGTGGCGTCTTGCTCCGGACCAAGCGGTTCAAGATCTACCCCGTCGCGACCTGCGGCATAGGCTGGACCGCCGACGTCATCGTCGTAGTCCGAACCGTCTTCGTTGATCGCGTAATGTGCGTCCTGGGTCAGATCCGGTCCGACCAGCCGGGAAAGGTACACCCACACCCAGCATCGCTGCAGGTCAGCGTGGTCGTATTCCTTAATGAGCTGGAGCATGGCATCCGTGTCCCCCCTCTCTGCAGCAAGGGTCAGCCAATGCTTGGCGTCAGCAGTGCGTCCCATGCGTTCTGCGATAGCCGCAATCGCCGCCGGGTCAGCATCGACGTTATGGCGCGGCTGCTCGAAGAAAGACGGATCGTCGAATCGATCCGCCAAGTCGAGAAGTGCATCCTGATTCCCCATTCGACTGGCCTCCCTCAGGTGCCACGAGTACTTCTCAGCTTGAGCGAGACGAGCCTTGTGGGCTTCGGCCCACTCCTTTTCCACACCAGTTAGGACACGGCCCTGCTGCCCCTGGGAGTCCCAATAGGAACTTCCAGCGTCCGGGTCGTCTTCATTGTCAGGGGCGTGGATCAGCGCCAGCGCGTAGTGAGCCAGGGCATTGCCCTTGCTAGCCGCCACAGCCAATCCATCCAAAAGGATCGGTCCGAACGCCTCGTCGGTGAGGTCAAAAAGCTCATCCGGGTCGTATTCGAGCTCTTCGTCTTGACTGGACGACTTCCATCTCAGGCGACTGACCAATGACGAGATGCTGGCAACACCGATCTGGCGCTCTGCCAGGAAAGATTCCAGCGCCGACGACGCCAGAGTCGCGGTGTCAGGTTGATACCCAAGCTCAATGCAACGCCGCTTGATGAGCGCGCTTTGCGGGACCACCCGCCGATCGTTCTGGCGAAGTTCCGTGAGTACGGTGTCAACGCCAAACGCGGCGTGGGAGTTGAAGCCGAAGGAAGCTGCCAACAGCTCGTAGACGTGGGCTCGCTTGAATGAGCCACCAGTGTTGGCCTGAAGGTGCTGCTGCGCGGAATACGCGAGTTCTTTGATTGTCATGACAAACCTTTCCTCAATGCCACGCCGATTTCGGGTCAGGCGCACACGTTTAAGTCCCCGACGACGAGGCTCAAAGAGAGGTTTTCAGTGACAGATAGGCAACGCCTTTTTTTACTCGTGTGCAAGTAAGGTGGGCACCTGGGACAATTTTACCCCTGTGCCCCCGCTCGGTCTACATGACCCTGGCCCACTGCTCATCCCACAGCGCTGGCGGATCAACCGCCAGATCAAACAGCGTGACGTGGTTCGGCAATGCGTCGTCTAGGATGGCCGCCACGATGTCGGGTGCCAGCGTGGTCAGGTTGACCATCCGGCTGACGTAGCTGTTGTCGATTCCTTCCCGCGTGGCAATCTCCTTCAAGGACTTTGCCTCTCCTGACTCCAGCATCGCCAGCCAGCGGTGGCCCCTGGCCAGCGCCAGTTGGATGGAGGTCGGTGCTACGTCCCACGGTCTAACCGGCGCGGTTTCGCCGTTTGGCAAGGTGACCAGCTTGCGGCCGCTGCAGGCATTGCGCTCTCTGCCGTTGCCGGAACCGTTGCCGCCAACTATCAGACCTGCCACGAGAACGCCGAGCAACTGAGGGCACTGCAGGTGTGGGTCAGCCAAATGGCATCCGCCACCAAGTAGTCAGCGCTTGGCGACTTCGCAACGCCTGACCGTTCCATCCGAATGCGTTTGGCTTCCATCTGGAACAGCGCGTTCATGACATCCGTACCCACCACGGAGCATTGACCATGAGTAACCGATTCAAGCACGCCGTCATCGACGACGTGACCTCGCGCAACATCGACGCCAGCCTGCAAGACCATCTTCTCGACCTGTTCGAATCGGCCATGAAGTCGGTGGCCACGACGTTGGTGTGCGAGGCCAAATTCGACATCAGCGACTTTGCGTCGGCACAGCAGCGCAACTGCGATGGGTTTCAGTTGACGCTGCAGCGCACGCGAATTGACGGCCGAGATGTGTGGCAGGGCAAGTTCAGCAGAGCCGAACAGCAACTCACCGTGATCGCATCCCTCGAATAGCGATCCGTCTACTCGGTCTCTTTCGGCACGGCCCAGTCCGCCAGCCGCGCTTCGCCGGTCTGGTAGAACTGCTTCACCAACTTCACGTACTCCAGGAAGTCCTTGTTTTCGGTCGCCAGCCGGTTGGCGGTGTCCCAATCGATCTCGCCTCGCTCCCGGGCCGGAATCAGAACCTGACTTTCAGACGGGTTATCGACATCCAGCTTGATCAGGCCAATGCCATGGGCTGCAAACAGCATGCGCAGCTCTTTCAAGGTGTCCTGGCCCTCGATCTCAGCGGCCACCAGGTAGCCGAAGTTGGCCCACGACGAGTTCGACACCGCCTGAAAGAAGCACTCGCGCACGTTCGACCGGTTGATCAGCAGCTTGACCTCGAACGACCACAGCTTGGTGCGCTTGTCGGAATACTGGGTCACGCAGTCGCGCACTTCCTGGTGCCAGTCCGCGCCCAAGTCCTCCATGCCCACCACGTCCGGGTAGAGCCAGCGGTTGCCGTTGGGTCCGCGCTTGTTGGACGAGCGCTTCTCATCGATGCGCTTTGAGTACACCTCGAACTCTGCCCAGAGGTAGCTTGCCAGCAAGGGATACAGGCCGTGTTCCCCGATCTTTGCATCCTCTTTGCCGACCGGAGCAGCGACGCCGACGTTTTCCGCTGCTGCGACTTCCGCGCTGTCCGACTTCTCCGAGAAGTAGTACTTCCGGGGGCGGCCTTCAGTCGTTTTTAGGTTGGGGTGTCTCTTTTGCAGGCGCGGACGCTGCGAGCCGATCTCCGCCACCAACTGCTGCAGCAGGTCTGCATCGGTTTCCAATGCCTGGCTGCTGGCTTTTTTGGCGTGACACTCGTCCGGGAAGGTCGCGAAGATCCACTCGGCAATCTGTCGGGCCGAGAATTTTTCATCAGGATGCGTGGTCAGGTAGTCGATGACCGATTTGCCAAGATTAAGCGCCATTTTTCTATCTTCCGTTCATGTTGCTCTCAAGCCGGTACTGCGTTGAAATCCTCGGCATGCGTTGCGTTGCTGTTCTTCCCGACGAAAATCGACTGCAGTTGCGGGAAAGCTGGGAGCTTGAGACGACGCTCCTTGAGGCAAAACGGCAGCACCCAAAGGCGCATTCCACTAGACTTTGGGAAATCAAAAACAGGCAACGGGTCGGCGAAGGCATCCGTTCTGGGGTAGATCAGCACAACATCTCCGGCACCGTCGAGATAACTTAATCCATAGGCTTGTAGCTGGTAAAAATCGCTCTGAGATAAACCGTATTTATCCGTTCCGTTCGCCTTCAGGCTATCTAGCAGTTTCCACTTGGTGTCGAGCACCAGTAAGTTCCGATCTGAACTCCGAATCAGCAAGTCCGGCTTCAGTCGAAACCAACTCTGTTCGCGGTGGCGAACCAGGTGATGACTGTGTGCCTGGGTTTTCAAGATGAGAGGCGGAGTCAGCTGTCGGGGAAGATGCTTGGCTACATAGGCTTCAAAAACAGCCTCCATCGGAAATAACAATGATGGAGCGCTATGGTGACCCGAGCCGGTCAACGGTGACTCCTCGTCCAAGATGAGGCGCGCCCATGCCAAAGCATCGGTGTAGTAACCCATCCCGCGATCCAGTCGCACCTGCTGGAAATCGAACCGTATCTGTGTGGAAGGTGGAACGTCCGCAAAAACGAAATCCAGCTCTCGGGCCAACTGCTGGTTGGCCTGCGTTCCGGTCAGAAGCAACACGCGTCGCAACGCAGCATGGAGCAGTCGGTTTTCCGGTCGATCTGTCGAAAACTCATCGTGCTCGGTAAAGAAGCGGTCTGCCCTGAACAGGTTTTGCCGCAAGTGAGGGGACATCAGCAGCTTACCGCGCAAGGCAAACAAGTTGTCCTGCCGTTGGCGATAGTCGCTGCGAAGCCCCCGTTTGACGATGTGCTCCACAGTGCGCAGAAACTCGCTGATGAAAATTTCCAGAAGCGGCATCCGCGCTGCGGAAAGCTTGGCGCTGTCGGTCAGCACATGCCGAAAGCCACGCAGACAGCACAGCATTTCAATCAGCAACTGACGCGCCTCGACGGCACCGCCACCGATGGCCTTGCCGACTTTCGGCAGCACCTCTATCTGGTATCCGTCCGGCGCACGAATGACACCGACAAAACTGGTCACTTGAATAACACGACGCCCACGGCGTTGAGTCCAGCGCAGCCAGGCGGCATCTCCCGCGTCTGCAGCGCGCAGGCATTGCTCCTCAAGCCAACCGAATACGCTGACCGGAACCAGATGCACGCCATCGATACCCGAGAAGTCCGCCCCAACTGCTGCTAGGGCGTCATACTCGTAAATCGTCAAGCCGCTCATCAGGCTGGCAGCGTCTGGTAGATGCCGATGTAGGCATCTGGATTGGTGAACGCCGCATCCTGAACCACGTAGCGCTGCTTGGTGGCATAGGTGTCCAGGCCGTGATCGCTGCCGAACAAGTGCACTAGATCCTCTTCATGGTTCTGGCTCTCGATCACAAACCGCGCCGCCTCGGGCTTCTGGTTGTCTGCCAGCACAAGCCGGATTTTTTGCCAGTCTTCGAAAAAGTATTCCTCGAGCAAGGGGACGATGCGATTACTGAAGATCAGCGACAACGCGACGAGCCGCTCGTCTCCATCAGGGACTTGTGCAAGCGATGTGAAGTAAGCATGACCGATGCAGTGATCCCGGTCGTAAAGTGCCTCAACGCGCTGATTGATGACAGACAGCATTCGCGGGATGTCGATCATCTGCCCACCCAATGTCACCCGCAGGCCAAAAAGTGGCGCACCCGCCTCATCACGCGCATCCGGCAGCACAGGCACAAATTCGAACCTACGACGCAGCGCCGTATCCAGCAAGGCAAGCGACCGGTCGGCTGTGTTCATCGTGCCGATGATGTCAAGGTTCGGTGGCACCGAGAACGATTCGCCCGAGTACGGCAACGTGACCGAGAGGGCGTTTTCCGCACCCTCACGCTTGTCCGGTTCGATCAACGTGATCAGCTCGCCGAAAATTTTGCTGATGTTGCCTCGGTTGATCTCATCGATGACCATGGCAAAGCGCTGCTCCGGTGCCAGGCGCGCCTTGCGGCATAGATCCTTGAATGCGCCTGGGCGTATTTCGTACCTGATCGCGCCCGATTCTGTGTCGTCATTCAAAACTGGACGCAGGCCTTCCACGAACTCTTCATAGCCATACGATTGATGGAACGTGAGAAAGCTGTAATGCCGAAGAATTTCCGAAGACTGGGCGCCAGCCCGGTACGCCTTGAGTAGGGCAACGAGGTCGGCGCAGGCGTCCTCCCATTCACCGGCGAGCTGCCAGACAGACTCCTCGCTCTTGTCGAATACCTGCGGGCTAAAACGCAGCTTTTGTTTAACGGTCGTGGATTCATCAACCGTGCGTTCTTGCAGTGTTGTCCAGATGGTCTGACGCAGGTTGTCCTTGCGGCCCTTGGCCGTCGCCAGCGCATCGATGAAGGGGTGCACCAATAGCTGGCTCACGTTGGCCTTGCCGCCAAGGTCGACCAACGCCAGGACGGCAGCTTCCCACCATTTCAGCGGAGCAATCCTGTCAGCGATAAATTGGCTCTGCCATTCCGTCGCAGATATTGAAGACATCGCCTGCTCATAGTCCCGCCGTAGCAACTTGGAAACTTCGTAGGTCTTGCCGGTCCCGGGCGGCCCGTAGTAGATGCGGTTGAAGGCTGGCCTGACAGCGGTGTCCATTGGTGGCTCCTCGTCATCGGATTCCTCGTCGAACTCCGTTGGGTCATCCCGAAGTTGGTCAGGCCACAAACCTGGGCGCTCGGTAACCACCACCAACCACTCGTCCAGCGTTTCACGCTCGGCGACCAGGGCAGCTTCTATTTTTGCCACCAGATCATCGGTCAACGGCTCCCGGTTCAATTTGGGCATGTCACCGATATCACGTGTCCAGGATATCTTTCGGGTGCGGGTGCCACGGATCACACCGAGCACGCCGATCGCACGCTCACTGCCAGGGTTCTTGCGGCCAAAGCGCACCTGAATCCCTTTGCCCATGTGCCACCAATCCAGCCCCGCCGCGTGAACGGCTCTGGCCAGTCGGCAAAACGTAGCCTTGTCCTGCTCCGACCAAGAAGCTCGAAAGGTTTTGAAGGCGGGCTTGCCATCGAAGTGTTTGAGCAGGTCTTCGTCGCTGAGCTTTTCACCCAAATCCAGCTTGGCCACCACTTCGTCATAGCGAAAGGGGAATTTGCGAATGGCCTCGACGCTCCAATCCACCAACTCAGCCAGCGATTTGCCAAGCCCATCCGAGACCGGGAGCATGGCGACAATGGGAGACATATTGTTGAATTGGCCTCGCACTGCAAGGTAATCACGGCGTGCGGGAGCTCCCTCATCGAGTCCCACGGTATCGATCTTGACTACAAACCCCTCATCGGCCTCGATTCCCACCGTATAAGCCAGTTCCTTGGGGGAATCCGCTGCCGGGTAAATGCGCGCCCAGTTGTACGGCAGGAAAGAGTTTGCCTGGCTGGTTGGGTGCTTGCGAACCTTGACGACTCCCATCGGGAACAACTTGGTCTTCACCTCGTTGGCCCACGCCTCGGTGACCTCGTAGGCCTTCTTCAATTCCTCGTAGGCGCGGTTCTGCTCGGGGTTCGATTCGTCGCGCTTTTGCCCCTTCCACTTGTTCAGCAGTTTGAAGTGGTCACTGGTGAAATAGTCCGCCATGTTTTCTTATATCCCCTCAACATCCATTCCGTGTTCGGCAAGCCAGGCCCTTCGCTGCGCATAGTCGGGCATTGCACGTTCAACGCGCAGCCAGAAGGCAGGGGTGTGGTGTGGCTCGTGCAGGTGGGCAATCTCGTGCACCACTACGTATTCCGCGATGCGGGCAGGCAGCAAGATCGTTTTCCAGTGGAAGTACAGCCAGTCGCCCTTGCCGCAAGAACCCCAGCGATAGCCGAGGTCCTGCACCTTTACGCCAGCCGGTGCCACCTCCATGCGTGACTGGTAGTCGGCCACCCGGCCAGACAGCCAAACCCGAGCTCTTTCGCTGTACCAGCGGATGAAGTGCTCCCTTGCACCTGCCTGCGCATCGTGGCGCAGCGCAAAGCGGCCATTCACCAGTTTCAAGGGAGAGTCTTGGGTTTCGATCAACTTCAGCCGATGGCTACGCCCCAGATACAGGAAGCCCTCACCGCCAACGAACTCTTTGCGCGGCACCTGGCGTTGCAGCCGATCCTTCTCGGCCAGCTTGGTGTAGATCCAAAAGCGCTTCTCGCTGGCAAATTCGCGGAGTTGGTCGATGCCCACCTCGGGCGGTGCGCTCAGAATCAGTTCCCCCGTTCTTTCCACCGTGATTTGCATTGTCCGGCGCCGGGCACTGCGCCGTATCGTGAATTGCAAGTCGTCCACCTGGATGCAACCCTCGGCCGCAGGGCTGCCCGCGTGGTGGTGGGTAGATTTCAGCAGCGCCAGCATGGCTTTACACCTGCACCAGCTTTTCGTGACTGGCGCGCGCCTGCTCCATCAACTTGTCTGCCAGCACGCCTGCCTTGTCGGTGTCTACCAACGGTGGCCGCAGGCGCATCAAGTGCTCGAACAGTTGCGTGTTCAGGTCTTCCTGCGCCGCACGTTTGTGCGGGCTCCAGATGTCGCGGTTGCCTTGCAACTCCTGCACCAGCAGGTCCACCAGCTCCACGGTCACATCCTTCAGCCGTAGCAACTCGGCTGCGGTTGGCGTCTGGCCAGCACACACCACATCCAGCACGGTGCGCAGGAAGGGCGCGCAATGCTCGGGCAAATCGCCTGGGGTATCGGCCATGCCTGCCTTGCCCGTGCGCAGCTCGTCGATGATCTTCTGCAGTTGTGAGATCACCTCGTTCCACTTTTCGCCCAGCGTTTTGAGAATGTCGTTCAAGTGCTCCGAGAGCTTGCGGTACAGCACCGGGTCTTCATCAATGTGCTTGCGGATGTGTGAGCGAATGGCGTGTTCCATTTCGGACGCCTTGGCGCGGTCGTTCGCGGCACGCGCAAGGTGTGTATCGAACTCGGCATCGGTCAACTGAATCGGCGGGATCTTCGGGTCAATGCCCAGCGAGATCACGTGGTCGTCGATCAGCTTGCGCACCTTGGCGCCGACATCCTTGCCCAGTACCGGCGTGTCCTTGTAGCGATTGCGGGCGCGGGCGTAGATGTAGGCCAAGCGCTTGGCGTCGCCGGAATAGGGCAAGCCTTCCGGTCGTGGCAACACTGTGTCCAGTGACCCCAAGAAAGCCTTGAGCTTGACGGCAAACTCGGCGCGCAACTTCTCGTTGCCCAATGCCTCGACGCAGGCCTCGGTGTCTTCCAGCGATTCAATGCCCCGTTGGCGCAGCAGATCCACCACGCGCAGATGCCGGTCGCGCAGTACCGGCACCTCGTCCTTCAGGCTGGCCAGCGCGCCTGCCACGTCTTCATCAGCGTAAGCCGCCAGCGCCTCCTTCAAATGCTGCGCCACGCCGTAGTAATCCACCACGATGCCGCAGCGCTTGCCAAAGCCGGTACGGTTGACGCGAGCAATCGCCTGCAGCAACTCCGCCTCGCGGATCGGGCGGTCGAGGTACATCACGCCCTCGATCGGCGCATCAAAGCCGGTGAGCAGCATCGACTTCACCACCAGGAAGGCCAGCGGGTCGGTCTTCTCGGGTTTGGCATGGAACAGCGGCTTCTTGAAGCGCTTGATCAGCTGTTCATGCGCGGCGCCGTCGGTCCACTGCTTCCACGCCGGGTCGTCGTTGTTGCTGCCCGAGATGATGGGCGCGAATTCAATGCGCGCCAGGGTGTCGCGGTAGCGCCAGGCCTGCACCACCGCCTGCACGCTCACAGGCCGCTGACACAGCGTCTCGTCATCCAGTGCCTTGTCCTCGGGCGGGAGCGCCTCAGCCTCGGCCAGCAACTCATCGCGGGCTGAGCGCAGCGCCTCGAAATAACGAATCGCCGCCAAGCGGCTGTAGGCCACCACCTGCGCCTTGTAGCCATTGGGCAGAATGTTGGTGACGTAGTGGCGCAGCATGTCGCGCGCCTTGTCGGCGATCAACGCCGGGGCGTCAAAGATGTGGCCTTTGGTGGCGTACTTCTTCTTGATCGCCTCCAGTTCTTCCTTCGAGTGCTGGCGGAACAGGTCTTCGAACAGCTCGTCCAGGCTGGCGCCGTCCTTGATCGCGCCGTTGGCCGTACGGCCCTCGTAGAGCACCGGCACCGTGGCGCCGTCGGCCTCGGCTTCCTTGATGGTGTAGCGGTCGATGAACTCGCCAAAAATCTCATGGGTGCGCTTCTTGTCGCCCATGATGATGGGCGTGCCGGTAAAGCCGATGCGTGCGCAGTTGGGCAGGCCCGCCAGTAAGTTGGCGTGCAGGTCGCCCGCCTGGGTGCGGTGCGCCTCGTCCACCAGCACGAGGATGCTGTCGTCCTCGTTCAACACCTCGAACTTCTCGTCGGACTTGTAAGTGGCCTTCGGCTCTTCCACTTTCGGCAGATCGTCCGCCGTCAGCGGCGCATCGCCGGCGCTGTCCGGGTCGCGGTATTTCTGGATGGTGGCAAAGATCAGCCCCGGCCCTTTGCGCCGCGCCAGTGCTTTCACGCCTGCCGTGCTCTCGGCCACGTCCACCACCTCGCCGGTAAGCGTGGCGGTCACCGATAACTGGCCCTGCAGGTCCTTGCGGTCGGTGACGACGATGACCTTGAAGCGCCGTAAATCAGTATCCGCGCGCATCTTGCGCACCAGGAACACCATGGTGAGCGATTTGCCCGAACCCTGGGTGTGCCAGATGATGCCGCCGCGCTGGTCGTGTTCGCCATGCTGCAGCCGCGTCTGGCCGGTTTTAAGCCGCACGATCGCCCGGTTCACCGCCCGGTACTGCTGGTAGCGGCACACCGTCTTGATGGTCTGGCCGCCTGCTTGCATGAACAACATGAAGTTCTTCACCACATCCAGCAGATGCGCGGGGGTGAGCAGCCCGGCAATCAATCGCTCCTGCTCTGAAATGGCCGCCTTACCCAGCGCCTGCGCCACCTCGATCTCGCTGCCGGAGCCATCGGGGCCGACCACCGTCTTCCACTGCGCAAAGTGCTCAAAGGCCGCGCCCACGCAGCCCACACGCGCCTCGTCAAAACTCGTAGCGATCAGCAACTGGTTCGTGGCAAACAGGGGCTCGTTGCCCTCGTTGTCATCCACCTCAAAGGCCGCCTTGCGCTGGTTGCTGTAGCGCCGCAGTTGGTCCACCGCCTCGGCCAGCGGCTCAGGCACGGATGGGCTCTTGCACTCCACCACCACCAGCGGGATGCCGTTCACCAGCAGCACCAAGTCGGGCACGATGAATTGCTTGGCGCTGTTGAAGCCGGGCGGGCAATCGACGCGGTACTGGTTGATCACCGTGAAGCGGTTGTTGGTCGGGGTGTCCCAGTCGATGTAGCGAATGGTCTGGCCGCGCCCGCCGTCCCAGCCGGGCAGACCTTCCACCGTCAAGCCACGGATCAACAGGGCGGTGGCTTTTTCATTGGCTTCCATCAGCTTGTGCGTACCCAGCCGGGTGATCGCTGCCACGGCTTCCGACAGCCGCGCCTCGTCCAGCCAGGGGGCACCGTCCGACCCAAGGTTCAGCGCGCGCAGTTGGCAGCGCAAAACCTCTTCCTGGATCACTTCGGCAAAACTCGTCCGGCCAGTCACCGAAGGGTCATCAATGCTGCCTTCAATGTGCGCCCAACCCAGTGCCTGCAACTGGGCGACGAATGGTTTTTCGACATCTTCAAGTTCCCAGCCCATACATCAGTCTCCCGATTTCAATGGATGGGTATATCCAAACACATCCATAGATATCCATAGCCATCCAAAGAGATTTCCCCCGCTTTGTTCGTCAGGTACCAGCCGTGTAGTAAGCCCATCGTCGTTTGCCATGCTGCAGCAACTCCCCTCGATCCTTGAGCTGTTTGATCAGATCCTTGGCCTGGCCTTCGCTCAAGCGACATAGCTCCATCACTTCCGCACGTCGAATCTGTCCATGTTGACGCACATAGTTCAGAATCAATTGTTCGTTTTGCAGTTTTGTGAATCCTGCCTGCCGCGTATAGCCCGCCTTGTCACCCGCTGCACGGTAAACAGTGGCCGACAGCGTATAGCTGCGCCCTCGTGTTGTACCGTGGGCTTCCACCAGCCCAGCCTCGGTCAAGGCTTCCAGGGTGCGTTTGGCAGTAGCAGCATCGCGCTGGATACGCTCGGTCAGTTCCTCGGCGCTCACCCGCTTCAACTCACGAATAGCGGCCAGCGCAATCAGGCTGTCGATGGGCAATTCGGCATTGCGGCGCCGTTCTTCTTCCACCACCAGACGGCGAAAGTCCAGATCGGCGGGTTCAGTGGGTAGGCTCACCACTACGCTATGGACGTCGGTGCGTGAATAATCGGGGCTGGGACGACCGAACTTGAGCATGCCGCGAAAAATCGTATCCACACCGCGCCCTGAACGCTCGACCACGCCGATACGCTTCATGGCATCGGCCAGGGTACGATTGCGAGGGCGTGGCTCGGTAACCAGCAGGTTGGCCAGCGTCACGCCGTCCACTAGCCCGCCAGGGTTGCTTACCACCAGCGCGTTATCTTCCAGTCGCACATGCACGGCACCCAGACGGTGGTAGTCGCGGTGTATCAAGGCATTGGCCACTGCCTCACGGAAGGCAGCCATGTCTACCATGGGGATGGGCACGCGGAACAGCCCCACCTGGATCTCGTCTTCCGGGTTGTAGGGGCGGAAATTAGTTTCCAGCCAGTCCAGCGCTTTCAGCAGTGGAAAACGGCGGAACTCGTTGAAGCGCACGGCCTGCTGTGCCAACACCTGGAAGGTGAACTCATGGGTGGGCACCCATTGCCGCAAAGAGGTTTCCCGCCCCACCAACAGCAAGCCGGTCAGCGTCGGTACCCGCGTACCGTCGGGTTGGCGGATGGTCAGGCCCAGAGCACCGTCCAGTGCCTCATCGTCCAGTTCCAGCAGTACACGATCTCCGCCGTAGTGTTGCACTGCCTGCCGCAGCCGCTCGCGTTCCAGCGGGTCCAAATCAGCTAATGTGGTGCCGGCCACCGCTTGGGCCGACACATCCGACAGGCCTAGACTGGCGGCACGGCTCTCGCGCTCGTGCGGCAGCATGGGTACGCATTCGGGTTTGCCATCGTGTTTTAACCGTCGGCGCAGGTAGACGCCGCCAACAGTAGCCACCACCGATTGCGCCTTGGGTACCACAATGCGTGCAACGAGCAAACCAGCAATTTCGATGGAATCCACCTGTACCCGCAGCGAGGGCGAAGTGCGTGCTGCAACCAACCCCACTAATCCAGTCAGATTGCGGTGGTTCATATGTAAACCTGTGGGCGTACCGTCGTCTTCTACGCCCAGCCATAGCTCGCCGCCCTCGGCATTGGCCAGACAGACCAACGCCTCAATCAGGTCGTTGTCAGGCAGGCACTTGCGGTCGCTCTTGAATTCGACGGTCAGTGATTCGGCAGGGGGCAGTGAGGAGGTCATGTTGCCGCGGCTTCCAGCAATGCCGTGACGCGGACGTGGCCGGTGAGGAGGTCGTCCATGAGGCCGGATTTCAACGCCTTAAGCTTCTCGAGTTCGGTAGATTCCCAAGAGATTCGTTGATCAATCGAATTTCTGCGCTTCAATATTTCCTGCTGCTCGTCCGATGAAACAAGAGGAACACGAATATTCGAAATGATCCGCTTGTTAATAACTGGCATTGTTCCACCGCCTGCATTCGCAATAACTTGCCTAACAAACGAATCTGATGAGATTAAGAATCCAATGAATTCAGGGTGAGCAATTCGCGTATCTGGGCGTAGTCGCATCAGACGCGGATTTATGAGGCCCGGTGCCAGTGGTTTTTTTAAAACCAAAACCTTGCCAATCGTGCCGACGAGGCTAATCAATACATCATCGGCTTCTACAGAAAAATCTTGTAACTCTTGAAATTTTCGCAGAGGAACAAAGTAATTTCCTATTTCCTGATCGCCGCCAATTACCTGCTCTTGGCCATACACCTTGAATCCGCTTTCTGAATAGGACTCTTTTTTTATGCTCGACCCAAATGGGCCGGGTTTGATCCCTTGCTCACCATCCAGATAGCTTCCAATAGTTCCTGCACCCCACTCCTTCGGAATCCACCCCAGCGGCGACGGCTTGTAGAGGTGCGGGGCCTCGGCCTGGGGCGGGCGCAGTTCGCCGTTGGCATCGATGCCGCGCGTCAGCAGGTCGTGCAGCAGACCCTGTTTGACGGCCTTGAGCTTGGCGATGATCGCCTCGGTTTCGTGGATGGCGGTGTCGAGGGTGTCGAGGACTTCCGCTATCTTTAGTTGCTCATTTGGCGGTGGAATGTCACACCCGAATGCTTCTAGGTCAGCATTCCGAAGGTTGTTGATGGCAGAACCGGCGAGGGCGAGGTCAAGATTCTTTCTGTATTCCTTGGATTGGAAGATGAAGCTAATGAAAGCCGAAGCGCCTGCATCTGTCGGTCTGAATACTGAGCAAAAGGCTCCAACTGTATAAAGCTCGTCCTGGGAGTCCAAGAACGGGGCGGCTTTACCGACTAAAGCCTTTGACCCGTTTGACATGCAGACCGCGATGTCACCCCTTTTAAGAAGCTGATTTTCGGAGACAAGACGTGAAGGAACTATCTGAACATCCTCAAAATTTAACCGCCCGCTACTGATATTGTTGGACCTTAGCAATATGGTCGTGTCCGGCGTTTGGAAAGAGCAAAGCTGGCCCGGCGAGTAGGTCACGCCTCGGTATCCTTTTGCAAGTTCGCCAATGGTCCCTCGGCGCCAATCAGACATACAGTAACCCCTTCAAGAACCCCTGTAACGCCTTGGCCGCTTTATCCCGCTTGCCTTCAATCTCGGTCAGCGTCACGCGGTACTTGTCCCACCAGCTCTCAAACGCCGCCACGATCTGCTTGCGCTGCGCGGCCATGTAGCGCTCCACAATGGTCTGCATGTCGTTGTGCAAGATGGTCAGCAACAACTCGGCGGCGGCTTCGGGCGTCAGCCTTTCCACAGCAGCGCCAATGTGCTGCTTGAAGCTGTCGTGCTTGGCCTTGAGCTGTTTCTTGACGGCGGTGAGTTCCTTTTTCCAGGCTTTGAGCTGGGCCTCACTCACGGCGTTTTCCTCAATGGCATCGTCCTCTGCTGCCTCGGCGGCTTCGCCATCCTCGCCCTCAGCATCCTTGGGGCTGGCGGCCTTGATCTGGCTATCCAGCTCAGCCTTTTTGGCTTCCAGTTCGGTGATGGCCTCGACGAAATCACTCATCAGGAACTTGACCAGCTTGTGCTCCAGCGGGCTTTCCTTGCTGGCCTTGTCTTCCAGGGCGGTGACGATGCTGGTGCGCCAGGCGTCAGCCACGCCCTTGGCACCGCGCGCCTGCAGGGTGAGGAATTCGTACTTGGTCTGGTACCAGAAACCGGCCACGATGCCGCGCACCTGGAAGGGGTCGAGCAGGCCGATGGCTTCCAGGCTCTGGCTGAAGCTGGCCAGCAGGTCGTTGCGCAGGGCGACAAGGCTGGCGGCGCCGTCGTTTCCTTCCTGCATCTGCCCCGAGAGTGCCGTAATACGAGCGCTGTGGTCTTGCCACCATTGCTCGAAAGCTTTGCTAATGGCCGCTTCCTTGGCGACCAGGCCGGCATTGGTTTCGATGATCGGCTTGAGAGCCTGCCGAGTATCGAGCGCTGGCGCGAAGTCGTAATACCTGGCGTCACGTTCTACCAACAGGTCCATCGGGTTCAGGCCGTGGGCGTTGAACAATTTGGCTTTGTCAGCCACTTCTGCCTTGGGGACGCCCCCGACCAAATGGGCGCGCACGTCGTGCGGCTCGGGCGGTGGCGCGTTGTCGGCGTAACGGCGGATGTTGAGGTTGTAGTCGTTGGCCTTGAGCGTGGCGTTGTCGACGATGGCCGAGAAGCCGTCGATGGCGCGGAATTCGTCGAAGGTGGTGACGATTTTTTCGATGTGCTCGGGCAGTAGAAAGTTCTGGGCGCGGCCTTCGAAGAACTCGCGGTCGGCGTTGATGAACAGCACCTTGCCTTGGGCGTAGGCCGGCTTGCCGCTGACACGGTTGGCGCCGTTCTGCACGCGCTGGCGCAGCACCAGAATGCAGGCCGGAATGCCGGTGCCGTAGAACAGGTTGGGCGCCACGCCGATGACGGCTTCAAGCAGGTCGTCCTCAATGATGCCGGCGCGGATGGTGCGCTCTTCACCGCCACGGAACAGCACGCCGTGCGGCATAACGGTGGCCACCATGCCGCCGTCGCGGGTGACGGCCAGCATGTGCTGCAGGAACATCAAATCGGCCTTCTTGGCGCCCAGCGGCACCTGGCCGTAGGGGAAGCGCTCAGCCTCGAACTTTGGCCGCCAGGCGGGTTTGCCGTCGGCATCCTTTTCGGTATTGCCCCAGTTGATCGAGAACGGCGGATTGGTGAGCACGCGGTCGAAGTGCATCAGTTCGCCACCCTCGACGTGCTGCGGCTCGGCCAGGGTGTCCTCGTTTTGCAGGTTGGCGGTGCTGATGCCGTGCAGCAGCATGTTCATCTTGGCAATCGACCACACCGTGCCGTTGAACTCCTGCCCGAACAGGTTGGCCTTGCGGCCGTCTTCGCCGTGCTCGTCGATGTATTCCTTGGCGGCGATCAGCATGCCGCCGGAGCCACAGCAGGGATCGTAGATGTCGTGCTTGAGCTCAGGCTTGATGAGCCGCACCATCATGCGCACCACCGAGCGCGGCGTATAAAACTCGCCACCTTTCTTGCCCGCCGAATCGGCGAACTCGCCGATCAGGTATTCGTAGGCGGCGCCCAGCAGGTCGGGGAACTCGAAATCTTCGTTGCGCAGGCGGTGCAGACTGAAATGGGTGATGAGCTGCTGCAGCTTGATGTCGGGGATCTTGCTCTGGCCGATCTTGCGGGTGAAGTCGATGTGCTCCAGCACGTCGTAGAGGCTGACGTTGTCGCCTTCAATCCCGGCAAGCGCCTTGCTCAGCAGACTGCCAACGTTGGCCTGCCGCGAGTTGTCGACCAGGTAGCTGTAGCGCGACTCCTTGGGTACCCAGAAATAGCCGTCCTTCTTGTACCAACGCTTGTTCTCGGCTGAGGCCTCTGCTTCGGCGGGCGTCTTGCCTGCGTCGATTTCAAGCTGGATCACTTCGGCGCGGCGCTGTTCGAACACGTCGGAGCAGCGTTTGAGGAAGAGCATCCCGAAGATGTATTCCTTGAACTCGGAGGCATCCATCTTGCCGCGCAGGATGTCGGCGGCTTTGAAGAGGTGGCGTTCCAGCTGGGGCAGGGTTAAGGGCATTTAGGGAATCCGGTCTTGTTCGTTCAATCAATCATTGCTGGGGCTGGCAGTCGTGGCCTACTCGAAAAGGCTGGACTGTTTGACGATGTAGCCCGCAGGCTTCTTTTGTTTCTCGATCACGCCTTCGTCGACCAGGCGCTGCAACCACACCTTGGCCTGCGCGTTGGAAACATCCAGCGCAGCCGCCACTTCGGCGTCTTTCATCGGCGTCTTCAATAGTTGCTGAATCGCTGCGCGCACGGCAGCGAAGAGCACTTCGGCAGGAGTCGATTCCGATTGCGCAGGTTTCTCGGCCTCGCCTAGCGGCGGTACGGGTTCTACTGTGACGGACGGCGGTTCTTCCAATGCCGGTGCAGATGGCTCGCTCTCGGCCTGGGGCGCTGGCGCGGCGTCACGTGGCATGGGCGCTGTTGGCTCTTCGTTCGAAAACAGCGCAAGACCAACCTGTGGGGAAGCCGTCGGCGTTGGCATCGCTACGTTGAACACGTCCTCGAACGAATCCACGTCCTGCGGGTTCGGCCAGGGAAGTGCGCCTTTCTTTCGCAAACCATCCAATCCGGCGGAAGGCTCACCCGTTGATCGAATGAAGACCGGGACGAACTTGAGTTTGTCGAGCTGCTCGACAGCGCCCGCCCAAGTGCCACCTTTGTTGAGATCGGAGCTGACGACGAGCGATGTATCGGCCAGCGCATAAATCAGCTTGTTCCGCTGCATGGCATTGCCGACATTGAACCCGGCGTTTGGGTCGTAGGGCGAAATCAGCACCAACTGCCCATCGAGCAGCAGGTTGCGGTGCTCGCGGTTCATGGTGGTCTTTTCCAGGCTGTCCGCCAGCACGCCACAAACTTTCCCCCCCCCCTCAAGCGCACCACGCATGGCGGCTTGGTCGATGCCCTTGGCGCCACCAGAGACAAGCGTTCTACCTGCCCGAGCAGCGAGCCGGCCAACTGCCATGGTGTAATCAATAAGGTCGTCATCCACATGGCGCGATCCGACGACGGCAAGCCCACCGGTTTCGAGCAAAGCCATGTCGCCACAGCCGTAGAGCACCGCCGGGGCGTCTTCGCGCAGGCGGGCCTTCAAACGGCGGGGATACTCTGCATCGGCGCGGCTGACCACCCAAATGGCGCGTGCTTGCCAGCGCTCGATCACTTGACTCAGCAGGAATCCGCGCCCCAGCAATTTCTGCAAGCGGCTTTCGTCGACCACTGGTTGGCAGGCGCGCAGTAGATCGGCAGCGTCCGGCGAGAGCAGGTCCGCAGGCTGGTGCTGGATCTCGCGCAAATGACGTGCGAGACGTTTGTATTCACCAGGCGAGAGCAGATCCGACGACGCAGTGCCACGTCCGGCAATGAGCGGCGCCGTCAGCAGCAGGATCGCCTGGGTGTTAGGTGAGAGGACTAGCGTCATTCGTCGTGCCCCGTCTGTGAAAGGGCCATAGGCCAAACCGCGCCACTACCGTTTTTGCGCAGTAGCCATGCAGACACCGTCAGCGTCCAGCGCGAGTCCACCATGTCATCCACCAGGAGGACTGGTCCGGGAGGTATGGGCTGCCCATTGAGTGCGAGCGAACCATCAATGTTGCGTGCCTGTTGTGTACTGTTTGCCATCGTTTTCTGTTCGGGCCTTGCGTCTGTTTTTGCGATGACCCTATGAAACGTCAGTCCCAGCGCAGCAGCCAAGCGTTGCGCAAAATTCGGTACCAATTCGGGATGCCGAAGCGAAGGAACGCAGGTCACCCAGGCCGGGCTCGGCTGCGGATTCCATTCCTGAATCATCTTCACGCACGCAGCAACAAGGTCATCGGAAAAGTGGCCGTCGTGGTATTTGCCCTGTCGAACCAGGCCGCCCCAACCGGCATCGCCCCAGACGCAGAGGGCCTTGCCGGATTCGGCCTGATGGGCAGGGGCGATGAATCCCTTGACGCCGTACTGGAGCATTCCACCATCGGGCCATTTTTTCCGGGGCTCGATGGGCAAGCTGGTTCGACGAAGAAATTCGACGGCGGCTTTGACCAGCTCGGTATCCACGGTTGCAGGCAATGGCGGTAAGGCAGGTTCTGCGACAACACTTGGATCGCCGTCGAGCGCGCCAATCAAAAAGCCTATGTGCTCACCAAACGGCAGGCTGACGTAGTCCTGCATCTGCTGGTGCTCGTCTCGCCGTAGCGCGGTGAGGCGTTCCGCTCGATCCCAGAACGCTTCACTCAGCGTTGCCGCAGTGAGCTGCCATTTGCTGCCTTGCTTGGCGATGGGGGCAGGCGCTTCTAGGGACAGCAGTGCAATCGTCTTCTCGATACGGCCTTTGCTCAGATTGGCTCGGCTCAGCAGCTCAGGGACAGACAGCCCGTTGGGCTCGTCTTCAAGCGCTCCCAGGACGTCGGCAACTTCTTGTCGGGTCGGGAAGGCGCTCCGGATAAACCAGTCAGTGATGTCAGACTCTTCCTGACCGCTGAGTAGAACACCGTAAGCGGAGTCCAGTGCGCGTCCCGCACGACCCACCTGCTGGTAGTAGGCGACGACCGATCCCGGCATTTGGTAGTGGATGACAAATGCCAGATCCGGCTTGTCGTAGCCCATGCCTAGCGCTGTTGTGGCAACCAGCGCTTTGACTTGGTTGTTGAGCAGCGCCTGTTCAAGCTGTTCTCGGCGATCGCCGGTTTCACCGGTGTAGGCTTCCGCGTTGAAGCCTTGGGTCTTCAGCCATTGCGCCACTTGATTGGCATCACGAACCGTCAGCGTGTAGATGATGCCGTGGCCCTGCAGCGTGGCCAGTTGCTCTGCCAGCCAGGCAAGGCGCTCGGCCTGGCTAGGTAAGCGGATGGTTTGCAGGGAAAGCGAAGTCCGATTCAAGTCGCCACGCGAGACGTCCAGTTTCGGACCCAGCACGGCAGCAAGGTCCTCCATCACGCGGTTGTTCGCCGTTGCCGTGGTAGCCAGCAGCCGCAGGTTCTGCGGCAGCGTCTTGACGATCCGCTCCAGCAGGCGATAGTGAGGACGGAAGTCGTGGCCCCAGTCGGAAATGCAGTGCGCTTCGTCGATGACCAGCATCGAGATCTGTGCGGCGATGCCGGCCAGGACCTGCGTGCGGAAGCGCTCGTTCGCCAGGCGCTCCGGCGAGATCAAGAGAATGTCGATCTCACCCTTGGCCAGTTTGCCCTCGACTGCCGTCCAGTCGTCCATATTGTCGGAGTTGATGGTGGCGGCGCGAACCCCCATCCGCTCTGCCGCTGCGATCTGGTTGCGCATCAGCGCCAGCAGCGGCGAGATCAACAATGCAGGGCCGGCTCCGGCTTCCCGCAGCAACTTGGTCGCGATGAAGTAGACAAAGCTCTTACCCCACCCGGTCTTCTGCACGACCAGTAAGCGGCCTTTGCCTTCGACGATGTGACGAATGGCATCTTCTTGGCCGTCGCGGAAAGTGGCATCGGCGCGTCCGGAGCCGATCCGGAGCAGTTCCAGCGCGCGTTTTGGGTCGTAGGCCATGTTATTGCTCTCCCTTGTTTTGGTCGGGCGAGCGGTAGCCCGGCGCCAACACAGCGTTCTTGACGCCGTACAGCGCCAGGTGATCCTTCAGCCAGAGCCTGAATTCGTAACCGCGCAGACTGTGGTCCGGAGAGCAGTCGACGCTCCACTGCCGCAAGATGTATCCAGCCGTGGCGGCACGCAGCTTCATCCGCAGCGACCCACGAACCATGCCGTAGTCCATCTCCGTGATTTCGGGGCGGGGTTGATCGGGGTGCGGCACCAACTCCAGCTCGACGATCCGGGTCCACTGGATATCCTGATCACTGCGCTCATGGGGCTGCACATCTGCATCCCTCATAAGGACCGAGCGCTTGATCCGGGTGATGACGAAATCCCGGAACTCCTGCGACTTCCGGTCGAAGGCACGGACGTGCCAACGGAGGCCGTTGTCGATCAGCGCGAACGGGACGATCTCCCGCTCGGTGCGGCCACTAGAGATGGAGTGGTACTCGATGCCCAGCGGACACTCCTGGTGAATCGCCCGGGTCACGCTCGCCAGCACATCCAGATCCGGATGCGTGAGCCGTGACGGGCTCTCGCTGGCCACCCACGCCTTGAGCCGCATCGGCTCACCGTCGCCAAAGCCCTGTGTCAGCCACGACAGCACCCGCTCGGGTGGGAAGTCGAAGACGGGCCCGAAGTCCGGCCCCAGGACGTAGGATTTGGCCTTGGAGTCGTAGTCGATGTTGCCCGGGGCTAACTCCTTGTACAGCGCTAGATCCCTGGATGCGGCGGCGGACTGGATGCCAAACCGCGTGACCAAGTCCTGACGCCGTATCTCGCCAATGAAGCGCACGCGTAACTCCACGAACGCGAGCCGGTCGCGTTGTGGCTGGGTTAGATCTGCAAGCTGTTCGTTCGACATCTTGTGGGTGCTCATTCGGGTTAGCGAAGGCGTGTATGGGTCATTGCGGGAAGTATATAAGCTTCTCTAAAATGTGTCCATCGTATGAAATTAGCTACGCATCAGTCGCATGGTGATAAGTAACTGATGTGCTGAAGACGCTGGAGGGTCAAGCATGAGCGGGAACCGTTGGGATCAGCCGGGCGTGCCCCACAAGGGGTGGCACTGCGTGGACGTGGTCGACCTTCGGGCCGACGGCGAGCCGGCCGATGACACCGACTACGCGACCTGCCAGATGTGCGGAAACGAGAAGATCCGGTACATCCACATCATGGAGCACCCCGATGTGGAGGAATCGTTCGACGTCGGCTGCGTGTGCGCGGAGAAGATGAGCGATGACTACGACGGTCCCAAGCGGCGTGAGGCACGACTCAGGAATCGCGCATCGCGCCGCACTCGCTGGCTCCACCGCAAGTGGCGAGTCTCGGCGAAAGGCAACAGCTTCCTGAATGTCGACGGGCGCAATCTGGTGGTGTATCCGACGAAGACAGGGCGCTGGGGCTACAAGATTGGTGACCGGTTCGGCCCGAAGACGTATCCGACGGCACGCGAAGCCAAGCTGGCGCTGTTTGACGACTTCTGGCTTGCGACGCAGGACAACGATCAGCTTTGGGCGACGGACTGACGACGACGAATGCGCTTGAGATAGAACGGCCCAGTCAGGGAAAAGGCTCGGAACAAGAATGGATCAGCAAACCCAACCCCGCAGAAGCGGCTCGTACACCGCGAACCTGCTTGGAAACATCAGGAGCCACCTGGCCGGGCTTCAGGGCTATGACGTCATGGCCCTCGAGCTCATCCAGAACGCGGATGACGCCAAAGCAGATTCGGTTGTCTTCGACATCACCGACCGGGGCCTTCTTGTCGTCAACAGCGGCAAATTCACCTACTGCGGTGATCTGCACACGCGGCCTTGCAGCTTCATCGCCAGCAGCAACTACAGCTGTGACTACCACCGGATCGCCGATGTTGGCAGCGGGGGAAAGCTTTCCCGTGGCGAGAACATCGGACGTTTCGGCATCGGCTTCGTCTCAACGTATCAGGTCACGGACCATCCGGAGATCCGGTCATCTGGGGTGAAGCTGACGCTTCACCCGGAGGAGGGACAGTGGTTCATCGAGCCATTCGAGCAACCCGAAGGCACCACGTTCTTTCTGCCTTGGGCGGACGACCCCAACACCGAAGCTCGACTTGCGCTTGGGGTGTCGCACGTCAGCGCCGCTCACATCGACCAGCTCGTCGACGATTTTCAGAAGGTCCTTCGCAAGAGCTTGTTGTTCCTCCGGCATGTCCGGACAGCGGAAGTTCGGCGAAACGGCGAACTGCTGTTGGCATGCGACCTGGATCGTGGTGATGGGACTGACCTGATCGTCAGTTTCCGCCCGAGCGGCGAGGTCGAGCAATGGCACATCTTGCGGGCCGACGTTGCGGAGGCTGCTGCGCGGCTGTATGCCTCACATCCCCGCCTTGAGTCGCTCGGTCGCGGCACCAAGATCAGCATCGGATTGCGGATCGATCCGGAGCCCCTGGCCGAGGGAGTGCTTTACGCGTTCTTGCCCACCGAGCAGTCGACCGGATTGCCGATGCACATCAATGCGGACTTCTTTCCAGAGTCCGATCGTAAGGCGGTCATTTTTGCTGGGCACCAACATGAGCAGGCTTGGAACGAGATGCTCATCGATGTCGCTGCCGCCGAACTCGCCAGAGACCCCGAGGGCCTGCGGAAGATGCTCGGAGACGTCCAACTCTGGCAGATCCTGGCGCGGGCGTTTGAGCTGTCAAAGCCGTCGAACCACCCAGCTTGCTTCAAGCGATTCTGGGAACGATTGAAGGTCACTGGAGCACAGGCACAAATTGCCCTGGCCCAGGACGGTAGCGTTCAGCGTCCCAATGGAGTCTTTTTGCCGCGAGGCCCGTTGACAAGCCATCAGGCAAAGACGTTGCTTGAGATCGGCGGAAGGTTGGTCGCAGAAGATCTGCGGCCATTCCAGACTGCGATAAATCAGCTCGGCGCGCCAATCCTGACGTTCGACCGTTTGGTGACCCTGCTTGAGCAAGCGATGGCGCAGCAGGTCCCCGGCGAGGTACAAGTCGAAGCGGACAGATTGGAGATCTTCTACCGCCCACTGTGGAGCATGGTCAACGATCTGCTGCCGGATGCCGCGAACCAGACGGCAGCCACGAATCCAGGCATTCAGAAGTTGCTGGCCATCCCATTCGTCGTTACGGAAGACCTGTACGCTGTTACGATCAGTCAGTCCTTTGTCGCGCCCGCTTCGCTGGAAGCTGGGCGGGTGGCGTCGCTACTGCCAAGGCTGGCCATTGCATCGCGCCACATCCTTGGATTCCCCAAGATCGCGCGACATATTCGACAATTTGAGCTTGGCGCAGTTGTCAGCCACCTCAGCTCGATGTGCGTCACCGATGCCATCGAGGATGTCATCGGCGTTGAACAAGAAGAGTTGCGTGACCTGTATGCGATGTTTGCTGATCTGGACCGCCACGGTAATGTCGACGCAACGGTGTATCAGTCGCTTCGAAATCTTCCAATCTGGCTTTCAAGCCGAGGTTTGATCAAAGCGTCACAAGCGCTATTGCCAGGGAACTTTACCGACCCTACTGGTCAGGCCGATCTTCTAGAAACATCTGTTCTCACTGCGTCTGCCAGAGAGTTCGTGTCGAGCAAACTCGGTGTTCAGACGCAGACCATTGAAGCGTTCGTGCAAAACGTCTTGCCGAGATTTTTCAATGAGGAAGAGCCTCTGGATGCATCCAAATACGCCCGCCTTATCGGCGAAATAGCCAACTATCCGGCGCTCGTGAATGATGAAGGCATCCGTCGGCTGTTGGGGGCACTGCCGATCATTCCCACGCAGGACGGGAATTGGTCGCGCCCCACGAAAACCTACAGACGCACCGATGATTTGGTGAGGGTTCTTGGGGATGCTACGAGTCTTTGGCTCGATACCAGTCGTGTGCCAAACACGCGGTCGGTCCACTCTTTTATTGACAGCATTGGGCTTCGTCGCTCACCCATGGCAGAGCATCTGGTTGAGCGGATGCTTTTCATCGCAGAAAAATACCTGCCGACTGAAGATGCAAAAAGAGCCAGTGGCGAGGCCTTCTATGTCCTGTGTGACCATTACGAGGAGTGGAAGGAGAAGCCGTCATTCCGTGACGCCGTCCGAGTTCTCCGTGGGGCCGCGTGCTTCCCGGCCGAAGACGATAACGATGGTTGGTACTCCGCGAGTGCGCTTTATGCGCCATATCGTGCGGCGGCGTTTAGGTCCCAGGCGCGCATCCTTGACTTTCCTGGAAGGCAGGATCGCCTCAGGCGAGAGTTGCTTGAGGAACTGGGTATTACCATCAACCCGGAAACAAGGTTGGTGGTAGACCACCTTAGGTACTTTATAGAAAACGGTGTCCAGCCGACCGATTTGACGTACTTGGTGCTCAATGAGAGGGCACAAGATGGCGATTCACTAATCTCCTCGCTCGCAGGAGAGCGGTGCATTTACGTTCCAAGTCAGAAGGTCTTCATCCGCCCGAATCAGCTTTATTGGTCGCCCCAGCAACTCGGGCGCTATGCCTTCACGATTCCGGGAAATCTTGAGGCGTTCAAGCCGCTGTTCACCGCGATCGGAGTGAAGAACGCACCAGAGGGCCGAGACTACGTCGATATCCTGTTGGACATCGTCGGCGAATACTTCGAGCAGTCGAAGCCTGTCGTTGGGGCGGATCGATTGGTATACGACGCCTGCTTGATAGGCGTGTCGGCAGTAGACGAGCGTGAGGAGATTGGCGCCCCGGACATTCGAAGGCTACAAGAGGCGCCAACCATATTGAACCTTATGGGCCAGCCCACGCATCCAGACGAAGTGCTGCTTCAGGACAGCGAGTGGCACGCAGGATTCTTCAATGGCGAGCTTGACCGGGCGCTGTGCAAGCCTGCCCCCGAACTGTGGCCGTTCATTGAGAAGGTTGGCGTTAGGCGGCTCAGTGAGAGCGTTGAGGTCGTGCTTGAGTTCGTTGATGGACAGAGGACTGAGGAACCGCAGCTTGCCGGAAAACTGATGGAGCGGATCGACATCCTTGCGCGATTGCTCCACGACAAGCCGACGCCGGTCAAGCAAAAGGTACGACAGGCGCTTTCAGAGCTGGTCGCCATCAGCTACGAGCTCGTGCGCATCCAAGCGTCCGTGCATGTTGGCGGGGATTGGGCTTCGGCGCCACCCTCGGCAGCGCATGCCTTCTATGACATCGACAAACGCCAGCTGATCTTGGCGCGACCGGTGGGAGATCGCAGCTGGCCCAACGTCCTGAATGCCATCTTCCACCAGTTGATGCCGGAAGAGTCTGGAAGCGAGATCTCGAAACTGACCCTCAGCGTGCGCCCGCTGATGAGCATGCCGGTTGAGGAGGCTCACCGAGAGTTGACCGATGCAGGCATTCCGTACCTGGATGCCGAGAGCGCCAGCGAACAGGCAGATGACTTGACCTCGTCGAACTTGGGCGACATGGGCAGCACGACCGACCCCGGCTACCAGCCTGAGAGCAAGCCGGATGCCACGCCAACCGACGCGCCAAAAGGGAGCGAACGCACACCGGATCGGCCTGGAACGAGTCGGCCGTCAGGTGACCCGAAAGCTCCGCCCAAGGAGGTGCTGCAACCCGATCGAGGGCAACCTGGAACCGGAACTCAGGGTGCACGAGAAAAGGATGAGGCAGCCGGCGAGCTGGGCCCCGGGAACGGCCACAGCCACGGCACGGGCTCGTCGACGAACGAAAAGCGAACGAAGAAGCCTCGCCCAAAGCACAAGGAGCAGTGGGATCGTCGACTGCTTTCCTATGTTCGGAAGAAACAGGAAGGATCTGCCGAGGGAGACGAGCAGGATGACCCATCCGAGCACAACTTGGCTGTTGAGGTGGAGGCCCGCGCCGCTGTCTGCGCCTACGAAAAGGCTCGGGGGCTCGTCGCGGAGCAGATGGCCCAAACCCATCCTGGCTACGACATCATCAGCCGAAACCCGCTGACAGGCGAAGACCGGTTCATCGAGGTCAAGGGGGTCAACGGCGAGTGGAACCAGACAGGCGTGGGGTTGTTGCGGCTCCAGTTCAGCAACGCTCAGGACTATGGCGATCGCTACTGGCTGTACGTAGTCGAGTTTGTTTCCGATCCTGAACACCTGCGCGTTCACTCCATTCGCAGTCCGGCCACGCAGGTGACTTCGTTCATGTTCGACGGCAACTGGCGCGATGCCGTCGCCGATGAGCGCGCCGACCCCGCGCTTGCCTTCATTGCGGGCGCAAGGGTGAAGCACCAGCATTTCGGTTTTGGGCGGATCGAATCGATGGAGCTGCGAGGGTCGACGCGGGTGATGTCCATCGAGTTTGAGACCAGCGGTCGGCGCACGGTCACGCTGAACCTGCAGACGATGACTGTGGTTGAGGAAGACGATGACAACGATCATTCCTGAATTGACCGATGTCCAGCTGGCAGAATTGCCGTCGCAGGCGGAGGCAAAGGTTTACAGAGCGTTGAGGGACGGTCTTCCTCACGACTTTGTCGTCTTCTTCCGGGTCGGTTGGATCTTGCGCCGCGAGGAAGAGCAAGCCAAGGATGGCGAAACCGATTTCGTCGTCTGTCACCCCGATCTCGGGTACGTGTGCATCGAGGTCAAGGGTGGGGGCGTCGGGTTCGACGCCAGCAGCGGGGACTGGTTTTCCGTCGATCGCCATCATCAAAAGCATGCGATCAACAACCCCGTCAACCAGGCTCTGAAGGCCAAGTATTCGATTCGATCCAAGCTGAATGAACATCAGCGTTGGCGGGATCTGTCGCTCGGCAATGTGCTCCGAGGTCATGCAGTGTTCTTTCCTGATGTCGGCGATGCGAACGTGCTAAGCCGGCCCGACATGCCGTCAGCGCTGATCGGCTGCGCCAGAGACCTTCAAGATCCTAAGGCGTGGATCGAAGCAGTCTTCGCCTACTGGGGCAATGATGCGTCGGGGTTCACTCCCATGGGCAGACGTGGCGTGGATGTTCTGCGCGAGGTTTTCGCGAGGTCGTTCGTGGTCGCGCCGCTGATCTCATCGCAGTTGGCCGACCAGGAGGCGCGTCGGCTGGTTCTGACTAAGGACCAGATTCGTGTGCTCGATTTCTTGCGCTCCCACCGCAGAGTCGCCGTGAGCGGTGGCGCAGGCACGGGTAAGACGGTCCTGGCACTTGAAAAGGCTCGTTGCCTTGCATCCGAGGGATTCCGAACACTGCTGACTTGCTACAACCGGCAGCTCGCGGACCACCTGTCAAGTCTTTGCGCCGGTACCGCGAACCTCGATGTGATGAGCTTCCATCAGCTATGCCACCGGCAGGTTGAGAGAGCCAATCGTGCGTCTGGGCGGGATCTGGTTTCCGAAGCCAAGGTCACCTATCCGGGCAAGGATCTCTACGAGGTGCAACTGCCCAATGCGCTCGGGTACTCCCTCGAAATCCTGCCGGATCGGTACGACACCATCGTCTGTGACGAGGGCCAGGACTTTCGCGAGGAGTTCTGGGTTCCGCTCGAGCTGCTGCTGACCGACTACGACAGCAGCCCGCTTTACGTGTTCTACGACGACAACCAAAACCTGTATGCCCGCGCAGGGACTTTCCCCATCCGCGACGAGCCGTTCTCGTTGACCACGAATTGCCGCAACACGGCGCCGATTCACGAAGCCGCCTACAAGCACTACAAAGGCGTTCCAGTGAGTCCGCCTGACATTCAGGGCGAGGACGTTCAGTTTGACGAGTCGCCAAGTCGAGACCCACAGGCGGCCAAGATCAATGCGCGCATCGTCGACCTTGTCGCGAGACAAGGTGTCGCGCCCGGTGACATCACGGTGCTGGTGGCCGATGCCCTGCACAAAGCCGAGTACTACGCTGCCCTGAGAAGGCTTCCGTTGCCGAAGCCAGCAACTTGGCTTGAAGAGGGGGTTCGAGGCAAGTCCACGGTTCTGATCGACACCATCCAACGGTTCAAGGGCCTCGAATCGTCGATCGTGATCTTGTGGGGTTTAGACACCATCGACTTGTCACAGCGGCAAGAGCTGCTCTACGTAGGAATGAGCCGCGCGAAGTCGCTGCTGGTCATCGTTGGGCGGGCGGCAACGTGCGCTGCGTTCAAGGACGCGGTGAACCTGTGAAACCAGCCCTATCGATGCTTCACAACTGACGACGAGCCATGATCATGAGATTCAAGGAATTTTCCGGCTACGAGTGGTTCAGCTTCACGGTGGACAATTTCGCTGTTCACATTCTGTTCTCCGCGTCTGAGGTTGGTCCGCTCCTTGAAGGAAAGAGCAAGTCGTTCGAGTTGGGCGGGGCGTACTCGGCGCAACTGCACCAGGCGCACACCTCGGTGGGACAGACGCACATTCACGTCTACGCGAAGAACAATCAGCTTTTCGCGATGAACCAGGATGGTTCGGCACACGATCGAAGCCACGGCTCTCAGATTCCGAACAAGGTCGCGCAGGCGATCACTCAGAAGTTTCCTGGCTTCACACTTCCGCCGAACAACTTCATAGAGGGTGCTCCAGCCGAAATCCTCACGGCGTTTGGGCGTCAACTACTGCTTGGGTAGCAGTTGCCAGTGACATGGCTTGCGGACGCGGGCTCGATTGAGCAGTACGGAATCGAACTGGCGGTGATCCTGGCGGCGGGCATCGCGGCGGTGATCGGGTCAAACTGCTACGATCCACCCCGGAAAAGGGGCTGATCCGCACCGTTCCGCAGCGGTTTGCACCGGCTGTAATGCGCTGAGTTATCTAGGTTTGGCGAGGGTTACAGGCCCACCCAGACCCCGCAGGAGTTCGAATCTTTCCGCACGAACCCGCAGGAACCCTCATCAGCCCGCACGGCCCGATGCCAGACCGTTGATTTTCAACAAACTGCTTGATCGGCCCGCGCTTGCGGACTGCGGACGTTCAATTCCCTGGCAATCTGGCTTGTAAACGTGGTTGCCTGTATCGACTCGTTGCGAAACCTCGGTACTTGCAGACATTTACCGACGAATCAGAACATCTCAGTCGGCACTGACCTGGGCCACCACGGTCTTGGTCGACGTCGCCAGGCACGATTCCTCGTAGGCCTCGATATCGACCTGGCGGTAGAGCACCCGGCCGCAGAGCTTCAGGAACTTCGGTCCGATCCCCTCGCTGCGCCAGCGTTCCAGGGTGGCCTCGCTGATGCACCAGCGAGCGGCCAGTTGTTTTTGGTTGAGGTGGACGACGTCCATCTTGGTCTCCTTCCGAATGAGTTGGCAGGAGTCCATGAAGGCGCTGTTCCGCCGGCGAGCCAAGCGAAATCCGTGCGCCAACTTATTCATCGCATTATTTGCGGCGAGTGCGGCGATCAATCTCCGCAAGGCAGCCAACCCCACAAGATTGGGTGCAAATGGGTGCCTTAATGGTTGAACCTCGGAATTGGGTGTAAATGGGTGTAGTATTGGTTCATGCTGAAAACCGACACCCTTCAGATCACCCCGGAGATCCTGAGCCTCATCGCCAGGATTGATGAGTTCAAGGGCGCATGGCGCGCCTTGGGCACGCTCGCGCCCGACCGTTTGTCGGCGCTGCGGCGTGTGGCCACCATCGAGAGCATCGGCTCCTCGACCCGCATCGAGGGCAGCAAGCTGTCTGACCGCGAGGTAGAGCAGCTTCTGTCGAATCTGGAGATCAAGTCCTTCGCCACCCGCGACGAGCAGGAGGTGGCCGGCTACGCCGAGCTGATGGATCTGGTCTTCGCGTCCTGGCCGGACATCCTGTTCACCGAGAACCACATCAAGCAGTTGCACCAGATCCTGTTGCGCCACAGCGAAAAGGACACCTGGCATCGCGGCAACTACAAGACCAACTCGAACAGCGTCGCTGCCTTCGATGAAACCGGCGCGCAGATCGGCATCGTGTTTCAGACGGCGTCGCCCTTCGACACGCCCCGCCTGATGACCGAACTGGTGGCTTGGGTAAACCAGGAGCGTGAGACGGCCCGTCTGCATCCGCTGCTGATCATTGCCCTATGCGTCGTCGTGTTTCTGGAGATCCACCCCTTTCAGGACGGCAACGGGCGGCTTTCCCGCGTGCTGACCACGCTGCTGCTCCTGCAAGCCGGCTACGCCTATGTGCCCTACAGCTCGCTGGAAAGCGTGGTCGAGCAGAGCAAGGAGGCGTACTACCTAGCGCTGCGCCAGACGCAAGGCACCATTCGCACAGAGACACCGAACTGGCAGCCGTGGCTGATGTTCTTCCTGCGCTCGCTGGCTGAACAGGTGCGGCGGCTGGAGAAGAAGGTCGAGCGCGAGAAGATCGTGCTGGCGGCCATGCCGGAACTGCGGCTACAGATCGTCGAGTTCGCTCGTGAGCACGGACGCGTCACCATCGGCGAGGCGATCAAGCTGACCGGGGCCAGCCGCAACACGCTCAAGCAGCATTTCCGTGCACTGGTTGAGCGCGGCACGCTGGACCAGCACGGCAGTGGCCGTGGGGTCTGGTACGGCCTGCGCTGAACGACTGCGGGACGCGGGTTCGATTCCGGTTTCGGGAATTGAACTGGCCTCGAAAAGCAGACGAGGTTGAGCGGCCTTTCCGGAGACCAATCAAGGCAAAAAACCTGATTGATCGTCCACGGACGCAGTGGGTACCGGCAGGCTTTTCGATCGGGTTCGCACCGGCTCGCAGCAGCCCGCAGCGCTTCGATTCCGTACTTTCAATAGTCGTTTGATGCGGGGTGCCATCCCACCACCAATACTTAAAAACCCAACCCTTATCGGTTGGGTTTTTTCTTATCTGCTCCCGCCAGCCCCCGCGAACACGCGCGGAACGCTGAGTAGGCTTGCGGACTTCGCCGGTCTGGCTGGCTACCCATCTGTGGCCACATGGCGCTCTCTCCGGGCCATTTCTCTCCCTTTCCTTTCCGCTGAAAAGCCGCCCGAAGTCCGCAGGTCTCGCCCGCAGCCGATGTAAATCAACGGGTTGCGCGTTGATTAATCAATCGGTTGTTTTTTGGCGTTGGTAAGCAATCGGTGATCTCGTCCTTGGCTGGCACGTTCAGGCAATCATCTGTCATTTGCACTTTGTCAGAAGTCGATATAGATTTCTGACAAACGGAGTCTGACCATGAGCCATCTTGCTGAAACTATCTTGTCTGTTGCACAAGCCCTGCCCGAGGGCGGTTTGCTGTCGGCGGCTTGTGCCAACCTGCTTAACTACTGCAAAGGCGCGGTTTACATCGCGATGAGCTCCAGCGAGCTCGACACCTTGCAACTGGCATTTCGGGGAGCGGGTGGCAAGTGGTTCACCTTCATCATCTGGGCCAAGAACACCTTCACGCTGAGCCGCGCCGACTACCAGCGCCAGTACGAACCCATCCTGTATGGATGGCGCGATGGCGTTGATCACTTCTGGTACGGCGGGGCGATGTCTGGTTCATCAACAAGCCGGTCAAGAACGATCTGCACCCGACCATGAAGCCGGTGGAACTGGTCGAGCGGGCCATTCAGATGAGAAGTCCTCACTGGTGGTGAGCGCCCTCAAGCGTTGCGCCACGCTCAGCTACATCGACGACTCCAGCGATACCCTGGTGCTCGACTACTGGGTGAATGGGGCAACCCGGCAGGCATTCCGCGAGAACTTCGATGGCAAGGCGCTGGTGCTGTTCCAGGCGTTTCAGGTGTTGTTGAATCGCCCCGGGAATTGAGGAGGCAGATTAGTCAAAGTAAAACGGTTTGATTTTTGGACATTTCGAGTTGCTGATAATAGCGTTGTTCAGCCTCAATGGGTGGGATGTTGCCGATTGAGCTGAGC